>WNGD01018054.1_pt1 | contig 10693 bp, 10 predicted proteins | sample 5400671 | NCBI WGS metagenome assembly WNGD01 (sample SAMN13153369, study PRJNA577476) | soil metagenome | isolation source: 40 cm soil or saprolite under grassland replicate 2 | place: USA:California | collected 2016-06-15
ACGGTTCCGCTCGCCCTCCCGTCGAGATCGGCGGCGATCAGGCGCGGCCCGGCCAGGCCATGGGTCTCGGCCAGCCGAAGGGCGCGGGCGTTGGTGATCACCATGCCGTCGGTGATCCAGCGCGGCACCGAGATCCTCAGGATTAGGTCAGTGGCGCCGGTCGACGTTCCTTCGACTCGGACGCGGAATGTGCCAGAGGGACGGTGGGTGCTGCGGGAGGGGTTCTCGATCGAAACGACGCGCATCCCGCCGACCACTCCGGCCACCCAGCGCAGAACCTGCTCGCTGGGCAACGCTGCTGTGTGCGCTCCCCCATCGCCATCCACGAAACGCTCGATCGCAGCAAAGCCTATCCGCGATGAGCCAGCCACGATCAAGCGGTGCGCTGACGACATCGCATGGGCGAGCGTCCTTACGCTCGAGGTCCGTCCTTCTTCAGGTAATGGGCGCCTGCACCGCGTTCGGCGGCCTCGTCGTCGGGATTCAGCAGGTCGCACTGGTCGATCGAGAGGCAGCCGCAGCCGATGCACGTCGTCAGGCGGTCGCGCAGTGCCTGCAGCGTCTCGATGCGGGCGTCGAGGTCATCGCGCCACCTGTTCGAGAGGCGCTCCCAGTCCTTGCGGGTCGGCGTTCGGCTCGTGGGGAGCCCTGCGAGCGACGCGTGGATCTCGGCGAGGGCGACTCCGGCGGCTCGGCCGGCCTGGATGAACGCGATTCGCCTCAGCACGGCTCGGTCGTAGCGGCGCTGGTTGCCGTCGGTGCGCGCGGACTCGATCAGGCCCTGGCGCTCGTAGAACCGCAAAGCCGACGGCGCGACTCCGCTGCGCGCCGCGACCTCGCCGATCGAGAGCTCACCGGCCACTTGACTTAAACAATAGTTGAGGTTCTAGAGTGCGCGCCGTGAGCTCGCGCTGCCACCTCGTCTACGCGCTCGCGCCCGCCGGGGTGAGCGCGCGCGAGGCGAACGAACTGCTCAACGAGTACGTCGCCGACGAGAGCCGCGGCCTAGCGGTCTGGCACGACCACTTCGTCGGCGAGCACGGCGGCGCGGTCGTTCTTGACACGCGCGACGATGACGAGGCGGCGCGGCTAGGTGACCCCGGTCCGCTCGAGGGCTGGCAGCTCAGCGTCCATCCGCTCACGTTCTCGCTCTCGGCGATCGGGTTCTCGGCGCAGACGTCGTTCACGCTGGAGCAGTACCGCGGCGTCAGCCTCGACGAGCTGGCGGCCGGCGAGCCCGACGATCCCCGCTACTGGTGGAGGCGATCCGCATGACGGTTCTGGAGACAGCGCAACGCGAGCGCGCGGCCTCGCTCGACGAGCTCCGCGCGAAGGGCCGGCTGGTCGTGGGCCTGAACGGCCACACGGTCTGCCTGCTGGCCGAGGGCGACGAGGTCTACGCGGTCGACAACCGCTGCCCGCACATGGGCTTCCCGCTGCACCGCGGCACCACGCGCGCTTCGACCTCTGCACGGGCGGCACCTTCGACCAGTTCGCCGACGAGCTGCGCCGCTTCCCCGTCGAGATCGACGGTGACGACGTCTACGTCGACCTGACGCCGCGGCGCGATCCGGTCGAGCACCAGCGGCGGCGGCTGCAGGTCGGGCTCGAGCGGAACATCTCACTCGTCGTCGCGAAGGCCGCAATCGTGCTCGTCGAGGCAGATCCGAGCGGCGTGGACGCGTTCAGGACCGGGATCGACTTCGGCGTGCGGCGGCGCGGCGGCGGCTGGTTCCGCGGGCTGACGACGCTGACGTGCTTCATGAACCTCGTTCCGCGGCTGCCCGCCGAGGAGCGCGCGGCTGCCCTCTACCACGGGCTCACCGACGTCGCGCTGGACTCCGCCGGCGACGAGCCGCGCTTCCCGCTCGAGCCGCTTCCCGGCGAAGCTGATCCCGATCGGCTCGCGCGCTGGTTCCGCTCGTTCATCGAGGTGCGCGACGCCGAGGGCGCGGAGCGCGCGCTCGTCTCGGCGGTTCGAGCAGGCGCGACGCCGCAGCAGCTCGCGGACATGCTCTTCACGGCTGCGACCGACCACCGCTATCTGGACGGCGGCCACACGCTCGACTTCGTCAACAAGGCGCTCGAGGCGCTGGACGTCGCCGGCTGGGAGCGCGCCGAGGCCGTGCTCGCCTCGCTGCCTTCCCAGCTCGCCTTCGCCGAGCGGATGGAGGAGGCGAACGCGTGGCGCCACCCGGTCGACCTCGTGGCGCTGCTCGAGGACGCGTTCGAGCGGCTGCCCGAGCCCGGCCCCGGCTCGTGGGAGGGCCGCGCCGGGCTCGTGGAGACGATGCTCACCGCCGAGGCCGCGGAGATCCTCGAGGCGCTGCTTCAGGCTCTGCGCGACGGTGCGTCGGCGGTCGAGCTCGCCTCCGCGGTCACTGTCGCCGCCGCGATGCGGATCGCGCGCTTCCCGACGACGAACGAGTTCGGCGACTGGGACACCGCTCTGCACACGTTCACGTTCGCGAACGCGGTCGAGCAGGGCCTTCGGCGCTCGCCGTCGCGCGCGCTCTTGCGCGGAGTCCTCGACGCCGCGATGAGCGTCCATCTCGACCGCTTCCTGAACGTGCCGGCGACGCGGCTACCCGAGGCCGAGGACGGGCACGGCGTGCTCACCGAGTTGCCGCTCCTCCTCGACAAGCAGCAGCGCGTCGACGAGGCGGGCAAGCTGGTCGCGTCGTACAGCGGCGACCCGGAGGAGCTGATCGCGACGCTGGGCGCGTGCCTGCTGCGCGAGGACCGCAACTTCCACACGATCCAGTGCGTCGAGGCCGCGGTACGCCAGCACGAGCTGCTCAGCGGCACGGAGGAGGCGAGGCTCCCGCTGATCGCCGCCGCCCGCTACCTCGCTGCCCACGCGCCGACCGACCGCGCGCAGCGCCAGACGTACGAGATCGCCCGCCGACTCCACCGCGGCGAGAAGCTCTATGAGGACGACACGCTTCCACCCGCCGCCTGATCGTCGGATGATTGGGGGGTGCGCGACCTCCCGGCCGGAACTGTCACCTTCCTCTTCACGGACATCGAGGGCTCGACGAAGCTGCTCCACGAGCTCGGCGACGCCTACGCCGAGGCGCTGGCCGAGCACCGGCGCGTCCTGCGCGATGCCTTCCAACGGCACCGCGGGGTCGAGGTCGACACCCAGGGCGACGCCTTCTTCATCGCGTTCGACCGGGCTGCGGATGCGCTGAGCGCCGCGCGCGAGGCCCAGGCCGGCCTCGAGGGAGGGCAGATCCGCGTCCGGATCGGCCTGCACACCGGCGAGCCGCTCGTCACCGAGGAGGGCTACGTCGGGATCGATGTCCACCGCGCCGCGCGGATCGCTGCGGTCGGTCACGGCGGCCAGGTGCTCGTCTCGCAGTCGACGCGCGAGCTCGTCTCGGAGGACCTACACGACCTCGGCGAGCATCGGCTCAAGGACCTGACCGCGCCTGAGCGGATCTACCAGCTCGGCGAGGGCGAATTCCCGCCGCTCAAGTCGCTGAACCAGTCGAACCTGCCGGAGCAGCCGACGCCGTTCGTCGGCCGCGAGAAGGAGCTCGCCGAGGTTCTCCAGCTCGTGGGTGACCAGAACGTTCGGCTCCTGACGCTGACCGGGCCCGGTGGCTCGGGCAAGACCCGGCTGGCGGTCCAGGCAGCCGCGGAGGTGGTCGAGGAGCACGAGCACGGCGTCTGGTGGATCGGGCTCCAGGCCGTGCGCGACCCGGAGCTCGTCGTGCCGGCGATCGGGTCCGCGCTCGGCGCGAAGAGCGAACCGGCCGAGCACATCGGCAGCAGGCGGATGCTGCTCGTGCTCGACAATCTCGAGCAGGTCGTCGGAGCGGCACCGGCCCTCGGAGAGTTGCTTGCGGCGTGCCCGAGCATGAAGATGGTCACGACGAGCCGCGAGCCGCTCCGTCTCGCGGCGGAGCAGGAGTACGCGGTGCCGCCGTTCGTCGAGCAGGAGAGTGTCGGTTTCTTCCTCGCGCGGGCGCGCGCGGTGCGTGCGGACTTCCAGCCGGACGATCATGTCCTGGAGATCTGCCGCCGGCTCGATCATCTGCCGCTTGCGCTCGAGTTGGCAGCGGCGCGCGTCCGGGTGCTCTCCCCCGAGCAGATTCAGGAACGGCTGGAGCGGAGTCTCCCGCTGCTGACCGGCGGGGCGCGGGACGCGCCGGAGCGGCAACGGACGCTGCGAGCGACGATCGGCTGGAGCTACGACCTGCTCGCGCCGGAGGAGCAAGAGGTCTTTCGGCGACTGGCCGTTTTCTCGGGCGGCTGCACGCTCGAGGCGGCCGAACAGATTGCGGGAGCCGGGCTGGACACGCTGCAGTCGCTCGTCGAGAAGAGCCTCGTGCGGTTCGACGGCGAGCGCTATTCGCTGCTCGAGACGATCCGCGAGTTCGCCCTCGAGCGCCTCGCGGACGCGGGCGAGGCCGAGGGCGCCCGGCACCGACACCTGGACTTCTTCTTCCGGCTCGCGGAGACGGGGAACATGTCTGCAGAGGCCGACTACGGGCACAGATACGACCTCCTGCCGCCGGAGCGGGAGAACCTGCGCGCGGCGATCGACACCGCCGTTGCACTTGGAGACGTCGCTCTCGCGACCGAGTTCCTGGTCCTGCTCGAGAACTTCTGGGTCATGCTCGACCCGTTCGAAGGAGTCCGGAGGTTCGAGGCGGTGCTGGGCAAGGGTGACGTGCCGGATCTGCTCCGCGCCCGAGCGCTTCGCTGTTACGCGGGCTCGCTGTTCCTCGCAGGTCACTACAAGAAGTCTCACCAGATGAACGAGGAGAGCCTCGCCCTGTATCGGGCGCTCGGCGACGAACGAGGCGTGGCCGTGCTCCTGCACCGGATCGGGATCAGCACGTTGCAGCTGGGCGACGAGCAGAAGGCGCGTGAGCTCCTCGAAGAGAGCCTGCGGCTCTTCCGGAAGATCGGCCTGGTTCGCGGAGAGTCCGAGGCAATTGGCGGACTCGGCTACGTGGCGTACAAGGCAGGAGACGTCGAGAGGGCGAGCGAGCTCTTCTCCCGGGGTGCCGAGATGGCCGCCGAGCTCGGGTTCACGTGGTGGCAGGTGGGCATGCTCATTGCTCTCGTCGAGTGCCTCATCGAGCTCGGACGGATCGACGAGGCCGAGGCGGCTGCGCGCAAGGAGCTGGCGCTCGCGAGGGGGACGGGCGACCGGCAGTCGATGGTCTACGGGCTCGTGCAGCTCGCGTGGATCTCTTCGGTCCAGGGCGATAGAGCTCGCGCGGGGCGGCTCTGGGGAGCGATAGAGGCCGAAGAGGCGCGGGCGCCGGTGGGGCAGTGGGAGGACGAGCGCGAGACCTACGCCGAGAGGGTGCTCGGGGCGGGGGGTCCGGAGTTGGAGCGTTCGCGCCTGGTCGGGCGCGGCGTCTCGTTCACGAACGCGGTCGAGGAAGCCCTGAGCTAACCGGCGGGCGGACCGCGGCGGGCGCGCAGCGCACGGATCCGCTTCGCGGTCGTCATCGCGGCCGCGAGGGCGAGCAGGAAGCCGCCGAGCGACCCGAGCACGAGGAGCGGGATTGGGAGCGAGTCGGCGTTGCTCGTCCCGAGGTTGTCGATCGCGCGCCGGTAGGCCGACTGCGGCGGCCCGGACGCGCTCTCGGGGGTCTTGCCCTTGGCCGAGCTCGGGAGCGACTGGATCGTGCGGTTCGTCCGCTTGCCGATCTGCGCCTGCAGCGCGGCCTGGATGTCGTCCGCCGCGGCCGAATAGTCGCGCAGGTCCTCGGGCAGGTTGCGGATCGCGTCGCGGTAGCAGTGGAGCGGGTAGACGCCGATCGCGCGGCCGTTCGACCAGTCGTTCAACACCTGCTTCCAGCAGGGAGTCTTCGCCGCCGCGGTGCCGGGCAGGGCAAGCAGTAGCAACCCTGCAGCAAAGGCGACGAGAAGTGAGATGACGGCTGAACGAGTGCGCATCAGTGGGTCCCGGACCGGCGGCCTCGCGCCAGTCTGCCCCGGGCGAATGTGGCCGTGGTAATGCTCTCGTAAGCGGTTTGTAAACACCAGACGGCTCAGGGTGGATGTTAGCCTCAACGCTTGATGAGGACGGCCCTGGAGCGCCATGCGGCGCTGCTCGTGCTCGGGGCCGCTGGCGGGCTCGCCGGGGCTTCGGCCCTGTTCTCGGCAGGCTCGTCGTCCTCGCGCCTGCTTTGGCTGGGGCTTTCCGCGCTGGTGCTCTCGGGGGCGGCCGCGACCTTGGGCGCGCTCGGCTGGTGGCCCGTGCTCGGTCGCGAGGCCGTGATCGCGCTGGCGCTGCTCGTGGCTTTCGTCTGCTGGTGCGGGGTCTCGATCCTCTGGTCGATCGAGCCGGACCGCTCGTGGGACTACCTGAACCGCGGGCTGGTCTACGTCGCCTTCGCGGTGGTCGGGCTCGCGGTCGGCGCGTTCGTGCCGCGGGCGGCTCGGCTGTGGGCGTCGGTGCTCGCGGTCGTGGTGGCGCTCGCCCTTGGGTGGGCGCTGCTCGGAAAGGCGATCCCGTGGGTGGACGGCTCGGGCCGGATCGCGCGGCTGAGCTCGCCCGTCGACTACTGGAACGGGCTCGGGCTGGTGTTCGACTTCGGGCTGCCGCTGGCGTTGTGGCTCGCGGCTCGGCGGGACCATCCGCACTGGGTTCGCGCCGCGGGCACCGTCTTCCTCTACGGGTTGACGATCGGGCTGCTGCTCACGTACTCGCGCGCGGGGATCGCAGTGGGCGTAGTAGCCGTGGCGGTCTGGCTTGCTTTCGGAGGGCCGCGTGTCGAGGGAGGGGCCGCGCTGCTGCTCGGAGGGGCTTTCGGGCTCGGGGTCGGTGTGTGGGCTCTGTCGCTTCCGGGGCTGGCGGACGATGCTCAGGCGCACTCGGTGCGCGTGCACGACGGGGCCTGGTTCGCGCTGGTGTTCGTGCTGGCCGGGGTTGCCGTGGCGGCGCTCGCGTATCTCGCCTCGCTCAGCGAGGCGCGGCGTCCGCTGACGGATGCGCGGCGCCTGCTCGTCGGGCGGCTTGCGCTGAGCGTGCTCGCCGTGGGCGCGGTCGCCGGGGCGATCGCGCTCGTCGCGACGGCGAAGCCCCAGAGCTGGCTCCACGACTTCACGCGGGTCCCCACGAACCCGGCGCAGACCGGCGGGGCGGGGCGGCTGACATCGATCAACTCGAACAGCCGCTGGCAGTGGTGGGAGGAAGCCTGGCGCGCATTCGAGCAGCAGCCGGCGAGGGGGACGGGAGCCGGGACCTTCGAGCTGAGCCACCGTCTGTTCAGAACGAGCCGCGTCGTCGTCACCGAGCCGCACAACGTGCCGTTGCAGTTCCTGAGCGAGACCGGGGTGGTCGGATTCCTGCTCGCTGTCGGGTCCGTCGCCGCAGCGGCGGTGGGGGTCACGCGGCGAGTGCGAGAGAGCCCCGCGGCGCTGGCGGACTTCGACTTCGACTTCGTTGCGGTGACCGGTCCTTTCCTGCTGTCGGTCGGCGTGCTGCTCGCCGGGGGGAGCGTCCGGAGTGAGCGGCGGTTGGCGCTCGCGCCCGTGCCGGCGGCGCTGGCCATGGCCGTCGCTTACTCGCTCCTCGCGCCGTGGTTCGCGCAGCGCGCCTCGGACTCGGCGCTCGCGGCGCTGGAGGCCGGGCGGCCGGCGCAGGCGGTGGGCCATGCGCAGGACGCGCGGTCGCTGAATCCGTTCTCCTTGGAGCCGGTGTTCTTCGAGGCCGGCGCTGCCGAGCAGCTGGGCGACCTCGCTGCGGCACGGAGGCTCTACGTGAAGGCGATCGAGCTCCAGCCGCTGAACTGGCGGCCGTGGTACGAGCTCGGCAGCTTCGAGTTCGACCTCCTGAACTACCGCGCGGCGGTCGCGCCGCTGCAGCGGGCGGTCGAGCTGGACCCGCAAGGCACGCTGGCTCCGGGTTTGCTGCAGCAGGCAAAGGCGAAGCTGGGCTCGCGCTAGGCCTGGGGCGCAGCCGCGCGGAGCCAGATCTGCGTCCAGAACGGCGCCAGAGCGCGGTACACGAGCGGCTCGGCAAGGTGCGCGGCTACGTCGAGCGGGGAGTTCGAGAAGAGCCGCTTGCGGTTGTTGTGGAAGCGTCGGATGTCCGTGAAGCCGGCCTCGCGAAGCAGCCGCTTGAGCTTGCGCGGGCTGTAGCCGAGGTCGGTCACGCCGTACGCGGTGGCGGTCTGGTGCCCGTCGAAGCGGTGCTTCCAGTTCGGCTCGGAGAGCAGCAGGAGCCCACCCGGGACGAGCGCGCGGCGCGCGGCGGCGAGGACGAGGTCGGCTCGCGGCGTGTGGTGAAGGGCCTGGTAGACCAGGCACGTGTCGAAGCGGCGACCGAGGTCGAGCTGCTCCATGTCCGCGACCTCGAAGTGGACGTCGAGCCCTTCCTGTTCGGCGAGCTCGCGGGCGATCGCGATCATGTCCGGCGAGATGTCGTAGCCCTCGGCGCGGATCCCGTGGCGCGCCGCGAAGCGCGTCATCCAGCCCGAGCCGCAGCCGAGCTCGACCATCGTGGCGCCCGGGCTGAGGTCGAGCAGTTCGAGGACGTACGCAAAGTCGATCAGCAGGCGCGCCGACTCGCGCGGCGTGTTGCCGAACGGCTTCGTCCGGAGCCAGGCGCGGCCCTCCTCGCCGATCGCCTGCGGGTACTCGATCTCCGCTCGCTTCCGTTCGGTGTCAGACACCTGCGCGGAAGTGTCACGCAAACGAACGGAAGTGTGACGCGCTAGCCGCCGAGGACGACCGCGAGCTTGGCGCCGGCGAGATTGCTCGCACGGAGGCCGTCGAGCGGGGAGACCAACGCGATCCCGAGGTCGCGCCCGAGCCGTAACGCTTCCGGACGGAAGCCGGCGCGGTAGATGACGACGCTGCGTCCGTAACCGCTCCGCGGCGCGTTGCCGACCTTGCGGGTCTTGTACCCGCGCGCGCGCACGCGCGAGGCCGTGTCCGCGGCGGCACCCGCCACGCCGTTGCCGTTCAACACCGTCACTGTCACGAGACGGCGCTCGAGCAACGGCCGGACCGGAACCTTCGCCTTCGGCGTGGAGGCGTGCTTCGCGGCGGCGGCCCGCGCATGCTTGGCCACCGGCTTCGCGACGAGCGCGGTCGCGGTCACCACGAGCGCCAGCAGCTCGAGGGTCGCGATCCCGGCGGCGACGACGGCGATCGTGCGCCAGGGGTGGCTGGACGGGCTTCGCAACGCGTGCTCCACAGGGAGCATCGGTTTCGCCGCGGCGCGCCTTGATCCTTCTAGCTTCTAGGGCTGAAGCGACTCCCACGTGCGCCGCAGGCCGTCTTCGAGCCCGACCTCGGGGCGCCAGCCAAGCTCGCGCTCCGCGCGCGTGACGTCGAGGACGCTGCGCTGCAGCTCCCCGAGCCGCGCTTCCGCGTGGTCAGCCTCGAGCTCGGACCCCGCCACCTTCCGGCAGAGCTCGTAGAGCTCGAGCACCGACGTCTCGATTCCCGTGCCGACGTTGAACACGCCCCGCTTGCCGACCGCGGCGAGCGTCGCCCGCGCCACGTCTCCCGCGTAGACGTAGTCGCGCGTCTGTCGCCCGTCGCCGAAGATCCGCGGCCGCTCTCCGCCGACCAGCCGCCCGAGGAAGATCGCAACCACCCCCGCCTCGCCGTGCGGGTCCTGGCGCGGGCCGTAGACGTTGCCGTAGCGCAGGGCGACGTGACCCGTGTCGTAAAGGCGGCTGTAGGCGGCGACGTACTCCTCGCCGGCGAGCTTCGAGACGCCGTAGGGCGAGAGCGGCTCGCGGGGCGCGTCCTCCGAAGCGGGCCCCTCGCACTCGCCGTAGATCGCACCCCCGGTCGAGGCGAAGACGACCTGCGTCCCGTGCCGCCGAGCGGCCTCGAGCACGTTGACCGTCCCCAGCACGTTCACCTGCGCGTCGTGCTCGGGGCGCTCGATGGCAAGGCGGACGTCGACCTGCGCCGCGAGGTGGAAGCAAACCTCCGCGTCGCGGAAGTCGAGCGGCTCGCGGATGTCCACGACCTCGAGCTGCGCGCCCTCCGGCACGTTCTCGCGCTTGCCGCGCGAGAGATCGTCGAGGACGAGCACGTCGTCGCCCCGGACCAGGAGCGCGTCGACCACGTGCGAGCCGATGAAGCCCGCGCCCCCTGTCACGATCGCCCGCAAGGGCTCGTATCCTAGACCCGCGGTGTTCGTCACCTTCGAAGGGCTGGACGGCTCGGGCAAGTCGACGCAGGCGCGGCTCCTCGCGGAAGCGCTCGCGGCCGAGGGCCGCGACGTCGTCGCGACCCGCGAGCCCGGCGGCACCGAGGTCGGCGAGCTGATCCGGGAGCTCCTCCTGGGACCCCGGAACGTCGCGCCCTGGGCCGAGGCCGCCCTGTTCGCCGCCGCGCGGGCCGAGCTCGTCGACGAGGTGATCGCGCCCGCGCTCGCCAACGGCGCCGATGTTGTCTGCGATCGCTACATCGACTCGTCGCTGGCGTACCAGGGCATCGCGCGCGGCCTCGGTGTCGACCGCGTCCTCGAGCTCAACGTGAACGCGATCAGCGGGATCCTTCCCGACCGCACGTACCTGCTCGTGGTCGATCCGCAGGAGGCGGCCCGGCGCCGCGGCGATCCCGGCGACCGGATCGAGCGCGAGGAAGACGGTTTCCGCGAGCGGGTCGCGGAGGCCTACCAGGAGCTGGCGGCCGCCTTCCCGCAACGGATCGTCACCATCGACGGCACGCGCCCCGCCGGCGAGATCGGGCG
>WNGD01036672.1_pt1 | contig 10693 bp, 8 predicted proteins | sample 5400671 | NCBI WGS metagenome assembly WNGD01 (sample SAMN13153369, study PRJNA577476) | soil metagenome | isolation source: 40 cm soil or saprolite under grassland replicate 2 | place: USA:California | collected 2016-06-15
GCTGCTTGAGCGCGGTGGCCTGCGCTACCGGCGCGTGAAGGGCAGCTATCGTTCGTCGGAGCAGGACGGGTACCGGCGCATCCTCCAGCCGTGCGAGCTGGAATTGCACGAGGTAGGCCAGGAGCGGCGTACCGAGCAGTGGATAGAGGAACACCTGGATGAAATACGCGACTTCTTTCATAAATATCCTGGCTCGAAAGGGGCGATCCTGGTCAATTCCGTTGCTACGGCTCGCCGCCTGGTTGCGTTGCTCAAAGAGCGCCTCGAACGGCCATACGGCATCAGCATCGGTGAAAATACCGGCCTGACGGACCCGGAGGAGCGGCGCAACTCCTTTGAAAAAACCATCCTGGTCGGCACCTCGACTGTCGATATCGGCGTTGATTTTCGCATCAACTACCTTATCTTTGAGGCGTATGGCGCCGGTTCGTTCATCCAGCGTTTCGGCCGCCTGGGCCGCCACGCAGGCTATCCCGTTTATCGTGCCTGCGCGCTCGTGCCGCGCTTCGTGCTGGAACGCTTTGCGCAACAGTTTGGCGAGGGGGTCGAGGTTGAGCGCGAGATCTTCAATAAAGCGGTCTACGAGGTCTTCCCTACCGAGGCGGAGTTCAAGCGCTACACGCAGCGCTGGGGCGTGGTGCAGGCTGCCCAGGTGGTGGCGGAGTTGAAGAAGCTGCGGGATGAGAATACGGCTTTCGTGGATGCCCTGATGCAGCGCTACGAACAGTTCTATGGCGCTGGCGACGCGGCTCTGCCTGTCATGAACAAGGCGCTCAAGAAGTACTGGCGCATTGAAAAGCGCTGCCCAGAAATTCTCGCTGAACTGGTCAGTTTTCGGGGGCAGAGCCCGCTCTCCTGCGGTGTGTGGGATAGCGATGGGCACGTGCAGACCTATGACCTCTTCTTCCTGTTGAGCAACACCGAGTTCGAGGTCATCGACAAGCAAGAGTTCATGCAGCAGGTAAAGGCGAAGCAGGCTGACGAGCGAGAGTTCGAGCACCAGTTGCTGTACATCAGAGTCACCAAGTACATCGAGGAACGCCAGTCGCTGATCCTGCGCGTCAACCTGGACCTGGTCCAGCAGGGCATCTACGTCCACAATGTGATGGTGATGGAGGGTATCACGGTGCTGGAGCCAAAGGCAACCTGGCTCAACGAGGTGAACCGCGCCCTCAAAAGAAAGAAACTGGTCTGCATTATCAGCCGCATGAAGCCAGCCGAGTTGAAGGCGGGCCTGCACCTGGGGATGTTGTTCCAGGTGGTGCGCCTGGAGGACCAGGTGGGCTCGCAATATTCCATTGCCTTTGGACAGGAGGCGCTGCTGCTGGAGACAGAACTGTTCTTCCGCGAGAGCAAGGGCGATGGCGCGATGATGCTGTAGCCCCACCGTCCCCGGGAGCCACCCGTCCCCTGGATGGTGACCGCAAGGGTCGGGATGCAGGGCGACAAGGGTCGGGAGGAGCAGGGCGACATGGAGTCATGGAAGAGACAAAGGGCGATCAACCCATGCAGGGCGACCGCAAGGGTCGCCCCTACCATACGACGACAATCTGGCGAAATCACCGTAGTATGGTAGGGGCAGGGCTTGCCCCTGCCCTGGGGTGGCGTGGGTGGCCTTGTGGTTGCCCAGGGAAAGCGCCCAATGATGTTGTAATCCCCATTGGGGAATATGGAAAGGGGGCAGCTATGTTTTTTGTCGAATTTCTCAAAGGAGCGGTTCCGCCGGACGACCGGGTGACGCGTTGGTTCATCGATTGCATGGTGCCGGAAATGATGAACCGCTATGTGATCCGCTCTGCGAAGGGGGGATCACACGCAGGCGATACGCACTACAGTGAGGAGACGCAGCGCAAGTTTGAAGCCAATGCCGACCAGAGTATGCTCAGTCACCTGCTCAACGGCATCTTCCCGTCGCTGCGGCTGATGAACCTGCTGGAGACCGAAGGACTGGAGCGCTTCTCAGCCGTTGAGCGGCAGGTGTATATCCTATCGTACATGATGCATGACGTGGACAAAATCCAGCAGCGTACCGTGGAGACGAAGACGCGCGCCGATATCGAAACGTCGAAAGCCTTCATCAAGGAGGAACTGCAGGCGTGCAATGCAGCGAAGTTTTTCCCCGCCGTTGCCGATTATGTCGAAGATATCACCTTCCTGGTCGTCAACACGCAGGAGCGCTGGGGCACCCACTTAAACACGTACCTGTGGCAATTTCGACTGCCGGAAAGGCGAATCGCTCTGCTGCGGCGGCTGTGTACCTATTCTGATCACATCGCGTACCTGGTCACTTCGCCTGCAGAAATACTCAAGGAGGAAAAGCTCAATACCATCCTGGCCGAGTTGAGCCAGGATAAGCTGGTTTTCACCTATCACCAACTGCGCGAGGTGCGGGGCCTGTTTACTAACGTGGTCAACAACGGCCTGGTTCATCTCTTCGTGGATGGCCACGAGGGCATCTGGCCCTACCTGTTCTTCTCCGATGGGGTGGTCTACATCAAGCGCAAGGACCTGGAACTATCCATCAGCACGGAGCAGGTGGTGGAGGCCGTGAAGGAGCGCTTGCAGAAGACGTGTGCCGCTCGTATCGAGCAGGACGCGCCTGGCTTCAAGTTTGACAATAAGGGTATTGTTAAATACCCTAACTACTACTTCGAATTCCTGACAGTTGAACAGTACACAGATCTGCTTGTACGGTACACCATAGGGCTTACGCGCAATAATACTTCTTGCTCCTGACTTACCCATTGATTTTACTCCTGATCTTCGCATTACCATACTGCGCCGCATCTTCTCGGTGGTCTTTGCGACGCTGCTAGGGATGCTTGATAAAAAACAGGAGACCTTGCGGGCGCAAGTTGAACAAGAGCTCGTGGATCTTCTGGAGTTGCGGCCATATTGGGAGCAGTCAAAAACGATTCCTAATAAAGGAGGTGTGGAGTATCGCTGGTTCTGGCTAGGGGCGTGTTATCTGCGCGACCATATGGTGGCTGATGTAGAGAATGCATATGGCAGTCAGAGCAGCTTGCGAGAAGTTTTTGGTAAGGCAGTGGCACACCTGCGGGAGCGGATCGGCGAAGAACTGCGCCAGCAGATGCTAAACCGTCAATTGTACCTCAACCATCTCTCCAGCTACCTGGAGGCTGCGGTGGATCTGCCGCTGGCCGTGCGCGCTGGAGGCGCTCTGCCCGATTTCTATGGCGAGATGGAGGGGTATGCCAGCGCAAAGGGTAAAAAGGCGCGCAAGCTGATCTGTACGCTCTGCAACAGCGCCTATCCGACGGAGGAGCAGGCTGATAGTGCTGTGCTTTTTCAACCCGCGGTGTACAAGAACAAGCTGCCACTCTATGCGGGCGCCAACGCGGGCGGTGTGTGCGCCATCTGCGCGCTGGAGTTGATGCTGCGGCAGTTGTTACAGAAGGGCCAGCTGCGCCTGACGGGCAGCAAGTTCGAGGCTATGAAAAAGACAGGAGCTATGGTGCGGGATATCCTCGATCAGTTATGGAATATCAACTTCTTCTCGCTGCGCAAGCAACTGACGGGTAAGAACCTGGAGGTGGGGGATGTACTCAGGTCGGAGCTGTTCGAGGCTCCCTATCGCCCGCAGCAGCCGCGCGTCCTGGGCCCGATAGATGATGATGGCGAGGAGGGTGATGACGAGGGGGACGAGGATTCCGGCGAAGAGGAGACTGCTGAAGAACAGAAAGGTCCGACTGACCGCAGCTACATCAAGTACGAGTATCCCGAGGGAAGCTACCCGGGGATGGGTTTCTTCGGCATGCGCGCGGGCAAGGACGATAGCGACACGGCTTCGTGGGCCATGCCGGCCCTGCTCGCGCTCGCTTTGCCACTGGCGACTGGAGCCAAGATAGTCATTTCGGAGATGCTGCTCCCACTTTTCTCCTCGGGGCATGACTTCCTGGAGACCGTCGTCTTCGACGCGCCGCATCCCTACCTGGGGCGCCTGCTAGATGGCGTTGGCGAGCACAAGAACCGCGTCAGGGTGAACAAGATGCTGGAGAAACTGAGCCTGCTCGTCCAGGTGTACCAGGTGAACATTGATACCTTTGCCAAAGGAGGTAAGCCCGAATGGAAGCACCTGAGCGAGATCGTGCGCGATCTGGAGACCGACCCGCTCTACGTGTTCAGTTATCTGCGTTCACAGCAGCGAGGCGAGTCGCTCTATTCAGGGAGCGTCGATCAATACCTGGGTGTCTATAAGCGCGTTTGTAAAGAGTTGTTAGGCCAGCGCATCTGTAAAGAGATGCTGGATATGGATTTGGAGGAAAATTTGGGCAACATTCAACAGTGTGTAGACCGTTACGTGGTCTTTTACCGGGGCGGCTACCAGGGACACTCCATTCTGAAGCCTGTTGATATTGTCGCTAAGGCGATTATCAACAGCCCACTGGAGATCGACCCGGAAGATTTACTGTGGGAGATACAGGGTGAGCTCAAGAGCTGGCTCGACCGCGTCCGAAGTCGACAAGCGACGGGCTATGCCATTTTCCGGGGCAGAGACATCGACACAAAGGAGGCCCCTGCCATACGCGAGTTCATCACCTACTTCTACAACCAGGTCTTTATGACCTACTGCCAGGGTGAGCGAGGTATATTGCGAAGCCGCATTAACCGCTTCAAGGATGGCTGTGAGGCTTATTATATCTATCTCCGCAATATGCAGCGCATCCAGGAACAAGAACAACAACAAGAACCTGACACGGCAGCCGTGGGAGGCAATTGATTGTACCTATACCGACGGCCTTATGTACGGGCGGGGCTTGTTTTTCATCAGAGGTAGGTTTTTGTGAGCGAAGATTGGGCTACGGCGGGCGGCCATAAAGGCCCCCCACACCACACCACGCCACCCCCGCCCCTACGGTTATAAGAAACGGCTCGTAACAAGTTTAGTAAAAAAGGAGAACCAGAACCATGTTTTTACACAGTCTTGAAAGCATCGATGTATTCCAACAGGCGGTCCCTAAACTGCCGATGGGCAAGTATGCCCACGTTATCATGCTGCGTGAAACCAATTCATTTGCGCTTTTCCAGACGGATGGCGAGTTGAATATCAGCCGCGTCAGCCTGGGACGCAGGGCGGAAAATCAGTCCCTGACTACACGCATTGTGCTCTTCAAACGCAAGCAATCAACGCCGGAGCGTTTGACAGGCCGCGAGCTGCTGCGGCGCTACGGCCTTGTCGAGAATTGTAAATACAACACTGCTGAATTTTGCAAGCGCTGTCCCGATTGCATCTACTATGGTTTCGCCATCGGCAACGAGGGGTCCGAGCGCTCCAAGGTGCTGGTCGATTCGGCCTTCTCTATTACAGGCTATGATATGTCGCACCAGCAATTTACCTTCAATGCGCCGTCGGAAAATGGTACGATGAGCGAAGATGGTAAGATGCGCACCGCGCTCGGCGAGCAGGATTACGTGCTGCCGCAGGTGTACTTCCCCTCGGTAGTGACGATCAAGGATCCGACTGAAGCCGAATTTATCTACGTGCTGAATAATATCCTGCGTACCAGGCGTTACGGGGCGCAGAATACGCGCACCGGCACGGTTGAGAATATCATCACCGGCATCGTCTTTGCCGATGGCGAGATCTTCTCCAACCTTGAATTGACCCAGGCCGTCTACGACCACTTGCCGACAGAACAGCGGGCCAAAACACCACTCCTGCGCGATGCTGTGCGCAATGCCATGGAAGCGGTCGTACCGGATCTGCTGAGTGAGGATGGCGTAGTGTTTCACGCGTTTGCGGGAGAGCGCCTGGAAACGATCCTGCGCGAGACGCTCCAGGTCACCAGCGACGAGGATCACCTGCGCGCGCTGTTAACGCAGGCCAATGCCGAGGCGAACCAGTATGCTCAGGCATATGGTGTTGACGCAAAAGTGGCGAAGGCAAAGAAGTAGGAGCAGGCCATGTTTGTGACAGTTTATCACCTGGAGCTGCATGATTTTCTCTTCTACGCCTCGCGCGAGATGGGGCGTCTCTACGAGACGGAGAAGTACCTGCACAACTACGGGCTGACCTACGCGCTCGGGCTGGCGAAGGCTCCCTATGCGAACCTTGTCCAGGTCCCGCGCTACCAGGCGGATTTGCAGGTACTAAACGAGCAGGGGATATATGTCACACCGGCGTATCCCCTGCATTGCAGCTTCGCGTTCAGCACTTTCAAAATGGCTAACGTGAACTACTACAACTTCATGCCGCAGATCAGTTCTAACCAGGTGGTCTTTGGGCGCGCGAAGGAACTGGCTCCGCAGAGCACGTTTGAATTTTTTGTGCTGAGCGCATCCAAGCCGGCACTGCCGCGCTGGATTCGCCTGGGCAAATGGATGGCGAAGGCGCATCTGGTAGTCAAATCTGAGAAGGAGGCTCGTCTCAAACGCGGCAGCTACCGGGCTATAGGGGCGTTGAATCCCCTCGATCTCACGCAGCCGCCGGAGAACTGCAACATTGTAGCCATGGCCCCGGCCAGCCTGCTCACCCAGGCTTACTGTTCCGGCGACTATTACGATTTGGCTGAAGAGGGCAGTAAATCGGGCCCGGCCGGGCTGCCAGCGAATATGTCTTACCAGCCGGAACGCCATCGACGTTTGTGGGCGTAAAAGATGTAGGCGTACCGCGTGCAGGGCGACCGCAAGGGTCGCCCCCATAGGCGTTAACTTAAGCAGATGTTCCAGGGCATACCTGTCCCCCAGACAGGATGCCACAAGGGTCGCCAGGCGGCATGCCGTCGAGTGTCACCCCTGGCTTCGCGAAGGGTCTGACTCGCTGGACACAGAGATCATAGGTGCTGCCTCAGGATGACAGGAGAGGGTGGACCGTCTCGGTCGCCCTGGACAGGAAGTGAACGCCTATGGGGTCGCCCCTACCATGATACGTGGGGTCGACGATCCGCATCATGGTAGGGGCTGGGCTTGCCCCTGCCCAGGAACCGGCAATCTGGCCCGGCACATTTGCAAGAGGAGAGGAAATTTCATGGATACGTCAAATACTACCACAGCGCCTGCCAGGCTTTACGCTCTGGTCCTCAAATTGAGGCCGGTAGAGCGGGGTACGATTATGCCCTTCTCGGGCGAGCTGGTACATGGCGCGTGGCTCGACTGGATCAGAACCGCAGCACCGGAAGTTGGCGCGATGCTGCATGATGGTAACAAACGGAGGCTCTTCACCTGCTCCAGCATGCAGTTTCCGCTGCCTGAAGCGAGAATGCGCCAGGCAGAACGTGATAATGTGCACCTGCCGCTGGACCCGGAGAAGACTTACACTGTGCGCGTCACTTTGCTTCTCGGTGAACTGTTCGCACTCTTCTATGACTCGATTATGCGCTTCAATATGACCGCCTTCGGCTCGAAGCAGCAGCCTTTCCTGTGCATCGGCAAACAATCCCTCCTGCTCGAACAGGTTATCGCTGACCCGAAAGATTCTGCCGGATGGTCAGGCTTCACATCTTTTGCCGACCTGGTGGAAGAGGCTAAAACCTGGAAGCCGGGCCATCCCGAGCCGCTCACCCTGGAGTTCGCCTCGTTAACCACCTTCAACAGGATCAACGCCACCAACAAAATATATGGTAACTACTACGCGCGCCTGCCGCTGCCCCAGTACGTCTTTCCCGGCCTGGCGCGCCGCTGGCAGGAGCTGGCTCCTCCTGACCTCGCCACTGTTGTACGCAAAGAGCAAATCGAGCAATACATCCAGGACGAAGGCATGGTCATCGAGGATTACCACTTGCAGTCGCACCGTGTCAGCTTCGTCGATCACCCGCAAAAAGGCTTCACCGGCACTTGCAAGTACCACCTGCGTGGTCCCGATTACGCTATGACACCGGAAACGCCGCTGACGGCTACAGGGCGAGGGCAAGCAATGGGGCAAGAGCAAGGGCGAGGGCAGGCAACAGGGCGAGGGCAGGCAACAGGGCGAGGGCAAGCCTCGCCCCTACTCGGTACGGCTAGGACGCCGGAAGGGTCGCTGACGGTGCGCCAGCAGGTTCGCTTGCTGGCCGGACTGGCCTTTTACACTGGTGTGGGTTATAAGACTGCTATGGGGATGGGCCAGGTGCGCCTGGTATAAGGAGGAATGGCCTTGCAAGACAACAGCGATCTGGGCGACCTGGACACTCTCTCAATCTCCTATCTGAACGCGCTGGAATACTGCCCGCGCCGCTTCTACTACGAATGTGCCTTGAGCGAATTTCTGGACAATGCTCATGTCGTCGAGGGCGAGATGCGTCACGAGCGAAGCGACAGCGGCCTCACTACAACCGAAGAGGGTGTCACCACGCGGAGACGTGTGTGGGTCTGGTCAGAGCATTTGCGCCTGAGCGGCTTTGCTGATGTCGTAGAAGAAGAGGATGGTCAATTGACGCCCATTGAATACAAAAAAGGCAAGATGGGCGAATGGCTCAACGACCACGTACAGCTGTGTGCCCAGGCGCTCTGTCTCGAAGAAATGAGCCAGCGGGCTATTGCTCGCGGCTACATCTTCTACTTTGGTTCGGCACGCCGTGAAGAAGTAGAATTTACGGAAACCTTGCGGGAGCACACGCGGGAAACCATTCAACTCGCCTTTACTTTGCTGGAGCGCGGCGAACTCCCGCCTCCTCTCGTTGGCAAGCAAACGCGTCGCACGCCGCTTCCGGCACTGCATCCCAAATGCAAGGATTGCAGCTTGGAACCGCTCTGCTTGCCCCGCGAGGTATTAGCCTTAGCAACGTTCAAGATTGAATAACATGTACGGACGACCCTCACGGTCCCCCATTGGCACCAACGTAAGGAGGATAACAAGGGAACAGGCAGTAGGCCGAGTGATCCGTAGGGGCGAGGGTGGCTGGGATGGGTAGAGTGGGCCTTTATGGACGCAGTCTGGGGGACTGTGTGGCCCGCGCCGGCCAAAGCGCCTGGAGCAATGACGCAGTCGGGAGGCATATGCAGGGGCGGCGGGCGACCATAAAGGCCCACCCCGCGCCGCTCCACCACCCTCGCCCCTACAGATGGTGATGCATTGGGCGTCCCTTATGGTTGCCCTGGCAAAAGGACAAAGACACATGACAGCACTCTACCTGAACGAACAACAAACCATCGTCAAAAAGCGCGATGACTACCTCGTCGTCCAATACCCCGATAGGCACATAGTCGAAGTACCCTTGATCAAAGTAACGCAGGTTATCGTATCAGGCGATATCACCCTTACCACACCGGCATTGCATACCCTGCTGGCGAAGGGCATAGAAGTGTGTTACCTGTCAATGTACGGGCAATACCGTGGTAGGCTTTCGCCGCCCGTAGCAAAAAACGCCTTCTTACGTCGCGAGCAGTATCGCGCGCATGGCGATCCGCAGCGTGCCCTGGCGGTAGCCCAGGCCTGTGTGAAAGGAAAACTGGAGAACATGCGCACCATGTTGCTGCGTACCAACCGCCCCTTGCAGGACCCCGAGATAACGGAAGCTGCCCTATCCATACAGCACATGATCCAGCAGGCGCTCTATACCACCAGTATCGGCTCGCTGCTCGGCATCGAAGGCAACGGTTCCGCGGCCTACTTTCGCGTCTTTGGAAAACTCCTGCTTAGCTCCTTCACATTCACCCAGCGCCGTCGCCGTCCCCCCACGGACCCTGTCAATGCCATGCTCAGTCTTGCATACACCCTCTTACTGCACCAGGTATCAGCCGCAGTTCAAATCGTCGGTTTCGACCCCTACCTGGGCTTTCTACACCAGCCGCGTCATGGCCGTCCTGCTTTGGCGCTAGACTTAATGGAAGAATTTCGCCCCATCGTAGCGGACTCAGTAGTACTCAACATTGTCAATCACCGCATCCTGACCGAGCGGGATTTTCAAGAAGAACTAGGCGTCGTGCATTTGAAAGCGGAAGCGCGAAAGACATTTTATGCCAAGTTCGAAGATCGTCTCCAGGAAGAGCTTCAGCATCCACATTTCGGCTACCGTACAAGTTACCAGCGCTGCATAGAACTGCAGGCAAGACTTTTAGGAAAGTGGATCACCGGCGAAATACCGCGCTACCTGCCCCTGGGAGTTAGATGACTAAGAGCGATCAACGACGTGGCGACGAAAGCATGCTCTACGTGGTGAGCTATGACATCCCCGATGACCGGCGGCGTACCCGTGTGCACAGCGCGCTGACCGGTTTTGGAACCTGGGTACAATACAGTGTATTCGAATGCTTTCTGGACCGCAAACAGCGCGTGCTGCTGGAGGCGCGTCTACTGAAAGAAATTCATCAACGACAGGATACGGTGCGTATTTATGGCCTCTGTGGAACCTGTATGCAGAAGGTTGAAGTACTTGGCCAGGGCGAAGCCCCAAGAGAGGACAAAATATATTTGCTATAGCAACGATCGAAGTGCGAGGCACACGGTGGTGATCAAGCTACGCACGCTGCCTCGGAGAATAGAACAAATGCTTCAACGCTCTTCACAGCTACTTGCAAATATATCAGCTTTCGTGTATAGTAACCTACAAGGCTGCATTGTGACCCATCTGCCGGCATTGCTGCCGGATGCCTCGCAAAGCAGGACATGGCATCGCTCCCTGAGCCTGGCGAGGCACCGCCCGTCGCATGTGGAGCGGCTTCTCGTCTGAGATTGAAACCATCAATATCCAAAGTAGTGGCGCGACTAATCCTGCCGTCGCATGTGGAGCGGCTTCTCGTCTGAGATTGAAACATA
>WNGD01010674.1_pt1 | contig 10690 bp, 11 predicted proteins | sample 5400671 | NCBI WGS metagenome assembly WNGD01 (sample SAMN13153369, study PRJNA577476) | soil metagenome | isolation source: 40 cm soil or saprolite under grassland replicate 2 | place: USA:California | collected 2016-06-15
CCAAAGCAATGTTGGATTGAGCCAAAGCAATGTTGGATTGAGCCAAAGCAATGTTGCTCCAGAGCGGGTAACGCTTTCTCATTGATACAGAAGGACTTTTCTGCGACAAAAACAAACTATCTCCGTGACAAAGTAATGTTGCTTTCTGAAAAAGCAATATTGCATTGAAACAAAGCAATGTATCGCCGCGAAGGAGCGAAGTCTCTTCGCCGTAAAGCAGCCTTTCTAGATGACGCTGATAAGTGTTTCTGTCGCCGAAACACATGCGTCCGTCGCATAGAAAAGCTTCAATGACGCGGAGACGTGTTTCTTTGAGACGGAGTCAATCTTCATTGCAGAGAGAACAAATCGCATCCGAGTTCTGCTGAGCTTCAGCTTCTGCACTGAACATTGCGTTTTTCGCGAACAAAGCTCAAGAAGATCGATGCCGCTCGTGTTCGACGCCAGTCTTATTCCTGACTACTCGACTGTTTAGTGATCAGGCCTTGCTTTGCCAGAAACGCCCGAATCTCGCGGTAGGCGCGCTCGTTTTCTGCGCGGCTGAATCCGCCGTGTTTGCCGCCGGGTATTGTTACCAACTGTTCCCCGACGCCGGCCTTTCGCAGTGCCTCTTGTAGTCGAGTGGCTTGACTGTACGGAACAGTGGGGTCGGCATCGCCGTGAATGGTGATAACCGGCGGAGCGCCGGCCCGAACGTACGTCAACGGCGACACTCTCTTTGCGATTTCCGCACGATTCGGCATGCTGCCCATCCACTGAACGGCGTAGTCTTTCATGTTCGGGCCTTCCAACAGGTCAGCAACATCCGTGATGCCATACCAGTTGACGACGGCTGCCACTTTCAATGCCTCGGTTCCCGGACACTGGCGATCCAGACCGGCAGATGCAAGGGTCAGCGCCGTGGTCAATGCCAGGTGCCCTCCAGCGGAACCGCCACTGGTCACGATCTTGTTCGTGTCGAAACCATACTGTTTTGCATTGCGAATGACCCAACGCAAGGCGCAGAGGCAATCTTCCACTGCAGCAGGGGCCAGCGAGACACGTCCAAGACGGTACTCCACGTTTACAACGTTCCAACCCATTTCCAAATAGGGCAGGAGGCTAAATGTCGCGGATTCCTTGTTTCCGCCGACCCAGCCGCCTCCGTGAATCCAAATCAGTGTCGGAAACGGCCCGCCCTGATCCGTTCGCGCGTACACATCGAGCTTTGCATCAAAACCATTCGCGGTCAGATAGGTGATGTTCGGCACTACGCGATACGGTGCGGTGATGCTGGCAGAGAGTCCTTGCGAAATTCCATCAATCGGCGCCTGAGCCGTTGCGATCACGACTAACACGACACATAGCATCTTCATGCGCATCGTCGGTCCTCCTTTGGCAATCCAGTACTTGAAAAGTCTCAGACATTCGTCGCCCCGCCCTTACGGCAGAAGGACGGAACGATTGATCCAAACGATATTGTCCCAGCTCAGCAATTTTTCCGTGCCGTCGAAAAGCTTGGCGTAGCTTCCTCCTCCTGCCTTGAACGAGAACTCCTTCACTCGGTCGGGAGGATTCGTCGTCGCGTTTCGCAAAATATCCAGGACCTGCTCTTGCCTGGAGATCTGAAAGAAACTCGGGTTTTTCGCGGAGTAGAACTTTACATCAGCGGGATTGCCTTTATTCGCCACCCCTCGCTCGTATTTGATGTGCAGCTCCAAGCGCTCACCGGTGGCGGCAACGAATAGCCAGTCCTGCGAATCCAGAATCGCGCTGGGGCCGCTGGAGGTGGAGCGCTGCATGGTATGGGTCGTGGCCCGCAGGTAGACACCGAAGGGACCCGGCGCGTCCGTGGGGTCTTCCGTCAGCCCGGCAATGACGAGCTGAGCGTTAGCGCCCGTGAGGTCCTTTACCGGAGCGACCAGGTAGACCAGACGATTCGATCCTTTGCCGACCGGCTTTCCATCGGGACCATTGATCGTCATGCGGTCGATGAAAACCGCGCGTAGATTCGCGTCTTTTGCAGCGCCTTGAGCCGCCACGTTGAGTGTGAAGCCCTGCGGCAAAAACGGCATGAGTGCAGCATCGGGAACGTGAAGATCCAGTTGGAACCGAGCCTCGGCACTGTATTCGACCATCGTCTCAGCATTCGCATACCTCACAAGCCCAGTCACAACGCCGATGGCGAGCAAAGTCCGAAAGGCTTTGAGAGAAATACTCCCCGGCATTTGTCCTCCTTGTTGTTTGAAGACCCAGAAAGCCTACTCTAAATAGACCGACGTTTTATAACAAGGAAAAGGGGTGGCTATCGACTATGAAGTTGTGGTGATTGGTGCGAGGTTATGGTTGTCGTCAAGCCATATATGACGAAGCAATGGACGTTGAGAACCGGCTGTTCCACTTCACCCGCGTGCACGCAATTTGGGAAGCAATGACCGGAGTTCCTGGGATGCCTGGACATCCTTGAGAAGTTCGAATTCCGGAAAACCAGATTCCGCGACTCTCGAAAGCCGACGCACTGGGCACGCTGATCGAGAAGCTCCAGAAAATCAGCGGTTGCTTGAACCAACCACCCCGAAGGTGTGAATTAATTGTGATAAGGCGTTATTCCCCTCCTTGCACCACCGCAAGGAGGGGTGGCTGCGTCATCAAAGAAAATTTGGCGAAGCCACCGAAGCAGACGCAGCCGGGGTGGTTCACCAGTCGCGGGCTTTAGCCCGCGTTCTCACTCGCGAGAGGAACTTCACCGAGATACCGGCCTGCCAGATCCAGCAGTGCTTCATCAGAAAACGCAGGCCCGACCAGCGAAACGCCAAACGGCAGTCCATCGCGGCGGAAGCCGTCCGGCACCGCGATTGCAGCCAGGTCCATCAGATTCACGAAATTCGTATAGAAGCCCAGATTCGAATTCAGGCGAATCGGGTCGGCCAGGACGGCCTCTCGCCTATAGATCGTTCCCGTGGTTGGAAGCAGAAGCACATCCATCCGCGCCCACTCCTCCGTGGCGCGCTGCTTAAGCGTCTCAAGCTGGTATGCACTGCGATACGCGTCGGCCGCGGAATACTCCATGCCGCCAAGAATGATGTTCTTTACGACTTCATTCACGCCTTCGGACTGCATCTGCAGAAACTCACCGACCGCGGCATATCTTTCAGCCACCCACGGGCCGGAATACAGCAACTCCGCCGCTTCGCGAAACACAGTGAAGTCGATCTTTGCAGGCACGCCTCCGAGTGCCCCGAGCTTCTCGATCGCCTTTCGATAAAGCAGGGGCGCCTCATCATCGCCGAAAAATTTCAGTTGCGCGTCTTCGGGCACTCCAAATCGAAAAGGTCCGCTCAACCACGGCGCTGCTCCTGCGCCCGGTGTGAAGGTGCGCGAATATGGATCATCCGGATCGAAGCCCTGTAAAAGTCTCCACAAACTCTGCGCATCGCCGGCGGTTCTTGCAAAGATCGAAACACAGTCGAGCGACCGGCACGCCGGTACGACGCCGTTCGCACTCAGCAGCCCGCGGGTGGGTTTCAATCCGATGAGATTGTTGAATGCCGCGGGCACTCGTCCGCACCCGGCCGTGTCCGTGCCGAGTGAGAACGCGCACAGTCCTCTCGCAACAGCAACCGCCGATCCGGAGCTCGAGCCGCCGGAGATGTACCGCGAGTCGTAGACACTCGAGCATGCGCCGTACGGCGACCGGACGCCCACAAGACCTGTTGCAAACTGATCCATGTTCGTCTTGCCGATGAGAATCGCACCGGCATCGATCAGCCGTTGCACAACCGGCGCCGTGCCGTCCGGTTTGTACGCGAAGGATGGACAACCCGCCGTGGTGTGCATGCCGGCCACATCAAAATTGTCTTTTACCGCAAAGGGAATGCCTCCGAGCGACAGTGCCGTGTCGACGGCCATTGCCCGTTCGACAGCATCATCTCGGCTCACTAAGGAGATCCATACCGGGCGCTCGCCCTCGGATCGAATCTGATTGAAGATCTCCTCAACGACACGTCCTGGACTGGTTTCACCCGTCCGGTAGCTTTCACGCAAATTTGCGATTGTCATCATGAATACACCCGAAGAGTTGACAGATTTTGGCCGGCCATGACCATTCCGCCCCGCAAGCAGTGGACCAATTCGACGACGCCATCTGCGGGAGCGGCCACAATGAATTCCATCTTCATTGCTTCGAGCACGATGATCCTCTCACCTGCGCTCACTCGTTGTCCAGGCTCGACGGCGACCTGCCACACCCTTGCTGTCATCGTCGACCGCACAGCTTCGCATCCATCGGGAATCGAAAAACCGCAGCAACCACGGCGTACCGGGCATGAATTCCGCCGTCGTTCGATGCGTGTTCCAGAACACGTCCTCTACCGTGATACCATGTAGTCACGTGAAGACAGTGGAGGTCACATGAAAGAGCGGACCGTCGGAGTGCGCGAGTTGAAGGCGAAACTCAGCGCCTGTCTCCGCTACGTCAAGTCTGGCGACACGATCGTCATCAGCGAACGCGGAAGGCCTATCGGACGTATCTGCCCCATCGAGATGTCTCTCCAAGACCGGCTCCATGAGGGTGTGCGATCGCGGCACTGGTCGTGGAACGGACGAAAATGGCTGCCGTCGGCATCCCGCGTCAAGCCTGGCGGCAGGGCTCTCGTTTCGGATCTATTGTTGGAAGACCGCGCATGATTCTGTACCTGGATTCCAGCGCCATCGTAAAACAATACGTTGTCGAAACGGGCTCGGCGGAAGTCCGGCAGGCTGTTACGGAATCCGAGATTAATGGAACCTCTGTCATCAGCCACGCGGAAGTCATCGCCACATTCCGAAAGACCGTTCGTGCAGGCGTTCTCCGGGAGGAAGAAGCGGTGAAACTGAGACGAAGCTTCGATCGGGGATGGCCGGATCTCGTGCGAACCCGAGTGACGGAACGCCTGATCCGTCACGCCTCGACATTAGCCTGGACGTTCGGATTGCGAGGCTACGATGCGGTCCACCTTGCATCTGCGGCCGCATGGCGGCAGGCGCTCGGCCGTGACGTGACGCTCGCCTCATTCGATAAGGCTTTGTGGATGGCTGCCCGAAAAATCGCTTTGGATCCATTTCCAGCCGATCTTCCCACACTGCTGGGCGGTGCGCGGAAGCGCTAGCGCCCGGGAATTTCGTGACGGAGGAATAATGGCTACGTTATCGTTAATAGCTCAATCCACCCGACGAAATGGAGGAAACCGTGGAACCAGTCAAGGACGGTAGCCATCTCTATGTAGTCGAGCGCCGGGCTCATCATGCCGAGCGGCCCGGCTTCCGCATTGCTGAACTCCAAATCTCGCCGACCCAAAAGGTGCCGTGGCATTACCATACCCATATTCAGGATACGTTCTACGTCATTGAGGGACGCCTCAGGCTCTTCCTGCGCGAACCCAAACAAGAGGTGCATCTCGGCCCTGGCGACACCTATTCTGTTCAGCCGCGCCGGCCGCACCTCGTCGCCAATGGCGGGGACGGCTCGGCGACCTTCCTCGTTCTGCAAGGCATCGGCGAGTACGATTACGTTCCTCTCGTGTAGCAGGCCGCAGGAGTGGGCGCATGTATTCAACTCCCGTGAACATTGTCGACCTCAACGGCAAGCGGTGCGACCGCTCCGCCGGCGGCTCGATTCGTCAACCAGCGCCGCCGCATCGGCTTCAAAGCCACGCCGGCCAGCAGCGCCGTCGCGAAGTTCATTGCGATGATGATCGCGAAGACCGGCATCCACGATTTGAACGCGTCGTGCACGAGCGCTGCGACCGGGCCCCCAAGCACCGAACCGACGCCCTGCGCCATGTAGAGAAAGCCGTAGTTGGTCGTCGCGTGCCGTGTGCCGTAGGTGTCTGTTAAGGTTGACGGGAACAGCGAGAAGATCTCGCCCCAGCCGAAGAGCACCACACCGGACAGGACGACGAAGAGCGCCGGATTCGAACGCGTGAACAGCCAAGCGGTCATCGCCGTCCCCTCGAGCGTAAACGCGATCACCATCGTGTGCTCGCGGCCGATCTGATCCGAGAGCCAGCCGAAGAAGGGACGCGTCAGACCGTTGGTGATACGATCGATCGACAACGCTAGCGGCAGCAGCGGCAGGCCGAAGACGAACGCGTTCGCCATTCCGAAATCACGCGTGAATGCGGCGATCTGCGACGTCACCATCAATCCGGCGGTCGACATCATGGTCATCATGACGAACATCAGCCAAAAGATAGGTGTCCGCAGCATCTGCAGAGGCGTGAAGCTCGCTCCGGGATGGCTCGCACTCGCCTGCGGCGTTGGGAGCTGGGGGTTGAGAATTGGAGCTCGCAGTCCCTGGGCGGCGATGACACCAACCACCATGAAGATCAGCCCATAATGCGCAAGCGCCTGCTCGTATCCCGCATTCTTCAAGGCCTCGGAGATCGGAAACGTCGTGAGGATCGCGCCCATGCCGTAGCCGGCCGCGACAATCCCGGTGGCAAAGCCGCGGCGATCGGGAAACCATTGCACCATGTGACCGATCACGCCGACGTAGACGATGCCCGTCCCGATTCCACAGAGGAGCCCATAGGTGAGGTAAAGATGTGCGAGTACTGACGCGCGTGCAGCGAGCACCCAGCTCAGTCCGGTCAGCGCGCCGCCAAGCGACAGCAGTGCCCTCGGCCCGAACTTGTCGACGAGGAACCCCTGACAGGGGGAAAGAAACGTCTGGACGACGATGAGGAGCGAGAACGTAATCTGAATTTGAGCAAGGCTCGCATCGAGCGATCCCATTAGCGGCTGGGTAAACAGCGTCCAGACATACTGCGGGCTCGAGATCACAACCATGCAGACCAGCCCGAGCAGCAGCTGAATCCACCGCGAGCGTATCACAGGATCGGCTCGGGGATCGCCGCCCCGTCCTTTCGCGGATCGGAACCGCCGTAGTTCACACGGTCACGAGCATCATGCATCACCGCCTGACCGCCGCCGACCATGTTCGAGAATTCCCCCTGCAGATCGATCTCGTGGCCTCTCCGCTCGAGGCCGCGGCGCACATCTTCGGGGAACCGTGACTCCATTATCACGTCGGTGCCGGGGAACGTCAGCTTGACGAAGCGCGGCGACTCGAGCGCCTGCTGGATGTTCAGGCTGTGGTCGACGATGTTCGAGATGACCTGGACGTGGGCCTGCGGCTGATTCCAGCCTCCCATCACCCCGAAGCCGATGCTGAGGTGATCGCGCCTCATGAACCCGGGAATCACGGTCTGTAGCGGCCGCTTGTGCGGTTGGAGAGCGTTTGGGTGTGACCGATCGAAGGTGAAGAGTCCGCCGCGGCTCTGTAGCGCAAAGCCGGCGCCTTCGGGGACGACGCCCGAGCCGAAGTTCGCGAAGTTGCTCTGAATAAGCGACACGATGTTCCCCACCGCGTCAACCGCACAGAGATACGTCGTGTCGCCGCCGTGCGCCGGCAGCTGGCCTGCGTCAACGCTGTCCGCTGCGCGCTTGGGATTAATGAGCTCGGCGCGACGCCGCGCGTAGGCTTTCGACAGCATTGCCTCCACAGGCACCTTCGAGAAGCGCGGGTCGCCGACGTGCCGCTGCATGTCGGCGTAGGCAAGCTTCTTCGCCTCGATCATCGCGTGCAGCGTCTCCACGGTGCCGCGCCCCATCTCGCCGAGCGGCAGTCCTTCGAGGATGTTGAGCATGACGAGCGCCGCGATCCCCTGGCTGTTCGGCGGGATTTCATACACATCCCACCCGCGGTAGTTCGTCGTCAACGGCGCCACCCACTCGGCCTTGTAGTCCGCAAAATCGGCCGCGGTGTGAGCACCGCCCTCTGCCGCGCAGCACTTGAGGATCCGCCGCGCCACCTCGCCGCGATAGAACGCGTCGCCGCCATCACGTGCAATCGCGCGAAGCGTTCGCGCGAGATCCGGATTGCGAAAGAGCTCCCCAGCGGCAGGTGCTCGGCCCCCCGGCAGGTACATTGCGGTCGCGCTGCGATCGACCTGGAGCGCAGGAACGCTACCGAGCCACTCGAGAGCGGTGATCTCGGAGACCGGAAATCCGTTCTCGGCATGCGCGATTGCCGCGGAGAGGATGGTGTCGAACGACGCGCGTCCAAATTTCTCGTGGAGCGCCATCCAGCCGGAGACGGCTCCGGGCACGGTCACGGAATGAATGCCGGTCTGGGGCATCGTGGTCAATCCCCGCGAGGTCAGAAACTCGATCGTCGCCCCCGCGGGCGACCACCCGCTCGCGTTGAGACCGTGGACGGTGCCGGTCGAGACGTCGTGGACGATGGCGAAGAGATCGCCCCCGACGCCGTTCATCATCGGCGCCACGAGACCCATGACCGCATTGGCCGCAATCGCCGCGTCGACCGCATGTCCGCCGCGCGCCAGCACGACCGCGCCGGCCTGCGCCGCCAGCGGATTTTCCGCGGCCACGATGCCGCGGGTAGACATCGCCATCGATCGAGCCTGCCAGCGGCTGATCTCCGTGCGAACGTAGTCGGCGTTCAAACTGGCTTTGGCCATCCGTCCTCCGGCGGTTCCGCCTGCCTATGTGCAGGCGGAACCGTTCGCCCGTCACTCGCTGGACAGAATCAGTCGATTATCGGCGTGATTATAACGCCGCAGTTCGGTCACAATCCTCGCTAAACTGCGAGGTCAAAATGAAAACACCGCTTGAACACGGGACGCCTCCTACGGTAAGAAAACCAGTCCGCTGATCGTGGCGAAAAATCCCGATCTTGCAAATTAGAAATCAATTTCTATAATGCAAGAATGATCGAGAGGCACGCGAAGGGCGAACTGCTGAAGCGGCTAGCGACCTATCCCGCTGTGGCATTGGTTGGGCCGAGGCAGTGCGGCAAGACCACGCTTGCACGGTCGTTGGGCGGAAAATATTTCGACCTCGAGCAAGAGTCGGACCGGTTGGGGGCGGATCTGGCCTGGGATGATCTTGTCGCGCGCAGGGAACTCGTCATTCTTGATGAGGCGCAGGCGTGGCCGGAAGTTTTCAACCGGCTGCGGGGCGCTATCGATCGGGATCGAAAGCGTCACGGACGATTCCTTCTGCTCGGTTCCGTAGCGCCATCGATGATGGTTCATGTCTCGGAGTCACTGGCCGGGCGGCTGTCGCTGATTGAACTGACGCCGTTACTCTGGACGGAATTGGCAGCTAAAGCTTCCCAGGACAGAATGTGGTTGTGTGGCGGTTATCCCGATGGAGGCGTCCTCAATCCCCGGCAATATCCGCGATGGCAATTGGATTATCTGGCATTGCTGACGCAGCGAGACCTGCCGAACTGGGGCTTGCCGGCGAAACCACAAACGACCGATCGGCTGCTGCGGATGCTGGCGGCGCTGCACGGACAGATATGGAATGCGTCCCAGGTCGGCCAGAGTCTGGGCCTCTCGTATCAAACGGTGAACACCTACCTGGATTACCTTGCCGGAGCGTTCCTGATCAGGAGACTTCCGCCCTTTCAGACAAACATTCGAAAGCGCCTGGTCAAGAGTCCACGAGTCTACTGGCGTGATACGGGACTGCTGCACGCGGTGCGGAACGTATCGGACGAGAGCGCGCTTCTTACGCAGCCCTGGGTTGGAGCAAGCTGGGAAGGATTCGTTATCGAGCAGTTGATCGGCGAGCTTTCCGCGCGGGGCACAACATTCGATGCCTACTACTTCAGAACCAGCGATCAATACGAACTGGATTTCGTGGTCGATGTTGGAAAGGAACTCTGGGCCGTCGAAGTGAAGTTGACGTCATCACCGAGTCCGGCCGACATGGACCGGCTGAACAAGACCGCGGACATGATCGGCGCCAGGCGGCGTTTCCTGGTCACCAAAACGAAGAAGCCGGCAGGTGACGCGCTTCGAGGATCTTTCAATTTATCGTTGCTGATGACTCATCTACGCGGTTTGGGCTGACGGACCTGTTACTCTGCGGCCCACACATCGTCGTTTTAAATCGTCCTCGCGCGATAAACACCAAAAGCCCGGAAACACAGATTCTCGCTGCCCGCCCTGCCCAACTATCTGCCGGACCCGGATGATCAAACCATGATTCCCCGCACTCTAAACGCGCTCTCGACGTTTCGTTGCCCGATCCCGCTCTCGCAATGCTTGGAAAGTGGAGGTCGAAAGCAAAACGCACTGCGCCGGAAGACCTGGTTTTCGGAACGAGAGCGGGAAAGCCGGCTCCGTCGAACAACATTCTCAATCGCCAAATCGCTCCCGCGTGCGCGGCCCTTAAGCTCCCGCGCGCGACGTGGCTTATTTTCAGGAGAACTTATTCATCGTGGTCCCACGACAAAGGCGTGCCGGATAAGGTCACGGCGGCTCTGATGGGGCATTCCAACGTTTACACGACGCTGAATGTGTACACTCAGGTCGTGGATGATTCGAAAAAGACTGCGGCAGAGAGAATCGGAAACGAATTGTTCAGTATTGTTCAGTTTTCAGGGATAGCGGACCGAAAGGGCAGCATTGACAGCGTGCCCAATCGAACTCAAAATGAAGAGGTTTCATTAAAGGCGGGATCGTAGCTCAGTTGGAAGAGCGCCTGCTTCACACGCAGGAGGTCATCGGTTCGAGCCCGGTCGGTCCCATTAATGAATACAATTACTTAGGCGGGTCCAAAAAGCCCGCCTTTTTGTATGCTCACACAAACGCTCACACGCAAGCCGTTTGGTGTACCAATTATCACTAGCTTACAC
>WNGD01006995.1_pt1 | contig 10689 bp, 12 predicted proteins | sample 5400671 | NCBI WGS metagenome assembly WNGD01 (sample SAMN13153369, study PRJNA577476) | soil metagenome | isolation source: 40 cm soil or saprolite under grassland replicate 2 | place: USA:California | collected 2016-06-15
ATCCAGATCAGCAGCAGAACGCATTTTTCCGCACCTAGTGGACGGCGGCGGATACAGTACGCAGTTTGTGCTTTTCGACTCCTCGGGGAATTCCAACACGGGAGTTCTAGAGTTTTATTCGCGGACCGGCCAACCTTTAGAGTTACCGCTGTTTTGAAATCGCTGTTGGGCGTTGCAGAACGCGAGGTATAGGCGTAAAAGAGCCCGCTATCGACGCGAAATATCTCAAACTTGAATCTGACAATCTCATGGCTTCTGATCAAAAAATTTCATGATTCTGTTGGTGCGGCCGCCGCGCGTACGAAACGCGATGTAGGTAGCAGGGAGATTTGCCCATGAATGTATCCGAATCTCTTTCTTTGGAATATTTTTCGCCTTTGCCGCAAGCGCATCGGCGCAACCGGCGACTTCGAGATGGAACGGATATTTATTCTTTGCGCCCGGCGCAAGTGAGATCGGCTCTACCGCTGGGCGGGCGACGATCCACATCGGTGGCGGCGGTGAAGCGTTCATCTACCATGGACTGAGCCTGGGTGCCGAGGTAGGACCTATCATTTCATGGTCACCGCCGGGCAGTGGTTTTTGTCGTAGAAGCTGACGATGCCTGTTGCTGACGAAGAGGAGGCAGTCGTTGATGAAATGGTCGCAGTGACCGTCACCGTCTGTCCATAGGCGGATGGGTTTGCGCTGGACCCAACGCTCGTGGTTGTTGCGGCTTGATTGACCGTCTGAGATAAAGCGGATGAGGTGCTCGCGGCATACGTCGAATCGCCGTTGTAGCTGGCCGTGATCGAATGACTTGACCCAAGCAACACCCAGTGGCGGCGGGACGTGTCGATCAGCTCGATACCATGGATTTGGGTCAAATCCACGCCGCAAATCCGGAAGGCCTGTTCTCGAATCGAAAAGTCCGGTTGATTGCGTCGCTTCTTTTTTACCTTCCTCGCCGCCTGGAGTTCGGCTGAATCGGCCTTCGTTGCGCGGTCTCGAAGGCGCCTTCCAACGCCAGCCGCAAATCGGCGATATCGTGAATTTTGCGCTTCGGATCTTTTTCCAGACACCGGCGCAAGAATAGTCGCAGAGCAGGAGGAACTGCTGCGGGGAGCCTGTCCCATTCGGGCTCAGACTTGATCACTGCGGCCAAGAGTTCCGATACATCCGAGCCCTCGAAGGCCTGCTTGCCCGTAAGCATCTCGTAGAGAACGCATCCGAAGGCAAAGATGTCCGTCCGCCGATCAGCTTCACGACCTCGCGCCTGCTCCATCCGCGCCCTCTTGTCCACGGGTTGTAAGCACTTCATTTGTTTCCATTCATGGGTTGGGGCGAGGCGCAAAGCATAGGCCATTATCTGAATTTAGCGAGCGCAGTGCTCGCGGTGACGCTGTTGCCGGTGGGCTATTTATTACATCGGCTGCGGAAGTCTTCGTGAGAGACACGCCCGTCTAACCGCACGGGGCGTCACGGTTGGACTCTCTTGCGAGCGCGCCTCCTTTGGAACACGCCCGCCCCACCGTGCCGTTAGAGGTAACCTCGCGTCTGTCTCTTATCGCCATATCCCTCAGATACTCCGCCAGCGTCGCGATCGACTTCGCCTAAGCGTCCTTGCTCGACGAGACGGGCCGGATGCCCAAGCCATCCTGTCTGATCCGTTTCATGGAGCGGGACTGTTTGCGGTTCTGTATCCTTGGCCATAGCGTCGACTCTGCAGTCGCAAATTGCATTATACTCGCGCCGGCCTGGGCGAATTCTGGTCCGCCAAAACGGCTCAACCAGTCACTTGCGTTTCCGGCAAAGGCTTTTGGGAGAGCGAAACGCCCAGGCCGGCCAATGCGGCTTCGATTTCGGCGAGGGTCTTCCTTCCGACGTTTTTTATCGCGAGCATGTCATCCCGGCTGAATTGAATGAGGTCGCCAACGGTCCGAATCTGGCGATATTTGAGGCCGTTGTATGCGCGGGCGGAAAGGTCCAATTCCTCAACGGGTGTGTTCACGATCGATCGTTGAAGGAACGGCGCATTGCCTTCCAATGTGCCTACGGAGAGCCGTAACCGCTCGCACTCTTCTGCTAGTTCCGCCACGCGCGCTTCGAGTCTTTTCACTGTTTTTTCCGGCGTGAAAATATGCTCCAGCCTGCGGCTGCGCGAAGGGTGGCGCAGTCTGCGCATCGCTCGTGCTTCCAGCTGACCCACTCTGTTTTTGCTGACACCTATGCGCTCGGCCACTTCGGCCGACTTCAGCGGATCTCCCGAGAGGCCAAACCGCAGTCTGATGATCTGCTCCTCACGCTCGGTCAGGGATTGAAGGACCTCGTCGATCAGTTCCTTTTCGGCCTCAGTCAATGGTCTTGGGCTGATGGCGCCCGAACGGAGCTTCTGTCCGACTCGGGATCTGAGCCTTTTCAAAAGGCCTGACGTTATACACTCGCTGCCCTCTTTCCGGTCTTCTAGCATGTTTTCGAACTCTCTTCGTACGAGGCGCCGGATGTTGCGTTCGGCCCCATGAAATCCGCCGGATATCGCCCTCAGGAGCCTCTCATAGGGACCGAAGCCTTCGATATCGGTCAGAATGTGCAGTGCCGCATCGAATTCTTTGAAGGGAAAGGTCGAGGCGACTTTCTTCCAAATTTCCTCTCGCACCAGGTCGCATAGTATGCGGTCCCAATAGCTCGGATTCATGCTGTTCGCGAGGCGATCATGCAGTTCCAACAGTGCGGCCCCCGACATTACCCGGCTTCTAGGCGTCCGGACGCGAAAGGCTGTATGTCGCTCAGCGCGCAACAAAGCATTCACAGTCTCGAGCGAAACATTAAACAAAGCCGCAAGCAGACGCGGCGGCACTCCGCGATCCGAATACTGAAGCAGACCGAGCCTGCTTCCGTCGTCCAGCCCGTTCACTCTGCGCACAACTGTTGGCAAGGGCAATCGCTCCTCATTTTCGCGACACAGCATAATTCGCTGCGAACGCGACGGCCAGTATAGAAAACGCGATGCGTGCGACGCTTGGCTGGAGCCCAGGCACCTGGCGGCAATCTTGTTTTTCGACATGATTCTTCATCACAAGAAGCGCAGAGACTCACATATTTCCTTGTGCGTTCGTAGCGCTTTTGCGGCTATGCATACTCCACCGAGCAAGTGTACAGGCCTTCGTAAGTTGACTCAGAAAAGAAAACCTCAATGATTTTACCAATCGGTATTCCTGTGGCATCCACTTTCGCAGCCCGCCTCCGGGAAAACGGATAAGCAAATCAAACGGCATGCCTCAAGTATCAGGTCGCCTTTGCGAGGTTTCCCGGCCGCAAGGCGGCGTCGCATACGCGTTTTATGTTTACTCGCGGCGAGAACTGCCCAGGTTTGGCACATTTTTTCTGGAGGGCGGGAGCGTTTAGCGCGCAAACACTACAAAACCCTGTCAAGAACGTGCAACCAGGCTAAAAGCTTTGGCAAATTCTTCAGGGTCCGTCAAGCGAATGTGGAATTTCGGAACAGCGGATGAGAAATAAAGTCGGAGGGTTTGAAACCGTGTCGCGTGGAGCTTCCGAAGAGCTTCTGTCCGCCTACTGAATGCAATCGTTCTCAAACCGCGTCGCCGAACCGCATCACACTCGTGTCTCCTGATTGCTCCTAGTCCGCCGATATCGTAGGATAGCTGCCCTGTCCAGACAAACCGGCGGATGTGGACGTTTATGCCCGGCCCGGCTAACCGCAGTGAAAATCTTGCGCTGCGGAGCGAAACCGGAAGGGCCTGGGACTGCAGATCGAAACGTGGACGTTGAGGCATGACAACCCGAACAACACCAATCCCGGAAATCGGACAAGCCGTGCGAGTGCGCGGCCGTCTGGCGACTGTCAGGGCGGTTGAACCGTATGACAGTCGGACCGTCCAGGGGCGGCTTCACGTCATTGATGTCGAGTACCTTGATGATAGCCGATACCCGGAGGCCGAACAACTTTTGTGGGAAGTCGAGGCCACGGCGTCGATTGTCGGCAGCACGTCACTGCCAAGTGTGGACGCTAACCGGCCCGACGATCCGAAGGCGCTTCAAGCCTTCGTCAACGCCCATCGGTGGACCCGCCTGAACCGCCTTCGTGAGAAGGACGGTCTGGATGACGAACCGCTTCTTGGCGTCTGGAACTCAGCAATCCAGGTCCATCCGTACCAACTGGAGCCGGTGATCCGTGGCGCTTGAGAAGGAAACTCAGCGTGCCGGGAACCTGGTCGTAGGAACCAACGTCACGGCTAACTACCGCGACCAGGATGGGAAGCATGTTGCGAGTAGTATCAAGGAACGCGGAATCGCAGCGAAGCCCAAGAAGGAAGGCGCAGTCCCAGCAAAACCCGCCCCAAAGGAATAGCTCGTTGGAGAGGGTGGCCATCACAGATGGGCATCCTCTTCGCAAGGAGAGCAAAAGATTCGATACGTTCCGGTACGGTAGGGCCGCTCTCGTGATGGAAAATCTCCGGAGGGATTAAGTGAAGTCAACTAAACCATCTTATGCCAACATTGACGCTGCCTTGTTACGTTTCAACGAAGAAACCGTTCTCTACTGCGGCGGGATTTCGGAGGCTGCGGCGCATAACTATGCCATGGATTACTCGAGAATGCTGCGCAATCGGGCTAAGGGCCTGGAGGGCGAGCGGATTCGGATTCCGGGCCATTCTTTCGAGCCGAACCGTAAATTGATTGAAGCCACCCTGGAGGAAATGTACCGCAAATATTTTGCGACTTGAGTTGAATCCGTTGGGCAGGAGGTCTCCTAAAGGGGGAAAGTAAAATTGGGTGCCGACGCATCCGCCACCGCGGGATCGTCAGAACAATCATGTAAAAAAGCGCGGCGCGTTACACCATATCTATGTCCAGGCCGATCTCCTTATGAAAGAACGCGCGCTCGAAAAACTTGCCGAGAAATGCTCTCGCCTCGATCACCAGCGGAACGGCCGCGAGCTTCCAGTACGATCCATTTGGGCGGAGGGTAACCAAATTGGTCGGCGCGACGACCACCTCGTACCTGTATGACAAATCTGATATCGTACAAGAACTTTCGGGTTCGACACCAATCGCGAACCTCGTAAAGTTTGGACTTGACGCAGTCCTGACGCGCTCTGACGCGGGGGGAATGAGTAGCTTTTTAGAAGATGGACTGGGCAGCACACTAGCTTTGACTGATTCAAGCGGGAATATACAAACCCAGTACAGCTATGATCCGTTCGGGCAGACCACGGTCACCGGTGCGGTCAGCGCCAACACCCATCAGTATACGGGCAGGGAGAATGATGGAGCGAGCCTCTATTACTACCGTGCTAGATATTACAAACCAATATTCAGTCGCTTCATTAGCGAAGATCCGTTAGATTTCGAGGGTGGTGACACTAACCTCTATTCCTACGTGGCAAACGCTCCTCTCGACAGTGTTGACCCAACTGGTGCGGGATTCATCAACTGCGCGGCAGCACTCGCTGAACTTGCCAAAGCCGTCTCGGATTTGCAGCGAAGACAGTGGGAGAATCAAGGTAAGTGCAGCGACAAGGGGCACGATAAGGCGATCGAGCAGTACAAAAATCGAGTTAGAAATGCTTTGGAGAAAGCGAAACACTGTCTCACCAAAGAGGAGATCCGTGAGTACGAGATTCTCCTAGGCCTTGGTCTAGTTATCGTCCTGGTACCTGAATTGCTTCCAGCATTTGGATTGGGGCTCGCTGGCGCCATTCCCTAAACACAATGTCATGGCAAAAAAAGAACCGAACGCAGAACAGATTGAAAAACTAGTTTTGCAAGCGACCGAAAGATTCTTCGAAGACGAAGCGTCCGCACCTTATGGATCGGCTGAATGCTTGCGGGTCACGGTTCGTATCGCGGCTGATTTTCGTGATTTTTTGGAGAAAAATGATTCACCAACGCCAGATGAAATCTCTTATATGATGGGTACGATTCAATCAGGTATCGATCAGTTCGTTTTATTCGGCCATCTTTGTCGAATGTTCTCTGGGTTGCAAGAATCCTGGACTTCAGAACCCAGCCGCTACCAAAGTTTCGTTAACACGAGAGCTGATGTCCTACACCTGTTTGAAAGACTTGTTGCAACACGTTCCAGCCCAATCGAACGCCTCGCCAGCCTACTATCACTGGTTCGGATACAATTAATGTTCTTCGCACACTTCTACCCTTGGTCAAATGCAGCCGGTGACACCAAGTGAGGCAAGAGCTCGGAAGCGAGGATGTGCAACGCGCAGCGAGGAAGAACGGGGACCGCGGGCCGGAGGCCCCAGGGCTTCACCGGTTATGACATCGAAGGTTGCGCCGTCCAGGGGCAGGTTACTTTGCTACCCGTGACCATACGACTTGTTTCTCAACGAAATCCCTTCTCCAGTGGTTGGGCCGAATACTTCAAGCCGGAATATGGTCGGAAGTTCCCATCGCCAGCCACGCACGACCTCTGCGGCTTGCTGAGAGAGAACTCGCTCAAACCTGGCTCCGAGAGGTCTTTTTGTTCGTAGCCGAGCTCCCGAAGCCGCCTCCGGCCCGCGAGTTGGTCCGCGATTGAAGCCGCCGGCGCAACAGAGACCTTAACGAACGCCCTGCCGACAGCGGAGGCCTTATGAACAAAACGACTGCCGTGTTAGACCGCTACGACGCGGCGGCATCATGAGTGAGGGTTCAACAGCATGGCGCGCGTCCAGGTGTGAAGAACAGCCAGTGCGCCGACGCGGGCGCCGAGGAATGAAGAATCTTCCGGCGAAATCCGTTTGTCGGAGTAAAGATCGATTTGGGAGTGAATAAATCGCGATCTGTCGAACAAAAGCAACTTCATCGGGAAATCATTCAGCGGGTCATGTCCGTCTTCGTCGAGTCATAGCCCAAATGCTCGCCGCTTATCAGCTTTCCGATGACCCCGGAGCGCGTCGTAACGCCCATCTTCAGCATGATAAGCCGTAAGAACACTTTCACAGTGTTCGAACTGATGTTCATTCGTTGCGCGATTTCCTTGCTCGTGAGTCCATCTGCGAGATACTGCACTGCTTCAATTTCACGGTGGCTAAGTTGAAATCGCGCCGCCAGGTCGCTAAGAATCCAGCGTTGGCGTTCGAGAATAATTGCAATAGCGGGCTGCGAATTTCCATCAGATTCAGGTTCCAGAACAAAGGTCCGGCACAGATACCGCCTTTTGCCCGACATAAAGTGTGCTGTCGTTGGGCAACCATTAGCGTAATGCTTCTTTTCGACGATCAAACGGATCGACTCCAAGAATTGAGTGTCAGGCAACTTCGACGGTTGATTTGGATAGGCAACTATGCGAAGGGCTTCGGAGTTGCAATACACTGCCCTAAAAGACGAATCCAAAAGAATGAGGCCGACCGTGGCGCGGTTTGTTCCTGGCACGCGAACCCGTCCAGAATCTGAAGATGGCTTTTGCATGACCATCATCTAGGAGGCGCCTGACCGGTAGGAGGCGCCTGACCGGGTTGACGCTTCGGCTTTACGAGCGTGCCTTCATCTACGACACCCCTGCATCTGGGGCAGTGTGCGAGAACAGGAAGAATCAACTCCACCTGATCTGCACGATAACTTCGGAAGCTGTGCAACACGGTCGAAAATGGAACTGCTGCGTAGATAGAACAACCCTGACATGCCTCGATGCTTTGCTCGGCCTGCGCAACGGCCAACTGGGAAACAGAAACCAGTAGTTTATCCATTCGGGCAACACGATCCATACGATGCGTTATAGCTGCGGTGTAGGGGGCCATTCAATCGCCCCTAAGTCTTAACGCTTTGAGAGAAGGCGGCGGCACTATCGGGCGATGCCCATCGGTGTAATCGGACTCAACATGAATGGCGCAATGAGGGCAACTTCTTGCCCGTCCACAGCGTGACTGACCTCGTGGTAGGCGAGCTGCCACAAACAGATCCCGGTGAATGGAGAATCTTCTGGCCCGCTCCGACCGGCAGCCGCGGTAATGTTGCACGACTTTCATGTAATGCCCGCATTGCGGGAAGCGGCTTCGGATAAATGACGGTGCGATAAAGATGGCAAGGTTCTGTGGCGAGCGCCGTAATCGTCGGTAGTTTGCAATGCCATACTGTGATAAATCCAAAGATTGTGGTCGACCAGCAAGGCCACACGGTAGACGTGAACCAAAATGTCTATACGCAGAGCCCGCTGGAAATTCGGCGTGAAGCAGTGGAGACAATTGCCTCTGCATTCGTGAATTAGCTAAATGCGGTAATTTTGCGGTAACACCGTGAAAGGCGGCTTCCAAATTGTTGAGAAGAAAGAGCGGGACACGGGATTCGAACCCGCGACTTCAACCTTGGCAATTTGGATGTCAATTGAAAATAAAGAAGAATGGCCTCTATGGCGTTGATTTTGATTCATGAATTCTCTAGGAAATTCACGGCCTCGCTTTCGCTCAACTCTTAACTGGGTAATTGTTGGGTAAAAGAGTTCGCGGATGGCTCGGACTTTCGGCTAGATCCGCGACGCGACAATTACGTCCCTTGTCTCTTCCCCGCCCTCTTCTTGGCCGCCCACCTTCTCTTCATCAAATCAGACAATTTCTTGCGTCCGGCGGCTGTCAGTCTGCTTCCCGTCCGGGCTGGACGCGCAGCCGATTGCGGCTGAGGATTGGCCTGTAATTGTGGTCTGGCCTGGTTGGGGCTTCTCTGGCCACCACCGCGAATCTGCTTCTGGACATCGGCGATTTCTTCGTCGATCCGCTGACGTTCCGCTGCCCCAGTTACCAGGGTCGTTCCGCCTCGACTTTCATTACTGAGATCAATGAACACCGCGGTTATACGGCCAAGCCCGGCTTTCACCCAAAAGTAATCACTTCTCGTTCGTTCAGCTATAATCGCCGCCGGTCTCTATGGCCATCACCATCGGCACACACCTCGGTTCTCATGAGATCACGGCCCTGCTGGGCCGCGGCGGTATGGGCGAGGTCTATCGCGCGCGCGACACGAAGCTCAAACGTGAAGTCGCAATCAAAATCCTTCCCGATGAGTTCTTGAGTGATCCGGACCGTATGGCCCGGTTTCAGCGTGAAGCCGAAGCGTTAGCGGCTCTGAATCATCCGAACATCGCTGCGATTTATGATCTGCAGGAAGAGAACCAGACGCGCTTTCTGGTCCTCGAATTGGTTGAAGGGGACACTCTGGCCGAGCGGCTCCGGCAACGCGAATTCCGGCTCTTGAAAAGCTGGAACTCGAAGGCGACGAGCAGATTGGCGTAACTATAGTGAAGCGTGCTCTCGAAGAGCCCATCCGGCTGATCGTTTCCAACGCCGGCCACGAAGGTGCGGTCGTTGTGGGCAAAGTTCGCGAGTCGAAACAACCAAACTTCGGATTCAATGCCGAAACCGAAGACTACACCGACATGATCTCTGCCGGTATTCTCGATCCGGCCAAGGTTACCCGGTGTGCCCTTCAGAATGCTGCCTCCATCGCGGCCTTAATGCTGACGACGGAAGCCCTCATCGCCGAAATTCCGGACGAAGAAAAAGCCACTGCGATGCCGGGCGGCGGAGGACCACCGATGTATTAATCTCAAAAGTAAGATTCCGGCCATTTCTGCTCGGGAAGGCCGGAAGTTCGCTTTCACGCAAACGCGGCCGCGCGAATGTCAGGGCTGCGAACCGCTTCGACTGTCGGCGAGCCCCTTAGCCGGGAAATCATCAAGCCACTTTTTTTATGACCACAACCGTAACATCGTCCTGCCATCTGGATTGGTCTCCGAACGCAAGGATAGTTTGGTAAATCGCGTTAAGGATCGCGGATGCGCTCTCCTGCTGATGCCGAATTACCAGTTCCTCCAATCGAGCGAGGCCGAATTCTTCATTGCCGTTTTGCCGTTCAAGAACGCCGTCGCTGTACATCACCAGGACCGCGCCCGGCTCGAAACTCGCGGAAGCTCGATGGAATTCGACGTCAGATACCGCGCCGAGAATCATACCCGTTGACTCCAGGCGCTTGACCGCAGATCCATGAACCAGAATCGGCGGCGGATGTCCGGCATTCACGTAGAAGACATTTCCGGTGATTTCGATTTCTGCAAAAAACAGCGAGACAAAGTTGGCCGACAATGTGCTGCGGTGAATGACCCGGTTCAGCTTCCGCATCGCTTCGGCCATCTTCATTTCCTTCTCCACGCCCATGCGCAACCCGGTGACCACATCGCGAACCAGTAGAGCCGCCGGCAACCCATGCCCACTGGCATCGCCAACGGCCACGCTGAAGACCTTTTCGTCGAATATCGAGAAGTCAAAAAAATCGCCGCCCACGACCTCCGCAGGCTGCGAGCGTGCGGAAGTTTCGTATCCGGCGATGAACGGCGGGCTCTTCGGCAAGAGACTCTGCTGTATTATCGAAGCCTGCTGTACGGCACTTTTCATCGCGTCGATATGGAGTTGAAAGTTCAGCTGGGAGCGAATCGCATTCAGACAGAATTCTACTTCCTCCCGCACCCAACCGCCTTCAAGCGCGAACATAAAAATCCACTGACGGTCCGGATTATTGACGATAAACGCCGCTGGCGTTGTGTTTTTCCCATGCCGGCTGATTTGTTTGTTTATGGTCGGCGACGGATCGTTATAGATGTAAATTCCATTCTTCAGCACTAACTGAGCAGCTTCGCTGTCCAATGCCCGCCTGTCCTCGTCGAGGTGGACCGGTTCTCTGCCGTCAGCAGCGTACATCGGA
>WNGD01007000.1_pt1 | contig 10687 bp, 9 predicted proteins | sample 5400671 | NCBI WGS metagenome assembly WNGD01 (sample SAMN13153369, study PRJNA577476) | soil metagenome | isolation source: 40 cm soil or saprolite under grassland replicate 2 | place: USA:California | collected 2016-06-15
GGCACCGCTCGCCACGGTGCCCGCGGTGCCGATGACCCCGATCGTTCCCGACCGCGTCGCGGCCGCCGCGGCCCGGGCGCCGGGCTCGATGACGCCGACCACCGGCACCGGGGCGTGGGCGCGCAAATGGTCGAGCGCGTGCGCCGTGCTCGTGTTGCAGGCGACGACGACCGCCTTGACGCCGCGCTCGAGCAGGTAGGCGAGGATTTCCGCGCTGTAGCGGCGCACCGTCTCGGGCGACTTGGGGCCGTAGGGAACGCGGGCGGTATCCCCGAAGTAGAGCACCGCCTCGTGCGGCAGTCGCTCGAACAGCGCGCGGGCGACGGTGAGCCCTCCGATGCCGGAGTCGAAGACGCCAAGGGGCGCCGCGTTCATGGCCGCGGCAGCGGCAGCGAGACGCCGATGCCGCCGGGCACGGCCTGGATCCGCAGATCCTTGGGGAAATCCTGGAGGTGGGCGGCGACGTACGCCTCGGCGCCCGCGAAGAGATGGTTGAAGACCCACAGCACGGTCCAGTCCTGCACTTCCTGGCGTTTGAGCTTCAGCCCCGTCGCGCCGATCCGGCTCATGTAGTTCGCTTCGCGGCGCGCCTTGAGCGTCATCATCGCGGTGACGCCTTCCCACGTGGTGAATAACGCGCCGGAGACGTGCCGCCCCGTGGCGGCCTGGCCCCAGCCGGGGAGCAGCAGCGAGCGCCAGAAGGCGCCCCCCGGGCCGATGCGATGCGCCGTGTCGGTGGGGACGACCCGCGCGCCGGGAGCGACGACGTCTTGGGCGGACAGTCGGACGGTCGGACTGATGGACAGAAGGACAACGAGCAGCGAGCATACGGTCGTTGTCCGACCGTCCGACCGTCCGACCGTCCGGCTCATTTCGCCACCAGCACGTTCAGACATCCGGGCTCCACGGTTACCGTGCACTCGGTCGCTCCCGGCGCGCGCAGCTCGCCGTCGAGGTGCAGGAGCAGCGGCGCCTCGCCGCGGATCGTCAGCGTCCGCGTGCGGAACAGCGCCACCTCCCGCATCGCGCCGTGAGTGCCGCGCATCACCCGCGGGATCGCCAGGAGGAAGCGCGGCAGCGACACGGCGCGGATCAGGCAGACGTCGAGGCGCCCGTCACCAGGGTCGGCGTCCGGCGCGAAGCGATAGTCGCCTCCCGCCGTCGTCCCGTTGCACACCTCGAGCATCATCAAGTTCCCGGTTTCCCGATGCTCGGCCGCCCGCACCTCCAGGCGCACCGGGTGATAGCTCGCGAAGCTGCGCAGCACCGGGATCAGGTAGGAGAGAAAGCCCCGTAGCGCGGGCATGGCGTTCCGGGTGCGGACCACGGCCGGACCAAAGCCGAACCCCATGCTGTTGACGAAGTACTCGTCGAGCACCCGCCCCGCGTCGAAGCGGCGCGGCGTGGCGGTGACGATCTTGGCCACGGCCCGCTCGACGTCGTGGCGGTGCGGGTGCGTCCCCGTGAGCTTGGCGAAATCGTTCCCCGAGCCAACCGGGATGACCGCGAACAGGGCGTTGCTCCTCGCGTGCAGCAGACCGTTGGCCACCTCGTGCACGGTGCCGTCCCCGCCCAGCGCAATCACCCGCTCGACGCCGCGCCCCGCCGCCTCCCCGGCGAGGTGCGTGGCGTGCAGCGGGCCGTCGGTCTCGGCGACCTCCACCGTCCAGCCCTGGGCGCGGAATGCGCGGGCGACCCGGGGCCCCTGCCGCCGGGCCTGCCCGCGGCCCGCGGCCGGGTTGCTGATCACCAGGGCATGAATCAGAGCGTTCGCAGGTACGTCTCGTCCCAGGCGATATCGAACTCGGAGCGGCAGTGCGGGCACGTCATCCGCTTGGGTTTCCCCTTGAGGCTCGCGCGCTCGTTACAGCTGGGACACACGGCGTAGACCGGCGTCATGGGGGTCTTCTTCCCCGGCACAGAGGTGACGACCGACCAGCGGGGAACCGGGCGGTCGCGTACTTCGAAGAGGGCGCGCAGGACGCGCACGGGCTTCCTGTTCACCTCGATAATGAGGTCGAAGCCCTCCTCACCCAAGACCTTGTACCAGGCGCCGCGGCGGAGCCGGATATTGGCATCCACCTGCAGGCGCGCCCAGCGGATGCCCGCCATGCCGCCCCTCCCGGAGGAGACGCCAACTTAACGCGCCGGGGAGCCTTGCGCCTGAGGCGACGGTGCATCGAGCACCTCGCGGACCTTGCGCGCCAGTGACACGGGCGTGAACGGCTTGGGCAGGAATGCCAGGCCGGCGAGTAGCTCCCCGCGGTGGGCGATCGCCTCGCCGGGATAGCCGGAGCTGAGGAGCACCTTGAGCCCCGGCCGCATCGCGAGGAGCTGCTGGGCCAGATCGGGGCCGCTCATGCCCGGCATGACGACGTCCGTCACGACGAGATCGATGCGGCCGGGGTGGTCGCGGCAGATCGTCAGCGCCACGGACGGGAGCGCCGCCTCGAGCACGGTGTAGCCGTAGCGTTGCAGCGCGTGCAGCGCGACGCGTCGCACCGGCGCTTCGTCCTCGACGAGGAGAATGACCTCGTCGCCGCCGCGCACCTCCTGCTGGGCGGGGGGCACGGCCGCCGGGCGCTGGTCGTCGCCCGCCCGCGGCAGGTAGATCTTGAACGTGGTCCCCTCGCCGGGCTCGCTGTATACCCAGATGAATCCGCCGCTCTGTTTCACGATGCCGTACACGGTGGCGAGTCCCAGACCGGTGCCCTTGCCCGGCGCCTTGGTGGTGAAGAACGGCTCGAAGACGCGCGCCTTCACCTCGGGGGACATGCCCGCCCCCGAATCACTGACGGCGAGCATGACGAAGCGGCCCGGGACCGCCGGGGTGTGCGCGCGCGCGTAGGCCGCGTCGAACTCCGCGTTCCCCGTCTCGATCGTGAGCTTGCCGCCGGTGGGCATCGCGTCGCGGGCGTTCACGGCGAGGTTCAGGATCACCTGCTCGATCTGGCTGGGGTCGGCGACGACCCGCCCGACGTCGGCGGGGAACACGCACACGAGGTTGATGTCCTCGCCGATGAGGCGCCGCAGCATTTTTTCCATCCCCGCCATGACGCGGTTCGGCTCGAGCACCCGGGGCTGCATCACCTGCTGCCGGCTGAACGCGAGCAGCTGGCGCGTCAGCGACTCCGCCCGGCCGGCCGCCGAGCGGATCTCTTCGATATTCTCCCGCTTCGGGTCGCCGGCGGGGATCCCTTCCTGCAGCAGCTCGGCGTTGCCGGCGATGGCGGTCAGCACGTTGTTGAAATCGTGGGCGACGCCCCCGGCGAGCTGGCCGATCGCCTCCATCTTCTGCGCCTGACGCAGCTGGGTCTCGAGCTGTTTGCGCTCGGTGACGTCGATCCAGGCGCCGATCACTTCCACCGCGTGTCCCGTCGCGTCGTGCCGCACGCGCCCCTCGTCGAGGATCCAGCGGTACGATCCGTCCCGGTGGCGGAAGCGGTACTCGATCGTGAATTGCCCGCCGCCGAACTGGTCCGCCAGCTCCCCGCGGATGCGCTCCCGGTCCTCCGGGTGGACGTTAGCGTTCCACCAGTCCGGGCGCAGCGCCTCCGGCACCTCGTAGCCGGTGAGCCGGCTGATGTTCTCGCTCACGTACTCGAGAACGGTGACGTCCCCGGCGACGCGACTGGCGTAGATCATGGCATCGCTGGCGCTCACGAGCTGCTCGAGGCGCGAGCGCGTCGCCTGCAGCTCGCGCACCTGGGCTTCCAACCGCTGTTGGGACTCCCGCACGTGCTGCGACATGACGTTGAACGCTTCGGCAAGCCGGCCGAGCTCGTCCCGGCGCTCCACCCGCACCTGTCGCGAGTAGTCCCCGGCCGCGACCGCCTCGGCGGCGCCCGTGAGCCGCCGCAGCCGGGGGGTGATGGTGCCGCTCAGCCCCCACGCGGCGAGGAGGCCGACGAGGAGCACGGCACCGACTTTGAGCACCTGACCGCGCAGGAACAGGCGCGCCGGGGCGAAGACCACCTTCCCAGGAAACTCGACCACGACGGTCCAGGGGGCCCCGCGCACCGCCCGCGCGGTCGCGAACACCCCGCCGGTGCCGGGTCGAGCGTACTGGACGACCCCCGCGGCCGCGCGCTGAAGATCAAGGGGCGGCGACGGCGGGGGGACGCGCGCCACCAGGTCCGTCCACAGGTTTCCCGACGAGTTCGTCACGTAGAGCCTGGCGCCGGGGCCGATCAACTGGTTGAGCTGCCCCCGACCGCGCGCCGAGCTCGTCAGGTGGCGCACCTGAACGAGATACCCCAAGATGCGGCCGCCCTGCTTGACCGGCACCGCCACCGCGTAGCGCACCGAATCACCCACGACCTCGAAGGGGCGTATCACTCCAGAGTCCGAGCGGCTGCCGGCCTGCACCATCTCGGGGTTGACGGCCGGCGCGCGGGGATGGGGGGCCGCGCTGTCGCTGAGCGACAGCAGGCGCGTGCCGCCGGTGGTCACGAGCTCGACGTCGGCGACTTGCTGAGCCGCGGGGCCGACCGGCCGCATCGCCGCGAGCGCCGCGGCGCGCATCCGTGGCGTGGGGGCCTGCAGGAACGCTCGGATCGCCGGGCTGTCGGCCACGGCGCGCGCGTTGGCGAGGAGCTGAGTGGCGGAGGTTTCCAGCAGGCCGGCGATCTGGGTGGTGACGCTCCCCAGGCGGTCGCTTGCCGTGACCAGGGACGCCTGGCTCACGCCGAGGTACGCCGACCACGAGAACGAGCCGGCCACCGCAAGCAGCAGGGCGCCGATGAGGAGGGGGAGCTTGACCCGGATGGAGAGCGGCGGAAGGCGCATATCCTTCTATGATGGGGCCGCGTGGCGGTGAGGGATAGGGCGTTTTTGCGGCACCAGGCGCCGCATTTGCGGCAGGCGCCGGCGTGGCGGGAGCGTGTAGGAATCGAACCTACCGAGGCTCATTCGAACCCCAGCTGGTTTTGAAGACCAGTCAGGCCACCAGGCCCGATCCGCCCCCGCGTTACGCCCGCACGGCGATCACGTCGATTTCCACGCGCGCGTCGCGGGGCAGCCGAGCGGCCTGCACCGTTGAACGCGCCGGTTTGTGCGTGCCGAAGTGCTTCGCGTACACCTCGTTCATCGCCGCGAAGTCGTCCATATCGGCGAGATAGACCGTCGACTTCACGACATCCTGCAAGCTCGCGCCCGCGGCGCCCAGCACCGCTGCGAGATTCTTGAGGACCTGTTCGGTCTGCTCGGCGGCGCTCGTCCCCACCAGCTGGCCGCTCTTGGGGTCGAAGGCGACCTGCCCCGCCGTGTAGATCACCCCGTTCACCTCCACGGCCTGACTGTAGGGCCCGATCGCCTTGGGCGCCTGATCGGTGGCGACCACCCCCACCCCTTTCGGCTTCTTCATCAGAACAACCCCTCGATCGTCCCATCCGGATGGATGCGGATCCGCTCCGCCGCCGGACTCTTGCCGAGCCCCGGCATCGTCATGATGTCGCCAGCCAGCGCCACGACGAACCCCGCGCCCGCCGCAGGCAGGATGTCCCGGACGTGCAGCGTAAATCCGGCCGGCGCCCCGAGCTTCGACGCATCGTCGGAGAAGGAGTACTGGGTCTTGGCCATGCACACCGGCGTTTCGCCCAATCCCAGCTTGGGCAGCAGCTCCAGCGCCCGCTCCGCCGCATGGCTGAATTGCACGCCATCAGCGCCGTAGATCTCCTTGGCGATCGTCTCGATCTTCTCCTTGACCGGCCGCTTCTCGTCGTACAGCGGCTGGAACGCGGCCTTCGAGGTGTCGAGCAGGCGGAGCAGCGCCTCGGCGAGCGCGAGGCCGCCTTCCCCGCCCCGCTCCCACACGTCGCTGCGGACCGCCTGGGCCGCCTCCGCCGCGCAGGCGGCGCTCACCGCCTCGACCTCGGCATCCGTGTCGGTGAGGAACCGATTCACCGCCACGAGACACGGCAGACCGAACTTCTTCACGTTGCGGATGTGGCGCTGCAGGTTGACGGCGCCGCGCTTGACCGCCTCGACGTCCGGCTTCCCCAGGTCTTCCTTCTTCACCCCGCCGTGCATCTTGAGCGCCCGCACCGTCGCCACGATGACCGCTGCCTCCGGCTTCAACCCCGCCATGCGGCACTTGATGTCGAAGAATTTCTCGGCGCCGAGGTCGGCCCCGAACCCGGCCTCGGTGACGACGAGGTCCGCGAGCGCGAGCCCCATGCGGGTCGCGGCGACCGAGTTGCACCCGTGCGCGATGTTGCCGAAGGGCCCGCAGTGGACCAGGGCCGGCCCCCCTTCGAGCGTCTGCACCAGATTGGGGTTCAGGGCGTCCTTGAGCAGCAGCGTCATGGCGCCCTGGGCTTTCAGATCGCTGGCGCGCACCGGCTTCTTGTCGGCGGTGAGGCCCACGATGATGCGGGCGAGACGGGCCTCGAGATCCTGGATCCCGGCGGCGAGGGCCAGGATCGCCATCACCTCCGAGCCGGGGATGATCACGAACCGCTCTTCGCGCGTCGGCCCGGCGTTGAACCCGCCCAGCCCCACGATGATGTTGCGCAGGGCGCGGTCGTTCATGTCGATGGTACGCGGCCAGGTGATGCGCCGCACGTCCAGTCCCAGCGGGTTGCCGTGGTGCACATGCGCGTCGAGCATCGCCGACAGCAGGTTGTGCGCGCTCGCGATCGCGTGGAAGTCGCCGGTGAAGTGGAGGTTGATGTCCTCCATCGGCACCACCTGGGCATACCCGCCGCCCGCGGCGCCGCCCTTGACCCCGAACACCGGCCCGAGACTGGGCTCGCGGATGCAGAGGATCGCGTTCTTGCCGAGGCGCTTGAGGGCTTGGGTCAACCCCACCGTCACCGTGGACTTGCCCTCGCCGGCGGGCGTGGGATTGATCCCGGTGACGAGCACGAGGCGGCCCTTGGGCGGGCGCCGCTCCAGCGCGGCGAGCCGGATCTTCGCCTTGTAGCGCCCGTACAGCTCGATTTCGTCGTCGGACAGTCCCAGCTCCGCGGCGATCTCGGCGATGGGCCGCAGCTTCGCCGCCTGGGCGATCGCGATGTCGGTGGGGACCTTGACGGCGGTCGTCACGGAACGGTGTGCTCCTGGCGCGTGGAGGCGAGACGGGCGCCGAACACCCGTCGAGCGTTCTCGGTGGTCTGTTGTCCGACGTCGTCCGTTGACGCCCCCAGCGCCTGCGCCAGCGCCGCGGCGACCTCGCGGACGTAGGCCGGCTCGTTGCGCCGGCCGCGGTGCGGCACGGGCGCGAGGAACGGCGCGTCGGTCTCCACGAGGAGTCGGTCTGTCGGACAGTCGGACGGTCGGACTGCGGGCGTCCAATTCTTGAATGTGATCATGCCGCTGAAGGAGAAATAGGCGCCGACCGTCATCCCGGCATCGAACACCGCGCGGCTGCCGCTGAAGGAGTGGAGAATGACCGCGGGGACCTTCGTGCCCGCCCCCCACGCCCGCAGCATCGCGGCCATGTCCGCGTCCGCCTCCCGGGCGTGCACGACGACCGGTTTGCCGAGCTCCGCCGCGAGCGCCAGCTGGGCGTCGAAGGCGCGCCGCTGGGCGTCCCGGGGGGAGTGGTCGTAGTGGTAATCGAGGCCCGTCTCTCCCACGGCGACGACTTCGGCCTCGCGGCACAGCGCGCGCACACGCGCTTCCGCCTCGGGCGACCACGTGTTCGCCTCGTGGGGATGCACGCCGGCGGTGGCCGACAGATCCGGCGTCTCACGCGCCAGGTCCACCGCGCGTGCGCTCCCCGCGACCGACTCGCCGATCACGATGACGTGCCCCACACCCGCCGCGCGCGCCCGCGCCAGCGCCGCATCCCGGTCCGCGTCGAACGCCCCGTCCCCCAGGTGACAATGGGCGTCGACGAGCACGTCACACCTTGGCCGGCGTCCGCGGCAACAACGGGGCGGCCGGCTCGGGGGCGCGTCCCGTGAACGCCCGGGCGCCGCGCGCGTCCTGCCCCGGCCAGCGCTTCTCGATGAGCATCAGCACCGGCGCCGCGATGTAGATCGAGGAGAACGTGCCGGTGAAGATCGCGAAGGTCATCACGAGCGCGAACGGCCGAATGACCTCGCCCCCGAGCGCGAACAGAGCCAGCGTCGCGGCCATCGTGGTCCCGTGCGTCAGGATCGAGCGGGGGAGTGTTTCGTTGATCGAGAGGTTCAGAATCTCGTAGAGGTTCTGCCGCCGGTACTTGCGCAGGTTCTCGCGCACGCGGTCAAAGATGATGATCGTGTCGTTCAGCGAGTAGCCGATCATAAGGAGCACGGCGCCCACCACCTCGAGGCTCACCTCGAGGTTCGTATATCTAATGAAGGCGATGGTCGCGAGGATGTCGTGGAACGTCGCCAACACCGCCGCGAGCCCGAAGCGCCACTCGAAGCGGACGGCGAGGTAAATCAGAGTGACGATGAACGAGAAGAAGATCGCGAGGAACGCCTTCCCCTGGAGCTCCTTGCCGACCTTCGGGCCGACGGCCTCATAGTGGTCGATCTTGTACCCGTCCGCGCCCAGACGGGCGTCGAGCGCGCGCGCCGCCGCCTGCGCCGTTTCCTCGGTTCCGCCTCCCTGCGCGTTCGCCTGGGTGCCGAGGCGGGCACGGATCTGGAACGCGGTGTCGGCGCCGAACTGCTGAATCTCGGCGCCGTGCAGACCCCCCGCATCGAGCGCCGCCCGGAGCTCGGCCACGCCGACGGGCTTGGCCTTGGGGACGGCGATTTGGATGAGCGTTCCCCCCGTGAACTCGATGCTGTAGTTCAACCGCGTGGCGAGCAGCATCACGAGGCCGGGCACAATCATCACCGCCGTGAGCGCGTAGGCCCAGCGGCGCCACTTGATGAAGTCGTAGTTGGCGTTGGCGAAGAGTCGGATCATCAGACGCTCAGGGTGACGAGGTCCGGCCGCCGCTGCAGCCAGATCATGTAGAAGGTCCGCACGACGTAGATGGCCGTCACCATCGAGGCCGCGATGCCGATGATCAGGGTGATGGCGAAGCCCTGCACCGGCCCGGTGCCGACCAGGTACAGGATAAAGGCGGTCAGGGCGGTCGACACGTTCGAGTCAATGATGGCGCTCATCGCGTGCTTGAAGCCCTCGTCCACCGCCGTGCGCACGAGCTTGCCGTGCTGCAGCTCCTCGCGGATGCGCTCGAAGATCAGCACGTTGGCGTCCACCGCGATGCCGACCGACAGCACGAACCCGGCGAGGCCCGGCAGGGTGAGGGTGAAGCCGAACGCGGAGAGCCCGGCGAGGGTGAACAGCACATACAGCGCCAGCGCACCGACCGCGAGGAGGCCAGAGACGCGGTAGTACACGACCATGATCAGTACCACGAGGATGATGCCGACCACACCCGCCTTGATCCCCGCATTGATCGAGTCGGCACCGAGTGACGCGCTGATGGTGCGCTCTTCGACGATCGTGAGCGGCGCGGGGAGCGCGCCGGCCCGGAGCACCAGGGCGAGGTCCTGCGCGTCGGCGAACGGCCGGGAGCCAAGCTCGATGATGCCCTCGTTGCGGATCTGCGATTTGATTACCGGCGGCTGCCCCTGCACCCGCCCGTCGAGGATGATCGCCATGTAGTCGCCCACGTGCCGGGCCGTGGCATCGCCGAAGATCCGCCCGCAGCGGTGCGTCAAATCGAAGTGCACCACCGCCTGGTTGGTCAGCGGGTCGCGCCGCGGCTGGGCCTTGGTGAGGCATTCGCCGGTGATGATCGGCCGGTCCTCCACGGCGTACAACGCGCGGTAGGAGCGAGCGCCCCGCGACTCCACCTGCGCGCCCCAGAACAGCTCGACGCCCCGCGGGATCAGACGTTTCACGTCGACGCGATTGATCAAGCTGTCGGCCTTCTGCCACTGTTCTTCGGGGACGAGGTACTCCCCCGCCAGGCTGCCCTGGAACAAGAGCGAGGTGAGCGGGCCCTCCCGAGCGTTGGTGGTGTCGGGCCCGGCGGCCGCCTTCGTGGTGTCCTGGCCCAGGAGGCGCGCGACGGCGTTGGACGGGCCCGCCGCCGGGCCGCGCACGCCCGCGGCGCGCAGCGCCACGTCCATCGACGGGATCACGTCGCGGAACACGTTGCGCATGTCCGTGATGCGGAACTCGAGGAACGCCGTCCGCTGCACGATCCCTTTGGCGCGGTTCACGTCCTTCTCGCCCGGCAACTCCACGATCAAGCGGCAGCGGCCGACGATCTGCACGACCGGCTCGGTGGTGCCGAACTCGTCGATGCGGGTCCGCACCACGCGCTCGGCGCGCTGGATCGCGTCGGCGCAGTCGGGCACCGGACCCTTCGACTGATCCACCTCCAGCGCGAGGTGCACCCCGCCGCGCAAGTCGAGGCCGAGGTTGATCGGCACGCGGCGTACCGACGTGTCCTTCATCCGGCCGGTCGCCATGTCCGGCACGCGCTGCGTCACGTGCCGCGGGATCAGCGAGATCACGCTCGCGATCACGAGCGCCAGGATCACGAGCAACCGTCCACGAATTGTGCTCATCGGCTCCCTTCCCGGTCCAGGCTTCGCTGTGCCGCCGTGCGGTCCTGCGCGAGCTGCACGACCAGGGCGTCCCGCGATGGAAATGTCTGCACTTCACGCAGCCGCCGCACCCACTCCACTTTCAGCGTCTCACCATGCAACTCGCCTGCGAAGTCGAATAGATGAACCTCCAACCCCCGGGCCGCGACCCCGAACGTCGGCCGCGGGCCCTGATT
>WNGD01008647.1_pt1 | contig 10686 bp, 7 predicted proteins | sample 5400671 | NCBI WGS metagenome assembly WNGD01 (sample SAMN13153369, study PRJNA577476) | soil metagenome | isolation source: 40 cm soil or saprolite under grassland replicate 2 | place: USA:California | collected 2016-06-15
GTGCGCGTCACGGCGGTCGGGCTGTGCGGCACCGACCTGCACATCTTCGCCGGACACGCGAACTACAACCGGGACGCGCGCGGGCGGCCGATCGGGCTCTCGGACCAGCCGCAGATCCTGGGACACGAGATCGCGGGCGTCGTGGACGCGGTGGGAAAGGACGTGCGTGACCTGCGTCCCGGCGACCGGGTGGTGGTCGATCAGGGGAGGAGCTGCGTAAGCGAAGCGCGGTCGCCATTGTGCGAGTACTGCGCGAGCGGCGATTCGCATCAGTGCGAGTTCTACCGCGAGCACGGCATCACCGGTCTCCCCGGCGGATTCGCCGAGTACCTGGCGATCCCGGCGGCGAACGCAGTGCGCATCGCCTCCGACCTGGGCGCCGCCGCCGCGCTGACCGAGCCGCTGGGCTGCATCGTGCACTCGTCGGATGTGCTCACCCGCGCGCCGGCACGCTACGCCGTGCGGGACGGATCGAGCCGAGGAGAACGAGTCCGCTGCGTCGTGGTCTGCGGCGCTGGCCCGGCGGGTCTCCTGTGGGTGCAATACCTCCGCAACGTCTTGGGCTTCGATGGGCTGCTCCTGGTCACGGAGCCTAGTGCCTCGAAGCGCGCGCTGGCGGAGCGGTTCGGCGCGGACACGATCGACCCAGTCGCGATGGACCCGGTGGACGAGGTGCACGAGCGCACTCGCGGGCGCCGCGCCGAGCTGCTCATCGAGGCCACGGGATCCGGACCGGTGTTCGCCGCCATCCCGACGCTCGTCCGGAAGCAGGCGACGATCCTCCTGTACGGACATGGGCATTCGGGGGTCGACTTGAGCGTGCTCAACCAGCTCCAGTTCCTCGAGCCCACCCTGCTTGCGCCGGTCGGCGCCTCCGGCGGCTTCGAGGCCGACGGCCGGCCGGCCACCTACGTCCGCGCGTTGCGGCTGATCGAGAGCGAACAGGTGGACGTCGCGTCGCTGATCACCCATCGCTACCCCTCGCTCGACTCCGTCGCCGGGGCTTTCACGGGGGACTACAGTGCGCCGGAGTACGTCAAGGGCGTCGTCACTCTCTGAGCTGAGGCCTACGATGCGCGTCTCGCTGTTCGTGACCTGTCTGGCGGATCAGCTCTGGCCGGCGGCGGGAGTCGGCGCGGTGGAAGTGCTCCGGCGGGTGGGCTGCGCGGTGGAGTTCGACGCGCGTCAGACGTGCTGCGGGCAGCCGGCGTTCAACACCGGGTACCGTCCGGAGGCATGCTCACTGGCACGGCGGTTCATCGAGATTTTCGAGTCCAGCGGCGCCGACGCCATCGTCAGCCCATCAGGATCGTGCACCGCCATGCTGCACCACTACGAGCAGCTCTTCGAGGATGCCGGCTGGCGCGCGCGGGCCCGGGCAGTCGCCCAGCGGACGCACGAGCTCAGCGCGTTTCTGGTCAACCGCCTGGGCGTGGAGGACGTGGGTGCGAGCTTCTCCGGCCGGCTCACCTGGCACGACGCCTGTCACGGCCTCCGCGACCTGGGCATCAAAGACGAGCCGCGACGCCTGCTGCGCCACGTACGGGGCGCGGAGCTGGTCGAGCTGCCCCCGCCGGGGGCCGAGACGTGTTGCGGTTTCGGGGGCACCTTTGCGGTGAAGTATCCCGAGATCTCGGTGGCGATACTCGACGAGAAGGTGGACGCCATAGAGCGGGCCGGCGTGGACGCGGTGGTGTCAGGCGACGCCAGCTGTCTGATGCAGATCGGCGGGCGGCTGTCACGCCGGGGGTCGCCCGTCCGCGCCCTGCACCTGGCGGAAGTCCTGGCGTCCACGTTATGACGTTCGACCGTCACGCGCGCGCGGCGCTGGCCGATGGACAGCTGCGCGGCGCCTTGCGCCAGGCCACGACGTTGTTCGGCGAGCGGCGGCAGGCGGCGCTGGCCACCGCTCCGGATTGGGAGGGCGCCCGCGACCGGGCCCGCGCGATCAAGGATGAGACGCTGCTGCACCTCGACCGTTACCTGGAGGAGTTCAGCGCCAATGCCGAGCGCGCCGGCGCGCGCGTGCATTGGGCGCGCGACGCCGCCGAGGCGTGCGCGGTCATCGGCCGGATCGCCGAGCAGCGGCGGGCCCGCACGGTCGTGAAGAGCAAGAGCATGGCGTCGGAAGAGATCCACCTGAACGCCGCCCTCACGGCGCGCGGCATCGAGCCGATAGAGACCGACCTCGGCGAGTACATCGTCCAGCTCGCCGGCGAGACGCCGTCACACATCGTGGTCCCGGCCATCCACAAGACGAAGCGGCAGATCGCGGCGTTGTTCGCGGCAAAGCTCGGCATCGAGCTCTCCGACGACGTCGCGACGCTGACGGGCGCGGCCCGGCAAGCATTACGCCGCCGCTTCGCCGAGGCGGATCTCGGGGTGTCCGGTGTCAACTTCGCGGTCGCGGAGACCGGAACGATCCTGATCCTCGAGAACGAGGGGAATGCGCGGTTGACCACCAGCCTCCCGCGCACCCACGTCGCGCTCATGGGGATCGAGAAGGTGATCCCGCGCTTCGCCGACTTGGAAGTCTTTCTCCAGTTGCTCCCGCGATCCGGTACCGGCCAGGCCCTGACGGCGTATCAATCGCTGCTCACAGGAGTGAAGCAGCGCCCGGAGGACGAGGGGCCGGCGGAGCTGCACATCGTGCTGCTCGACAACGGCCGCTCCCGCATGCTGGCCGCCCCGGTGACCCGGCAGTCACTCGCGTGTATTCGCTGTGGCGCGTGCCTCAACGCCTGCCCGGTATACCGGCAGATCGGCGGCCACGCGTACGGGTCGGTCTATCCGGGGCCCATCGGCGCCGTGTTGACCCCACAGCTGTTCGGGTTGGGGAGGTCGCCTGAGCTCCCCTACGCCTCGAGCCTGTGTGGCGCCTGCCGCGACGTCTGTCCCGTCAAGATCGACATCCCGGCGCTGCTGCTCCACCTGCGCGCTGAGGTCGTCGCCACCCGCGCCGGGAAGCAGCGCGCGCTCGAACGCCTCGCGTTCGCGGGCTACGCGGCGGTGATGGCGCGGCCGCGCCTGTTCGAGTGGCTGGTCCGTGCCGCCCGGATGCTGAGAGTCATGCCGCCGCTGGGCGCCTGGACCAAGTGGCGTGATCTCCGCCCCCTCGCGCCGCGGAGTTTTCGCGAGCAGTGGCGCGCCGGCCTGAGCGGGAAGGCACCGTGAGGCGCAGCGACGAGGCGCGCCGCGAGATCCTGAGCGCGATCCGCGAAAACTTGACCCGGAGCGCGAGAGGGCGCGAACCCCGGGGCATCGCCCCGGGGTCAGCCGAGCTCGGCAAGCCCACGGCTGACCCCGGGCCGGCGGCCCGGGGTTCCAAGGAGCGAGGGGACGTCGTGAGTTCCTTCACCGAGCAGCTCGCGGCCGTGGGCGCGCAATGGACGGTCGTGCGCGGAGCCACAGAAGCTGCCCACGCCCTGGCCGGTATCCTGACAGCCGCGGGTGCCCGGCGAGTGGCCGGCTCGGACGCCCCGCTGGTCCAGCGGCTCGTGTCCGGGCTGGGCGATGGCTTCGTGCGGGAGAGCCTCGAGGGCCTCTCGCGCGATGGCCTGTTCGCGTGCGACGCCGGCGTCACCACCGCGCAGTGGGGGATCGCCGAGACCGGCACGCTGGTACTGGAGTCGGCGCGGGAGAAGAACCGCCTGTTGTCGCTCGTTCCACCGATCCACGTGGCGCTGCTGTCCACGAGTTGCATCTGCGATTCGCTGGGCGACGCGCTCGCCCGCGTGAGCCGCGCCAGCCACGCGATCACGCTCATCACCGGACCCTCGCGCACCTCGGACATCGAGCTGACCCTGGTGGTGGGCGTGCACGGCCCCCAGGCGGTCCACGTGCTGCTGCTGGAGGAGGAACCATGAGGAAGGCGCCCGTCATGCTGTTCGCCGCTCTGCTCGCTCACGGCTGCGGCGGGTCCGGGTCTCGCCCGCCCGGCTCGCAAGCGGGCGCCGGCAAGGCTCTGGCGATCGCGGTGATCCCCAAAGGAACCACTCACGAGTTCTGGAAGAGCATCCACGCGGGGGCCATTCAGGCGTCGCGCGAGCTCTCGGCCCAGGGCGCTCCGATCAATGTCATCTGGAAGGGGCCGCTGCGCGAAGACGACCGCGAGCAGCAGATTCAGGTGGTCGAGGGCTTCACGAGCCAGGGCATCCAGGGGATCGTGCTCGCACCGCTCGACAGCCGCGCCCTGGTGCGCCCAGTGGAAGAAGCCGGGCACGCCGGCGTCCCCACGGTGATCATCGATTCGGACCTCGAGTCGGATGCCATCGTCAGCTTCGTGGCCACCGACAACCGGAAGGGCGGGCAGCTGGGCGCGGACCGCCTGGGCGAGATCCTCGGCGGGCGAGGCAAGGTCCTGCTGTTACGGTATGCCGAGGGGTCGGCCAGCACGACCGACCGGGAGCGCGGCTTTCTCGAGCAGCTCCGCGCGAAGTACCCCGGTGTCCAGGTAGTGTCGTCCGATCAGTACGCGGGACCGACGCGCGAGACGGCCAAGCGCGCCTCGGAAAACCTCCTCAACCGCTACGGCGGCGAGCTGCAGGGAATCTTCACGCCCAACGAATCCTCGACGATCGGGATGCTGCTGGCATTACAAGATATCGGCTTGGCCGGCAAAGTCAGGTTCGTGGGCTTCGACGCCAGCGCGATCCTGATCGACGCGATTCGCGCCCGCCAGCTCGACGGCATCGTCGTCCAGAACCCGATGCGCATGGGATACTTGGGCGTGAAGACGATGGCCGAGCATCTACGCGGGAAGCCGGTCGAGCGCCGCATCGACACGGGCGTCACGCTGGTCACGCCGGCGAACCTCGACTCCGCGGCGACGCAGGAGCTCATCAAGCCGCCGATCGCGCGCTATCTCATCGAGCAATGAGCGTGCTGCAGATCCGCGACGTCGCCAAGCGGTTCGGGCCGACGGTGGCGCTGGACGGGGTCGATCTCACCCTCGGCGCGGGTGAGGTGCACGCCCTGATCGGGGAAAACGGCGCCGGCAAGAGCACGCTCATGAACATCGTCGCCGGCGCTGTGCGTCCCGGTCGCGGCGCGATGCACGTCGACGGCCGGCCGTACGCTCCGGCCTCTCCGCTCGAGGCGCGGCGGCGCGGCATCGCCCTCATCCACCAGGAGCTCTCCCTCTGCCCGCACCTGTCCGTAGCGGAGAACATCCTGCTCGGGATCGAGCCAGCGCGCTGGGGCTGGGTCGATCGACGCGCGGCCCGGCGGCGCGCGCTCGCTCTCCTGGGCCATTTCGGCCGACGGGAGCTGGACCCCGACCACCGCGTGGCGGAGCTGCCTCTCGCAGCGCGGCAAGTGATCGAGATCTGCCGCGCCCTGGCGGCGGACGCGCGCATCCTCCTGATGGACGAGCCGACCAGCAGCTTGCAGCGCGAGGAGGTGGAGCGCCTCTTCGCATTGATCCGGCACCTGGCGGCAAGCGGGATTGCCGTGATCTACATCAGCCACTTCCTCGAAGAAGTCAGGGAAATCGCCGACCGCTATACCATCCTCCGCGACGGCCGCAGCGTCGATGCGGGGCTCATCGCGGGGACCAGCAACGACCACCTCATCGCGCAAATGGTGGGCCGCCCCATGGGGGGTCTCTTCCCCCAACGCGCCCACGCGCGGGCCGGGGAGGTGATCCTCGCCGTGCAGGACGTCGCCGCGCCGCCGGCCCTGAAGCACGCCAGCTTCGAGCTCCGGAGCGGAGAGATCCTCGGGATCGCCGGCCTGATGGGCTCGGGCCGGACCGAGCTAGTGCGGACGCTGTTCGGACTCGAGCCTCGGGCCTCCGGCCGGATGGCGCTGCGGGACCGGCCGCTCGGCGTGCACCGGGCGAGTCCCGCGCACCGTCTGAGCCAGGGGTTCGGCTATCTGAGTGAGGACCGCACCCGGGAGGGGCTGGCGCTGCCGCTCTCGATCGCCGACAATCTCACCGCCACCCGGTTGTCCGGCTGCTCGTCGCGGTGGGGGTGGCTCGACCTCGCGCGACAGCTCGCGGCGGCGCGCCAGTGGATCGGAGCGCTCCGCATTCGGGCAGGGACTCCTGCGCAGCCGGTGCGCGCCCTATCGGGCGGGAATCAGCAGAAGGTGGCGATCGGGAGGCTGTTGTATCAGGACGCGGAGGTGCTCCTGCTCGACGAGCCCACGCGGGGGATCGACATCGGGAGCAAGGCGCAGATCTACGACACCATCGCCCGCTCCGCGGCCGCGGGGAAGGCCGTGCTGCTCGTGAGCTCGTACCTGCCGGAGCTGTTTGGATTGTGCGACCGGTTGGCGGTCATGAGCCGGGGGCGGCTCTGTCCGGCGCGCGCGATCGAGGAGTGGACGCCACAAGCCGTCCTGGCGACGGCTATCGGGGAGGCAATCCCGTGACCGCCAAGGCGCTCAGCATACAGGCCCGGCACTGCCTGGCGTCCCTGGGTGTCTGGGCATCCCTGACGCACCCAGCGGCTGCGCAGACGCCCCTCCAGGTCACCGAGCTCCGCACGGAGTACCAAGTCAACCCGGTGGGCATCGACGTGCGGGCTCCACGGCTCAGCTGGAAGATCGAGTCGTCCCGACGGGGCACCCTCCAGACGGCGTACCAAATCCGCGTCGCGCCCCAACCGAGCGCCCTCGAGCGGCGTCCTCTGTGGGATTCCGGGAGAGTGGCCTCCGATGCGTCGATTCACCTGGTCTACGGAGGTCCGGCGCTCGAGTCGGGCCAGCGCTACTACTGGCAGGTCCGCGTGTGGGATGACGCGGGCCGCTCCTCTCCCTGGAGCGCATCCGCCTATTGGGAAATGGGCCTACTCCGCCCGTCCGATTGGACCGCGGACTGGATTACCCCCGACCTAAAGGAAGACACGGCGGCCTCGAATCCGAGCCCCATGCTGCGTGCGGAATTCCGGGTGGACGGCGCCGTCGCCTCGGCCCGCGCCTACGTCACCAGCCTGGGCCTGTACGAGATGGAGCTTAACGGCCGTCGGGTAGGAGATCAACTCTTCAGACCGGGGTGGACGGCATACGACAAGCGTCTCCAGTACCAGACCTACGACGTCACCGCACTGCTCGTGCCCGGCGCGAACGCCGTCGGGGTGACGCTCGGCGATGGCTGGTACCGCGGCCGGCTCGCCTGGGGGAACAAGCGCAACAGCTACGGCACGCAACTGGCGCTCCTCGCGCAGATCGTGCTCCGATACGCGGACGGGCACCAGCAGGTGATCAGCACCGGCAAGGGGTGGAAGGCCGCGACCGGTCCGATCCGCTGGTCGGACATCTACGACGGCGAGTCGTACGACGCACGGCGGGAGCGGGACGGTTGGAGCCGGCCGGGCTATCACGACTCGGACTGGGCCCCCGTGCGCGTGCTCGATCATTCCAAGCAGATCCTCGTCGCCCCAGCCGGCCCGCCCGTGCGCAGAATCCAGGAACTGAAGCCCGTCAAGCTGCTGATCACCGCCTCCGGCGACACGGTCTTCGACATAGGGCAGAACATGGTGGGCTGGGTGCGCCTCAAGGTGCGCGGGCCGCGCGGCACCACCGTCCGCCTGCGGCACGCCGAGGTGCTGGACCGGAAGGGCGATTTCTACACTGACAACCTGCGCTCCGCCCGTCAGACAGTGGAATACACGCTCAAAGGAGGCGGTGAAGAGGTATACGAGCCGCACTTCACCTTTCAGGGTTTTCGCTACGTGGCCGTGCAGGGATATCCCGGCACGCCGACGTTGGACGACATCACGGGCATTGTGATCCACTCGGATATGACGCCCAGCGGCACGTTCGAGACCTCGAATCCACTCCTCAACCAGCTCCAGCACAACATCGTGTGGGGTCAGAAGAGCAACTTCCTCGACGTCCCGACCGACTGCCCTCAACGCGACGAGCGTCTCGGCTGGACGGGAGACGCCCAGGCGTTCGCGCCCACCGCGGCCTTCAACTTCGATGTGGCCGGATTCTTCACCAAATGGCTGGCCGATCTGGCCGCCGACCAGAAGGCCAGCGGCAGCGTTCCCCACGTGATCCCCGACGTGCTGTCGCGGGGCCAGGCCGAGGGCGGCGGCTCGACCGGCTGGGCCGATGCGAGCGTCATCATTCCGTGGACGGTCTACCTGGCGTATGGCGACACTCGAATCCTGGAGTCGCAATACGAGAGCATGCGGGCGTGGGTCGAGTACATGCGGCGGCTGGCGGGGGACGACCTGATCCTGGACTCGGGCTTCCACTTCGGCGACTGGCTCGCGTTCCACTCGACGCGCGCCGACTATCCTGGAGCGACAACCGATAAGGATCTCATCGCGACCGCCTTCTTCGCCCACTCGACGAGCCTGCTCGCCCGCACCGCTCAAGTACTTGGCAAGGCCGAGCACGCCCGGCAGTACCGCGCGCTGTTCGAGCGGATCAAGGCGGCGTTCGACCGGGAGTACCTCACTGCCGGCGGCCGCCTCTCCTCGAACACGCAGACGGCGTACGCGCTGGCCCTCGCGTTCGACCTCGTGCCGGAGCAGTCGCGCCGGGAGGCGGCCCGGCGCCTGGCGGAGGACGTGCGTCGCTTCAAGCATCTGACCACGGGCTTCCTGGGAACACCGTACCTGAATCCCGTCCTGAGCTCGAGCGGGAATCTCGCTGACGCCTACGCCCTGCTGCTGCGCGACCAGTACCCGTCCTGGCTCTACCCGATCAAGCAGGGCGCGACGACAATCTGGGAGCGCTGGGACGGAGAGAAGCCGGACTCGAGCTTCCAGGATCCAGAGATGAACTCGTTCAACCATTATGCCTACGGCGCCGTGGGCGCGTGGCTGTACAACACGGTCGCGGGGATCGAGATCGATCCGGAGCGACCCGGATACAAGCACGTCCTCATCCGGCCGCGGCCGGGCGGCGGTCTCACCCACGTGAGCGCCAGCCTTACAACGATGTACGGTCCAGTCGCCTCCGCGTGGGAGATCCGGGACGGTCAGCTCACCCTCGAGGTGACCATCCCGCCGAACGCCTCCGCCACGGCGAGCTTGCCCGGCGCTATACTGGAACGGGTGACGGAGAGTGGAACACCACTCGGCAAGACCGCCGGGATCAGCAGCACGAGGCAAGCGGGGGACACGGTCGTTGTCGAAATCGGGTCCGGACGCTACCGGTTCGGCTACGCGAGATGATCACCAACCTCCACCATCCTCCGAAGGACGGACTTCCTGACGACCCGCACCGCTGACCAGTTCGCGCTGTCTTCGGGCCCCGATGCGTTCCGCAACCACCAGCGCGACTACGACGCGCTCGCCGAGCGGCTCGCCCGCCGCGGTCAACGCGCCGAGACGGTGGTGGAGGCCGTCGGGCGGTTCGCGGTCGCCGTGCCGTCCTGGGCGCTCGGCACCGGCGGGACCCGGTTCGGCCGCTTCCCCGGCCCCGGCGAGCCGCGCACGCTCGCCGAGAAGATGGATCGCTGCACCTCCCCTGGGACGAGCCGCCGGACCCCACCGCCCTCCGCCAGCAGGCCGAGGCGCTTGGCCTCGGCTTCGACGCCGTCAACTCGAACACGTTCCAGGACCAGCCGGGTCAGCCGCGGAGCTACAAGCTCGGCTCCTTCAGCCACCCCGATGTCGCCGTGAGGCGCCAGGCGGTGGCGCACCACCTGCAGGTGATCGCGGTGGGGCAGGCGCTCGGCGCCGAGGCCATCACCGTTTGGCTTGCCGACGGGTCGAGCTACCCGGGGCAAATGTCGCTGCGCAAGAGCTTCGACCGCGTTCTGGACTGCCTCCGAGACGTCTACGCCGCGCTCCCCGCCGGGTGGCGGCTGTTCACGGAGCACAAGCCCTACGAGCCGGCCTTCTATGCCACGGTCGTGCAGGACTGGGGCACTTCGTTGCTGCTCGCGCAGACGCTGGGCGAGCGGGCGCAGTGCCTCGTGGACCTGGGGCACCATCTGCCGAACACGAACATCGAGCTGGTGGTGGCGCGCCTGCTGGGTGCGGGAAAGCTCGGCGGCTTTCATTTCAACGACTCGAAGTACGGTGACGACGACCTCACGGCCGGCTCGATCAAGCCGTACGGGCTTTTCCTCATCTTTCACGAGCTGGTGCTCGCCGAGCGCGAGCGGCTCGCGGGGTTCCGGCCGGCCTACATGATCGACCAGAGCCACAACATCAAGGACCCCGTCGAGGACCTGCTCCAGACGGTCGACCAGCTCCAGCTCGCGTACGCCAAAGCGCAGCTCGTCGATCACGCGGCGCTCGCCGCGTACCAGGAGTCCGGTGATGTGCTGCTGGCGGAGCGCACCCTCAAGGACGCGTTCGAGACGGACGCGCGCCCCCTGGTGGCCGAAGCACGCCGGCGCGCCGGCGCCGCGCTCGACCCGGTCCTCGCGTTCCGCGCGTCGGGCTACCGCGCGCGCGTGGCGGCACAACGAACTGGCGGCGGGTATGTCCCGCCGCAGAGCCTCTAGGCCGTGGCGCTGACGCCGCCCTGCTATCTCGCGATCGACCTCGGCGCGTCGGGCGGTCGCGCGGTGCTCGGAACGCTCGAGCGATCGCCACAGTGGCGGGTCGCGACCCGTGAGGTGCATCGCTTCTCCGTCCCAATGATCGAGCAAGCGGGCCACCTCTACTGGGATGTCGAGAGGCTGTGGGATGAGCTGCGCAGTGCGCTCGCCGCGGCGCTCGAGATGGCGCCGACGCTCCAGTCCGTATCCGTCGACAGTTGGGCGGTCGA
>WNGD01009683.1_pt1 | contig 10686 bp, 10 predicted proteins | sample 5400671 | NCBI WGS metagenome assembly WNGD01 (sample SAMN13153369, study PRJNA577476) | soil metagenome | isolation source: 40 cm soil or saprolite under grassland replicate 2 | place: USA:California | collected 2016-06-15
CGACCGGGGCGATGTTCACCCGCCCTGATGGCATCGTCGATTTTGACAAGGGCGCCTGCATCGGCTGCAAGGCGTGCATGGCGGCCTGCCCGTATGACGCGATCTTCATCAACCCGGAGGATCACTCGGCGGAGAAGTGTAACTTCTGCGCGCACCGGATCGACGCTGGCCTGGAGCCGGCCTGCGTAGTCGTCTGCCCGACCCAGGCCATCCTGGTCGGGTGGGCCGATGACTCACCCGCCGCGAGCATCGCGGCCCGTGAGCCGGTCGCGGTCCGCCGCCCGGAAAAGGGGACCAGGCCCAAGCTGTTCTACCGGGGCGCGGCCCAGGCGACGCTGGATCCGCTGGCGGCCCGCCGCCCGGCCGGGGACACCTTCGCCTGGAGCGAGATCCAGCGCGGCCGCGGGCGCGTCGTTTCCGGGAATCCCGGCGGCGGGAACAGCAGCGCGGCCGCGCTGCTGTCCTACGACATCGGTCACCGGGCGCCGTGGGACTGGCGGGTGAGCTGCTACACCTGGGCCAAGGGTGTTGCCGCCGGTGCCTACCTGGTGGCGGTGCTGGGGACTCTGGCCGGGTACCTGTCGTGGCACAGCGTCCTGACCGTCTGGGCCGCGCCGCTCATCGCGGCCGCTTTTCTGGCGGTCACGGCTGGCCTGCTCATTGGGGACCTGGAGCACCCGAAGCGGTTCATCTACATCCTGACCCGGCCGCAGTGGCGCAGCTGGCTGGTGCGGGGTGGGGTCATTCTGGCCGGCTACGCGGCGGTGCTCGGTGTGCACCTGCTGGCCGGGGTGACCGGCAGCTCCGGGTTGCGGCAGGCGATCGCGGTCCCGGGGGTGCCGCTGGCCGTGCTGGCGGCCATCTACACCGCATTCTTGTTCGCCCAGGCCAAGGCGCGGGATCTGTGGCAGAACCCGCTGCTGCCCGTCCACCTGCTCATCCAGGCCGGGGTGGCCGGGTCGGCGGCGCTGCTGCTGGCGGCCGCCTGGTGGCAGCCGGCGGCGGCCGGCTGGCTGGGGTGGGTGCTGATGGGCACCTGCGCCGCGCATGTGCTGCTGGTGCTGGGCGAGGCGGGCATGAGCCACCCGACCGAACACGCCCGGCTGGCGGTCCATGAGATGACCCGCGGACGGCTCGGGTGGTGGTTCTGGGCCGGGTTCGGGCTGGTGGCGGCCGGGGTCGCCGCGCCGGTGGCCGGCGCGTGGGTGGCGCCGCTGGCCCTGGCCGGCCTGGCCGCCTACGAGCATGCCTATGTCCAGGCCGGCCAGAGCGTGCCGCTGGCATGAGGAGGCCGGGATGAACATGCAGGCGATCGGGGCCCGGGTCAGCGCCGCCCGCGCCGACACGCTCGCCCGTGGTGAGACGTTTTACCCGGGAGCCAGCCGGATCCATCTGGCCGCGTTCCCGCCCAAGGAGCGCTGGGACAACTGGACCTACCTGGACTCCAAGCGGGTCGGGCGCCGGGCCATGCTGGTGCCGACCACCTGCTTCAATTGCGAGTCCGCGTGCGGCCTGCTCGCCTACATCGACCGAGACACCCTGACCGTCCGCAAGTTCGAGGGCAATCCCGAGCACCCCGGCTCCCGGGGGCGCAACTGCGCCAAGGGACCCGCCACCTTGAACCAGGTCACCGACCCCGACCGGATCCTGTACCCGCTGAAAAGAGCGGGTGAGCGGGGCGCGGGCCGGTGGGTTCAGGTGAGCTGGGATGAGGCGCTGGACGATATTGCTTCCAGAATCACAACGGCGATCGCGGAGAACCGCCCGAACCGGATCATGTACCACGTCGGCCGGCCGGGAGAGGACGGCTTCACCGAACGGGTGCTGGCCAGCTGGGGGGTCGACGGGCACAACTCACACACCAACGTGTGCTCGTCGGGCGCCCGGGCCGGCTACCACCTCTGGATGGGCATCGACCGGCCGAGCCCCGACTACGCGGGTGCCGACGTCATCCTGCTGGTCAGCGCCCACCTGGAATCGGGTCACTACTTCAACCCGCACGCGCAGCGGATCACCGACGCCAGGGCCCGCGGCGCGAAGGTGATCGTGTTCGACACCCGGCTGTCGAACACCGCCACTCACGCCGACCACTGGCTGGCGCCGCATCCCGGATCTGAGGCGGCGATCCTGCTCGCGATCGCCAGCCACCTCATCCAGACCGGCCGCTACAACCGCGAGTTCGTCCGCCGCTGGTGGAACTGGGCGGAGTACCTCGCCAGCGAGCACCCGGCCACCGGGGCGACGTTCGAGCGGTTCGAGCAGATCCTTCACGATCTCTACGCCGGGTACACGTTTGATTTCGCTGCGGCCGAGTCCGGGGTGGATGCGGCGGTCATCGCGGAGGTCGCCGAAGCGGTGGCGGGAGCGGGGACGCGGCTTGCCACCCACAGCTGGCGGTCGGCGGCGGCCGGGAACCTGGGCGGCTGGCAGGTGGCGCGCTGCCTGTTCCTGCTGAACTGCCTGCTCGGCGCGGTCGCCACCGAGGGCGGCACCTACCCGAACGCCTGGAACAAGTTCGTGCCCCGCCCGATCCACACCCCCGGTCACCCCCCTGTGTGGAACGAGCTGACCTGGCCGCCCGAGTTCCCGCTGGCCCTGAACGAGATGTCGTTCCTGCTGCCGCACTTCCTCAAGGAGGGGCGGGGGCGGCTTGAGGTTTACTTCACCCGCGTCTACAACCCGGTGTGGACCAACCCCGACGGGCTGAGCTGGGTGGAGGTCCTCACCGACCCCGAGCTGGTCGGCCTGCACGTGGCGCTCACGCCGGTGTGGAACGAGACCGCCTACTTCGCCGATTACATCCTGCCGATGGGGACCGGATCGGAGCGGCACGACCTGCACTCCTACGAGCAGTACGACGGGCAGTGGATCGGGTTCCGCCAGCCCGTGCTGCGCGCGGCCCGGGAACGGCTCGGGGAGACGGTGACCGACACCCGGCAGGTAAATCCCGGCGAGGTGTGGGAGGAAAACGAGTTCTGGATCGAGCTGTCCTGGCGGATCGACCCGGACGGCTCGCTCGGCATCCGCCGCTACTACGAGTCCCGGGAGCGGCCGGGCCAGAAGCTGACCGTGGAGGAGTACTACCGGCACATCTTCGAGAACTCGGTGCCCGGCCTGCCCGAGGCTGCCGCGGCGCAGGGGCTGGCCCCGCTGGAGTACATGCGCCGCTACGGCGCGTTCGAGATCTCCTCCGGCGTCGGGGCGGTGTACGAGCAGGCAGTCCCGGCCACCGAACTCGCCGACATCGCCGAGGCCCAGTTCGGCCGCGTCTACACCCGTGCGCCCGCTCCGGCCGATCCCAACGCGGTCCCGGTCGCCACGCCGGACGGTGACGCGGACGGCCGCCGCCCGGCCGGGGTCAGGATCGACGGGATCATCAAGCGCGGGTTCCCCACGCCCAGCGGGCGGCTGGAGTTCTGGTCCCGCACGCTTGCCGAATGGGGCTGGCCCGAGCATGCGCTCCCCGGCTACATCCGCAGCCACGTCCACCCCTCCGCGCTGGGGCCGGACCAGATGGTGCTCATCTCCACCTTCCGGCTGCCGACCCAGATCCACACCCGGGGCGGAAACGCCAAATGGCTCAACGAGCTGGCGCACACCAACCCGCTGTGGCTCCACCCCCGCGACGCGCGGCGGCTGGGGATCGCGGCGGGCGGCCTGGTGCGGGTGGAGACCGAGATCGGTTACTTCGTGGTCAAGGCGTGGGTGACCGAGGGCATCCGTCCGGGTGTGGTGGCGTGCAGCCACCACATGGGCCGCTGGAAGCTGGCCGGGCCGGGCGGGGGCGGGCCCGGCCAGGCGGCTGCTGGGCCGCGGCAGGTGGCGGCCACCGTGGACCTGGCCGCGGACGGCGGCCAGTGGGGGATGAGGCGGCGCCACGGCGTGGAGCCCTATGACTCGGCCGACCCTGACACCATGCGGATCTGGTGGGGCGATGTCGGTGTGCACCAGAACCTGACGTTCCCCGTGCACCCCGATCCCATCTCCGGGCAGCACTGCTGGCATCAGGTGGTGCGTGTGCGGCCCGCAGCGGAGGGCGACGCCTACGGCGACGTCGCGGCCGACACCGGCAAGGCACATGAGGCGTACCGGACCTGGCTGCGCCGCTGCCGGGGGGCGGCCCAGCACTCGCCGAATGGCACCCGGCGTCCCTACTGGCTGCTGCGCCCGCTCAAGCCCGGCAAGGACGCCTACCAGCTGACTGAGGAACCGGTGGTTCATGCCCGCCGCAGCTGAGATCTTCCGTGCCCTCGGGGCGCTGTGCGAGCCTCCCGAACCCGCGCACGCCAGGCTTGCCGCCGCGCTCGGGCTCCCGCCGCCCCCGGACGCGGCCGCCTTCACCGAGGTGTTCGTGTTCCAGCTCGTGCCCTACGCCGCGCCCTACCTGAGCCCGGACGGCATGCTCGGCGGTGAGGCAGGTGACCGGGTTGCAGGATTCTGGCGGGCACTGCAGCTCCGTCCCCCGGCTGAGCCGGACCATCTCGCCGCGCTGCTCGGTCTCTACGCCGCGCTCGGCGAGCGGGAGAACACCCAGCCCGGCCCGGCGGCAGTGTGGCGCGAAGCACGCCGTGCCCTGCTCTGGGAGCACCTGCTCACCTGGGTGCCCATCTACACCGACGCGATGGCCGCGCTCCCGTCCCCGTTCCACCGGGCATGGGCACGGCTGCTGCGGCAAGCGCTCCTGGCGGAAACGCGGGCGCTGGCACCACCACCGGCGGTCCCGCTGCACCTGCGGGACGTGCCGGCACTGCCAGATCCCGGATCGAGGGACTTCCCCCGGGCGCTGCTAGCACCGGTGCGCAGCGGGCTGCTCATCACCCGCAGCGACCTCGCGAACGCCGCCTCGGCCACCGGCCTCGCCACACGGGCCGGCGGGCGGGCCTTTACGCTGGCCGCCCTCCTCGAGCAGGACCGCACAGCCACCTTCGGATGGCTGACGCAGCGTGCCGCCTGGTGGGCTGAACGGCACCAAGCCGCCGTCCCATCCCTTGAACGTATCGCGCAGCACTGGCTCGGCAGAGCACAAGCCAGCCTGCACACGCTCGAACAGATCCCCCAGCACGCCTGAACCCAGCCAACCCCCGGAGGGATCATGACCAGCGACACCACCGACACCGGCGCCCTCACCGAAAAGGACATCCGGCTGATCATCCGCGACGAGATACAGAAAGCCTTCGCCCGAGATCCCGCGAAGCGCAAGGCCGCCATCGTGGCCTCCAAGGGCACCCTCGACTGGGCCTACCCGCCCCTGATCCTGGCCAGCTCCGCGGCGGCGATCGGCATGGACGCCTCGGTGTTCTTCACCTTCTACGGGCTCAACATCATCCACAAGGACGCGGCGAAAAAGCTCAAGGTCGACCCCGTCGGCAACCCGGCCATGCCAATGCCGGTCCGCATCCCCGACATCGTGTCCTCCCTGCCCGGCATGGTGCCCATGGCCTCGGCGATGATGCGGGCCAAGTTCGCCAAGAACAACGTCGCCACCATCGGTGAGCTCCTGCAGACCGCCCAGGAGGCCGGTGTCCGGCTCATCGCCTGCCAGATGACCGTCGACGTGTTCGGCTACCAGCCAGGCGACTTCATCGACGGGGTCGAATTCGCCGGCGCGACCGCCTACATGGCACAGGCGCGCCAGGCCCACGTCACCATGTTCATCTGATCAGGAGACACCAATGCAGAACATCGCCGAAGACAAGCTGGTCGACGCCCGCGACCTCATGTGCCCCATGCCGGTCATGGCGGCGACCAAGGCCATGCGCCGCCTCACCCCCGGCCAGGTACTCAAGGTCATGGCAACCGACCGTGGCTCACTCGCCGACATCCCCGCCTGGGCCGAAGCCAACGGCGACGAACTACTCCAATCAGGAGAAGACAGCGGCATCTTCGTCTTCTACGTCCGGAAGGCCCCCGCCGAGTGACCCGCGTGGCCAGCCACCTTCCGGATACGAAACAGGAAGCAGAGCCTGACGCCGGTGCTGGCGGGCCTGGCGACGGCAGCGAACCGGATGCCAGGTTCACCTTCGCCAACGAACGCACGTTCCTGGCCTGGAACCGCACCGCGCTGGCTCTCGTCGTCGCCGGGCTGGCCATCACCCAGCTGCTGCCGCCCTTCCCCGGCCTTCCCTTCGGGCGTCACCTGCTCGCCGTCCCGCTCATCGCCCTGGGCGCCATCTTGGCCGTCGCCGGCTACCTGGAATGGCGGCGCAACCAGCGGGCGCTGCGCCGCGGCCAGCCGCTTCCCCGCTCGCCCCTGCCGCGGATCCTGGCGACCGCGATCACCGCCATGGCGGTCATCGCGACGGTGCTCGTGCTACTCTCAGCGGCGCTGAAATGACACCCACCCGCAGTCGCGCTGTTGTGGTGCCCGCCGAAGACATCGAAGACACTGATCCCGGGCTCGCCAGGGAGAGAACGGGCCTGGCCTGGACCCGCACCGCCATCTCCTTCGCCGCCCTCGGCGGCGCCATCCTCAAAACCACCCCCCCGGCCGGCGTCCTTGTCCTGGGCATGAGCGCGCTCGTCTGGGGCCTCGGCCGCATCTCACACCGCTCCGGGCAGCCAGAAGCCACAGGCCGGCACAGGCACCTTCTCATCACCGTCACGGTCACACTGGTGTCAGTGGTCGCACTTGCGATCGTCCTGATGGGTGCGGCGGTGCCACAAGTCTGTCTGAGCTGCTGAGCTGCCGTTTCCGGGCAGGAGGGGATGAAGCTGGCGGCAGGGTCATCGGCGAGAGGGGCGAACCGCAGAGAGGGGCAGTGCTTAGCCGGCTCCGTTGATGGAGCCAAGCGGCTTTGACCGGCCGTAGAACCGCTTCCTGCGGCGGGAACCCTTGGCTTCATAGCCCATCTCGAGCAGGGAGACGGTGATGATCTGCTGCAGGGCCATCGGGAGATAAGGGAATTCCAGCGACAGGTAATGTTGCACCACCGGGTCGGCGATGCGGCGTCGCACGTGTGCGTAAATCCGAGCGACCGACAGTCCGTCATGGGTTTCCACGATGTCCCGCAGTACGGTTTGGAAGTGTTTGTGCTCGGCCAGCAGCGTCCCCCAGGAAGGCGACCGCCTCGTCCCGACCACGGTAGACCATGTGATGGTGCCCGTCGGTCAACAGCCGTACGGCGTCTGCGTCGGCCGTGGCGTGGCACTTGCTCAGCATCGTGCGGGTCACCGCGCCGTTCGAGGAGGGAAAGGTGGGGAAGAGCGCGAGGGTCAGGTCGGCAGTGTGGAGCAACTGGTGGTCGGGTAGGTAAAACAGCACCTCGTCGGGCGTGTGGCCGCCCGCCTGGAGAACCCACACGTCATCGTCGCCCAGCACCAAGCCTGTCCAGGTCACGTTCCCGATTACCAGCGGCTGCTGCGGCAGCGACTCGTAGGTCTGAAGCGTCTCGGGGTGACGGGCGCAGCGGGCCGAACTTCCTGAGGTAGAGCGCGAAGAACAGCTCAAGCGTCCGCCGTTCGCCAACGACCGCCTGCGCGATGTCGCGCCCGGCGCCGACGGCCCGCCACCGTACCCGGTGTGCCTGGTATCCGGAGACCGGATTGTAGTAGGCGCTCAGCGTGGAGAACTGGGTGGCGAAGTAGGAGGGCGCGTCCAGCAGGGCCAGCCCTGCTTTGCAATGTAGTGGTGCGTCTCCTTGGCTTGTGCTAGGCGGATCACGTCGTTGTTGCCGACATGGTCCGCGTGTCCGTGGCTGTTCAACAGCGTGAACGACCGAACTGGGCCGATGTCGTGCAGCACATGAAGGATGCTTGCCCGGATGATCGGGCCGGCTCCGCTGTCCAGCAGATACAGGCGGTCGCCTTTGCGGTAAATGAGCACGTTGGGGACATCCGCAGGCATGTCGCCAAGGACGAGCCACAGATCCTTAGCCAATGACACTATGTCGCCGTGCATCGGACCCTCCTTCTGATGGCGCCTCTTGGTGCGCTAATGTCGCCTGGTCTCTCAACCAATCAGATTCCCGTAGGGGAATCACTTGCGGAGGGCCTTTGGTCCCTTCACAGGCCTGTAGGGCACTGCTATCAGGTCGGCGCTCAGGGCACTCCGGCGAGTCGCAGCCCGGGTCAGGCCGCAGGCTTGGGAGCACAGCCGCTGTGCGCTGAGCTGCTCGTCCCGGCGGCAATTTTGAGGTCGAGCGCCGCCTTTACGGACTGCCGACGGCGGTCCGGGCCGCAGCCGGGAGCGGGGCGCTTCGGATCGCGCTGTGCGCGGAGTACCACACGCTGGCGGGCATCGGGCACGCCCGCAGCCGCAACATCACCTGCGCCGCCTCGGTGGGCGAGCTTCAGAACGTGAAATAGCGCCCGGGGACCTTCGTCCCTCCGGCCACGGACCAATGCCTATACCCGGTAAGGGTATCTGGGTCGAGGCTGGGTAGCGGAAGCACAAGCTGCGCGGCAGGCAGGAGGCAGAGATGGACGTTTCACTGGTGTCGAGGGTGTTGTGGCAGCGGCGCGTCCTGCGCGGCCGGGAGCGGTGGAGCGGCGCGGAGCTCGCCGCCCACCAGCGCCGCGAGGAGGCGCGCCTGCGGGAGTTCGCCGTGACCCGGTCGCCGTTCTACCGGCGCTTCCACGAAGGCCTCGAGCATGCGCCGCTCGGCGAACTTCCCGTGCTCACCAAGGCCACCTTGATGGACAACTTCGACCAGATCAGCACCGACCCGGCGCTCCGGCTTGCCGGCCTGCAGGCCTACCTGGAACGGCCGGACGCCGGCCCGAAGTTCGGCAGCAGGTACTGGGTGGCGGCGACCTCGGGCAGCTCGGGCCGCAAGGCCGTCATTCCCAGCACTGCCGCCGAGTGGTCGGCGGTGATCGCCTCCTACGGCCGGGCCAGCGAGTGGACCGGCTGGCCGCTCGGCGAGATCGTCACCCGGCTCAACGCGCTGCGCCCCGACGTGGTCGTGGCGTACGCGTCCATGGTCCGGGCCCTTGCCGCCGAGCAGGCCGCCGGGCGGCTGCGGATCAGCCCGCGCGCGGTGAACTCCTCCTCCGAGGTCCTCACTCCCGAGGCCCGCATGATGGCAGAACGCGCCTGGCAGGTGCCGCCCTTCAACGTGTACGCGGCCACCGAGACCGGCGGCATCGCCGCCGAATGCCGCTACCACCATGGCATGCACCTGTTCGAGGACCTGGTCATTCCCGAAGTCGTCGACGACGCGTACCGGCCAGTCCCGGCCGGCACGCCGGGCACCAGGCTGCTGGTCACCGTGCTGGCCAGCCGCACTATCCCGCTGATCCGCTACGAGATGACCGACCGCCTCGTCCTGGCCACCGGGCCGAACCCGTGCATGCTTCCCTTCCGGCTGGCCGGCGCGGTCGAGGGACGAACCGATGACGCGCTCGTCCTGCCCGCGGCGCGAGGCGGCAGCATCGGCATCCACCCGGTGGTCTTCCACAAGGTCCTGGACCTGCTCGACGCGGCAGGATGGCAGGTCCGCCAGGAAGGAACGCTGCTCCGCCTCCGGTGCGGGTACTGGCCGTCGACGCGATACCCGCCGGCGCCGCGGGCAAGCGGCCGCTGGTCGTCGCCGAGCCGGAGCCTGGCGGGCTGCCGCGGGATGCCGGCCGTGATCCGAGTCCGCTGACGCTCTAGCATCCCATCGGCAAGCCCGTCGGCGGCCGGTTCAGGCGGCCGCGGGCTGACCGGGGATCGGCCCGCTACCCGTCGCTCATGAACACTGCCCGCAAAGACTTGATTTCAGGCGGGAACCCGGAGCACCGAGATGCCGCTGACCGAAGGTGGGTTCAGCAGGTTTCCGCTGGGTTCCAGCCCGCGAAGCCCTGGTGCATGCCGGGGTTGTGCGTGCCGTTGAATCCCATCGTCTGGGCGCATGTTCTCACGTGCTGGCCGAACTCCTGGCCGGTGCCGGTCCCAGCGGAGGCGATGGCTGGGGTCAGGACGAGAGCTGCTGTGATGGTCCCCGCCGCCGCCAGCTTTCCGAACATATGTCGCATATTCTCACCCTTCCTCAGGCGCGGGAGCTTCCGCGGGTGCTTTGTTACCATCCCCTGCGCCTCCTGCGCTGTGAAGGACCTGAGTGCCCCGCCTCGGGGGCAAAGGTCCCGAGATCTGACTGGCCGCAGGCCGGGTCGGCCAGGCCACGGGTTTGTGTGGCCAGCGACTTTGCACCCTGTGCTCCGGGATCGGGCCGTCGGCTGAGGTAGCAACTTGCGGGACCGGCGCTGGAAGCTCGACGTAACGCGCGACCAGGTGTCTGCACAGATGGCAGGTAATGGTGAATCGGGTGCCGGTGCCGAGGCCGCCACTGGCGGCGGTCAGCGTACCGCCATGGGCGGTGACAAGTGCCCGCGCGATCGTCATTCCGGTCCCTGACCCCCGCGATGAGCCCGGTCGCGGGGCCGGCATCGGCGCGATAGAACCGTTCGAAGATGTGCGGCCAGTGCTCGGCGGCGATGCCCCTACCGGTATCGACGACGGTGATTTTGACATCGGGTCCGGCCGCCTCGGTGCTCACGGTAACTTGCCCGCCCGGCGGGGTGTGCCGCAGCGCCCTGGACAGCAGACCGGCGAGCACCTGCGTGAGCCGGTCCCGATCAGCGGCCAGGCTGGGCAGTTCAGCCGCGAGCTGGGTGGTGAGCTTCACGCCACAGTTCTGGTAGCCGGGACGGCCGGCTTGGACGGCCGTGGCCACGAGCTCGTCAGGTGACATTGAAAAGGGGTGC
>WNGD01013488.1_pt1 | contig 10686 bp, 17 predicted proteins | sample 5400671 | NCBI WGS metagenome assembly WNGD01 (sample SAMN13153369, study PRJNA577476) | soil metagenome | isolation source: 40 cm soil or saprolite under grassland replicate 2 | place: USA:California | collected 2016-06-15
GGTGCGGCCGCGGTGGCGAGGCCGGCTGCACCTCGCCGCCTTCGCCGCCTCGGTGCCGGCAGGCGTCGCTCTGTGCGCCGTGGCCGGCTCCAGCTCGGCCCGGATCGCCGCCGCGATCTACTCCTTGACCGTCTCCGGCCTGTTCGGGGTGAGTGCGGCCTTTCACCTGGTGGCCTGGTCTCCAGCCGGGCGCCGGCGGATGGACCGGCTCGACCGGGCCATGATCTACCTCCAGCTCTGCTAATATGAGGGTACAAGGAATCAACAGAGCAAGGGGCACACCATGGCACTGCGGGCAGGCGTCTACACCCGCCTCTCGAACCTCAAGAGCACCGAAGACCTCACCAGCCTCGGGCTGGCCCGCCAGTCCGAGGACACCATGAAACTGGCCCGTGACCGTGGCTGGGAAGTGGTACGGACCTACGCCGACGAGGGCATCACCGCCTCGGGGGCCAAGCATCGCCCCGACTTCGACCAGGCCATGACCGACCTGCGTGAGCGCACCATCGACGTGCTGGTGGTCAAGTCCCTGGACAGGCTGACCCGTAACCTCCGTGACCTGCTGCTGATTGAGCGAACGCTGGCCGAGAGCGGTGGCCGGCTCGTGTCCGTGAGCGACGGGGACCTGGACACGGGGACCTCGGCCGGCCGGTTCATCCTGCGCCAGCGCGCGATGGTCGCCGAGATGGAGCTGGACAACATCAAGGCCCGCGTCACCCGTTGGCACGAGCAGCGCGCGCACGACGGCAAGCCGCTGGTGAGCGGGCGCCGCCCGTTCGGGTACAAGGACAAGCAGCGGTCCGCCGTCAACCCGGCCGAGGCTGACGTGATCGAGCGCGCCGCCGAGCTGCTGCTGAAGGGCAAGAGCCTCAACCAGGTGACCGCCTGGGCGAACGGCATCGGCTCGGTCAGCCCCACCGGCAAGCCCTGGCTGGCGCGCACCTTCGGCGCCATGATTATCTCCCCTGGCGTCGCTGGCCTACGGTCGTACCGGGGCGAGGTCGTGGCCGTCGGCAAGTGGACCGCCATCCTGGACCGCCCGACGCACGAGGCGCTGGTGGCCAAGTTCAACGCCACCAAGGGCAAGCCGGGCCGGCCGCCGACGCACCTGCTGAGCGGCCTGCTCCGCTGCGGGCGCTGCGGGCACCCGATGCTGTGGGCGCACCACCGCGACCGCAAGCGTGGCCTGCCTGACCGCGACCAGTACATCTGTCGTAAGCGGCCTGGGGCGCCGAACTGCGGGCGCATGGTCGTCTCCGCCGAGCCTGTCGAGAAGATCGTGGGCGCCGAGGTGCTGGCCCACCTGGACGCCGACAAGCTGGAGCGTCACTTGGCTAGCTTGGACGACGGGAAGGCCGCCGCGGCGGCGGACGAGCTGGAGGCTGCCAGGGGACGCCGTGACGAGCTGGAGCACTGGTACGAGACGGGCGCGCTCGAGTCGGACGAGTACCTGCGCCTGCGCGGACCCGTGCGTGCGCGTGTCGAGCGGGCGAAGCGGGTGCTGGGTTCCATGACCTCGAAGTCGGTGCTGGTGGACCTGCCGACCGACCCGGCGGAGCTGGCCGGCTGGTGGGACGGGGCCACCGTCGCCGAGCGCCGCGAGGTCATCACCGCCACCCTGACCGAGGTCATCATCCGCCCGAGTGGGCCGCGCATGTCGAAATTCGACGCCGGCCGCGTGGAAATTCCGCCGGAGAGCTGGAAGGTATAGCCGGCAACGGGTGGGACAGCCATCACCAATTAGCCCTAGCCATTAGCCCCAGTAGATAACCGGGGTTTTTGGCGTTTTGGGGCCGCGGCAGCCGTTTGACGTGCAGCGATGCCCTTGTGCTATACCGGGTCGATACCCCGTCACCCCCGGGAGGGCAATGCATGTCGCGTGAGCCATGGGTCTACCTACCAATTCGCGTTCCCGCGTCCCTACTCACCCGGTTGAATGCCGCCGCGCCGCCGGAGGAGTACGCCCGCAGCGCGTTCGTCCGGGACGCGCTCAAGCGCCGGCTGGCGGAGCTGGAGCGGGAAGCCGCCGACCGTTCCCTACGGCGGGAGGCCGACCGTGACACCTGAACAGATCGAGGCCGCCCGCCAGCGGCAGGAAGCCGAGGGGATCGAGCCGACCTCGGACCCAGCGCTGCTGCGGCGGGTGGCCGTGCTGATCGCGGTGTGGCGCCAGCGGCGGCGGGAGGCGGGCGATGCCGCTGGCAACTGACGAGGCCCGGCGCCATCGCATCCCGCGCCGGGCCGCCAGTACCGAACTATCACCCGGAGGTTATATAAGCATGTCACAAGATCCATTCGCAAGCGGCGGCTCCGACTACGGCCCCAAGCCGCCGGAGCTGCTGGGGCGGCTGTTGCTTTGTTACGTCACCGATCACCGGACTGGCGTCATGACCGTCAACGGTGAGCGCGATCCCGTCGACATCGACCCGCTCGTGATCCTGGACGAGGACAACCCCCAGGACTCCGAGGCGACCGCGACCTCGTTCCTCCAAGCCAAGTTGGTTGCCAAGCTGAAGCTGCATGTGGGCAAGCGCCCGTTCCTGGGCCGCATGGCCATCGGCGAGGCCCAGCAGGGCCGTAACGCCCCCTACGTGCTGACCGACGCCACCGAGGCGGACAAGGTGGTCTGCCGGCTGTGGTTGGAAGCGCAGGAGGGGCGCTGACCCAACAACACGACCGGGGCGGCCCGTCGCTGCCGCCCCGGTCGCTACCCGTGAGGAGCTGATTGTCGCATGAACGACGCTGAGCCGCCGCAACCGACGCTGACCGGGGACGAGTTCTTCCCGGTGCCCGAGACTCCGGCACCCGCGCCACCGCCGCCGCCGGAGGACGGCGCCGCGCTGCTGGACGAGGTGTGCGACGCCATCGCCCGCTACGTGATCTTACCCTCGGCCGCCGAGACGACGGCGGCGGCACTCTGGGCCGCTTGCACGCACGCGCAGCCGGCGTGGGAGTTCGCCAGTCGCCTCGTCATCAAGGCGCCGCTGAAGCAGTGCGGCAAGTCACGGCTACTGAACGTCATGGAAGCCCTTTCCTACAACGCGGTGGCGACCATCAACATCAGCCCGGCGGCGCTGGTCCATGAAATCGGCGACGATCCGCCGAGCCTGTTCCTGGACGAGGCGGACGTCACCTTCCGCCGCCGTGGTGGCGAGACCTCGGAGACGGCGGAGCTGCTGCGCGGCATCCTGAACGGTGGCGCCGAGCGCGGCAAGCCCTACATCCGCCGCAACCATGCGGCCCGCTGCAACGAGCGGGTGTCGACCTTCTGCATGGTGGCCGCCGCCGGCATCGGGGACTGGGCGCCGGACACGCTGGAGGACCGCGCCATCATCGTGTCGATGCGCCGCCGTGGCCCCGGGGAGTCCGTGGCGCCGCTGCGCCGCCGCGACCTGCCCGCGCTGCACCAGCTCCGGGAGCGGCTGCACCAGTGGGCGCGGGCGCACCTGGACGAGCTGCGGGCGGCGGTGCCGGAGATGCCGGTGCAGGACCGCGACGCCGACGTGTGGGAGCCGCCACGTCGGCCGAGGCCGAGGCGACCGCCCGGGAGCGGATTCTCGAGGACGTCCGCGAGGTGTTCGGCGACGACGGGCAGCTCTACACGAGCACGATCCTGGAGCGGCTGCACGCCCTGGAAGAGGCGCCCTGGTGCGACTGGTACGGGCACCTGCTGCGGCCCCGGGACCTGGCCGGGTTGCTGCGGCCCTACGGCATCCGCCCGAAGAAGCTCCGCGAGGGCGGGACCGGGGAGCCGCTGAAGGGGTACACCCGGAAGAGTTTCGCCGATGCCTGGTCGCGCTACTGCCCTCCGTCTCTATCCCCCGGGGAACAAGGGGAACATGAGGAACATGGAGCGGCGTCATGAGCCGTTCCCGCTGGTCACTGCGGGTGGACGAGGATGTTCCTGATCCCTGTTCCCCTTCTGTTCCCCTTCCCGAGCCTGTTCCCGATGTTCCTCTTGATGTTCCCCACGAAAACGCGCTGACCAGCGATGTTCCGGATGTTCCTCATGTTCCCCGGGGTACAGAGGAAGGGACGGGTGACGTGGCGGCGTGGCGGGCTGCCCGCTGCCTGATCGGTCACTACGTGTGCCCGACCGGTCTCGCGTATGGCGACTATTGCGGCTGGTGCGCCGACGCCGACCTCGAACCGGTGAGTCGGTCGAAGTTCATGGCCGCGCTGCGGAGGCTGGGCCACGTCACGGTGCCGGGCGCGACCAGCTTCCGCGTCGGCATCACCCTGCGCCCGCCGCCGGACCCGGACCCGGAGCTGACGGCGGCGGTCGCGCTGGTGCGCCGCTGCATGGTCGGCCGGAGCGGGTGGCGGAGGGCTGGGGAGCTGCGGCCGGTGGCCGTGTGGCGGGACGAGAGCGGCTACTGCGCCCGCTGCGAGTGGCCGGCGCACACCCGTGGGGGGGACGGGCGCTGGTGGCATGCGCTGTGCTGGCAGCAGCGGCGGGTGCCGGTGCCGAACCCGAGTTACGAGCGGTGGTCGCAGCGGCGGGTGGTGGCCGAGGGCTCGCTGTGCTGTGCGAGCTGCGCGAAGCTGCTGCGCAACCGCTGGGGAGCGGCAGCGTGAGGCCGGCGACGGTGCTGCTCGACCTGCACGCCCGGGGCCTGTACCCGGTGCCGCTGCGGCCGGGGACGAGGACCGGGCTGGTGAAGTGGGGCCACGTCGACGAGGTCGGCTACCCGGGGCCGCCGGACGTTCCCCGCTTCCGCGACGGCCCCGTGGTGGACTGCGATCACCTTGGCGAGGGCTGCGATCACCCCGTGGTCGGCTCCGGGCGCCCGTACGCGAGCTGGCTGCGCGAGTGGCTGGACCGGTGGCCGGGCGCCGACTGGGCGGTGCTGACGGGCCGGAGCCGGCTGCTGCTGCTGGACGTGGACCCGCGACATGGCGGCGACCGGAGCCTGCGCCAGCTCTGCGCCGAGGTGCCGCTGCCGCGCACGCTGACGGTGCGGACCCGCAGCGGCGGCATCCACCTCTACTACCGCCTGCCCCGGCGGGCGCGCCTGCGCAAGTCCAGTGTCGGGGAGCTGGCCGAGGGGCTGGACGTGCGCAGCAGCCGGGGGCTGGCGGTGTGCCCGCCGACGCCGGGCTACTCGCTGCTCGATACCGCGCCCGTGGCGCTGGTGCCGCCGCCGCTGCTGGCCCGGTGCCCGGCTGCTGGCTCCCGCCGCCGGGGGGATCGTAGCACCGGGGGCAAGCTGCCGCTGCCGGACCCGGAGGCGCAGCAGGTGGTGCAGCATGCATTGCAACGGATACGGGAGTCAGGACCGGGGACCAGGCACGACACCGTATACGGGCAGAGCCGCTATGTCTTCAAGTATTGCGGCGATAAAGCAATTGACGAGCTGCTGCTAAATGCTGCTGTTCATGATTCACCACCACCGAGGTATGTTGCGAATTACCGGCGTGCTATTGCTGACGCGAGACGGAAGGCAACGGGGAATTAGCTGCGTTTGACGGGTGTAAATAGCCCGCTCCCCGTATCGTGTGGCTCGCCTACTCTCTCGGCGTTTTGGCAGGGCTACCGTCGCGCTCCCTGTTCCGCCCAAGTTTGCATTAATTCCAGATCGAGCCATTAGCGGAATGCATATCGACAGGCTACCGGAAGTGACGCAGCGAGCGCATCGAGCGGACATCGGGAGACAGAGAGGCGATTTTTTTGAAGCAGGACCGACCTCGCCCCGCCGTTAAGTCTCCATACGGAACGGAGCTTCCGCTTAGGATCTTGAGAAATAGTGAATTCTGGTACGCTAAACCAATTCTGGTAGACTGGTTATTGGAAGAGGGCCACCCCCGATATACGGCCGCAAGAACCGGTAAATAGCAGCAGGAGGACGTGAAATGCCAGCGAGACGAGTACCGTCCGAGGAAAAGGCCGACAAGCCGCCAGGCGACGCGGGCATCCTCTGGCTCCAGCAGCGCGAGCAGGCGGTCGCCGACGCGGGCGGGGTCGGCATCGACTGGGCGAACATCCCGGAGCCGCTGGACGACGTTGCCCTGGCCAAATGGACCGAGCTGGCCAGCCGCTTCGCGGACCAGCCGACCAGGCTCCGCGAGGGCTCCCGTGACCTCGTGATCCTCTACGTGCAGACCTGGAGCATCCGCCAAGCCGCCCTCGCCCAGGTGTCGACCCAGGGGCCGACCATCCCGGGCCGCTCCCCCAGTGACAAGGGCAGGCCGGTCAAGCATCCCGGCCTTCAGACGATCCGTGACATGACTGTCCTGTTGATCCGCATTTCGAGGGAATTGGGCTTCGGCGAGGACTCCGCTGGCCGCCTGGGGCTCCGGGACGCGCAGAAGGGGGGCGGCGACGATGGCTACGACCCGTTCGCACCTCCCCGTCGTGGTCGGGAGGTGAGTGAGCATGGGCCGTTCGACTGAACCCATTGAGCCGATCCGTGAGCAGCCCTTCGCCTGGGTGGACGGCCACCAGCGCCTGACCCCGTGCCGCAGTGACGACCCTCGGCCCGGCGGCCTGCTCATGAGCGTTGACGCCCGCGGTCGCGTGGTCGCCCCCATCGAGGACGCGCCGTTTGGTGGCGAGGTGATCGGCTGGCACTTGCTCGACAGTGAGGCCCTCGGCGTCGACCCGGTCGAGGTGCGCGTCTTCTGGGCGAAAGAGGTCGAGCGCCGTCGCCAGGAAGCCGCCGCCAGGGCGCGGAGGCGGGAGTCGTGAGCGTCGACGGTGCCTACGACGAGGACCGCGAGCCCGGGGACCACGACAGTCTTCGGGCAGCGCCTTTCCTCTGGTCCGATGGATATCTCCGCGGTGCTATCCGGCTGGCCAGGATCCGGCTGCTGGAGCTGGACGTGACGGAGATCGACGGGGCGCAGCGGCGCTCCTACGACAGTGTGATGCACATCCTGGACGGGCTGGTCACGGAGCTGGGGTCGCGTGCCGCCCTCTACTCGGAAGTTGCGGAGGCACTGGGTGACGCGGTCTGCCCAACCTGTAGGCGAGCACTCGAGGACGAGCCATGAGTAGCCGCCAGGCGCGCGACGAGGCCGCGAGCCGGTGGTTGTGCGCCTTGCATGAGGGCGGCCACGCCGTCTGCGCCGAGCTGCTGGGTTTGAGGACCGCCTACGTCGTCCTCGGGCGGAGCCCGCGGACAAGTCACAGCAGATGCCGCAGTGACCTGGAGCGGGCGGTGATGTGCTGGAGCGGCGCGGTGGCCGAGGCGCTGGACTCGCACGGCCCGCAGAGCCCGAGTTCATGGTTGGCGCAACCTGACCACGACACGTTGATGACGCTGCCCGAGGCAGTGCGGGAGGAGGGTCTGAGACGCGCGCAGGCCCTCCTCCTGGGCGACGGGGAGGTCGAGGCCAGCGTGAGGGCGGTCGCCTGCTATCTGTTGCGCTACAAGGTCTGCGCGGGCGTGACGGTGCGGTCGATGCTGAAGGACCCGAGCCCGTGGCCACAAGAGCCACCACGACCCCCAGGCGGAGCGCCGCCGGGGTACGTCAGGAGGACGATCCGATGAATCTGAAACAACTGATCGCGCGACTGGCCTACATGATCGGCCTCGGCCCGAGCAGCGAGCTGGCTCGACCGTCGACGTTCGGGACGGGCCGCACGGGCGACGACCGCGGCGAGCAGTACGTCAGGAAGCCGCGGGCGAGCGGCCAGGCGCAGCCGGGTAGGTCGACCCCCGGCCGCCCCGACATGCCGACCGCAGGCCCGCCCGTGGACGACTACCAGCCGCCGGGGAGCCCGCAGGCACCCACGACGGGCGAGCCGCCGCAGGGCGACATGGGACGCGCCGGCAGGATGCGTCGTCGCCAGCAGGAAGGACAGTGACATGCCACGAAAAGTAGGCGGGGTCTCGATCCCGACCCATCCCGTAGACGTGATCCAACAACCGCAGTTTGCCCGCCCACGGGAGGTCGATCCTGGAGCCTGGGAGCGGCAGCGGCGGGATCAGGTTGGCGAAAAGGTGCCAGCCGCGAAAGAGGTCTACTCGTTCATGGACCTCGCGGGGTGGCACCATCTTTACCCGATGGATTTGGCGACCATGAGCCGCAGTGAGGAGCCGTTCCAATCCCCTGCTCATGCCGTTGAGCATTTCGCGCACTATCCTGGGCATGGAGCCGGTCTGATTACCGGGCCGCAAGACCCGAGCTGGGGATATCTCGCCGTCCACATACAACGTCCCGGAGCCTGGGCAGCGTGGCTCCACAAGCATGGCGTGGTCAAGCGCCGGAACCCCGGCGATTACCGGAGAAATACAGCTACGACCTGCGCCCATACGGGGCTCCGGTACTGGTCAACTGGCAAGAGATCCCGTCCACCGATCCCTATGCGATGCCGAAGACATTCCCTACGGTGGCGGGCGATAGCGTTGACCAAGTTCACCGACTGACCCTGCTCGAATCGTTGACGCATGGGCGGCCGGAAAGCTGGCTGCTATTCGCCTACCAGGGCGAGCGGACGTGGCGCGGAAAAACCCTGGACGACGGGCTGGGGGTGCAGGCTCCAGGGTCGACGGTGCCGGTCGCGGGCGGCCTGGACGGCTTCCGGCTGGCGGTGCTCGGCAACCTCCAGCGGCCGGAGCCCAACGCGGCGAACGTCTTCCTGCCCGACTGGCTCGAGAGTCAGTGGGGGGTGAAGAGCTCGTGAGCGTGGGGGACCTGGACTCGGCCGGATCCTGTTACCAGTGCGGGCAAGGCACTTGCGAGGCGGCCGGCGGCTGGCGGGTGCCCTGCCCTGAGTTTCAACGTGGCGCGGTCTGCGTGGGTGACCATCGCTGGGTGTGCGACACGTGTGGACAAGCCGAGGAACAACGTCAGGAGGCGCAGCGCATGGAGCTGGAGACGCGGGCGACCCCCGACCCGAGCCAGAGCTGCCCGAGGTGCCACAGGGTCACCAGCACGAGCCGTATGGCCACGCTGCGGAAGCCGATCACCATCGGCGGGCGGTCGGTCACGTTCGTGTGTCGGGACTGCTGGGATGACCTGCAAGGGGCACGCGATGGCGACGAGTGACCGGCTGGCGGCCGAGGGTGAGAGCACTGTGCGCCTGGTGCTCCTGGTCGACGGTGAGCGCCGGGCAGCGGTCGAGTGCGTCGGCGAGGTGACGGTGACGCGGACGGGGGTCGGCGAGGTGACGATCAAGCTGATCGACCGGGACGACTAGGTCCCCGGGCCTCTAGCGGGTGCTCGGGACGGGGGGCGGTTAGGGTTGGGGCCGCCCCTCGAGTCTTTGCCTGGAGGGACCGCACCACGGTGGCCACCGCGGGCGGTGAGCCCAAGGTGGAGGCCCGGCCCCGTGTGGGAGGCCGGGCCGGTGGGTCTAAACTACAGCGGTGTGATTTCAGGACCAGATAGGAGGCCGTGATGGCGGACGATGCACCCCAGCAGCCGGTTGAGCCCCAGCAGCCGGTTGAGCCCCAGCAGCCGGTTGAGCCCCAGCAGCCGGTTGAGCGGCGCGACGAATCCACCCACCTCAGGGAGCGGACCAAGGGCCTCGACTCCATGGGGGTGGCCGCGCCGGTCCCAGCTTGGGAGCTTCCCGGCGCTGCCCAATCGCAGGCAAGCGCGGGCGACGGGGCCGTCTCGCAGGCCAGCGCCCAGGACGCAGCGCCGCCGGACTACGACGGCTGACAAGCTAACGCATGGTCCCTGGAAGCTGGCTGTCGGTCCTCCTGTTCTTCCTGCTCGTCGCGCCAGGGCTGCTGTTTGACCTGCTGAGCGAGCGGCGGCGGGTAGGCTCGCCGGAGTCGACGTTCCGCGAGATCTCGCGGGTGGTGCTGAGCAGTCTCGCGTTCTCCGGCGTCGCCTTCGCCGTGCTCGTGATCCTGCGGATCGTCCATCCGTCTTGGCTGCCGGACCCGAGGCGGCTGCTGGAGCCCAAGGGCTCCTACGCCCGAGATCACTACCGGCTCCTCTTTCGGACGCTGGTGCTGGAAGTGTCGCTCGCCCTGACCGCGGTCTGGGCCTGGGACACGGTCCTCACCCGCACGCAGGGCGGGGCGACGATCCGCACGGTCAGCGCCTGGACGCAGGTCCTGAAGCGGGACCGCCCGAAGGACCACGACGCCTATGTGCGTGTTCGCCTCCACGACGGGGTTGTCTACTCCGGGCTGGTCGCCCACTTCAGCCCCGACCTGGAGGTGGACGGGCGGGAACTGATCCTGGCGCCGCCGTTGGAGTCGAGCACCGGCGACAAGCCGACGACGGCGCTGCCGGTCGTGTATCAGCGGGTGGTGATCCGAGGCAGCGCCATCGACGTCCTGAGCGTCGAGTATCGCCCCAAGCGCCGGCACAACGCCGCAGTGCAGTCCGCTCCTGGGTCCATGACCAGCAGCTCGCCCGCAACCCAGGGCGAGCGAGAACGAGAGCCCGGGTAGTCCCCTCGGCGGCCCGCGTCCTGGCCGCCGACCTGCTAGAGGACATTCCGGGCGCTGGCAACGTTGTTCCTAGTCAGAACTTGGGCGCAGCGCTCGGGCCTGGTCTCGTGCCGCTACGCGCGTGTACCTCCAAACCTCGCCAGGTGGCTGCAGATCGCCGGCACCTATACGCCGGTCAGCCTGCTCGCACTCGGACGCGGCCTGGCGATCGCCGTGCTCGCCTTCGTCTGGGCCGGAGCGGTCGCCGGCGCCGCGCTCGTCCTGTGGCGGGGCAACATCCGCGTCGTCGGGCTGGCCATCTACATGCTGCTCGGCTGGCCCTCGGTGG
>WNGD01007003.1_pt1 | contig 10684 bp, 7 predicted proteins | sample 5400671 | NCBI WGS metagenome assembly WNGD01 (sample SAMN13153369, study PRJNA577476) | soil metagenome | isolation source: 40 cm soil or saprolite under grassland replicate 2 | place: USA:California | collected 2016-06-15
GCGTTGCCGTCGGTGACCATGATCGTCTTGAAGTTGAGCATCATGGCGTCGCGCGCGGTCGACTCGCAACACACGTTGGTCACCGTGCCGGTGACGAGAATCGTGTCGAGGCCGCGCTGGCGCAGGATTTCGGCGAGATTCGACGAGCCCTGAATGAAGGCGCTGAACCGATTTTTCTCGACGATGAGATCCTCCGCGCGCACGTCGAGCGTGGCCCAGAGCTGATGCCCCTTGCTGCCCGGTGTGAGCGCTTGCGCGCGCTTTGCGGCGTTTTCTGGCGTCGCCATTTCGAAATAGGTCGACCAGCTCTGCAGCGCGTCCTCCGTGAACGTGGTCTGGATCCAGATCACGGTTCCGCCGGTCTCGCGCACCGTGAGCGCGAGACGATTGATGTCCGGCACGATCTTTTCCGCCATGGGGCAGAGCGCATGCGCAACCTCCGGCAGCATGAAGGCATTCTGCATGTCGACCACGACGAGGGCGGTCTTGGCCGGATCGAGATTTTCGTAGATGTGCTCGCGGCCGCGGCGCGCGATGACGCGCTCGACGACCGACTGGGGGATGGACAGCGTATGCATCGGAGGCTCCCCGTGTGAGGACTTAGATGGAGATTATCATGCCGGCTGCAGCGCGGGGCAACCGTGTCGCTTGCCGGCGAAGGCATCGGCGATGAAGGCATGGGCAAGCGCATAGGCATGGCGAGTGGCAGGCTCGTCGTAGACGGCCCTTCCCGGGTTGTTGGCCTGCGGATCGGTGAAGCCGTGGTAGACGTCGCCGAACGTGAGCAGCGCCCAGCACGCTCCCGCCTCCGTCATCTCCGCCTCGAACGCGTCCCGCTCCGCCTTCGGCGCGACCGGATCGGCGGCGCCGTGCACGGCGAGCACCGCCGCCTTGACGTCGCCGCGCTTGGCCGGTTGCGGCGTCGTCAGCGTCCCATGCATGGACACCACCGCCTGCACATCGGCCCCGACGCGAGCCAGATCGAGAACATTGAGCCCGCCGAAACAGTAACCTATGGCCGCCCGCCGGCTAATGTCGCCGACGGCGCGCCGGTCGGCCTCCCGCGTCAGCGTGTCGAGTGCGGCGGCGATGCGCCGGCGCATTCCCGCCACATCCGACATGAACGGCCGCAGAAACTCCATGGGGTTCTCGGTTCCGACCGGTCCGTTGCCTTCGCCGAACATATCCGCGACGAAGACGACATAACCTTCGTGCGCCAGCAGCTGGCCGGTTTCGATCGCCGGCTTGATGACGCCGCGCCAATTGGGCGCCATCAGCAGCAGCGGCCGCGGCGCCTTGACGCTTTCATCCCACACCAGCGCGCCCCGACAACTCTGGCCGGACACCGAATAGAAGATACTTTCGACGGCCATCGGTTTTTCCTCCGTTGTCATCCGCAATCTGACTCAAAGCTCATGCGTTGTCGTCCCCGCGAGGAGCACCCCGCGACGCTCGCGTCGCGGGGACCCGTTGCGGGGATCCATGACCACCAGCTTTGCAATGTGGGTACCCGCTCTGACGGCAGATAAAGTCATGCTGATGGTTCGCTCACGGCAGACCTGTGGCCGGCCGCAGGAAGGCAAAGTCGCAGCCCTCGTCCGCACCCAGAATCTCCTGCGCATAGAGCTTGGCATAACCCCGCTCGGGTTGCATCGGCGCGGGCTTCAGCGCGGCCGCGCGCGCTTTCAATTCGGCATCTTCGACCAGGAGATCGATGCGACGCTGCTTGACCGAGAGGCGTATGCGGTCGCCGCTGCGCACGAGACCGAGCGGGCCGCCGGAGGCCGCATCCGGCGTGACATGCAGCACGATGGTGCCATAGGCCGTACCGCTCATGCGCGCATCGGAGATGCGGATCATGTCCTTGACCCCGCGCTGCGCGAGTTTCTTCGGGATCGGCAGATAGCCGGCCTCGGGCATGCACGCGCGGGCATGGGGGCCGGCGTTCTGCAGCACGAGCACGTCCTGCGGTGTCACGTCGAGCGCCGGGTCGTCGATGCGTGCGGCAAGATCGGCAAGCGAAGAGAAAACAACCGCCCTGCCCTCGTGCTCGAACAGTTTTGCATCGGCTGCCGAGCGCTTGAGGACGGCGCCTTTGGGGGCGAGATTTCCAAACAAGGCAACCAGGCCCCCTTGAGGCTCGAAGGGCTTTTCGCGTTCCGCAATGATCGAGCGGTCGACGTAAGCGGCGGCGGACGCAAGCCGTTCGCCCAGGGTTTCGCCGGTCACCGTCATGCATTCGAGATGAAGCAGCGGCTTGAGCTCGCGCAGAAGCGCGCCCATCGCGCCGGCGGCGAAAAAATCCTCCATATAGCCGTTGCCCACCGGCTTGAGATTGACCAGCACTGGGGTCGAATCCGAGAGCCGATTGAGGTCATCGAGCGAAACCTTCACGCCGGCGCGCCCGGCGATCGCGGTGAGGTGAATCACCGCGTTGGTCGATCCGCCGAGCGCGAGAAGAGCACGCAGGGCATTCTCGACCGACTTCGCGTTGACGATGCGATCCGCGGTGCGCTCCGAGCCGATCAAGCGCACGGCCGCGGCGCCGGTCGCTTCCGCCGCGCGCAAGCGATCGGCGTGCACCGCCGGAATCGCAGCGCTGCCCGGCAGAATCAGGCCAAGTGCTTCGGCGATGCAGGCCATAGTGGAGGCGGTGCCCATCACCGCGCAGGTGCCGGCGGTGACCGCGAGCTGGCCTTCGACCTGCGAGATCTCCGCTTCGGCCACCTCGCCGGCCCGATAGCGCGCCCAAAAGCGGCGGCAATCGGTGCAGGCACCGAGCCGCTCACCGCGGTGGCGGCCGGTCATCATCGGGCCTGCCACCAGCATGACCGCCGGCCGGCCGGCGGATACCGCGCCCATGAGCTGCGCCGGAACGGTCTTGTCGCACCCGCCCATGAGCACGACTGCATCCATCGGCTGCGCCCGGATCATTTCCTCGGTATCGATCGACATCAGGTTGCGGTATTTCAGACTCGTCGGGCTGAGAAACACCTCGCCGAGCGAGATGGTGGGAAAGGCGATCGGCAGCGCGCCGGCCGCGAGCACCCCGCGCTTGACCGCGTCCAGCAGTTCCGGGAAGTGACGGTGGCAATTGTTGAAGCCCGAGGGCGTATAGGCGATGCCCACGACGGGTTTGCTCAGCAGCGCTCGCGAGTAGCCCATGGACTGGGCGAAGGAGCGCCGCAAGTAGAGCGAGAAGTCGCGGTCGCCGTAATTGGTAAGACCGTGCTGCAGCCCGTGCGTGTGTTCGCTCACTCTATAACCTCGCCAGGCGCCCCGCTTGGCCCGCCGGCCATGGCGGCAATACGCAACAGTTTACAGCAATCCGCATCAATTTCTGACTGATCCATTTGGGCTGCGGGCGAATTATCGCCTCGACAAGCGCCCTGGAACGCCTCTAATTTGGGAGAGTTCCAGAAAGGCCCGCCTGCCGAGGGATACAGCGATCCATGAATTACGACGCGTATTTTGCAGACGCCCTCGCCCGGCTCAGGGACGAACGCCGCTACCGTGTCTTTGCCGATCTCGAACGGCTTGCCGGCCGCTTTCCGCGCGCGATCTGGCACTCCCCGCAAGGACCGCGCGACGTGATCGTGTGGTGCTCCAACGACTATCTCGGCATGGGCCAGCATCCCAAAGTGATCGGGGCGATGGTCGAAACCGCGACGCGCATGGGCACGGGTGCCGGCGGCACGCGCAACATCGCCGGCACCAATCATCCGCTGGTCGATCTCGAGCGCGAGCTCGCCGATCTCCATCGCAAGGAGGCGGCCCTCGTCTTCACTTCGGGTTACGTATCCAACGAAACCGGCATCTCGACCATCGCCAAGCTGATGTCAAACTGCCTCATCCTCTCCGACGCGTTGAACCACAACTCGATGATCGAAGGGGTGCGGCAGTCGAAATGCGAGAAGCGGATCTTTCACCACAACGACATGGCGCATCTCGAGGAACTGTTGCGATCGGCCGATCCGGACCGGCCCAAGCTGATCGTCTTCGAGACGCTTTACTCGATGGACGGCGATGTGGCGCCGATCAGCCGTATCTGCGACCTCGCCGAGCGCTACCGCGCCATGACTTATGCCGACGAGGTGCACGCGGTAGGCATGTACGGGCCGCGCGGCGGCGGACAGGCGGAGCACCAAGGGGCAATGGCGCGCATCGACGTGATCGAAGGCACGCTGGCCAAGGCCTTCGGCTGTCTCGGCGGCTATATCGCCGCGAGCGCGGCGCTCTGCGACGCGGTGCGCAGCTATGCGCCGGGCTTCATCTTCACCACCGCGCTTCCGCCACCGATCTGCGCCGCGGCCGCGGCCGCGATTCGCCACCTCAAGACATCGAGTTTCGAACGGGAGCGCCATCAGGAGCGCGCCGCGCGCGTCAAGGCAGTACTCCACGCGGCGGGGCTGCCGGTGATGCCGAACGACACCCACATCGTGCCGGTGTTCGTGGGCGATCCCGAGAAATGCAAGCAGGCGACTGATCTCCTGCTCGCGGAGCACGGCATCTACATTCAGCCGATCAACTATCCGACCGTGCCGAAGGGGACGGAGCGGCTGCGCATCACGCCTTCGCCTTACCATGAGGACGCATTGATTGATGCGCTGGCCGAGGCGCTGCTGGAGGTGTGGGAGCGGCTCGCGTTGCCGCTCAGGCAGCGGGCGCTCGCTGCCGAGTGATCCAACGCCGCTGGCTCGCAAACGCCAGTCGGCGTACTCGCGTCCGGCCGGCATTGCCGGCCGCATGATTCAGGGCACACCCTCAGGGGCGGCCTATATTCTCGCTCGGCCCCTCGTGCGGTAGAATGGCGCTCGGCGCGCTTGGCGCCCACGGACCGCCATTATGCTGCAAGGCTGGATCGTTATCGCCGTTGCGCTCGGCTACATTGGCCTGCTGTTCGTGGTCGCAAGCTACGGCGATCGAACCCGCCGGTTTGGCCGTGAAGGCGGCTGGCGGCAGTGCATCTATCCGCTCTCGCTAGCGATCTACTGCACGTCCTGGACCTTCTTCGGGTCGGTCGGGCTCGCCTCGCGCACTGGTTTCGACTTTTTGACCATTTACATCGGCCCGATGCTCTTGATCGGGCTGTGCTCGCCGCTGGTCATGCGCATCGTGCGGCTGGCCAAGGCACAGAACATCACGTCGATCGCCGACTTCATTGCCGCGCGCTACGGCAAGGCCCAGACCGTCGCCGCAACCGTGGCGCTGATCGCGATCATCGGAACAATTCCGTACATCGCCCTTCAGCTCAAGGCGGTCTCAGCCTCGCTGACCACGATCCTCGCGCAGGCCGGACCGGCGCACGAAGCGATGCAGCCAGTCTTGGGCGATATTGCCCTCTACGTCGCGATCGCGATGGCGATCTTCGCCGTCCTGTTCGGCACACGCCATATCGACGCCACCGAGCATCAGGACGGACTGATGCTGGCGATCGCCACCGAGTCGATCGTCAAGCTCGTGGCCTTTGTCGGCGTCGGCGTGTTCGTCACTTTCTGGATGTTCGAGGGTCCGCTCTCGCTTTTTGCGCAAGCGCTGGAGCGACCCGATACCGCGGCCGTGTTCAGTCGCGAGCCGGTGCCGGGCACGCTGCTGGCGATGACACTGTTGTCGCTGTTCGCCATCGTTTTGCTGCCGCGTCAATTCCATGTCACCGTGGTCGAGAACAACAGCGAGGCCGAGATCAGGCGCGCCGCTTGGCTGTTCCCGCTCTACCTCGTTCTGATCAATCTGTTCGTCGTGCCGATCGCACTGGCGGGGCTGCTGACGTTCAGGCCCGGCCAGGTCGACAGCGACATGTTCGTGCTCGCCTTGCCGCTCGCCGCGCATTCCGACCTGTTTACGATTGCCGCGTTCGTCGGCGGTCTTTCGGCCGCGACCGCGATGGTGATCGTGGAATCGGTTGCGCTCGCCATCATGGTCTCGAACGACATTCTGATGCCGCTCGTGCTGCAGCGCCGCGAGGCGCTGATTACCGGCCGCGGCAACGTCGGCGGCTTGCTGCTCGCCGTGCGGCGAATAGCGATCTTCGTCATCCTGTTTCTCGCCTACGTGTACTACCGCTTGGCGGGCGATGCACAGCTTGCCTCGATCGGGCTGTTGTCGTTTGCGGCGGTTGCGCAGCTCGCGCCGGCTTTTTTCGGCGGACTAATCTGGCGGCGGGGCACCGCACGCGGCGCGTTGGCCGGGATGACGGTCGGAATCCTGGTCTGGGCCTACACGCTGTTGTTGCCGAGTCTGGCGGCCGTCGGCATCGTGAATGAAAGCCTGCTGTCGCACGGACCTTGGGGGATCGCGCTGCTGCGCCCGCAGGCGCTCATCGGGCTCGATCTGCCACCGCTCGCCCACGGGGTGATTTGGAGCCTTTTGCTCAACGTCCTAGCCTATGTGGTTCTCTCGCTGGGCCGCGCGCCGACTTCGATCGAACGACTGCAGGCCGACCTGTTCGTTCCCTCCGACCTGGCGCCGATCGCGCCGAGCTTCCGGCTGTGGCGCTCCTCCGTCACGGTCGAGGAGCTGACCACGACCGTGTCGCGCTACCTTGGCGAGGAGCGCACACGCAGTTCCTTCGATAGCTATGCTCTGAGCCGCGGTATCAGCATTGATCCCAAGGGCGAGGCGGACTTCCAGCTCCTGCGCTACGCCGAGCATCTGCTCGCCTCGGCGATCGGCGCGGCCTCATCCCGTCTCGTGCTGTCGCTCCTGCTGCGCAAGCGCACGGTATCGACCAAGGCGGCGCTCAAGCTCCTCGACGACGCCAACGCCGCTATTCATTACAATCGCGAGATCCTGCAGACCGCGCTCGACCATGTGCGGCAAGGCATTGCGGTGTTCAACAAGGATCTGCACCTCGTCTGCTGGAATCGCCAATTCGGTGAAATCCTTGCATTGCCGCCGCAGCTCACCCGGGTCGGCACCGCGCTCGACCACATCCTGCGCTTCTACGCCGAGCAGAGCACCTCCGATAAAGAGACGGCTGACGCGCTCGTGCGCGAGCGGCTCGCGCGGTATGTGAACAACAGCGAACCGTTCCTGGAGCGTTTTGCCGACCGCGATCTGGTCATGGAAGTGCGTGCGAATCCAATGCCTGACGGCGGGATCGTAACCACCTTTACGGACATCACCCCAAGCGTGAAGGCCGCGGAAGAACTCGAGCGCGCCAACGAATCGCTTGAGCGGCGGGTACAGGAGCGCACCGAAGAATTGACCCGCCTCAATACCGAACTCGGTCGTGCCAAGGGCGAGGCCGAACAGGCCAATATCTCCAAGACTCGCTTCCTCGCCGCGGCGAGCCACGACATCCTGCAACCGCTCAATGCCGCGCGGCTCTATGTCACCAGCCTCGTCGAGCGGCAGCGCGGCGGCAGCGACGCCCAGCTGATCACCAATATCGATGCCTCGCTCGATGCCGTTGAAGACATATTCGGGGCGCTGCTCGACATTTCTCGACTTGATACTGGCGCAATGCGGCCGGAGATCGTCGGCTTTCGCATCGACGAGCTGTTGCGCCAGCTCGAGGTGGAGTTCACGCCGCTCGCGCAGGAGAAAGGACTAAACCTCAAGTTCGCGCCCTGCTCGCTCGCGGTCCAATCCGACCGGCGTTTGCTGCGACGGCTGCTGCAGAACCTCGTGTCCAATGCGATCAAATATACCCCGAATGGACGCGTGCTTGTGGGCTGTCGGCGCCGCGACGGACGGCTGCGCATCGACGTTTACGATACCGGCCTCGGCATTCCGGCGTCAAAGAAGCAGGCAATTTTTCAGGAATTTCACCGGCTCGAACAGGGGGCCAAGGCGGCGCGTGGCTTGGGACTGGGGCTTTCGATCGTGGAGCGGATCGCACGCGTTCTCGACTACAAGATTACGGTCAACTCGTCGGTCGGTCGAGGATCGCAGTTCTCGGTCAAGGTCCCGCTTTCGGCCGCGATACCGCCGCGGCAACAGCCACGCGTGGCACGGGAGGTTGATCGCGTGCAGCTCTCCGGCATCACTGTTTTGTGCATCGACAATGAGTTGGCGATTCTCGACGGAATGGAAACGCTACTCGCGGGCTGGGGTTGCCGGGTTCTCAAGGCTCCCGATCTCGAAGAGGCGATCGCGCTCGTCGCAGAGGGCAAGATCACGCCTGACGGGTTGTTGGTCGATTACCACCTCGACAAGGGCAATGGCATTGCAGCGATTACGGAGCTGCGCCGCCGCTTCGGCGCCGACCTCACGGCCATCCTGATTACCGCCGACCGCAGTCCGCGCGTCCGCGAGGATGCCCGCGCCAACGGCATCCAGCTGCTCAATAAGCCGCTCAAGCCAGCGGCATTGCGTGCGCTGTTGACGCAATGGCGCATGCAGCGGCTTGCGGCGGCGGAATGAGAGTGGCGCACGATCGCGGCATCGCGCACAGCCGTCAAATCAATGCCCCACTCCTACCGCCTGCGGCCATTGGCCGAGCTCGATCTTTGAGGCGGCAATCACCGCCTGCGTGCGGCTCTCGACCCCGAGCTTCTGCAGGATCGCCGAGACGTGGGCCTTGACCGTCGCCTCCGAGACGCCGAGCTCGTATGCGATCTGTTTGTTGAGCAAGCCCTCCGACAGCATCATCAAAACGCGCACCTGCTGCGGCGTCAGAGAGGTAAGCCGCGTCAACAGATCAGCGCTCTCCGCATCCGAGCCGGCGCCGAGATCGATGTCGGGCGGGGTCCATACGCCGCCCGCGAAGACGCGGGTAATGGCGTCCCGCATGGTCTCGATGCCGAGCGTCTTGGGGATGAAGCCCAAGGCGCCGAAATCCATGCAGCGGCGGATGACCCCAGCATCGTCGTTGGCCGAGACCACCACGATCGGCACGCTTGGATACTGGGCACGCAGATACATGAGGCCGGAGAATCCCCGCACCCCAGGCATGGTCAAATCGAGCAGGATGAGATCGACCTCCGCGCCGCGCTCCAGCAGCTTCATCAAATCCTCGAATGAACCCGCTTCGGCAATCTCGACTTCCTCGAACAGGCCTGAGACTGCCTCGCGCAAAGCACCGCGAAACAGCGGATGGTCGTCCGCGATAATCAAGCGTACCGATTCGCCCACCCGCCTCATCTCAACCTCTGAGCTCACATCTCGCCGGCGCCGAAAGCATATCACAATTTCAGCGTCGCTGTTCACGCCGCTGCTGACGGTCGACCTCGGCCGTTTCGGCGGACCAGCCGAGCGGCCTACCGCCTGCTGCCGATGAATTGCAGCACGACTTCGCGCCGATGCGGACGGGCGCGATGCTCGGCAATATAGATGCCTTGCCACGTGCCGAGCGCAAGCGTTCCGGCAATCACCGGCACGTGCAACGACACCCCGGTGAGCATCGTCTTTACGTGCGCCGGCATGTCATCGGGCCCCTCGACATCGTGAACCCACGGGGCATCGGCGGGTGCGAGGCGATCGAGCGCGATCGCAAGATCGCTTCGCACATTGGGATCGGCATTTTCCTGGACGACCAGAGAAGCCGAAGTGTGCCGCATGAACATGAACAGGGCACCGTCCTTCGCCCCGCTCTCCGCAACGAACCGCGTTGCTTCGTCTGTGATCTCGGTGAAAGACCGTCCGCGGCTGTCGACCACGAGCGTCGCCGTCGCAATGATCTCGGGCGCGAAAGTGACGATAGAAGATAACGAGCCCGTCATGGCCCCCCTGCCGCCGCGGCAGTTCATGAGTCCTTTTTCAGCATATCCTTCTGCAGCGTCCCGATCATTTCGACCAGGCGGCGCCAAACCTTCTCGATAAAGTTCATGACCTTGTTGAGATCGGCGTCATTGGGCAATTGCAGGCGGGGCTCGTCGGGCTTGGCAGCCGGCGACTGCGGCTTGACGGTACCAGGCAGCGGCAGATTGCGCGCGATGAGCTCTTTCTTGACAGCTGCGTTCTCGGCCTGAAGGCGGGCGATCTCGGCCTCGAGTGCGGCACGCTCATCCGGCACCGCCTCACATGCCCATCCTGCCGGGCGCCGCGCGCAGATCGATACTTGGCCCGTGCGGCCATCAAGCCGCAGATAGCCGTCTTCGACGCGGTTGAAAGTGTAACGGTTATCATCGCTCCCCGGCACCGCGTTTTGCGCCCAGGCCGCTGGCGATCCCGCGAGCCCCAGTCCAACGACGATGAATAGAGCCATGCGGATCATGCGATCTCTCCTTGCGTCATGGTCCATAGACGATCGCTCGGGCACGGTGCAATGGCGCCACCGTACCCCATGCAAACGTCCCCACCGCCTGGGCGAAGCAGACGCAAAGAGTGCCGCCACCTCTCCTGCGGCAATCGCGCCTGACCTGCTCTAACAGCGCCCGGCTCCGTCGCTCCCAGGGGTCATCATTCCCCTTCCTTTTCAAACGTTTACCGCAAGGGGCAATTCTTGACTCGCATAAACCCAATCAGTATGGTCCGCGCGGTTTTGGGGGCGGAATTGTCGTGATCCTGCTAAAACTGGCGCGGGTGTCGAAAGCATGGCCGACGACGCACGCGAGAAAGGTGACCGCGAACGACCGCCGGGCGATGAGGCTGCGCTTTCCGCGAGGCTCAAGCGTCTGGGCGAGCAACTCGGCCACATCCATGCCGATCATTCGTCCGAAGTCAGTCCGCAGCAGCCTCCATCCGCCGATCCGTCCGCGATCGCCCGAGGTTTTCGCCTCTCGACCGAACTCGTCGCCGC
>WNGD01012572.1_pt1 | contig 10681 bp, 10 predicted proteins | sample 5400671 | NCBI WGS metagenome assembly WNGD01 (sample SAMN13153369, study PRJNA577476) | soil metagenome | isolation source: 40 cm soil or saprolite under grassland replicate 2 | place: USA:California | collected 2016-06-15
TGTGCCAGGATTCTTCATTCAGCCGGCGTTGGACAGTATCGTTAAAGCTCGCGGGGGCACTGGCCCGGCAACGTCGGCCGACAGTGCCGCGCTGCGTGCGGCTCTTCCCGGCATCATCGCGCGAATGATCGGACCCGAGCCACCGGCCGGAGCTACCCGCCCGGGACCAACTCAGTGCCACGACATCACCGTCTATCCAGCGATTGGGCTGGCCGGTGGCGCATGCGAAGGTTACGGGTTCCTGCTCGACATTCGTGATCCTGCCAATCCCAGGCGTATCGCCGCGGTGGCGGACTCCAATTTCTCGTATTGGCATTCGGCGACGTTCAATAACGCCGGCACCAAGGTTCTTTTCTCGGATGAATGGGGCGGCGGCGGACAACCGAAGTGTCGTATCACCGACAGGCGCGAGTGGGGGGCGGACGCGATCTTCACCCTTGCGCGAAGCCCGGACGGTGGCCCGCTCCTGATTCGTGACGGCGTCCCCGTGAGCGCCAATCCAGCGACTCAGACAATGCAGTTCCAGAGCTACTACAAGCTTCCTGCTCCACAGACGGCGCAGGAGAACTGCGTCGCTCACAACGGCTCACTGATTCCCATTCCCGGTCGGGACGTAATGGTGCAGGCATGGTACCAGGGCGGCATTTCGGTGTTCGACTGGACCGATCCAAGGCGCCCGAGAGAGATCGCATTCTTCGATCGCGGTCCCGTCGATTCCACCAGAATGGCGGGCGGCGGCTCGTGGTCGGCCTACTGGTACAACGGCAATATCGTCAGCTCCGAGATCGCGCGTGGGCTCGACATCTTCGAGCTCGTGCCGAGCCAGTACATCAGTCAGAACGAGATCGACGCTGCGAAGACCGTGCACTTCGATTACTACAATACCCAAGGCCAGCCGCAGTTCGTTTGGCCCCCGAGCCTCGCATTGGCGCGCGCCTTTGCCGATCAGCTCGAGCGGTCGAAGGGCCTCAGCTCCGGAAGATTGTCCGCGGTTCGTCAGGCTCTCGCTGCTGCGGAGAGTGCATCAGGGACGCAGCGCCGCGATGCGCTGACCAGCCTGGCCGCGCAGCTCGACGCCGATGCACGCGCCTCGAGTGACGGAGGGAAAGTGCAGCTCCTGGCGAAAGCGGTGCGGGATCTGGCAGCAGCAACATCCTGAACCATTCAGTTGCTTCCATCTTTTTAGAGGGCTCTCGTATGCACCGGATAAATGCTTCTCTCTTATCGATCGGCGCTCTCGTTGCGCTCGCTTGTACTACAAACACTCAACAGGAGACCGCGGCCGCGGCCTCGAGCACTCCTGCAACGCAGAATCCGCCTGCGGGCACTGGTATGGAACCTTCACGTGCCGTGACTGGAGGAGGAATTTCGCTTGCGGGTTGGACTGGCCGGATCGACGCCAGCGAAGCAAGCAAAGGACAAACGATCTCCAACGCGAAGCTGATCAAGGAGGGTGACGCGATCCACGTCACCACCGGACCAGCCGTCGCATACTGGAATCCATCGAACACGGCCACCGGTGACTACACGGTGAAGGCGACGTTTACCGAGCCGCAGTACATGAACGTCAATGATCATCCGCACCCATACGGGGTTTTTATTGGCGGCAGTGACATGGGAACTGATAAACAGAGCTATTTGTACTGTGCTGCGTATGGCAACGGCACTTTCATCGCGCGCGGATTTGGGCCCGCCGCCTTTCAGCTGAACGGCCGCCGCGGTGAAGCTAACGCCGCCGTGCACAAGGCACCGGGCCCCGGATCGCCGGTGACGCAGGACATCGCTGTTTCAGTGAAGGGCGACAAGGTCACGTGCGCGATCAATGGCGCGGTAGTCGGGACCTACAACAAATCGGATGTCGTCGGCCCCGGCAAACTGAAATCGACGGACGGCATTTACGGAATTCGGTTCGCGCACAACACCGATGGAGTGGTGACCGGCCTTACCGTTACGAAACCGTAGAGCTGGCGACAAACTTTTTCGCGGTGAGGGCTGTGCACTTCGGCGCAGCGCTCACCGCGTTTAGTTTCAGAAAATGCCAGCGATAAAAGTCGGAGCGCTCCCCGCGCGTCTGGTGAACCTGGTCGAGGATCTTCGGCGCAAAGAGGACCGCCTCTCCCTTCTGCTCGCCCTCGTCATCGGCGCGCTGGTCGGGCTCGTCGTCGTCGCATTCATTCTGCTGACCGGTCGTCTTGCCGCCCTGATGTATCCGCCGGGCGGCGCCGGCTGGCGACGGGTGCTCGTCCCGACTCTCGGCTCACTCGTCACGGGGTATCTCCTCTTCCGGTATTTTCCGCTCGCGCGCGGGAGTGGCATTCCACAGACACGCGCGGCGCTCTTCATTCACGACGGTCGGATCTCCCTGCAATCCGTCGTTGGCAAGTTCGTCTGTTGCGCGACGGCGCTGGCCAGCGGAATCCCACTCGGCCGCGAAGGACCGGCAGTCTACATCGGCTCCGGCCTTGGGTCTGTCATCGCGCGACGCCTCGGCTTGACCACGGCGCAAATCAAATCGCTGGTGCCGGTTGGTGGCGCGGCGGCGTTGTCCGCTGCGTTCAACACTCCGATCGCGGCGGTGTTGTTTGCGCTCGAGGAAATCATCGGCGATCTGCATGCACCGGTGCTCGGATCGATCGTGATCTCGTCGGCAACAGCGTGGATGGTGCTGCATCTGGTCCTCGGCGATGATCCACTCTTCCACGTTCCCGGGTATCACCTCGTCAGTCCGGCCGAGCTCGGCGTCTATGTAGTACTCGGCATCATCGGCGGACTGATCTCGGTCGCATTCGTGAAGCTGCTACTCTGGCTGCGCACGCGATTCGCGAAAATGTCGCGCGCCTCGCTCTGGATTCAGCCCGTTGCCGGCGGACTCACGGTTGGCGTGCTGGGGTATTTCGTGCCGCAGGTACTGGGTGTCGGCTACGATCAGGTGGAGCGAGTTCTCAACGGCGACGTGATTCTCAAAACAGTCCTCATTCTTGGCGCGCTCAAGATCATCGCCACGTCAGTGGCCTACGCTTCGGGCAACGCCGGCGGAGTTTTCGGACCCAGCTTGTTCATCGGCTCGATGGTCGGTGCCGCCGTTGGAGCAGTGGCGCATCTGCTCTTCCCCGCATCGACCGCTGGTCCCGGAGCATACGCGCTGGTCGGAATGGGAGCCGCATTCGCCGGGATCATTCGGACGCCGCTCACGTCGGTGATCATGATCTTCGAGGTGACCCGCGATTACACGATCATCGTACCGCTGATGATCGCCAACCTCATCGCCTTCTATATCTCGCAAAAGCTCCAGAAGGAGCCGATCTACGAAGCACTCGCGCGCCAGGATGGACTGCATCTCCCGACTCGCGTCGGCGTGCGGATGGGAATTCGACGAGTCAATACGGTAATTCGCGAAGCGCCGGAGTCGTTCAGTCCTGAGACGACAATCGAAGAGGCTTTCGGGCGCGTAAAGGACAGCAATCTCGAGTCGTGGCCCGTTGCCGACGAGCTCGGCCTCGTTGGGATGATTCGCACGCGTCACATTGAGTCAGCAAACAAAAAAGGCCGCGGCGACATGACGATTGCGCGCCTGATGCAGGTGGCGCGCAAGTCGGACGGCGCGAGATACAGAGATCTCCCACACGTGCACAGCGACCAACCACTCAGTCGGGCGTTGGCACGGATGGGAGATACCGGTCACAATGTTCTTCCTGTCGTGAGCCGGGTGAACGCGCGCATCATGCTCGGCGTCGTGACACTGGCGGACATCCTCAAGGCGTATGGTGTCGAGCGGGCAGATCAGCTCGATTACACGGATCACCCCGATCTATGAAGACTCCTGTAATTCCGGCCCCACCGACGCCGGCGGCCACGGTATCCGAATTCATCGCCACATTCGCGGTCATTCTGGCCGCTATAGCCGGGTTGCTCCTTGTAGACACAGCCCTGGCGAGGGTGGATGTCCGTGGACGCAGAGTATCGGCGGCTCGGGAGTTCGCCGTCGGTGAGCGGCTGATGACGCAGCAAGACGTTAAGGGGGCGATCGAACATCTTCGCGCTGCGGCGACGCTCGACGGTGACAACACCGCGTACGCCACTGCCCTCGCCGACGCAATTCTGGCGGATGGGCGGCCGCGTGACGCCGAGCTGCTATTGGTGCCATTGTTGGAGCGAAACCCAACTGATGGTGCCGCCAACCTCGCGATGGCGCGAGTCCTCGTCAAGGAAGGCAAGATCGAGCCAGCGAAATCGCACTATCACCGCGCGATTTACGGTTTGTGGCCGCGCGGAGCGGATGACGATCGTACGACTGCGCGTTTCGAGCTGATCGATCTGCTAGCCAGCACCGATGCAAGGCAGGAGCTGCTGGCGGAGCTGCTCCCGATACAGGACGATTCCACGAATACCCTCGAGCAGCGAAAACGAATCGCGCATCTGTTCGTTGTAGCCGGATCGCCGTCGCGCGCGGTGACGATCTATCGAGATGTGCTGCGTCGCGATGCGCGGGATGCTGACGCGTACCTCGGACTCGCGGATGCAGCGCTCTCGGTCGGAGATTTTTCCACAGCCAAGGCCGATCTATTGGCGGCTCAGAAACTTTCTCCCGAAGACAGCGCCAGGATACAGACGCGTATCAGCGTCACCGATAGTGTGATCGCGCTCGATCCAACACAGCGCGGGCTATCGCTGGCCGAGCAGTACCGGCGCAGCAGAAACCTGGTCCAACTGACGCTCACCTCTGTGCGCAGGTGCCTCGGTGCCCGGGCGCCGGATGTTGCGGCGGCAGTCGACTCCGCCGGAACCAGGCTGGTTGCTTCAGCCGCAGCAGCGGGTCAGGTGCAGTCGATCGATCAAACCCTTTTGCTGGCCGAGCAGATGTGGGGGATGCGACGCGGCCGGTGCGCGGCTGAGCGAGCCGACGGGGCACTGGCGCTGGTGCAGAACAGAATTACGAAGTAGCGGGAAGGGGGAAGCGGGAAGGGGGAAGCGGGAAGAGCGAAGCGGGTCCGCAGTCCGAAGTAAGTCTCCCAATTCGCAATTAGTCAGCAGTCCGAAATGCCGTTGGTCCGCAGGCCGCAATACTTGGTCCCTACGCCCGAGCGCCGCCAACGTGGACTGCAATGCTGCGCCAGCGCCCCTGATTGAACCGCAGTACGCTCAGCGCGCACCGCGTCGCGTGGCCGACGAGAATCGCGATCCAGATGTCGATCGGGTCCAGCGTGCTGGCGCGCTGGATGATGAAGCAGATTCCAAGCGGCACGATGATCTGTGAGACGATCGAGATGTACATCGGCCCTTTGGTGTCGCCCGTTCCCTGCAGGCCGCCGGTGTACGTCAGCGCGACGGCAATCAGCAGTCCGGAGACGCTTAGCACGTGTAGCAGCTGAACACCAATCTGCACCACGACCGGATCGTCCATTCCGAACACCGCTAGCAGCTGCCGCGGGAAAAACAGGAACAGGGCGCCAACGATTGCGGCGCTCGACAACCCGATGCGCGCGGCGACATGCACTGCCGCCGCGGCGCGATCCGGTTGGCCGGCGCCGAGGTTCTGACCGGCGATCGCTGCCGCCGCGCCCATCAGTCCGACCGAAGTCCAGGTGACGAGCGAGAAGAGTTGCGAATAGCAGACAGCGAACGCCGCCTGCGCCGCGGCGCTCTGCGCCAGCGATCCGATGAATGACAGCATGAACACACCGCCAATGTTCATCGCGATTCCCTGGAACCCCGTCGGCAGCCCGAACCGGAATAGCGCGCGGATTATTTCCCAGTCGAGACCGAACCCGCGTCCGCGCGGGAACGACACGACCCAGCCACCATTCCAGAGTTTCCAGAGCGAGTATACCGCAAGCAGTCCGGATGCGATGCAGGTTCCCATCGCCGCGCCTTTCGTCCCGAACGATGGGATCGGCCCGAGACCGCGGATAAGAATGATGTTCAGCACCACGTTCAGCACCGTCAGACTGATGCCGAGTATCATCGGTGTCCGCGCATCGCCAGCGGAGCGAAGCGCGCCGCCCAGCATGAAGAAAACGAGCATGCCACTGCTGAACACGAGCATGATGCGCAGGAAAGGCAGGGCCTCTGCTTTCACCGCCGGCGCCGCGTTCACGAAATCGAGCAGTGCCGGCGACGCGAAGTAGCCGATCGGAGCCATCACGAAGAGTGAAATACCGATCGCGGTCACGAACGCCTGATAGACGGTGCGGTCCACCATGTCGTGGTCGCCGGCGCCGGCAAAGCGCGCGACCAGCACGCTCATCCCCGTGAACAGCGACGAGATGAAAATCACGACGATGAGGAAAATCTGCGAGCTGACGCCGATGGCGGCGTTCGCCTGGTATCCAATCAGATTGCCGACCAAGGCCTGATCGACCATGCCCTGGAGCCCGCCGATGATGTTGGTGAGCATCGTCGGCCACGCCAGCTTCCACACCGCGGGGAGGAGCGGACCTTCGATAATCGAGCGATCGTACTTCCGTCGCTCCGGCTTTCCGGCAGCAGTTGCCGCCGGCGCTGCCGGTGTGGTAGTGACGGGCGCCGTTACATCAGTCAATCCGTGTTACCGCCCGTCGGCCCGCGATGATTGCATCGATGCTCCATGGCCCGGCGCCCGCGAACATGAAATAGAGGAAGAGGAAACAATGGAGCACTGCTGGCACGCCCCAGTTGGTCGTGGGCCAGAACGACAGTGGGAAGCTCACCTGAAAATAGGCAACGGCCATCTCACCAGCGAGGATGAACGAAATCGGGCGTGTCAAAAAGCCTAGTGTAAACGCGCCGCCCAGATATACCTCGAGAAATCCGGCGAGATGGACTTCCCACATCGGCGCCGGTGGCATCGTTGGCATTTGGGCCGGGAATGGGGGGAAACCGAACGTCTTCATGGTCCCCGCGGTGAAGAAAACGAGGCCAGCGACAATTCTCAGAATGCTCAACATCCGGTCGGTCCACGGCGACCGTGATCGCTCAAATATCGACATCTATTTGCCTATTCAGTTGAAGTTGGTAGTGAAACGCGGCAGCGAATTCATCGCTTCGCTCGCGGCAACGGCGCGTCGAGAAACGGCCGCACCATCGACAGCAGCCAATCGGTTTTGGTGATGAGAGTGACGTGCGTAGTACCGGGCAGCACCGCCAGCTGTGAGCGCGGAAGACCGACGATGTCGCCGGGCGCGCCACCACCGAGCAGCCGGAACATCTGCACGACGTGCTCCGGACGAACGACGTCGGCGTCGCCGACGATGAGCATCACCGGCACCTTGATCGATCGAAGCTGGTCATCCGACAGACCACGCCAATTGACATCGAGATCCCTGATCTTGATGACGAGCTTGGGCCAATCTCCCGGATTGGGAGCAATCCTGGTGTAGGCTTTGAGCCACGGCGTGCCGGCGAAATCTTCGGGCTTCATCTTCTTCTCGCCTTCCATAAGCTCGGGATAGAAGCCGTCGACGTTGTAGCTCGCACCTCCCGCGAATATCAGCTTGCGCACCAGCTCGGGATGCCGAACCGCGACGTACGTGCCGATCGCGCCACCCATGCTGTAGCCAAAGAAGTCCGCCTTCGTAATCCGGAGCTGACGCAGCAGCTCGTTCGATAGAGTCGGCAGCATCTTGCCGAAATCGGTCTGGATGTTCGAGAAAGCCCCGTGCAGCAGGATGAGTGGAACGCCGCCTGTCCCCTGCACCAGGTAATACATGTTCACACCGTTCACGAAAGCGCGGCGCCCGCCCGCTCGCCTGCTGGCGGTTTGTTGCGCCAGCGCGCTCGACGCAACCACGAACATCCCCAAGAGGGCGAACAGAGCGCATTTGAGCCGCGCGAAGCTTCCGATTGTCGTCTTCATACTCATCCCCAATTGATCGACATCACTATCACGCCTGGCGTCGCAAAGGAATCAGTGCGCGAACTGCTTCGTCGCGCAGGTAAAGTCCGCCCCACACAAACAGAGCGACATAGATCGGAAACAATGTTGTGCTGAAAAGCGGAGCGCCAACCCGCACCTGCGTTGCAATCGCGCCGCCGAGGTACCCGGTCAAAAGTATTGCGCCGAGCACGGACGTCCGCGGAAGCAGATAGAGCGCGACACAAATGATCTCGATGACGCCGAGCGCGCCCGCGGTGCCCAGTGGATAGCCGAGCTGAGCGAAAGCCTCCACGACCGGTGTGATCTTCAGGATGTGAATGACCCCGTCAAAGAGCAGGAAGAGCGCGCCGAGCGCGCTGAGGACCCGCCCGGTCCACAATCTCTTCGTCGATACACTGGATGGCGCTGCGTATGTGGCCATTTAAGTCAGTCCCCTGAATTAGCGTTCCGTAATTGGTTCGTAACGTGATGAACGGCGTTTTCAATGCGATTGTGAAGGCGTCGCACCAGCAGCGGACTTTCTGGCCCGCTCGAGCAAGAGTCCTCGCTCACGCGCGTTACGCGTCAGCGAAGCTGCGTGCTCGAACTCGGATTGTGCCTCGCCGAGTCGGCCAAGCTTCATCAGCAGGTCTCCCCGCACGCTTGGCAGCAAGTGATAAGACTTGAGAGCCGGCTCTAATCTCAAGGTGTCGACCAGCTCGAGACCCAGCGCCGGACCGTACGCCATCGACACGGCAACCGCGCGATTGAGCTCGACGATTGGAGATGGCTTCAGCTCAGCGAGCGCCTCGTAAAGCGCGACGATGCGCTCCCAATCCGTCTCGGCGGCGGTGCGGGCTCGTGCGTGGCAGGCGACGATTGCCGCCTGCAGCGCGTACGGTCCACGCGCGCCGCCCAATTGCTCGGCTCGCGCCAGCGCTGTGAGCCCGCGCCGTATCAGAAGCTGATCCCACTTGCCGCGATCCTGTTCGAGCAACAGGATCGGCTCTCCGGACGGTCCCGTGCGCGCGCGCAGACGCGAGGCCTGAATCTCCATCAACGCCACCAGCCCGTGAACCTCAGCTTCATTCGGCGCCAGCTCAGCGAGAACTCGGCCGAGCCGAAGTGAGTCTTCACAGAGCGCGGGTCGTGTCCAATCCTCCCCCGCCGTCGCCGAATATCCTTCGTTGAAGACGAGATAGATGACGCCGAGTACCGATGACAACCGCTCATTGCGATCGGAGCCGCGCGGGACTTCAAAGGGAACACGTGCTTCGGCGAGCGTTCGCTTCGCACGCACGATTCTTTGGGCAACGGTCGCTTCCGGAACTACGAACGCGCGCGCGATCTCGTCGGTGGTGAGACCGCCGAGCAGACGTAAGGTGAGCGCCACGCGAGCCTCGGTGGAAAGAACCGGGTGACACGCCGTGAACATCAGTCGCAGCAGATCATCCCCGATGTCGTCGTCGAGAGCAGCGTCGAGATCCGACACACTCATTTCCTGCTGGGCGTCGAGCTCGTGCCCGATCTGTTCGTGCTTGCGCTCGATGCGCTTGCTGCGACGATGCATGTCGATGGCGCGATGCTTGGCGGTGGCCATGAGCCAGGCGCCGGGATTGTCCGGCACTCCTGTCTGCGGCCACCGCTCGAGCGCAGCGACGAGGGCATCCTGCGCCAGATCTTCGGCAAGACCGACGTCACCAGTGATGCGGGCGAGACCTGCAATGAGTCGCGGAGACTCGATTCTCCAGACGGCATCGATGGCACGGTTGACGTCGGACACGACAGCTATTAGCGCGTCGCTTCTTGTGAGCGCTGTCCCGCATTGGCGGACTGAGCGGCCGATTTTGCGTCGTACGCCGGCGCATCCTGCATCTGGCGGATCTCGCTCTCGCCCTCACCCATCGTTTTCAGAAACGTCTTGGTGAGCTCGATGGCTTCCGCCTTTGAGTTCACGTTGATGATGGCGTAGCCGCCGATGATTTCTTTAGCTTCAGTGAATGGGCCATCGACGACCTTGAAGCTTCCGTCAGCGTTGATGCTGACGCGCGCTCCTTTCGAGCTGTGCTGAAGGCCGTCAGTCGTGATCAGCGTGCCTGACTTCGCCATGTCCCCGATCAATTTGGTCATCGCGTCGATGTGCTCCTGGGAGGGCGGCGAGGTGGTCTCACGGCCGGGCTTGTATATCGTCATGAATCGCATTGGTCTCTGCTCCTAGAGTCGGGCGGCGTTTTCTGCTGCCTGACGGGCAACACGCTCTTCTCTTGCTCTCACTTCGGGGGTCAGGTTCGCACCGAAATCATCTGCTTCGAACACCTGGCGAATCTCGACCTCTTCGCCACCGCCGAATGGAGCCCGCTTCAGCCACTCGATTGCTTCGTCGAGCGACTTGCACTGCCACATCCAGAAGCCAGCGATCAACTCCTTCGTTTCCGCGAACGGTCCATCGATGACCGTCTTCTTGTTGCCGGGTCCGAACTTCACGCGGACGCCTTTTGACGACGGCTGCAGACCTTCGCCGGCGAGCATCACGCCGGCTTTTACGAGCTCTTCGTTGAACTTGGTCATCTCGGTGAGAATTTTCTCATCCGGAAGGACTCCCGCCTCGGAATCCTTGTTGGCCTTTACTGCTACCAGGAACCGCATCTCACTTTCTCCTTGGTTTCGGTTGGAGCCGGCGTTCGTGACGAGACTGACTCGCCGCCGGCCTAATCTGGGCTCTACTCAAGCGACGAACGACGACCTTCAATATCGACACGGGCAGCCGATTTTTGTTTTACGGGGGAAGAGGGAAGCGGGAAGAGGGAAGAGGGAAGAGGGAAGAGGGAAGAGGGAAGAGGGGTTTCGCTC
>WNGD01007006.1_pt1 | contig 10680 bp, 9 predicted proteins | sample 5400671 | NCBI WGS metagenome assembly WNGD01 (sample SAMN13153369, study PRJNA577476) | soil metagenome | isolation source: 40 cm soil or saprolite under grassland replicate 2 | place: USA:California | collected 2016-06-15
AGCCGAGCGGGGTCGGCGGCAGCGATAACGTCAAACCTGCACCGAGCGTCGATCCGGCTACGCCGCCGCAGCCGCCGCAGATCAGGGCCGTCGAGGAGCCGCTCAAGCGCAGCGGCCAAGTCGCAGTATTCGTCAGCCGCAAAGAGCAAAGGATTTTCGTGCGGCAAGGCTTCATCCCGCTGTTCGACATGCCAGTGGTGACAGAAGAAGCCGATCAGCCGCTCGGCACGCACGTCTTCACCGCGATGGAGGTGACCGAGAACGGGGGCGGCATGCGCTGGAATCTCATCACCGTCCCGATTGAGACGACAGCGCCGGAGCAGAGGGACGCCAGGAAGAAACCGAAGGACGCCGCCAGGCCGATCTTTCGGCTGAAGCCAGCCGCGACCGCGGCGGAAGCGCTCGACCGCATCCAGATTCCGCAGGAGGCGGTCGAGCGCATCAGCGAGTTGTTGATTCCGGGCTCCTCGCTAGTCGTTTCCGACGAGGGCCTCGGTCGGGAAACCGGCCGCTACACGGAATTCATCGTGCTGTCGCCCTAGGCACTGAGGGCGATCCCGGTGCAGAGTGAGGCGATGTTCGAAGGCTTCACCCGCACCGAGATCAAGACCAGTGGCGCGCGCATCGTCACGGTGCACGGGGGCAAGGGACCGCCGCTGTTGCTGCTGCATGGCAACCCCTTCTCGCACCTCTCCTGGCACAAAATCGCCCCGCGCTTGGCGAGCGAGTTCACGGTGGTGGCCACGGACCTGCGCGGCTACGGGGATTCGGAAAAGCCGCCCGGCGGCGCCGACCATAGCGGCTATTCCTTCCGCGCGATGGCGCAGGACCAACTGGAGGTGATGGCGGCGCTCGGCTTCGAGCGCTTCTACGCCGCCGGCCATGATCGCGGCGCCCGCGTGCTCCACCGCATGTGCCTCGACCATCCGCAAAAGGTCGCGCGCGCTGCCATCCTCGACATCATTCCGCAGCATCATCTGCTCAACAACGTCACGCGGGAGTGGGGCACCTTCTCCTGGCATTGGTTCTTCATGATCCAGCCCTGCGATTTTCCCGAGCGGCTGATGGGCGCCGATCCCGACTATTTCATTGAAAAGAAGCTCGCCAAGACCGAACGGGGCCTGAGCTTCTTCGACCCGGCGGCGCTCGCCGAATACAAGCGCTATTTCCGCAACCCCGCTACCATCCACGCCATGTGCGAGGACTATCGCGCGACCCACGGGGTCGATCTCGACATGGATACCGCGGACTTTGCCGCCGGACGCAAGATCGCCTGCCCGGTGCTGCTGCTTTGGGGTGCGACCGGCGGCGTCGGCCGCAATCACAAGCCTATGGAGACTTGGCCGCGCTACGCCTCGGACATCCGCGGCGGCAAGGCGCTCCCTTGCGGGCACTATCTCTCCGACGAGGCGCCGGGGGAAACCTACCGCGAGCTGCGTGAATTCTTTGCGGCGGCGGAGCCCGGACAGGCGTGAGCGATGGCAACCGCTTCGACGATCACCGCACCTCGGCGCCCTTGGTACACCATCCTCTACGTTCAAGTTCTGATTGCGATTGCCGTCGGCATTCTCATCGGCCACTACTTTCCGAACACCGGCGTCGCGCTCAAGCCGCTCGGCGACGGCTTCATCTCGCTGATCAAGATGATGATCGGGCCGGTGATCTTCTGCACCGTCGTGCACGGCATCGGCTCCATGCGCGACCTCAAGAAGATCGGCCGCATCGGCATCAAAACGCTGTTCTACTTCGAGGCGGTATCGACGCTGGCGCTGGGCCTTGGACTCCTGGTCGGCGAACTCCTGCAGCCGGGCAGGGGGTTCAACATCGACCCGGCGACGCTCGATCCCAATGCGGTCGCGGGCTACGTGCACCGCGCCCAGGAGGAGGGCATCGTCGCACACCTGCTGGCGATCATTCCCGAGACCTTCATCGGCGCCTTCGCCAAAGGCGATCTGCTGCAGGTCCTGCTGGTCTCGATTCTCACCGGCTTCGCCATTTCGCAATTGGGCGATTTGGGCGAGCGGATCAATGGCGTCATCGACGCCATGGCCAAAATCTTCTTTGAGATGATCCGCATCATCGTGCGCGCGGCGCCGATTGGGGCATTCGGCGCGATGGCCTTCACCGTCGGCGCCTACGGGGTGGCCTCGCTGGTGAATCTGGTCGAGCTGATCGCCACGTTCTATCTCACGAGCGTCCTGTTCGTATTGCTCGTGCTCGGCACCATTGCCCGTCTCGCCGGCTTCTCGATCCTGCGCTTCATCGCTTACATCAAAGACGAACTGTTGATCGTGCTCGGCACCAGCTCATCGGAGACCGTGCTGCCGCACATGATCCAGAAGATGCAGCGTCTCGGCGCCTCAAAGCCCGTCGTCGGCTTGGTCATCCCAACCGGCTACAGCTTCAATCTCGACGGCACCAACATCTACATGACCTTGGCGACCCTGTTCCTGGCGCAAGCAACAAACACGCCACTAAGCATCGGCCAGGAGCTCGGCATCCTGGCCATCGCCATGATCACGTCGAAGGGTGCGTCGGGCGTGACCGGAGCGGGCTTCGTGACGCTGGCGGCGACGCTTGCGATCGTGCCCGACATTCCGATCCAGTCGCTCGCCATCCTGCTCGGCATCGACAAATTCATGAGAGTGCCGGGCGCTGACCAATCTCGTCGGCAACGGTGTCGCCACCGTGGTCATCAGCCGCTGGGAAGGCGAGCTCGATGTCACCCAGCTCAAGGCGGCAATGGCGCATCCCATCGCGCTCGGCGAGGAGCTCGAGGAAGAGCCGGTGTAGGGATCGCGCAGTGACTCTGCGAGGCACGTCATGGCATCAAGTCCGGCGACAATGGTCAACGTCCGCTATATGGTCGACGATGTCGACGCCGCGGTCGCGTGGTACACCAAGCATCTCGGCTTCACGCTCCTCTCTAACGCCGCCCCGGCTTTTGCCGACGTTACGCTAGGCTCGCTACGGCTCTTGCTTAGTGGGCCGACGAGCTCCGCCGGGCGAGCGATGCCCGACGGCGAGCGCCCCGGTCCTGGCGGCTGGAACCGCATTCACATGATCGTGGACGACATTTCCGCCGAGGTCACACGACTGCGCGCCGCCGGCGTCGAGTTCCGCAACGACATCGTGACCGGGCCGGGCGGATCTCAGGTCCTGCTGAAGGACCCCGCCGGCAATCTCGTGGAGCTGTTTCAGCCGGCCCAGCGCTGATCGCGTTGGTGCCGATTATGGCGAAGACGTGAGCATCATGCATGCAATCGACAGAATGAGCGCGGGCGGCATAACCAGAAATCCCAGACGCAGGAACGTCAACAGCGTCACCTCCTGGCGCTCGCGGCGCAGCGCGGTCAACCAGAGAATGGTTGCGAGCGAGCCGGTGACGGACAAATTCGGCCCGAGATCCACGCCAATCAGCACAGCACCGGAGACCTGGGCAGGGACATGATCGGCGGCAAGAACCGAACCGGCGACCAGCCCGGCCGGAAGATTGTTGGCGAGGTTGCCGATGATCGCGACGAGGATGCCCGCCGCCCAGGCGGTGCCGTGCGCCGAGCTGGCCATGGCCTCGCGTAACAGATCGTTCAGTATTCGAATGACCCCGGTGCGATCGAGCGCTTCCACGAGCACGAAGAGGCCGGCCACCAGCGGCAACACCTCCCAGGACATATTGCGAAGGATGGGCCAAGGCGATTGTCGATTGAGCGCGATGATTGCTGCCGCAGTGACGCCGGCGCAGATGAAAGTCGGCCATCCGAGCGCGACATCGAACGCCGAGCACAAGAGCAGGCACGCGCCCACCGCCAAGATGCCGCCGGCGGCCATCTGCCCGCCTCGCCGCAGCGGCGGGCGCGCGACATTGCGCGCGATCTGCTCGGCGGCAAGCGTGCGCTGCTGGGTGAGACGAAGCATGAGATAGGTCGCGCCGATTGCGACGAGGGACGCCGGTCCGAATCGAGCGAGCCATGCAAGCAGCGACGGCATGTGGCTGCCGAAGACAACGAGGTTGGCCGGATTCGAGATGGGCAGCGCGAAGCTCGCGGCATTGGCGATGAACGCGCAGATCAAAAGATAGGGCAGCGGTGAGGCGCCGGCAGCGCGCGTGGCGGCATAGACCGCCGGCGTGAGCACGACCGCCGTGGCATCGTTCGAAAGCAACACCGTCACCACGGAGCCGACGGCGTAAACCAGTGTGAACAGGCGTTGCGGCGATCCGCGCGCGAGCGCGACGGCGACGGCAGCGAGCCAATCGAACAGGCCTTCCACGCGCGCGAGCTCCGCGAGCAGCATCATGCCGGCGAGAAAGAGATAGACATCGAGCCCGCGCCCAATCCCGGCGAGCGCGTCGGTCCATGACAAAAGCCCGCAGACGACCAGCGCCACCGCGCCGACCACGACCCACACCGCCTCGGGCAGGCGCCACGGGCGAATGATGACACCGCCCGTGGCCAGTGCGGTGATGCCCCACGTCGCAGCAGCGCTTGCGTTGAATATCGACACGGTGCGGCTCTCTCATTGCGTGGTTCCAACGCCGCCGGTCGCGAGACGGTTGTCTCGTCGTCAGCGCGCGAAACGCGCACTCTCGACCCATAGTTATGAATTGTATGGAGCAGTTTCGATTGCGACTTCGATATACCTTGGTTTCGGGCCAACGAACGTCAGCGTAAACGGTGCGTTAAAAAGACATCACTTTTTCCCAAAGAAGAATCGGGGCCGCGAATTCATTTGACGTGTGATCGAAATGTCACGGACTCCGCGACGACGCGGGAGTAGAAGAGCGCGGGGCGATGGAAAGTGAATCGCGATAGGGGATGTACGATGTACAAGCGATCATTTGCCACTGCTGCACGTATGACATGTGCTGCCGCCACGCTCGCGGCGCTCGCGGGTACCGCGACCGCCGCCGACCTTGGGAGGAGAGCGCCAGCTCCATACCAGCCTGCGCCACCTCCGCCTCCGGTCTTTACTTGGACCGGCTGCTACATCGGCGGCAACATCGGCGGGGGCTGGGCTTCGAAGAGCTCAACCGACGTTGCCGGCGCGGTGACCGGCGTGGCCGGGGCCGATCTCGGCTCGCATACTGCGGACGGGTTCATCGGCGGCGGCCAAGTCGGCTGCGATTATCAAGCCGGGTTCTGGGTCGTGGGCGTCCAAGGCATGTTCGAAGGCTCGAACATGAAGGGAAGCAACAACGATCCGTCGGGGCTGTTCGTTGTCAATACGAGCATCCCCTGGTTCGCCACGGTCACAGGGCGCATCGGCTTTACCGCTTCTCCCGCGGTGCTGGTTTATGCCAAGGGCGGCGGGGCTTGGGTGCGCGACGACTACACGCTCAGCAGCATCGCCGGCACCACGTTGGCAACGGCGAATCCCACGCCATCGGGATGGACCGTAGGCGGCGGGGTCGAGTGGTCCTTCGCCGGCAACTGGTCGGCCTTCGCCGAATACAATTATCTCGATTTCGGCACGCCGGGCGTGACCTTCACGCCCGCCGCGGCCGGGCCGACGTTCCCTATCAATATCAAGCAGAACATCAATAGTTTCATGGTGGGACTCAACTATCGCTTCAGCGCCGTCGGCTACTGATGGCTCGAGCGATCGGGATCGGGATCGATCGAGCTGTTGCGAAGAGCCCCGGGGTAACCCGGGGCTCTTTGGTTCTGCACGAGGGGTCGGATTAGAGCGCGTAGTGCGAACTGCCTTCAGCGCAAACAGGATAGACGAACATGCTTCAACCGCTCGCGACCGGCTCCGGCGCGGCGAGGAAATTGCGCATCGCGTACCACAGCAGGTGCCGGTTGTTGCTGTATCCCGGGCTGTGCGCGGTGTGCGGCAGGATCACGAATTGGCGGTCACCGTTGGGCAGTTGCTGGAAGAAGTCGAGGAGATCCTCCGTGGTGGAATTGCCGTCGTGCACGCCGCGGATCATGAGCACGGGCGAGAGCACTTTCTTGGGATCGACTAGCGGCAGATTGGCGGCCATGTCGAGATAGGTGCCGGTCGGGACCTGATCGCCGAACTTGAGCTCGACGGCGATGATGGCTTCGGGCACGGCTATGTCGTAGCTCGAGGCGAAGCCGTCGCGGGTGAAGATGGAGCGGATCATGGCCGCGTCGCGCTTGCGGCGATTATTGTTGCGATAGAACTCGATCTGCTGCTGGCGCCTGCCGATCTCCGGCGCGGCGGTGCCTTTATAAGTGAAGGCGACGAGCACCAGCCGGTCCACCCGCGCAGGCTCAACCTGCGCGAAAGCGGCGGCGCGGATGGCCCCCGAGGAGGTGCCGTAGAAATGCATCTTTGCCTGACCGGTTTCGCGCGCCACCACCGGGATGGCGGCTTTGAGATCCTCGACGCTGCTCGCGATGTCGGATTTGTTGCCCGAACTGCCAGAGTACCCGTAGCCGTCGTGATCCATGGTCCACACGTCGTAGCCGTAGCGCGCAAACACGTTCATGAGCGAGTACTCGCCCTTGCCCGGTACGGCGAGATCGTATGACGAGCGTGCGGAGTTCGACGAGCCGTGCACGAGGAGGAGAACCGGAAGCGCGGTCTCGCCGGGCGTTGGCGCGCCGATGCGCTTGCGCCAGAGGTTGAGCGCAACCTCGCCCTTTTTGGCCCAGTATTCCGCGCTCCAGATCGCGCCTTCGCTCGGTTGCGCAATGCCGGCACCGGTCCCCTGCGCCTGCGCCGGGAAGGCGGACACGAGTCCCGCCCCGAGGCCGAGGCTTGCTCCTTTGAGGATGGTGCGCCGCGCAAGCGGCTGCGCGGGCGGCAGCGGACTGTCGGTCATGGCGTCCTCCGATTTCGGCGCGAGCTGCGGCGCCGTTCTCGAGCCGGTTTTCCGATGATCCTATCAGACCGGCGAGGCGGCCGGCAGATGGCCGGAGCGGCATGCCGATCCGCGGGCGACGCTGTTGCAACGCAAGCTCTCGCCCGTTCCTCCACGTTTTGCTAGTCCTTGCCCACCATCGGCTCGAACCGTCAGAGGATGGCGTGGCAAGGCGGGATTGGAAATCGGACATTGCAACGACGATATGGTGGGGATGCGCAGGTTCCCGGAACATCGCCTGACGGTCGACCGATGACGCCGAGACCACAGGATCGTCAAAGCAGAGTGCTCGATGCGCTGCATCGGGCCGCGGTGTTCTGTGACCAAAGGATCGGCTGGAACCGGATCGGGCTCGTGCTCAGCCTCGCGATCATCATGGTCGCGGCCGTGGTGCTTTATCGCATCTTGCTCACGATCGACGCGAGCGAGGTCGTGCAGGCCCTGCTCACCGCCGACCTGCGCAATGTCGCGCTTGCCGCTTTGTTCGTTGCCGGCGGATATTTCACCCTGACGTTCTACGATCTCTTCGCGCTGCGCACGATCGGCCGCAACGACGTGCCGTATTGGGCGGCCGCGCTCGCGGCCTTCACCAGCTATTCGGTCGGCCACAATGTGGGCGCAAGCGTGTTCACCGGCGGGGCGGTGCGCTACCGCATCTATTCGGCTTGGGGGCTGACCGCCGTCGAGGTCGCGAAAATCTGCTTCGTAGCCGGGCTCACCTTCTGGCTCGGGAACGCTACCGTGCTCGGGCTTGGCATCGCCTATGCGCCGCTTGCCGCCACGGCCATCGATCAGTTGCCGGCGTGGCTCAACCGCGCCGGGGCGATCCTGATCTTGGTCGTGCTGGCCGTCTACGTCGGCTGGGTCTGGCGGCGCCCGCGCGTGGTCGGCCGGGAAACCTGGTGCGTCAACTTGCCCGACGGCCCGCTGACGCTGCTGCAGATCGGCATCGGCATCGTCGATCTCGGCTTCTGTGCGCTGGCGATGTACATGCTGGTGCCGGCCGAGCCCAATATCGGCTTCGTGACGCTGGCCGTGATTTTCGTCTCCGCCACGCTGCTCGGCTTTGCAAGCCATGCGCCGGGAGGGATCGGCGTCTTCGACGCGGCCATGCTGGTGGCGCTGTGGCAGTTCGACAAGGAAGACGTGCTCGCGGGGGTCCTGCTGTTTCGGCTGCTCTACTACATCATCCCATTCGCACTTTCGCTTCTTATTCTCGGCGGCCGCGAGCTCTTTCTCGCGGTCCGCGGCGCCTCTCCGCCGCCCCTGGAGCCGCTTCCTTCGCTGGCCCCGACCGAGGTGGGCACGTCGCCCGAAGCGAGGCGGGAGTAGGCGTAGGCGTCCGGATGAAATTCACGTAGATGTCACATCAGCGGTAGGTGCCCTGGGGTGGTATTGACTCGGTCAGGCGCCGCCGCAGTAATGGTCAGCGTTGGTCCACCAATTCTGCTCACGATGAAATCGGAACGGGCTGCTGGCCGTCTGCGCTCTCTGCCACGCGTGCGAATGTGTCGCACCTGGCTGATGATCGCCTTCCTTCTCGTCGGGCCGTGCATGCTCCCGGCGCCAGGCACGGCCGCCGACGGCGAGCCGTCAGGGGACACGCGGCTGGTCGCGCCTGCCGATCCGGCCCAACCCTCGTTCTCGCTGCCGAGCCTCGACGGCCCCGCGCGCGAGCTTGCGCAGCTTCGCGGTCAGGTGGTGCTCCTGCATTTCTTCGCCACCTGGTGTGAGCCATGCCGGGCGGAAATGGCGAGCTTGCGAGCACTGCAGTCCCGGCTTGCTGGCGCGCCGTTCGCCATCGTGCCAGTGAGCGTGGCCGAGGCGGACGGGGCGGTGCGCCGGTTCTTCGCCGGCGAGTCGTTGCCGTTTGCGATTTTGCTCGATCGCGACCGCGCGGTCGCGCGCGCCTGGAATGTTCAAACGCTGCCTTCGACCGTCGTCCTCGATCGCACCTTGAAGCCTCGCTTCATCGCCGAAGGCGACGTGGACTGGGCACGGCCCGACGTGACGAAGACACTCGCGGATCTGCTCATGGAGGTGCCGGGCTGAAGATGCCGGCAGTGAATCCTGAAAACGCGTCTCGAACACGGAGAAATGGCCATGAAGAGAAGAGAATTTTTGCGCGGCGGCGCAGCACTCACGGCTGTTGCGGCGTTGCCGCACAGCGCTTTGGCCCAAACGCCATTCGCGCCCAGGCCGGACGCTTGGCGCAAGTTCGAGGTCACCACTCGCGTCGAGATCGTCAAGCCGGCGGGGAAGATGCAAGTATGGTTGCCGTTGCCGGCGGTTGCCGAGCCCGGCTGGATTGAACCGCTCGGCAACGAATGGACGAGCAACGGGCAGTCGGCGCAGCTCAAGCGCGATACGAAATACGGGGCGCAGATGCTGCACGTCGAATGGGCGGACGGCGAGCGGACCCCTGTCGCGCAGGTCGTCAGCCGCATTGCGACGCGCGATCGCGCGGTCGATCTCTCCAAGCGCGGCAGCGTGGCGTCGCTCTCGGCCGATGAGCGCAAACTCTATACCGCCTCGACCGATCTGATGCCGACGGACGGCATCGTCAAAGCGACCGCCGACAACATCGTGGGCTGGACCTTCAGCGATGTCGAAAAGGCGCGGCGTATCTACGAGTGGATTGTCGATAACACGTTCCGCGATCCGAAGACGCGCGGCTGCGGCATCGGCGACATTGCCTCAATGTTGAAGACCGGCGATTTCGGCGGCAAGTGCGCGGACTTGAACGCGCTCTATGTCGGGCTGGCGCGCGCGGTCGGACTGCCCGCACGCGACGTCTACGGCATCCGTATTGCGCCATCGCGCTTTGGCTACAAGAGCCTGGGGGCAGGCAGCGAGATCGTCAGCAAGGCGCAGCACTGTCGCGCCGAGGTTTACCTCAGCGGATTCGGCTGGGTCCCCGTCGATCCGGCGGACGTGCGCAAGGTGGTGCTGGAAGAGCCGCCAGGCCAGCTCGCGCTAGACGATCCCAAGGTCGTGGCGGCGCGCAAGACGCTGTTCGGCGCTTGGGAGATGAATTGGCTCGCCTACAACTTCGCCCACGATGTCGAGTTGCCCGGCTCGTCGGGCCCCAAGCTGGGCTTCCTCATGTACCCGCAGGCGGAGGTGAACGGCGAGCGGCTCGACTCGCTCGATCCCGACACTTTCAAATACGAGATCAAGGCCAAGGAGATCCCGGCATAGCAGGGGATCGCCGTGGGGTAGGGTGAGCGCAAGAGAGCCCATGCTGCGGGCTCTCGCCCACTACACATCCAGCCAATTCGAATTGTCGTAAACTGCTCCTGACTGGGGAGGCGGCTAAAATGCGACGCGATCTATTGAAGCTGCGCGCCGGTCGAGCGGTCGCGTTACACCTCGGTTTATGTCTAGCCTTTCTGCTGTGGCCCACCGTTGTCCGCGCGCAATCCGTTGCCTTCATCAATCCTGGAAAGTCAGACGAAATCTATTGGGTGACTGCGAGCCAAGCCATGGAAGCCGCTGCCAAGAGCCTCGGCATGAATTTCGAGGTGCAGTATGCTCAGCGCGAACCGCTGAAGACGCTCGAGATTGCCCGGGAGTTGGCAGGCCGTCCCGCCGGCAAGCGGCCGGAATATGTCGTGATCACGGACGATTATGCCGTGGCCGACCAACTTTTGAAGATCATCGACTCTGCTGGCGTGAAGACGTTTCTCGCCTACAGCTCCATTCCCGCCGATCAGCGCGGTGGCACCGGGTCGCCGCGCGGCAAGTACAAAGGCTGGCTGGGCTCGCTGGAGCCGCGGGCGGAAGACGCCGGTTATCTCACCGCACGCGCGCTCATTGAGCGCGGCAAGAAAGAAAAGGCATTTGCA
>WNGD01010773.1_pt1 | contig 10680 bp, 8 predicted proteins | sample 5400671 | NCBI WGS metagenome assembly WNGD01 (sample SAMN13153369, study PRJNA577476) | soil metagenome | isolation source: 40 cm soil or saprolite under grassland replicate 2 | place: USA:California | collected 2016-06-15
AGGTTGTGTCCATCGATGCCAGCTTCGGTCTTGGTGAGGCGCTGGTTTCAGGCCTGGTGGACGCTGATATTTATAAAGTACAGGAGGGCAAGATAGTCAGTAAGAAGATATCGACGAAAAAACTGGCAATCTATGCGTTGAAAGAAGGAGGCACGAAGGAACAGCAGATAGGACCCGACCAGCAGAATATGCAAACTCTCACGGATGAGCAGATTGTGCAGCTTGAGAAAACAGGCAGAAGAATCGAGGCGTATTTTGGCCGCCCCCAGGACATTGAATGGTGCCTTTCTGAAGGTCAATTGTATATCGTTCAGAGTCGTCCCATTACCACCTTATATCCTGTGCCGAAGGTGAACGATGGGAAAATCCATGTCTATATGTCGCTCGGTCACCAGCAGATGATGACAGATGCCCTCAAACCATTAGGCATGTCCTTTGCCCCGATGTGGCTTAGCAAGCTTGGCGTGACAACGGTCGAGGCTGGCGATAGGTGGTATATGGATGTCTCCCATGATCTTGCTTCGCCGGTGGCAGGAAAGATTTTTGTGAAAAACGGTATCGGTTCGGTAGACATTTTGATACAGAAAGCTCTCTACAACGTCCTGAAAAGGAAGGAGTATCTCAAATCATTGTCCCGTGGAAAGACAACATTGGGCTTGAGCGGCGGCACGCCCGGGCAGATGGTTGCCGGGCTGTTCCAGGCGATGAAAATCTATCGGGAAAATGACGCGGATCTCATGCAAAAAATGATCGCGAAAAATGACGCACTGACGCAGGATGTGGCGCAGAGGATCAACGGCAAATCAGGAGACAGCCTGTTCGCTTTTATTGTGCAGGATATGGATGAGGCCTTTAAGACGATTGTTTTAGACAACTATGGCGTGGGCATTGTTGGATTCTATGCGTCGAGTTGGCTGAGCAAAAAAATGAAGAAATGGCTGGATGAAAAGAATATTACCGATGTCCTTTCTCAATCGGTATCCAATAATGTCACCACAGAAATGGGGCTTGAGCTTTTAGACGTGGCGGACGTCGTCCGGCAATATCCGGCTGTGCTTGAATATTTTCAACATGCCGACGATGAAACCTTTTTTGAGGAGTTGGAGAAGCTGGAAGGCGGCAAAGCCGTCGGTGATTCCATCCGGAACTATCTCAGAAAATACGGCGTGCGCTGTCCTGGAGAAATTGATATTACCAGGACACGATGGGCCGAGAAGCCGACATTGCTGATTCCCATGATCAGCAATAATATCAAGAATTTTGAGCCGGATTCCCACAAGAGTATATCTGAGCAGAAACGGCTGGAAGCAGAGCAGAAGGGACAAGAGTTGATCAGCAGGTTAGAGCGTCTGCCCGGCGGCAAACGAAAGGCGAAAAAGACAAAGAAGATGATCAGCGTTTTTCGCAATTTTGTCGGCTTCCGGGAATACCCCAAGTATGCCATGATGCAGCGTTTTTCTGTCTATAAGCAGGCTTTAAAGAAAGAGGCTGCTCTGCTGGTACAAAGAAAAGTGATTCAAGAGCCGGAGGATATCTCTTATCTCACCTTTGAGGAACTCCGCAAGGTTGCCAGCACTTACCAACTGGATTACAGCATCATCACGAAGCGAAAAGGGGATTACGAGGTCTTTGAGAAATTGACGCCTCCCCGTGTGATGACATCCGACGGTGAGATCATCACCGGCGAGTACGACACCAGCGAAATCCCCAAGGGCGCTTTGATAGGAGTCCCTGTTTCATCAGGGACCATTGAAGGGCGGGCGCGGATCGTTTTAAAACTGGAGGAGGCCGACATTGAGGAGGGCGATATCCTGGTAACAGCCTTTACCGACCCCAGCTGGACAGCGCTGTTCGTATCGATTAAAGGCTTGGTGACGGAAGTAGGCGGGATGATGACCCATGGCGCCGTTGTCGCCAGGGAGTACGGTCTTCCCGCGGTCGTGAGCGTAGAAAATGCGACCAGGCTGATTAAAGACGGACAAAGGATCCGGGTAAACGGAACGAAAGGGTATGTGGAAATCCTGGAATTCAGCATCTCTTCGCCGATTATCAATCTTTTCCGGTAATCGGCCTTGAGACAAGTCGCATGCAAGATCAAAATGGCGCTACCCACACCCGCACCTCATACCCCGCCGATGCAATCCGTCCCCCATCAGGGGACCACGCCACATCACTTACCGACGTAAAGGGTCGCCAGGATCTCACGCACCTCTTCACTGGTGTGGCCTGCAATACGCACCGACATTATTGCAGTATCCTCCAGGCGGATCGAAAATGTAGATGTAGCCAACTTCCTCCCCATGAGCCTTCCGGGAAGGAGTATATACCGGAAAGCCGATAAGGTCAATCGATTAAGCATCAGACTTGTGCCGCGATGATTGTGGCAAAGGGAATAAGCGAGCCATCTGGCTCAATACAAAAGGATAGAGGCGAACCCAGCACCTCGATGTCACTGCCAGGACGCAAATAGCCCAGGCTATTAGTACTGGCCAGAATGTACTCCAGGCGTAACGTATTCTCGATACGAGCCAGGCGTACCTGTTTAAGGTCAGCATGGCCACTGGTGCGAATGGCGGCCATAACCGCGGCGCGGTCAGTGGGTAAGATCATAGGTATTTTACACGAGTTAATAGCAATAACACCGGCAGTCAGCGTATTGATATAGAGCGACTGAAGATCGAGCTTATTGAGCAGGCGCGCGGTCGTAAAATCAGCGTTGCCCAGGCCGATCGCGTTGCCATGCGATGCGTCCGTGAGATCGTGTACGGTGATATTAGTAATCCGGCTAGCGGCTGGCTTATGCTGATCAGAGGAGCGCAGACGACCGATGATATTCGGATCGATACCGGCCCCACTAATATTTTTGCCCATTTCATCAATGACCAGCACATCCAGGGTATCCCAGGGCAGGCGCGGCATCATAGATTTAGCGCGCTGTAAAAGGATGCGCTCGGGTTCATTGCCGATTCCTTCTGGCAATATAACCTCTATGTCGGCAACCTCGTCGTAGGCATTCTCGACGATCGCCAGGCCACAGAGAATGGGCGCATGGGCAACAACGAACTTCGCCACCTCCGGCATATGCGTGGTCAGGCCCTCCACGCCCCAGGCATGCACTTCTAGAGCACCCGCGTGCTTGCCCAGACCGAGCGCGACCATTTTAGCCAGACCGCTCTCTATCTCTGCGTTGAAGTCGGTATGCGGCTTGACGCGATTGATCACGATGATACCATCAGCAGCATGTGCGGCTCGATCAATATAGATGGGCATGCCATTGGGCAACGTTCCCAGCACATCGACTTCGAGTGAAGAAATAATAGGAGCATTTACAGATTGCTCGTTTATGCCCAGGCCGGCGAGGATGGCAAGCTGGCCCTCAGAGGTTGCGCCACCATGGCTACCCATAGCGGGAATAACAAACGGCTCTGCTCCATACAGACGTAACGTAGCGATGAGTGTACGCACAACGAGAACAACATCTGCTACACCACGACTTCCTACGCCAACAGCGATGCGTGTGCCAGGTTGTATATTTGCTGCGATATGCGCGTTTTCACAAGCAGTAACAACCGACTCGCTTACATCCGCAACACAAGGACGAGGGAAACGCTGGCGCAACAGAACAAGGTCCGGCAACGGTACCGATTGGAGGAGATTGTTGGTATTCTCGTATGGATGTAGTAGCATGTGCAACCTCCCGGCGGGCATCATTATTTGATATTTGCGTCTATAGAACGAACCCAAGAATATCCTTGGAAAGGACTACTCTCACGAATATGATAGCATAATATATTGTAACTGTTCAGGACTCCTCACCTCCCACAGAAAACCCTTTGCGAAGCGCCAGAGGCGCTGAGGAGTCAGAAAGAGAGGGCCAGGAGCAAGCGGACAGGACCAAAAGCAGGCAAGTTGACACCACCAGCGCCATTCGACTACAATCACAACATGATATGTGCATGTAGCGCGACAATCGGTCGCCTGACTTCAGGACGAGATATCCACAATGAATGAGAGCTATCGCCTGGATCAATGCATCGGCAACTATCGCTTATTACGTTTATTGGGAAGAGGCGAGTTTGCCGAAATTTATCTTGGAGAGCATACGACTACTCATACGAAAGCGGCCATTAAATTATTAGATGGGCGTAGAGCTGGAGATGATGTAGCAAAATTTCTTGCTCAGGCGTCCTTGCTAACACACTTGCGGCATCCACATATTGTGCAGATCTTTGATTTTGGAATAGTGGGTGAAACAGCTTTTCTGATTATGAACTACGCATCTAGAGGAACGTTGCGCCAGCACTATCCCAAAGGAACTCGCGTCCCACTGCAAGATATTGTGCGCTATGTTAAGCAGATTGCCAGCGCTTTACAATATATCCATTTGCATAATCTTATTCACCGCGATATCAAGCCGCATAATATGTTACTCAGCACAAACGACGATGTGATGCTTACTGATTTTGGTATCGCGGTCGTCTCACAGAGTCTTGACCCCGTGTATCCTGCATTTCGCGACTTTGAGGGGACTGTATTGTACGCTGCCCCGGAACAATTCCAGGGCAAACCATGTAGAAATAGCGATCTCTATGCACTGGGCGTTGTCGTTTATGAGTGGCTGTGTGGAGACTGGCCATTCACAGGAACATTTGAAGAGATTGTACACCAGCACCTGTTTATTCCCCCTCCTTTTTTTAGCGAGAAGGGTGTCGAGGTCCCAAAGGCCGTTGAAAAAGTAGTACGCAAAGTCATGGCCAAAGAGCCCGATCAGCGTTTCTCCGACGCAGAAGATTTTGCATATGCACTTGCACAGGCATACCAGGCAACACAATGGTATACCTCAGAGCTCGCTCGCTCTCTACAAATATCCCCCAGACGTCAGTTCATGTCGCCATTACCATTTGCGCAAGAAGCATCCACAGACCAATAAGGGCTTATAGCACATTTATATCCTAACTGGAACAAAGGCCCTCTATACAAGAGTCCTCCAATGACGCAAAAGAGTTATATGATCGTAAGGCGAACGTCTCAAAATATAAAGCTATATTCAAAATAATAGAGAATCTTATGTGGCACCGGAGTTCTTACAAACGGGAGAGTGTGTTTATATCGTCAATATAGTAGGAAATCTCCCTCTTGCCAATATTTTTAGGAGAAGCCCACATATGTCTGACTATACAGGTCTAAAGCTAGGGAATTATCGTATCGTTCGCCTGCTCGGTCAGGGGGGATTTGCTCATGTTTATCTTGGCGAACATGTTTATCTGAAAACGCCAGCAGCCATCAAAGTGCTGAATATGCAACTGGCGAACGATGCACTTGAGAGCTTCCTCAAAGAAGCTCGCACCATCGCGCGCCTGGAGCATCCTCACATTATACGGATACTGGAATTTGGTATAGAAGAGATTACCCCGTTTCTGGTCATGAATTATGCAGAAAACGGGACACTACGGCAGCGCTATCCGCGAAAAAGTCTCTTGCCATGGGCAAAGATCGTCTCTTATACGAAGCAGATCGCAGATGCTCTACAATATGCACACGATCAGGGGGTAGTTCATCGTGATGTCAAACCAGAGAATATGTTGCTGCGGAAAAATAAGGCTCTCCAACTCAGTGATTTCGGGCTGGCGGTTATTGCTCAAAGTATGAGTGCAAATGCACCCACAATTGGCACACGCGCGGGCACGACGGCGTATATGGCACCAGAACAGATCCAGGGTAGACCGGGCAGGGCCAGTGACCAGTATGCACTGGGCATTGTCGTTTATGAATGGTTCTGTGGCTCCTGGCCTTTTACAGGCTCTGAACGCGAGATCACCGTCCAGCAATTGTATACATTACCACCCTCCATGCGTGCAAAAGTGCCAGCCATTACGCCAGCGATTGAGAATGTAGTGATGAAAGCACTGGCAAAAGAACCACAGGAGCGCTTTGAAACTGTACAGGAATTTGCATATGCACTGGAAGGTGCCTGGAAGGAGGCTCAGAGTATAGGCAATGAAGAGTCCGTTTCTCTCGCTCCCGATATAGCATCTTTAGAGAACTCGCAGGATATGCCACTGCTACCTCAAGAAATGGTGAGCCATATTGCTTCTGAAGAACCAACGCAAAAGATACCTGCTCAATTGCAAGAGCTAAACAGTGCAAGTTCGTCTGTCAGCCTTTCATTACCAGCGTTTGCTGATGGAACTATTCTCACAAATCCATCGCGTATTTCGCAACCATCGCTCGATCCAAAATCGATTTCTCTGAGGGAGCTATCATTACAACTTTCTTCGCAATTACAGGCAAAGGGTCCACAGGTAGTGCCACAGCTCCCTCTCGTAGCATCCTGGGTCGATACTGTGCCACTCCCTCCCCATACACCTCCGGCAGGATTTGTTCCTGGCAGGCATTTCCCCCAGACACAGACGATAAGAACGCCCCAGGAGGTGGTACCGCAGCAAGTATCTTCTCAACCGCCGGTTACACCGCTAGCTACGTCGATGATAGCGCACCAACAGAGACCTGAACGACGCACCATGATCGTTTTGTTGGGCGGGTTGATAGTCATTGCCCTGATTATGCTTACAGGAGTACTCTTCTGGCCTCGCTTTACACAGAACCGGCAAGCCACAGCTTCTCCGCAGCATACAGAATCGCCCGTCGTAATACGCGGCACATCTGTATCGGATGCAGCCCCCACACCCGGTGCAAGTAAAACAGGTGCATCGACTCCAACAATCCCAACGCAAGCAGGTGTAGTACCAACAGTGCAACCGGGTACCACTCCTGTACCTACAGCAACAACGCAACCAGGCATCACTCCAACAGCCACAGCAGTTCCAACTCCTCAAGCGACTCCCACGCCAGTTCCAGCTCTTGCAATAGCGATCACAAGCGCTCCGACCAGTGCAGTTGGAGGCACGATCGTTACGGTAGCCACAAAGGCAAATCAGGGTGGTGTGACAATCGCGTTAAATGGCAAACGACGTGTACTTGGGCAACGAACAGCAGACAGCCAGGGAATAGCAGTTTTCCAGATACGTGTTCCTGCTGCAGCTAAAGTTGTTATCTTAACAGCTACAGCTATCGATCAAAATGGCAATCAGGCAAGTTCTTCGCCCTGGACCATAACAGTTACATAAATACAAAAAGAAAGGAAAAGAAAATCCTGATATTCCTATTGGTTAAACTATTGTTGCAAGCCTGGATATGATTTATGATAAGGATAGAGACTTCCCCAAATAACCCATTGAGGTATGAGGCGATGGACGACAACCAGGAAATCCGAATTGCAGATTACCAGGCATTAGCAGAATTCCGTTATCAGATCCGACGTTTTATGCGTTTCAGCGAACAGATGGCTCGCTCGGCAGGCCTTGAACCACAGCAGCACCAGTTGTTATTAGCGATCAAAGGTCTACCAGAGGGTAGAAAAGCAACAATCGGCGAACTGGCTGAGCGGCTACAGATTCAGCATCACAGCACGGTTGAGCTGATAGATCGTATGACCGAGCATGGTTTTGTCGAGCGCAAACGCGATGATGCTGATCAACGGCGCGTGATTGTGTCCCTCACCGGGCAAGGCGAAGAAATACTTCAACGACTCTCGAATACCGTCCTGGAAGAACTCAGCGTCACAGGACCGGCTCTGGTACATGCTTTAAGCGTACTCGTTATCAACAATGATCCCAACTGAGCGCAAACCGACTCACGATTTCTTTCCAACAGTGGCAAGCAATCTGCGCCAGGCCAGTGTTTGCTGCGTCTGGACATGCAATCCCACCTGGATGAAGAGCGTTCGCAGTTGAGCGGGGCTATGAAAGCGCTTCGGACGAAAAACTCGCACCAACCAGTCTGGGAAGGAGGCATCCACAAGGATAAAGTATCCCCCGGGACGGAGCACGCGTGCTATCTCGCGTATGCCTGCCGCCTGGTCCTGCCAGTGGTGGAAAGAGACGGTACTCAGTGCCAGGTCAACCGAGGCGTCCTCTAGCGGCAATGCTTCCGCCATGCCTGTAGAGAATGTGGCGTTGGGAGTCAAGCGTTTTGCCATCTCTATCATGCCGTTTGCCGGGTCTACGCCGATCAATTGCGCCTCTGGCCAATAGGTAGTAGCCCGACGCAACAGTTTTCCTGTTCCACAGCCGACATCAAGGACGCTTACAGGCTGATGGACGATACCTGCAGCCAGGGCAAGCGTTGCTTGATGTGCCCGATCAAAAAAGGTTCGTTGCAGCCAGGAATTTTCATAGGTGCTTGCCCATTGATCGAAGCGCTCTATATCTTTTTCGTGATGTTTTGTTGTCATACGGCAACAAAACTCCATATACGTCGATAACGCCTAATCATTTGACAATATCGACGCAATATGATAGATTCAGTTGAGAGAGGAACGTCTGCGGAACTGTGCCCATATCCAGCGTCCACAAATAAAAAGGGAGCACCTATGTCACAGCCAAACGAAACAAATATCAATGAGACAAGTAAGCTATTCTTTACCCTGCTGTATAATGTACAGCGTACCACGAAGGCGGACTGGCAAAGTCTGGATCTGACGATGGCCCAGTTCAAAGTCTTCCTCACCTTGAGCTTTGAGGGTGAGATGCCCATCAACAAGCTTGCGGAAACACTGGGCATCAGTCACCCGACGGCCAGTCATCTTGTTGAGCGTCTCGTGCAGGCCGGGTTCGTTGAGCGCGTAGAGTATGCCGCCGATCGTCGCTACACTTTGGCCCGCCTCTCCTCGCAGGGCAGAATGATGGTGCAACGCTTGCGACAGGGCCGCAAGAATCATCTTCAGCACTGGCTTGTCCTGCTCGATGAGCAGGATCTCGCCGCCTTACAACAGGGCCTGGAGGCCCTCAATCGTGTCATATTATCGTCTAGCCCTCAGGGGGCAGGCATATGCGACTCCCAGGACGAACACGCACCTGGCTAACAGCGCGTGAGGAAAGAAGGACCTTCCTCTTTCAGTTTTTACTGCTCACCCGACATTTCGCTAACAGCACATACTGTTGTTTTTAAGAAGGAAATTGACCATATGGCAAAGTATGTCTTTTTAAACGTGCCTGCTCGTGGACATGTGAACCCGACGCTTGCCGTCGCGCAAGAACTGGTAAGACGCGGGCAGGAGGTAAGCTATTACCTTACCGAGGAGTTTCGCGCTGTGGTAGAGGCCACCGGGGCCGTCTTTCAGCCCTATGAATCGAGGCTGAAGGACATGCCAGCGATGCCATCTTCTTTTAGCGGTACAGGAGGTATGCCAACTGGTAGGGTTGGGCCTGCGTTCATGCTTGAAGATATGCAGTATGTTCCACCACAAGTAATAGATCGTATTCGTACTGAGCAGCCAGACGCAATTGTGTATGACTTTATGTGTGTGTGGGCAAAGACGGTGATTGATGAACTTCATGTGCCTGCTCTCGCCACTCGCGCCACCTATGCTTCAAATGAGCATTTCAACTTGATGGAACATATGAGGGCGAGGATGCAAAATATGCCCGGCGGGCGAGAAATGATGGAAAGGATGAGGGCCTACATGGAGGCGCAGGGTGGGGGAATTACAAATTCCCTGGTCAGCATCTTCGGTGCTTTTTCACGTGCTGAGCCGCTCAATATCATTTTCATGCCCAGAGAGTTTCAACCGGCGGCAGATACCTTCGATGACCGCTACCTCTTCGTTGGCCCATCTATTCTGCCGCGTCATGAAGCGCCCGATTTCCCACTCGATCGGCTCAGCAGTGAGCGACCACTTCTCTACATCTCGCTTGGAAGCATCTTTACCAATCAGCCAGCATTTTACAAGCAGTGTTTTGCGGCTTTCGGGGACCAGTCCTGGCAGGTCGTGCTCTCGATAGGCAAGCAAACTGATCTCGCCACGCTGGGTCAGATTCCAGAGAACTTCCTGCTCTCACCATACGTGCCCCAGCTCGAAATCCTGCCGCGTGCGCAACTCTTTGTTACCCACGCCGGGACAAATAGTGTGATGGAGAGCATGTACTTTGGAGTTCCAATGGTATTGATCCCACAACAACCCGAACAACAACTACATGCGCAGCGTGTCGTAGACATGGGACTGGGCGTCATGTTGGAGAAAGAAACCGTCAATGTCACCATGTTGCGTGAGGCGGTTGAGCGCATTGCCCATGACCCACTGTATCGCGAACGCATACAGCAGATGCAACAGTCTGTCCGCGCTGCTGGTGGCTATCAGCGTGCAGTGGATGCGATCATGGAGTTTACGCGAGTGCGAGCCAGGAGTTGACAAGTTGCTCATCGCATAATCACATACAGAAAGACCGTTCTGGTGCAGGAAAGCCAGGACGGTCTTTTCGTATTTTCAAAGAGACAGTTTTCCGCATCAGATCGAACAAGTATCTCCGCCTCATCCTGCAGGTGATGCGCGGCAGCCAGATGGCTCAAGCGATGCGCATTGAAGGTATTGCTATACTGAGCTGTTTTCCAGATGCTAGCGCGCAGAGAATGCCTGTACTCCTGTGATATCACGTCCGACGATAAGCGACTGAATGGTATCAGTGCCCTCGTAAGTGAACACGGCCTCGATATCGGCGTGGTGGCGAGCGATATGGTACTCAAGCAGGATACCATTACCACCGAGCATCTCACGTGCATCAGCGACGACCTCGCGTGCCAGGCGAGCATTATTCATTTTAGCCAGAGAGGCCATCGACCCCG
>WNGD01022600.1_pt1 | contig 10679 bp, 10 predicted proteins | sample 5400671 | NCBI WGS metagenome assembly WNGD01 (sample SAMN13153369, study PRJNA577476) | soil metagenome | isolation source: 40 cm soil or saprolite under grassland replicate 2 | place: USA:California | collected 2016-06-15
GATCAGGCCCGCGCCGTACTCGACGCTGAAGACGAGCCATCGGACGAGCCAGACGAGCGCGAGTGGCGGCGTGGTCCACGCGGGTCCCAGAAAAATGGCGAGGAAGCCGGTCTCGAGGAGCAGCGTCTCCCAACCGAATGAGTAAAAGGTCTGCCCGACGTTCACGATCGAGAGGTAGAGCGCCCAGAGCATCGCCCAGAGCAGCATCGTGAGCGGGATCGGCCACGCGTCCGGCAGCCCGACGAGCGCCGCCGCCGCAAGCGCCACGCCGCCCCACGCGACGGCGGCGAAGAGACGATCCGAGTAACGGAAGTGGAATAGGCTCGGCGCGCGCCGGAATGGGACGGCCCGCACGTAGGCCGGTACCGGCAGGAGCCCGCGCTCCCCGAGGAGCGGCGCGAACTGATGCGCGGCGACCAGGAACGCGATGACGTAGATGCCGGCGAGCGCGCGCTGGAAGACGAGACGAGCGAGCCAGTAGTCAGGCGCTTCGAGACCGGTCACCGCGCGACATCATCGCGCGCGTCACCGAAGCACGCCGCCGCTATCTCCTGCGGCGCACCGCCGTCTTCTTCCGGGCGGAGGTCGATCGCTTCGATCCGACCACCTTCTTACCGCCGCGCATCCCGCGCTTGGTCCGCACGCGCTTCAGCGCCCCCGCGCGCTTGGCGATCTCGTCATCCTTCGCGACCTCGATCCCATGGCGCTTCGCCGCGGCGAGCACCTTTCGCCGCGCCTTCTCCTTCGCGTCGACGCTCTCGAACGCGGTCTGGTTGAAGCGCGCGATCGCGTTGCGGACGTGCTCCTCGTCGTGGATGGGGAGGTGCTCGCCGCCTTCCTTGTCGATGTACGCAAAGTTCTTCGACGCGATGTGCTTACGTCCTGTCTCGGTCAGCTGTGCCACAGGTCTTCTCCTTAAGCGTGCTGGCGGCCGAGAAGCTCGGCGCCGCTGGCGACGAGACGCAGCTCGTCTTGATCCACCTGGCCGATCTGCCCGGCGTCGACGTCGATCGTTTGGCCGCCGCCGGCCATGCGCTCGAGTACGCCACCGCGCCTCACGACGACTCCGCGGAGCTCCTCGGTCGCGTCGTCGACCCTGAGATCTTCGACGGTGCCGATGACTTCGCCCTTCGCGTCCCGCACGCGCATGCCTCTGCGGATCTCCGGCTCGTGGACGTGCTCGGTCGGTTGCGGCGGCACGTAGGGAGCGGCGTCGGCGTAGCCGACGGGCAAGAGATAGCCCGCCGTGGGGTAGGCGTAGATCGCCGGGGCGACCCAGTCGACCGGCGGGGTCGAATAATCGGACTCCTCGTATCGCGCGAGCTCGTCGAGCTCCTTCTTCGTCAGATTGACGATGACCTCATCGCCCTCCCGCTTCGCGGTCTCGATCGACTCGGGTGAGATGACCGCTTCATGGCCGAGGAGGCCCCCGGTCGCGATGACGTACCCGGTGACCTGATTCGCCCGGGGATCCCAGATCGCTTTCTTCACCTGTCCGGCCTGGTGGCCGTCCTTGGTGCGGACCTTTGCTCCGAGGTCGATGCCCATGGCGGTCCTCCTGCTATTTGGCGACCGCCGGACCTCCCGCATAGCGAGTGCCAGCCCACGGCCGCAGCGCGACGAGGACGGCGACCAGGACGACCGCCGCGCCGAGGTACGACTCGGGCGCGCGCTGCTCCTGTTTCGCGACCGCGCCCAGGATCACGGCGATTACGGGCACGACGACACCCACCAGGCTCGCGTTCGTGACGGGCCAATGCTGGACGAGCCAGGTGTACAGGACGTACGCGCCGAGCGACCCGGCGAGGGTGAGGTAGACGATCGGCCACCAGCCTGCGAGCGTGCTCGGCAGTGCGTGGTCTTCGCCTATGGCGAGACTCACCGCGGCGCACACGATCGCGCCGATAGCTGCGCCGACCGCATTCGCGGCAATCGCCGATGGCTGCGGCGCGCGTTTCAGGAACACACTCGAGAGCGAAGCCGCTGTCGCGGCGAGGAAGACCGCGACCAGTCCTTCGACGGGAACGTCGAGCCTCAGCTCCCCGGCGAAGATGATCCCGACGCCGACGATCGCGACGACCGCCGACACGACCTTGCGCGGCACCAAACGTTCGACGCCCAGCGCCGCCGCGATGAGCGCCGTCGACAGCGGCACGGTGGCGTACAACACCGCCGCGATCCCGCTCGGCACGACGCGCTCACCCCAGTAGAGGAGCGACAGATTCACGCCGAAGTTGAAGAATCCGAACAGGAGCGCTCCTCGTAGAGCCAGTCCGCGCGGGAAGCGCTGACGGGTCGCGAGGACGAGCCCGGCGAGTAACGGGGCCGCGAGCACGAGACGGATCGTCGCGGCCCAGACCGGCGGCACCACCTCGTTTCCGATGCGGATCGCCAGGAAAGTACTGCCCCAGATCAGGCAGCAGCCGACGAACACGACGTACGGCATCATCGGACAGTAGAACGTCGACCGCGCCCGCGGTGTGAGAACGTATCCTCTCTAACGCTCGCAGGGAGGTCACGATGCAGGAAGCCATGCGCCGTCTCGACGCGCTCACGCAGCAGCTCATCGAAGCCGACCAGTCAGGCGCGGGCCTCGAGCCGATCGCCGTGGCGCACGAGCTCGGCCGGATCCGACAGCTGCTCGCGGAGGCTCCCGCGGTCATCCCGGCGACCGGCGGACAGCGCCATTTCCGCTGCGAGTCATGCGGCACGATCACCCACGGCACCGCAGCGCCGGCGAGGTGTGCGCAGTGCGGCGGCACGACGTTCTTCTCGGCGGATCTCGAGCAACCGAGGGTCGAGTCCGCCGGAGGCTAGACCGCTTCGTTACCAGCGATACCTTGAGAGCCGTTGACGGCCGCCACCGCAGCAGCGATACTTCGGGTCCCGAACTATTCAGGAACCGAAGGAACTGTGACGAAAATTACACCCAACGACGACCTCTCCCTCGCTCGTGCTGTCCTCGCGGTGATGCCGCGCTTTGGGCGTGTCGCATGGCATGCGGCGCAGCAGTGCGGCATGACCTCGCCGGAGCGCGGCCGTCTGCTGTGGGTGATCGGTGACAAGTCGGTGCGCGCCGGACTGGTCGCGCAGCAGCTGAAGCTCAGCGCGGGCGCCGTCACCGAGCTCGTCGAGCGCCTGGTCAGCGAAGGCCTGATCCGGCGCGACACGGACCCCGACGATCGGCGCGCCGTCGTGCTCGCTCTGACCGCGGAGGGTCGGCGTGTCTGCGATCGTTACGAGCTCGCAGCATCGTCCGAGCTCGCGCGCGTGCTCGGCCGGCTGACAGCACCGCAGCGACGCCGCCTGCGCGCAACGTTCGGAGATCTGAACGCCGCCTTCACCGCGGCGGAGCACACACCTTCGGTGAAGCTCCGCCGCCCGTTCATAGCTTCTTCACCAGCTCGGCGCAGCGTGCGCCGCACCAGCCACAAGGAGAACGCAAATGCACGATGACCTGGACCGTACCGCGCGCATCCTCGCGTCCGTCGGAGTCGGCCTGGCGCTGTTCCTCGCCGCCCTCGATCAAACGATCGTGGGTACGGCGCTGCCGCGCATCGTGGGCGAGCTCAACGGACTTGAATACTTCGCGTGGGTCGCAACGGCCTACATGGTGACGTCGACGACGATGACCCCGATCGCGGGCAAGCTCGGCGATCTGTTCGGCCGCAAGCCGTTCCTCCTTGTGGGCATGATCGGATTCGTTCTCGCCTCGGCGCTTTGCGGACAGGCGCAGGACATGATGGAGCTCGTCGTCTTCCGTGGGATCCAGGGCCTGTTCGGTGGGGTGCTGTTCGCGAGCGTGTTCGCCTCCCTCGCCGATCTCTTCCCGCCACGGACCCGCGCCCGTATCCAGGGCGTCTTCGGTGGCATCTTCGGCATCGCGTCCGTCGTCGGGCCGACGCTCGGTGGCTATCTCACCGACAACGCCGGCTGGCGCTGGGTCTTCTACGTGAACGTGCCGGTCGGCATCCTCGCCGTCGCGGTGGTGTTCTTCACGATGCCGCGGACCAAGCACGACGCGTCGTGGCGCGACATCGACTTCCTCGGTGCGGGCCTCCTCGCGGCGACGCTGATCCCGCTGCTCGTGGGCTTCTCGATCACGCGCGACCACGAATTCAGCTCGCCAGAAGTCCTCGGCCTCCTCGGCTTTGCCGCGGTCGCGGCGGTGATCTTCTTTATGGTCGAGCGGCGAGTCGCACACCCCGTCGTGCCGTTCGTTCTCTTCAAGAACGTCACGTTCGCGGTGTCATCGATAACAGGATTCTTCGTCGCCTTCGGTATGTTCGGCGCGATCGTCTACATCGGCCTCGTCTATCAGGGCGTGCTCGGGATCGGGGCGACCAACTCGGGCTTGCTCGCGACTCCGATGATGGTCGGCCTCATCGGCGCCAGCATCGTGACCGGCCAGCTCATGATCCGCATCACCCGCTACCGGTTCATCGGCACGATCGGCCTGATCGTCATGGTGTTCGGCCTGTACGGCCTCGCGCAAGTGAATGTCGGCACGCCGGAGGTCGACGTCGTGCGCGACCTCATCATGGTCGGCATCGGGTTGGGCGTGTCCATGCCGCTGTACATCAACGCGACCCAGAGCGCGCTGCCGCGCGAATACCTTGGCGTCGCGACGAGCCAGATCCAGTTCTGGCGGAACGTCGGGGGCACCGTCGGTGTGGCGATCCTCGGCGCCGTCGTCTCGCACGAGCTTCCTCAGCGGATCCAGGCGCAGGTCGCGGCGCTGAATCTGCCGCCCCAGATCGTCGCGTCCCTGCCCAGCGGCGGCAACGCTCAGGCGATCTTCGATCCGGCACGCATCGCGGCGACCAAGGCGACGCTGCCGGCGCAGGCCCAGCCGCTCTTCGATCAGGTCCTGGCTGCGGTCCGTTCCGCTCTGGCGCTGTCGCTCCACGACGTCTTCATCTATGCCGCGGCCGTGGTGAGCGTCGCGGTCGTGATCTCACTGTTCCTGAGGGAAGTTCCGCTCAAAGCCCGTGAGCGACCGAGCACCGAAGAAGTCCGCGAGGGCGCGCCGGCCTTCGGCGGCTAGATCCTGCGACGGGTGGCCGCCTGCATCTCGCGGGCGGCCTCCCGTTCCTTGATCACCTGGCGCTTCTCGTAGCGTTTCTTGCCGCGCGCTAGGCCGATCTCGACCTTCGCGCGGCCGCCTTTGGTGTACATCCGTAGCGGTACCAACGTGTAGCCCTTTTGGGATACCGCGCCCGCGAGCTGACCGATCTCGCTCTTGTGCAGCAGGAGCTTTCGCGGACGCAGCGGCTCGTGGTTGTCATGGGCCGCGTGCGTCCATGGAGCGATGTGCACGTTCCGCAGCCACGCCTGTCCCTTCTCGATGTGCGCGTAGCCGTCGCGCAGGTTCACGTCCGTTCCGGTAAGCGCGATGCCCGCTTCGACGCGATCCTCGATGGCGTAGTCGAAGAATGCCTTGCGGTTGTCCGCGAGCTGCAGATCGCGCGGCTTCTTCTCGGGTGCGGCGACGGGCGGTGACCTGCGATCCGGCATGCCGAGAGCGTACAGAGGGACAAAAAGAGACAGCGGCGGCATTTCTGCCGCCGCTGTCACCGGGTCTCCAGAGACCGCGGGTTAGCTCGCGATCACCTCAGTTGGTTTCATTACGAAAGGCCGAAGTGAGCGCCCCTGGGTCTTTGGTTTCCCATTGGCATCGCCCACTCCACATCACCTCCTTTCTTTCGTCATCCATGCTCACACGCGCGCGGCTGCGCCGTCAATGTGAGGTAGGTCGCAGATGAGATTGCTAGGGAACGTGGCACAGCGGTAGGCGCAGCGGAGCGGATCCACCCCGGCAGGGGAGCTGCTAGCTCACGCTCAGGGAAGGTATGGGCGCGGGTCGCGGGCCTGCCCGTTCACGATCGTCATGAAGTGGCAGTGCGGGCCGGTCGTCCAGCCGGTCATGCCGACGTAACCGATGATCGTGCCGGCCGCGACGAACTGGCCGACCCGGACCGGCGGCCAGCGGCTGTCGTCGAGGTGGCCGTAGAGCGTCGAGAAGTTGTAGCCGTGCGCGATGATCACGACGACGGCGGTGTCGCCGTACGCGACGTACGGGCGTCCGACGGTGACGACCTGACCAGACGACGCGGCCCTGATCGGCGTGTACATCGGCGCCGCGATGTCGAGCCCGTTGTGGAAGCCGCCCCACCGCGCGCCGAACGGTGATGTGATCGGGCCGACGAGCGGCCACATCGCGAGCTTCGATCCGTTGAATGCGCCAAGGCCGCTCTTCGACGCGAGCTGCGACGCGAGCATCGCGTACTGCGCCTCGGCCTGCTCGAGCCTGGCATTGAGATTTGCCGTCTCGCGGTTCGCCGCAGAAAAGGCACCTACGGCCTGCGACCGGTTCGCATCCGCATACGCGCGCTGCGCGTCGGTCTGCTCGATCGCGGTCTGCATCTGGGCGACGAGCTGGTCGTATTTCGCTTTGTCCGCGGCGAGACCCTCACGCTGCGTCGCGATCTGCTCCTGGAGACCGAGGATCTCCTTCTGCTTGCCTGCGGCGTCGTCGAGCTTCGCCCCGGTGTCCGCACGCAGGCTCCGGATCTCGTTCGCAAGCTGCTGGTCCTGGCGGTTCACGAAGATCATCTGTTGCACGCGGTTCGCGAATTCCGTCAGCGTGTGGGACGAGAGAAGCATTTCCAGCGGGCTGATGAGCGCCTGCCGGTAGGTCACGACGAGGTGTTTCGCATAGAGGTCTTCGCGCACCACGAGCTGGCGCTGCTGCTCCGCAGCCTGGGCGTTCAGCGAGTCCGCGAGCGCCTTCGTCTCGTCGAGCTGGAACGCGACGAGCGCGAGCTGCTCTTCGGCGATCTGGATCTGGAAGCCCAGCGACTCTGCTTCCGTCTGGGCGGCGGCCTGCTGGTCGGCAAGCTCCGAGATGCGGGCATTCGCATTGTCGACGGCGGCCTGGAACTGATTCGCGGCCTGCTTGTAGCGCTCGGCGTTCTGGCGGGACACGGTCACCGCACGCGCCAGCTCCTCCTTGCGGCGGAGCGCATCCTGGAGCGGGTCGTCGGCGGCGGCGGGGATCTGCTGACCGATGAAGAGGGCGAGGGCCGCCAGCGCGACGATGGTCGCGCGCAGTCCGCTCTTCCTCCACCCACCTCCCCGGCTGTTCCGGGGAGCCATAGCCGCCGCATGGTCCCACCGCGGGCGGCCGCCGGTCAAGACGCGACGCCGTGTCATTTCGCGAGATGGGCGCGCACGGACAGCGTCGCCCCTCCTGCGCCGACCAGCAGCGCCACGCCCAGCACGCTCGCGGCGAGCTGGAACGCGAATTCGGGACCCAGTGAGATCGGCAGCGTGACCAGGAAGTCGAGCATCGCGCCCGTGACCGGGCCCGCCGCGGCGAAGACGATCGACAGCGCCACGACCGCACCCAGCGTCCCGACGAGCATCCCCTCGAGGATGAACGGCCAGCGCACGAATGCGTCGGACGCGCCGACGAGCTGCATGATCTCGATCTCGTCGCGACGCGCGTGCACCGCGATGCGGATCGTGTTGACGATCACGAACAGCGCCACGAACAGCATCATCGCGAGGATCGCGATGCCGCCGACCGACAGCACGCGCGTGATCGTGAGCAGCTGGTCGACGACCTGTGGATTGTCGATGACGTCGGCGATCACGCCGCCGCCGACCTCGGCGCGCAGCTCGTCGCCGAACCGCTTGGCCTGACGCGCATCCGAGAGCTTGACCTCGAGCGACGCGGGCAGCGGATTCCCGTCGATGTTCGCGAGGACGAAGTCCTTCCGCCGATCGGCGATGTCCTGCAGCCGTCTCCACGCCTGCTCCTTGGTGACGTAGTCGACGCGCGACACCGCGGGGTCGGCCTCGATCCGCGCCTTCAGCGCGAGGACCCCGGAGACCTTGGCGTTGTCGTCGATGAAGAGCGCGATCTCGACCTTCGATTCGAGCACGCCCACGGCCGCCTGCAGCCCACGATCGGTGGTGAGGAAGAAGGCGAACAGCAGCAGCATCAGCGTCACCGTGAACGTCGAGGCCAAGCTCATGACCGGATTACGCCAGAACCCCTGGCCCGCCGCGCTCAGGACGTAGGCGACGCGCCTCATGCGGCGTACAGGCCTTCGCGCTCGTCGCGCACGACCATGCCGTGGTCAAGGTGCACGACGCGCCGCCGGAGGGCATTCACGATCTCGGCGTTGTGCGTGGCCATGCTCGTCACCGGGTCGAGGTTGCCGGTGGGCTCGTCGGCGATGAGGATGCGCGGACGGTTCACGAGCGCGCGCGCGATCGCGGTGCGCTGCTGCTCACCACCCGAGAGCTGGCTCGGGAAATGGTCGCGCCTCGCGGTGAGGCCGACCAGCGAGAGCGCCCGCTCCGTCTCCTCGTGGACGAGGCGTCCCTCGTGGCCGGTGACGATGAGCGCGAAGGCGACGTTCTCGGCGACGGTCTTGCGCGGCAGCAGCTTGAAGTCCTGGAACACGACACCGACTTTCCGGCGCAGCCGGTGCACGCGCGACCGCGGCATGCGTCCGACGTCCTCGCCGTCGACGACGACGCGTCCGGTCGTCGCGAGCTCCTCGCGGATGAGGAGTCGGATGAGCGTGGACTTGCCGGCGCCGGATGCGCCGACGAGGAAGATGAAGTCCCCGGAGTCGATCCTGAGGTCGACGTCGCGTAGCGCGAAGGTCCCGTTGGGGTAGCGCTTGCTCACGTCGTCGAGCGCGATCAACCCGTTGCCTTCCCTCTCAAAGCGTTGAGCCCGAAACGGCTACCTACTCGTTGTCCCGACCAAGTGACGCCCGAGTCCTCGACCGTCCGGGAGACCATATCGGCCCGCATGCGTCGAAACAACGGCCAAACGAGCGCAATTGGTACTGCTGCGACCGAATTCGTACGCGCGATTGACAGGTCCGCGGCGCCAGTCTGCCTGTCGGCGCCGCTTCTACTTCACTGGAAGCTGAGTCTGCGTTGGCCGGGTCGTGGTGAAGGTCGCAATGGAGGCGATCTTCGCGTCACCGGTGGTCATCACTTTCACGCCCATCGTCGGTCGGCCCAGCACCCGGATCTGGTCGAGCGGCGTACGGATCACGACGCCGGTGGTCGAGATCAGAAGGATCTCCTGGGTGCCCTCGTCGACCATCTGCATCGCGGCGACGTCGCCCGTCTTGCCTCCCAGAGAGGCGAGGATCACGCCCTGGCCACCGCGGCCCTGGGTCGGGAACTCCTCGACCGCGGTGCGCTTGCCATAGCCGTTCTCCGTCACCGACAGGACCTGCGTGCGCGGCCTCGCGATGCCCATCCCGACCACCGCGTCGCCCTTCTGGAGGCGGATCCCGGTGACGCCCTGGGTCGGCCGTCCCATGGGACGGGCGTCCGTGGCCTTGAACGAGATGCCCTTGCCCTTGCGCGTAGCGAGGATGACGCGGTCGTCCTTCGCGCACGCCGCGGCCCACGCGAGCTCGTCACCCTTCCGGAGCGCGATCGCGATGAGCCCGGCGCGCCGGACGGTCGCGTACTCCGACAGGGCGGTCTTCTTCACGAAACCCTTGCGCGTCGCCATCATCAGGAACTCCGCCGAGGTCGTGTCGCGCAGGGCGACAAGGGCCGAGACGCGCTCACCTTGCTGCATCGCCTCGAGGATGTTCTGGATGGGCGTGCCCTTCGCCGTTCGACTCGCGTCCGGCAGCTCGTAGACCTTGAGCGCGAACACGCGACCACGGTCGGTGAAGACGTAGAGCTTGTCATGGTTGCGAGCGATGACGAGGTGCTGGACGTCATCTTCGTCGCGCGTCTGCATCCCGATGACTCCCCGGCCGCCGCGGTGCTGCGCGCGGTAGGTCGAGAGTGGCATCCGCTTGGCGTAGTTACGGCTCGAGAGCGTGATGACGACGTCCTCGTCGGCCACGAGCTGCTCGTCGGTGAACTGGCGCGGCAGGTCGTCCGCGATCAGCGTCCGCCGCTCATCGCCGTACTTGGCGGTGAGCTCGTCAAGGTCGCTCTTGATGAGTCCGAGGATGCGGCGCGGGCTGGCCAGGATTGACTCGAGCTCGGCGATGAGCTTGATGGTCTCCTGGTACTCCTCGTCGATCTTCTGACGCTCCAGGCCCGTAAGGCGGCGGAGCTGCATCTCGAGGATGGCCTTCGCCTGCAGCTCGCTGAGCCCGAACTTTTCTTGAAGGCTCGCGAGCGCCGTCTCGGGTGTTTTGCTCGCTCGGATTGCCCTCACGACCTCGTCGATGTGGTCGAGCGCGATCTTGAAGCCCTCGAGGATGTGCGCCCGCTCCTTGGCCTTGGTGAGGTCGTGCTGCGTCCGCCGGCGGATGACCGCTTTGCGGTAGTCGATGTGGTGTTGCAGGACTTCTTTGAGGGATAGCGTCCGCGGCTCCTGGTCGACGAGCGCGAGCATGTTGAGGTTGAAGGCGGACTGCATCGCGGTGTGCTTGTACAGGTTGTTGAGCACGCGGTCGGCGCTGTCGTCCCGCTTGATCTCGATGACGATGCGCATCCCCTCGCGGTCGCTCTCGTCGCGGATGTCGCTGATGCCCGCCAGCTTCTTGTTCTGCACGAGATCCGCGATCTTCTCGATGAGTGACGCCTTGTTGACCGCGTACGGCAGTTCGCTGACGACGATCGCCTGGCGGCTCCCGCGCATGTCCTCCACGTGCGCCTTCGCGCGCATGAGG
>WNGD01007010.1_pt1 | contig 10677 bp, 16 predicted proteins | sample 5400671 | NCBI WGS metagenome assembly WNGD01 (sample SAMN13153369, study PRJNA577476) | soil metagenome | isolation source: 40 cm soil or saprolite under grassland replicate 2 | place: USA:California | collected 2016-06-15
CTGATCGTGCGCATCGTGGGCAGCTGGTTTGGGATGTTCCAGTTCAACCGCTGGATCCGGCCGGCGTACCTGCTCACCGACTGGCTCGTGCGACCTTTGCGAAAAATCCTTCCACCGTTCTCGGGGTGGGATTGGAGCCCACTGGCGGCATGGCTCCTATTGTGGGTGCTGAAGAGGGTCCTGCTGAGCCTCGCGGCTGGCACCTAATGAACTCTGAAGACTTGATTATTCGTCGAACACCCTCCGCGCGACCCACCAGGCGGCGACGCCGCCCGCGATGAACCCCAACAGCCCACCGAAGGCCCCAAACATCTTGCTCCCGATCACGCCGACGACGGTCCCCACGATGAAGCTCACGAGTGCCTTGAGTAGTTTCATATCCCCGAGACTCAGTTAGGGCGCATCGCGTCACGCACGATATCGTCCACGGCCCATTTGACCAGCTCGGTGCGCTTCTCGCGGCGGCGCGCGGACTCGGCGCGCACGTCGGCGAGGCGTCGCTCGATGTCCGCGATCTCCAGGGCGCGCAGCTGGTCCTCGAGATCGAAGTGCCGCGTGATGAACGTCTCGATCTTCGCCCGCAGCGCCGGGCGCTGGGCGTCGGTCGCATCACGGTAGGCACGCTGCAGAGCCCGGGCCTGCGCCTCGGTCCCGAACATCTGCGCCACCAGCCCGGCACGGACGGAATCCCGGCGCACCAGGTTCTGCACCATGTCGAACTGCACCGTCAGCTGGGCGACTTCCATCCAATACTGATCGACCGAGCGGGCCCTCAGCGAGTCGAGCCCGGGCAGCCGATCGGCCGCCACGAGCTGCAAGAACGCGCGCGCGGCCGCCTCGGCCTCGCGCGGCCGCTCCTGCGCAATATGCTGCACCTGCAGCTGCATCGCTTGCGGGTTCGGCATCTCCTGGGCGGGCAGCGCGGCAGCCGGAATCAGGAAACCGGCAACGGCCATGAGTGGGCTAACGCGGGATTGCATACAAGGGCTCCTGTTCGAGTCGGGTGAGTTGCGAATCGATCTGCACGAGCGCCGTCCCGCCGGCGAGATAGCCGGCGGTCGCGGACCAGACGGTGGGCGGCGGCCAGATCCGACCGGCGGGACCGGGCGGCCGGGTGCCCACCCACACGGCGACCAGAACCGCGGCGGCCGCCAGCCCGGCGGCGACCCACCGTGCCGGGCGTTGCCGCGCCGGCCGCGCCCAGTCGAGAGCCACGCGCGCGCGCTCCAGCCGCTCCAGCTGCGCGCGGCAGCCCGCGCACGCCACGAGGTGCGTTTCCATCTCGGCCGTTTCCGCCTCCGGCAACTCGCCGTAGGCGAGGAGCAGCAGCCGGTCTTCGTGGGGATGGTTCATCGGTACGCCTCCAGCGCCACGGCGATTTTTGCGAGCGCCGCGCGCATCTGCGTCAGCACGGTGCCGAGCGGCCGGCGCAGCCGGTCGGCGATCTCCTGGAACGTGAGGCCGCGCTCGTGGCGCAGCTGCACGACCTCCTGCTGCGCCACCGGGAGCCCCGCGACCACACGGCGCACGGCCGCGCGCAGCTCCCGTTCCATCAGGCGCTCGTCCGCGGCGGGGGCGTGGACCGGCTCGGCCGCTTCCGCGAAGTGGGCGGCGCGGCGGCGCACCAGCTCGCGGCGCAGGTGGTCGTGCCACACGCTGGCGGCGATGCGGAACACGTAGCCGCGGAGGTTGCCGTTGCTTCCCGCGTCGAGGCGCGGCGCCGCCACGACCAGGCGCGACGCCACCTCCTGCAACAGCTCCCCGGTCAGCTCGTCGTCCCGGCAGCGCGCGCCGAGGAAGTTGCGCAGTGCCGGCGTGTGCTCGGCGAGCAGCTGGTCGGCCGCGATGGGGGCGCGCATGGTCTCTAAGAGTACGCGCCAGGCTTACAATTATTTTCCCGCCAAGCACGTCTTGGCACCGGTGCCTCCGCCCCACTACTTTGAGCGGAGGGGAGCGCAATCGTGGCGATTTGCGGCGTATTGCGGCCACGTTAAACAACCCGCTAAAAAGCCGGAGCGTATCCTGCCCACCCTCAAAGACCTCATTGCCGACGGCCGTGTCCACGTCTTCGACGGGGCCATGGGGACGATGCTCTACGCCAAGGGCTTCTTCCTCAACGTCTGCTACGACGAGCTGAGCGTGAAGCAGCCGCGGCTCGTGCGTGAGGTGCACGAGGAGTACATCCGCGCCGGCGCCGAGATCCTCGAGACCAATACGTTCGGCGCGAACCCGCTGAAGCTCGGCAGCTTCGGCCTGGCGGACGAGACCGAGAAGATCAACCGCGCCGCCGCCGAGCTGGCGCGCGCGGCGGCGGGCACGAAAGCGAGCGTCGTCGGGGCGATTGGCCCGCTCGGCATCCGCATCGAGCCGTTCGGGCCGACCTCGCAGGCGGACGCGGAAGCCCTGTTCACGCGCCAGGTGCGGGGGCTGATCGCCGGCGGCGTGGACGGCTTCATCCTCGAGACCTTCAGCGACCTGAGCGAGATCCACGCGGCGCTGCGCGCCGTGCGGGCGGCCGGCGACCTCCCCGTCGTCTGCCAGATGACGATCGGCACCGACGGTCTGACCTACTACGGCACCGATCCGGAGACGTTCACCAAGGAGCTGACGGCGTGGGGCGCCGACGTGATCGGCGTGAACTGCTCCGTGGGCCCGGGGGGGGTACTCGAGGCCGTGGAGAAGATGGTCAAGGTCACCGACCGACCGATCTCGGCGCAGCCCAACGCCGGGCTGCCGCGCGACGTGGGGGACCGCAAGATCTACCTCGCGAGCCCGGAGTACATGGCGAGCTACGCCCGGCGCATGATCGAGACGGGCGCGCGGTTCGTGGGGGGCTGCTGCGGCTCGACCCCCGAGCACATCAAGAAGATCCGCGACTACGTCGCGAGCGTCGTGCCCCGCCAGGCGAGCGTGGTGGTGCCGCGCGCGCAGGTGCTGGCGCCCTCCGGCGTGACCCCCGCGCCGCTCGCGGAGAAATCACGCTGGGGAGCGAAGCTGGCGCGCGGGGAGCTGGTGACGAGCGTCGAGATCGTGCCGCCCAAGGGCGTGGACCCGACCCCGATGCTCGAGCAGTGCCGGGCGCTCAAGGCGGCGGGGGTGGACGCCGTGAACGTGCCCGACGGCCCGCGCGCCCAGAGCCGCATGGGCGTGCTGCCGTCGGCGATCATGATCGAGCGCGAGGTGGGCATCGAGACGGTGATCCACTACTGCTGCCGGGACCGCAACCTGCTCGGCATGCTGTCGGACATCATCGGCGCGCACGCCGCGGGGCTCCGCAACATCCTGATCATCACCGGCGACCCGCCGAAGATGGGCCCCTACCCCGAGGCAACGGCGGTCTTCGACATCGACTCGATCGGCCTCACGAATCTGGTCTACCGGTTGAACCAGGGGCTCGACCCCGGCAACAATCCGATCGGCGGGGCCACGAAGTGGGTCGTCGGGGTGGGCGTCAATCCCGGTGCGATGGATCTCGACCGCGAGCTGTCGCGCTTCGCCTGGAAGGTGGACGCGGGCGCCGAGTTCGCGGTGACGCAGCCTGTGTTCGACGCGCGGCAGCTCGAAGCGTTCCTGAAGCGCGTGGAGCAGTTCAAGATCCCCATCGTGGCGGGGATCTGGCCGCTCGTCTCCCTGCGCAACGCGGAGTTCCTGGCGAACGAGGTACCGGGGGTGAACGTGCCGGAGGAAGTGCTCACGCGGATGCGCCAGGCGACAGAGAAGGGCAAAGAGGCCGCGCTCGCGGCGGGCGTCGCGATCGCCCGGGAGATGTTCGCGCGCGTCAAGGCCATGGTGCAGGGCGTGCAGGTGAGCGCGCCGTTCGGGAAGGTGGAAGTCGCGTTGCAAGTGTTCAAGGCGTAATTTCCCGCCCATGCCCGCCCCTGGTTCCGCCTCCTGGGTCGCCGGAATCCTCGCCCGCGACTTGAAGGCCTTGCGCCGGGAAGTCGAAGCCTACGCCGACGAGCGCGACTTGTGGCGCAAGGCACCCGGCGTCGCCAATCCCGGCGGCAACCTCGCGCTGCATTGCGCCGGCAATCTCCAGCACTTCATCGGCGGGGTCCTTGGCGGGTCGGGCTACGTGCGCGACCGCGATGCCGAGTTCGGCCAGCGCGAGGTGCCTCGGGCCGAGCTGCTCGCGGACATCGACGCGGCGATCGCCGCCGTGCGGCGCGGGCTCGAGCGGGTGACCCCGCAGCAATGGGAGGCGCAGTATCCGCTGCCGGTCGGGGGCGTGACGATCACGACCGGCGACTTCATGGTGCACCTCGCGGTGCATCTGGGCTATCACCTGGGCCAGGTCGATTACCACCGCCGGCTCGTGACGGGGGACGGCACGACGGTCGGCGCGATGCTGCCGACCGATCTGTCCACGGCACGCAAAGCACCCTGAGCGGGAGATCCCCATGACCAACCAGCCGCCCACCGCCCCCGTCGCCACGGGGATGCCTCCGCGGACGTCGGTGCCGCTGCTCGTCGCGTCCACCCTGTGCTGGATCTGGGGGGTCCTGTTGTTGCTGGTGACCCTGGCCGTGGTGGCGGCCTTCAGCGCGTTTCCGATGAACGTCATGGTGGTCGTCGCCCTCGTCTTCCTGATCCTCGCGGCGTTTTACATCACCGCCGGCGTCGCGATCCGGCGGCGCAAGAAGTGGGGCGGGATCGTGGGGATCGCGGTCGCGGCGGTGTACGCGTCGCTCGCCGGGCTGGGGATGGTGGCGGGCCTCGCGTCTCCGGCGGCCGCCGAGAACGGGACCACGACCACGCAGACCCTGCTCACCGGGCTGCTTGGACTGGGGCTCAACTCGGCGATCATCGTGCTGGTGATTGTGCGGTGGCGGGAGCTGGAGTAGGGGCACTGTTCCCAAACCGTCTCTCGCGGGTACTATTGCTGCACCCAAAGTGATCCGAGGATGCGCATGATCAAATACCTGACAGTCGCCGCTTTGCTCGCCGCCGCTCCGCTCGCCGCCCAGCAGCCCGCGGCGCCGGCGTCGCCGCCCGACCCCACCCCCCTCGCCGTCGGCACCGTCGCGCCCGACTTCACGCTCAACGGCGCCACGCGCTACGGCGTGCTCAGAGCCCCCATCCACCTCTCCGATTTCAAGGGGAGGACCGTCGTCTTGGCCTTCTTCTACAAGGCGCGAACACGGGGCTGAACGATTCAAATGAACGCGTACCGTGATCAGTACGCGCAGCTCTTCAGAAACGGCCGCAACGTAGTGTTGATCGCGATCAGCGCGGACCAGGATACCGCGCAGGCGTCCTGGGCCCGGGACGCGGAATTCCCGTACCTGTTCGCGAGCGACACGGGGTCCGTGGTGGGCAAGCAGTACGGGGCGTTTGTCACCCGCTACAAAGTCGACAACCGCACCCTGTTCGTAATCGCGCCCGACGGCAAGATCAGCTACGTCGCGGCGCCGTTCCGCGAGATCGATCCGACGTCGTATACGGCGCTGGCGGCGGAGATCAACAAGGTGGCGGGGGACTCGACAGCAGGACGGTAGAGGACGGTAGAAGACGGAAGAGGGCGGTTCAGGACGGTGGAGGTAACGCCCTCTACCGTCCTCTACCGTCTTCTACCGCCCTTCTCACGGCCCCTTCGACGTCCTGGTCCTCCCCAACCCCCGTATACACAACTTTGCCGTTGGCGTCGAGCACCACGATATAGCTCGTGGCCGGCGCCTGGAACGCGCGCACCGCCGCGCCATTCGCATCCCAGAGAAAGGTGAACGGCATCGGATTCTGGGAGAGGTGGCGCCGCACGCTGTTCTGGCTCTCGTTCACCGCGACCGCGACGACGAGGAACTCGACCTTGTCCCCGTAGCGCCGCCGCGCCGCTTCGACCTTGGGCAGCAACGCCTTGCAGATCGGGCACCACGTCGCCCAGAACTCGACCAGCACCGGCTTTTTGCCGACGTACTGCGCCAGGCTCACCGGCTTGCCGTCCAAGTCCTGCACCGTCACCGCCGGCGCCGTCGCGCCCACGGCGATCCCCAGGTCTTCTTCCTGCGCCGCAAGCGGAGTGGCGAGCGCGCCGAGGAGCGCCGCCATCACCCACGCATCCCGCATCCCCCATCCCCCGTCTCGGGTTCTCATCACAGCGTCTTCCCCACCTGGATCAGGTAGTACTCCGCCACCCCGATCAGTACCACGCCGGCCGCCTTCTTGATCCAAACCATCCACGGCCCCGCCCTGGGAAGTGAAGCGCCCAGCCCCGAGAACAGCCCGACCGCGACGAGCAGCACCGTCATGCCGAGGGAGAACACCAAGAGATAGAAGAACCCGGCGACGGCGCTGTGCGTCGCCCCCACCCAGGTGAGCACGATCGCGAACGCCGGCGCGCCGCACGGCGCCGCCACGATCCCCGACGTCGCGCCGAGCAGGAACACCGCCGGGTAAGAGCCGCCCGTGAGCTGCGCCGCCCACGCCACGAGCCGCTGCGGCGCCTGGACGGGGAACACGTCCAGCATCGCCAGCCCGAACAGCAACAGCAGGTTCGCGACCGCGAAGCGGACCCAGGGATTGGCTGAGATCGTGCCGAACAGCTGACCCGTGGCGCCGGCGATCGCGCCCAGCAGCGCGTAGAACAGGGCCAATCCGGCGACGTACGCCAGCGTGAGCAGGGCGACACGGCGCCGCGAAGCGACCGCTCCCTGCCCGGCGGTCCCCGAAATGATCCCCGCCGTGATCGGAATCATCGGATAGATGCAGGGGGTGAGGCTTGTCGCCAGACCGGCCCCGAACAGCGCCGCCACCGCCGCGAGCGGGTGATGCTGAAGCAGGTCGGTCAGGGGCGACCCCTGGGCTGGCAGGGCGAGCATATCGTCGGCACAATGTAACCCATGGCTCGACCCCGCCGGTTCCCGACCGGGCTCGCTGCCGTGGTCCTGCTCCTCGGCGCCTGCACCAGCTGGGGCCACGCCGGGATCGACGTGTTGGCGCAGCCCGTTCCCGAGCGCCGCCCACTCGAGGTATGGAGCGGCGGCAAGCGTTACGACGTCCACGCCGTGCGCCTCGTGGGCGACTCGGTGGTGATGGTGCCCCACTGGAAGCCGCCCGCGTGCGACAGCTGCCGCATCGTGGTACCACGCGCCGCGGTGGACTCGGTGCGCGTGCGGGTGCACGCTCCGGTGCGCACGGTCGTTCTCCTGGGGTTCCTCGGTGGGTGCTTCTGGTTGCTGAGTGAGTTCGCCGCGCTGGCGCGGGAGACGACATGAGCCGCCGCACCGCGCTGCTCGCCGGCGCCACCGGGCTGGTCGGCGGCCACGAGCTGCGCGTGCTGCTCGCCGACGAGGCATATCAGAAAATCACCGTGCTTTCCCGCCGCGGGCTGCCGCTCACGAGTCCCAAACTCCAACAGCGGCTCATTGACTTCGACCATCTCGCCGACCTCGACGTCCCCAAAGTGGACGACGTGTTCTGCTGCCTCGGCACGACCATAAAGAAGGCGGGCTCCCAGGAGGCGTTCCGCAAGGTGGACTATGGTTACGTGGAGGCGCTGGCGCGGGTCGCCGCGCGCGCCGGCGCGAAACAGTTCCTGCTCGTGAGCGCGATCGGCGCGAACTCCAAGTCGCGCGTGTTTTACAGCCGGGTGAAGGGGGAAACGGAAGCGGCGGTGCAAGCGGTGGGGTTCGCGGGGACGCACATCTTCCGGCCGTCGCTGTTGCTGGGGGACCGCGCCGAGTCGCGGCCCGCGGAGCGGCTGGGGATCATGGTCGGCCGGGCGGTGGCGTTCGCGTTCGTGGGCTCGTTACGCAAATACCGGCCGATCGCCGCCGCGACGGTGGCGGCGGCGATGGTGCGGGCGGCGAAGAAAGCGCGGCCGGGGGTGCACGTGTACACCTACGGCGAGATGGTCGAGAGACGGTGAGAGAGCTGTCGGACGTCGGACCTCAGACGTCAGCCATCCCCTAGCCGGTCGAGTCGCCGCCGGTTTCTCTTGGTGGGCCGGCCCTTCCCTTCGTAGCGGACCGCGGGAGCGATCCGCAGCTGCTCGGCGTGCCGTTCGCGATCCTGCTTCGCGGCCGGATCCTCTTGATAGAGCGCCGCTGCGGCCGCCGGCGGCCCGCGGCGCTCCGCCAGCGCGCGGACCTCGACTAGGAACTCGAAGGGTCCCTTTCTCACCCGCACGCGGTCCCCGACAGTGAGCGCTTTGGCCCGCTTGGCCCGGGCGCCGTTCACTTCGACTTTCCCACCATCAATAGCCTGAGCGGCGAGGCTCCTCGTCTTGAAGAACCGCGCCGCCCAGAGCCACGTATCCAGCCGAATGGAGTCTGCGGGCATCACTCCGAAGTTGCGCGCCGCATCCGCACCCCACCAGACCCCGTCTCGATCTTCACGCGGCCCTGCCCGTCCCCGATCTGGCCGACGATGTGATCCTCCTCGAGCCTCCGCGCCTGAATCGTCAGGCCGGTGAAGTCGATCCCCCCGCTCCCCGTCTCGATGTCCAGCTGCGCCCCGAAGGTGGCGGGGATCGTGATGGTGACGCCGCCGGACCCCGTATCCACGTCCAGCAGCTCCACGTCCGACAACAGCTCCAGCTTGACGTCGCCGCTGCCGGTGTCGAGGCTCACGTCCTTCGCCCGCACGCCCGTCAGCTCCACGTCTCCCGACCCCGTGTCCACCTTGAGGGCGTCCACGGCCACCCGGTCGCAGGTCACGTCCCCCGACCCGGTGTCGAGCTTCAAGTCCGTGCCGGTCACGCCGGTCACCGTCACGTCGCCCGACCCGGTGTCGAGACTGATTTCGCCCGCGACGTCGGTCACCGTGACGTTGCCGGACCCGGTGTCGAGCAGCAGCCGTCCTCTGGTGTGATTCGCCTCGACATCGGCGGAGGAGACGCTGACCTTGAGGTCGCCGTCGACGTTGGTGACGGTCGCCTTGCCCACCGCCAGGTACACCGCGACGCGCCGTCCGGCCGGCACGACGACGCGGAGGTCCGCGTACGCCTCGAGCCCGCCGCCCGAGCCGCTGATGCGGACTTCGTGGCCGCGGGAGAAGAGGCGCCGGTCGTGGCCGTCGTCGAAGGTGCCGTCGTCGCGCACGTGCTCGGTGGTGTTGGAGCCGCGCCCCATGAGGGGGTAGGTGATCTCGTCGGCGTCGTAGATCACGCGCAGCGTCTGGCGGTCGCGGATCTCGCCGGTGGCGATCTTGAGGCGGGCCGCGTCCGCGCCGTGGCGCGTGACCTCCACGAGCACCGCCGCGCCGGTGCCGCCTTCGACCTTGAGCTGGCCCACGAGGTTGTAGACCGCCACGTCGTCGCCCGCGATGGTGTACCGCTCTGGCGTCTGCGCCGCCGCGCGCGCGGCCAGCGCGACGACGAGCGCGACGAACATCACTCGATTCGGCATCCGAGTCCGCTCCTGCTGGAGAATGTGCGCCGTACGATTGGAGACGAGGGGCGTTTCCGTACCCTCGCACAGTTTGATAGGGTGTGGGAACCGAAGGTTGCCAACGTAGCACCGACATCCGATCACCGACAACCGACGACCGTCGGACAGGCTTACGGCTGCTCCGTCGCCGCGCTACAATTGAACCACTTGTCCCCCTTCAGCTTGGCAGGAGGGGGGAGGGGGAGGGGGAGGCCGTGTCCGACTGGCAGGTCTGGCTCATCGCGGGCGTGCTGCTGCTCGTGGCCGAGATGTTCACGCCGGGCTTCTGGCTCGCGTGCCTGGCGATCGGCGCGTTCGCGGCCGGCGTGCTGGCGCTGCTGCCGGCCGTGAGCACGACGCTGGAGACGGTGGTGTTCGCGGCGACGAGCCTGCTCTCCATGGCCGGCATCCGGCCGGCGCTGGCCCGGCGTTTCCGGCTGGGCTCGGGGTCCGGGGTCCGCACCAACGTCGACGCGCTGATCGGGAAGACGGGGGTGGTGACCGAGCGCATCGACCCCGCCGGCCGCCCCGGACGCGTGCTCGTGGACGGGGAGAACTGGCGGGGGACCTCCGTCGACGACACGGTGCTGGAACCCGGCACCCGCGTCTCGGTGCTGCAGGTGGACGGGACGACGCTCATGGTCGAAAGGGAGATGTAACGATGACGCCTGGTCTGATCGTGGTCGCGGCGGTCGCCTTCTTCGTGATCGTCACCATCAGCCGCAGCATCCGGATCGTGCAGCAGGCGCAGACGATGATCATCGAGCGCCTCGGCAAATACCACCGGACGCTGTCGTCCGGCATCAACATCATCATGCCGATCCTCGACCGCCCGCGCGCCATCGACTGGCACCAGGTGATCGTGACGCCCGCGGGCGATTCTTTCGCGCGCCACTTCCGCACGGAAAAGATCGACCTGCGCGAAACGGTGTACGTGTTCCCGCGCCAGAACGTGATCACGAAGGACAACGTCGTCGTGGAGATCGACGCGCTGATCTACTCGCAGATCACCGACCCCGTGCGCGCGACGTACGAGATCGCCAACCTCCCGGACGCGATCGAGAAGCTGACCCAGACGACGCTGCGCAACGTGATCGGCGAGATGGAGCTGGACCACGTGCTGTCGTCGCGCGACACGATCAACGCCAAGCTGCGCGAGATTCTCGACGAGGCGACCCACAAGTGGGGCTCCAAGGTGAGCCGCGTCGAGCTCAAGGACATCAACCCACCGCGCGACATCCGCGACGCGATGGAAAAGCAGATGCGCGCCGAGCGCGACCGGCGCGCCGCGATCCTCACCGCCGAGGCCGAG
>WNGD01018374.1_pt1 | contig 10677 bp, 8 predicted proteins | sample 5400671 | NCBI WGS metagenome assembly WNGD01 (sample SAMN13153369, study PRJNA577476) | soil metagenome | isolation source: 40 cm soil or saprolite under grassland replicate 2 | place: USA:California | collected 2016-06-15
CCCGATGCCCGTCGTGGTTTTATAGATGAGCCAGGCCATGGCGAGAACGTACGTCAGGGCCGCCTTCCACTCCCCGTGCTTCATGTAAAGGTCGAAGCTGAAGCCGTCGCCCTCATCGGGGTGAGTGGCCTTCCAGGGAGTCGGTCGCGGCACGAACGCTGGGACATTAGCGGCGTACGCTTCATATGCCTTCGGGAATCTGCCGGCAATGTTCGCCCGCTCGCGCTGCATCGTCGGCGCATAGATCAGCGCGAAGAACGCCACCACCAGTAGCAACAGCGCCCAATGCGCCGCCATCGCGAACCCGGCTGCGATTAGAAAGCTCCCGAAGTACAGCGGGTTACGGGTGTGCGCGTACGGTCCGGTTGTCGCAAGGCGCTCGTTCTTGGAGATGTGTCCGGATGCCCAGGCGCGAACGACCACACCAATCAGTGCGATCACGCCTCCGACCGCCAGCGTCAGCGGCGTCGGCCGCGCAAAGATCAGGTAGGTAATCCCGAGTAAGAAGCCGAGCGGGAGTCTGAGCCGCTTCGCCACCTCGGAATAAGTCAATCCGCCAGCTCCTTGAGAAGATGTCGTGCGATGACGAGACGCTGTATCTCGGACGTTCCCTCGCCGATCTCACAGATCTTTGCATCGCGAAACATGCGCTCGACCGGGTACTCCTTGGTGTATCCGTATCCGCCGTGGATCTGAATTGCCTTGATCGTAGTACGCATCGCCAGCTCCGAACAGTAAAGCTTGGCAATCGCGGCCTGCTTACCGAACGGCTGCTTGTGCTGCGCCAGCCAGGCTGCGTGAAACATCAAGTGCTTTCCGGCTTCGATCTCGGTCGCAATATCGGCGAGCTGGAACTGAATGCCCTGAAAACTGGCGATCGGCTGTCCGAACTGCTTGCGGAGGGTTGAGTAGCGAAGCGATTGCTCGAAAGCGCCTTCGGCGATACCGAGCGAAAGTGCCGCAATCCCGACGCGCCCCGAATCGAGCGTCCGCATGAAGTTGTTGAAACCTTCGCCTTCCTCCCCAAGGAGATTATCGGCCGGCACTTCGACATCCTCGAAGATCAGCGACCTGGTGTCCGAGGCTCTCCACCCAAGCTTGTCTTCCTTTTTGCCGGCCCGGAAACCGCGCATCGAAAGAAGCGAATCGTCGTGCCCAATCCCGAGCCCATTGGCTTTCTCGAGATCGCTGGCCTCCTTCGTTACGACGAAGGCGCTGATGCCTTTCGTTCCTTTCCCGGGGTCAGTGACCGCTGTGACGACGAAGATCTCGCCGACGCCACCGTGAGTGATGAAGATCTTGCTGCCGTTGAGAACGTAGTGGCTTCCCTTGCGCACCGCGGTAGATCGGGTGCTGGCCGCGTCGCTGCCCGCGCTGGGCTCCGTCAGGCCGAATCCTCCCAGAACTTTCCCCGAGGCGAGCAGTGGCACGAACCTTTTTTTCTGAGCTGTCGTCCCGAAATTCACAATCGGGGATGTACCGAGAGTGGTATGCGCTGAGATCGTGATCGCATGCGAGGCGTCGACCTTTGCCATCTCATTGATGACAATCATGTAGCTGAGGAGGTCGAGCCCGGCGCCCCCCAATTCCTCGGGCCACGGAATTCCGAGCAGACCAAGCTCGCCCATCTTCTTGACGTTGGCCCAGGGAAATTCCGCTTTCGCATCGAGCTCGGCAGCGACTGGTGCTACCTCGCTACGCGCGAACTCGCGAACCATACCGCGAACCGCGAGGTGTTGCTCCGAGAAATAGAGCGAATCATCCATCAGCGTTCTTTACCGATTCTCCGCCGCCGGGAAATTCTCGGGATACAGTGAAACGCGGACGTAATTGTCGATTCGCAGGTACCTTGTGGCGGCGCGTTGCAGGTCCGCCGCTGTGAGACTCGATATCAGTTTCTCACCACCAGGAATTTCAGCCAGCGGCCAACCGCTCTGATCGAAAGTCGAAATCTGCGCCAGCCAATAACCGTTCTGTTTGATCGCAGTTTCGCGGGCGCGGAACGCCGCTTCCTTCACTTTGTTCAGATACTCGGGTGTCGTACCGAAGCGCTTAAGACTGTCTATCTGGGCGAGCGCAGCAGCAGTGAGAGCCTCGAGACGCTCCGGGGCCGAGCCGAAGCCGATCGTAAACCGATATGATGGCTGGGGGTCTTTGCTCGCGCTCGGGTTGACGCTCACACCGTAAGTGCCGCCAAGATTCTCGCGCAGCGATTCGCGCAGCTTGATGGTGAGAAGCTCGGCGAGCGCGCTCAAGTAATAGCGGTTTTGCCGCGTGTACTCGAAGGGACCCGTGAAAATGAGTGCGGTGCGCGCCTTTGGCTCAGCGCCCTTTTTGACGACGCGTTGTACGACGCCCGTCGGGGGACGGATTCCAGTGTCGCGCCACGTCTCCTTGCGACCAGTGGATGGCAGCGCGCCGAGCCACTTCTCGATCAGCGGCTTGATCGAATCGGCCTTGAAGTTACCCACGAAGACAAATGTGAAACCGCTGGCGTCGGCGAATCTCTCCTTGTAGAAGTCGAACGACTTCACCGGGTCGATTCTGTCGAGTGTCGCGGCCGACACCGGCTGCTCACGCACCGAGTGTTGGGCCATCGTGACCTGCAGAGTATCACTGAAGGCCGCTTCCGGGCTGGCGCTGCGATTGGCAAGCACGCCCTTGAACCTTCCGAGGAAGGTGTTGACGAGCGCCGTGTCGAGCCGGGGCTCGGTGAAATACAGGTAGACGAGCTGCAGCATCGTGTCGACATCGCGCTGCGACGCGCTGCCAGAGATCCCCTCGCTCAGATCGTCGATCGACGGAAACACGCTCACCTGCTTGCCGGCAAGGAATTTCTGGAGGTCGATGACTGTGAACTTGCCGACTCCGCTCGTCGTCGGGATCAGGTCGGCAGCACTTGCTGCGATAAACGCTGCATCAGGCAGCAGCGAAGCGCCGCCAGGACTGTACGAGGTAAACGTGATCTGATCCGCATTGAAATCGGTTGGCTTTAGGAGGACCCGCACACCGTTCGAGAGCGTCCACTCGGTGATTCCAACTTCCTTGATCAGCCGCTCCGAAACGACTTTCCCACCGACAGGGTCCTTGTCGACGAGCTGGTTGGATGGTGCAGTTTCAGAGTATGCGGCGATGTTGGCTCCCTTCACCGCATCGAACGCCAGAAGAAGCTCGCCGCGGCTTGGACTGACGATCCCGGGTTTCTCGGGAGACGTCGTGGCCAGAACCCGGTTGGTCTCGGTCATCCATTCGCCGGCGAGCTTGTTGACTTCGGAAAGCGTGATCCCGGGCAGCAAGCGTGTTATCGCATCGAGATCGTACTGCATGCTGGTGGACGGCTCCGACTGCAGGAACGCTGACACGTACGACTCGGCATATACACTCGAATTGGTCTTGTCGCGCTCGGCGTAAGCCTGCTCGATGCCGCGCTGCAGATCCTTTTTGGCGCGATCCAGCTCCGATTGCAGAAACCCGAATCGCTTCACCCGCTCGCCCTCGATGAGCAGGGCGTTGAGCCCACGCTGAATGCCGTTGTCCGCAACGATGGCCGTCAATGAGAACGATTCCGCGGATCGAACGAGACCGCCCTGGCCCGCGGATGCATTGATGAAGGGCGGATTCGGTTTTTGCGTTATCTCCGAGAAGCGATCGTTGAACATCGAGCCGAATAGCCCTTCGACCAAACGCTGTCGGTAGCTCGCGGTCGTCGTGTTCGAGCGCTTTGGTTGCTTGTAGAGCAGTCTGATAACCGAACGCGTGGCCTCTTTGTCGCTGCTGATCGAGACAAGCGTGCTGTCGTGTGCAGGGACAGGATAAAGGGGGCGCTCTTGCGGATTGTCGGCTCGCGGAATCGCACCGAGATAACGCTTGATGAGTGTCTCGATTTGTCGCTTGTCGAAATCTCCGACGGCGACCACAGCCATTAGGTCAGGTCGATACCAGGTGTCATAGAAGCGCCGTAGCGTCGACGGCGTGTAGGTCTCCAGGACGGATTTCAATCCGATCGGGAGGCGCTCGGCATATTGTGATCCCGAGAACAGAATCGGAAACCACTTGTTCTGCATTCTGTTCTCGGCACCTTGCCCGAGCCGCCACTCCTCGATCACGACCGGCCGCTCTCTTTCTATCTGGGATGTCTCGAATGCGACGTTGTGCGCCCACTCCGACAGGATCTGAAATCCCTTGTCGACAATGGCGGCCGTGTCGGTGGGGATGGTGATCATGTAAACGGTCTCGTCGAAGCTCGTGAATGCGTTGATGTCAGGACCGTACCGCATTCCAACGGATTCGAGATAGCTCGAGATCTGATTCCTGGCGAAGCGCTTGGTGCCACGGAATGCCATGTGTTCGACCATGTGCGCGAGTCCGCGCTGGTCATCGTCCTCCAGCACCGAGCCGGCGTTTACCACCAGGCGGAGCTCGGCTCGCTTCTCCGGTTTGTGGTTCTCGCGGATGTAGTAGCGCATCCCGTTGGGCAACGCCCCAACTGTGACTGCCGGATCGAATGGCAGCGGCGTTGGCGCGCTGAGTGACGCCTGCTGCGCGGAGGCTGTAGTTGCGCTTCCGGCGACGATGCAAATGAGCATCGCGGCGAAAACGACCGGAAGGGATGACCTGAATCTCATTCTCGTTACTTCGTTATCAAAGGTTTGCGGACCTGCTACGTCAGGCCGCCTCAGTATCGTCAGCTTTTGAAATGGCGTCGAGAAACCGAGCCGCGTACTTCTCCAGCTTCATTGGCCCGACTCCGCGGACATTCTGAAAGGCGCTCAACGAATTGGGACGCCGTACTGCGAGCTCGGTCAGCGTACGATCAGAGAATACAATATATGGGGGCACGTGTTCCTCGCGGGCGATCGCGGTACGGACAGATTTGAGTGTAGCGAGTAGCCGCTCTTCCGTTGGCCCAACGACTACCTCGTCGGCACTTTCATCGCGCTGAGATCTCGACTGCCTTGTTTTTCGGCGGCGAGATGTTGTCAGTGCCTCCGCTTTCACGCTCGGGGCAGCGGTAATGCCAAGGCAGTTGTCACAGCCCGCACAAGCCGCTCGCGCCGCTGGATCTCCGAAATAGCGTAGGACGAACGCGCGCCGGCATTCCCTGGTGTAAGCGTACCTTTGCACCGCCTGCAGCTTGGACAACTCCGCAGCCCGGCGTCGATCCAGCACACTCCAATCGACGTTGAACTTCGAGAGCGGCGCAGTGCGATCGGCTAGATAGAGGCCATTACCCAATCTTTCCCAGACCAGGAATTGGCGGTCCTGCAGCGACTCGAGCAGAGGTGTTGCGGCAGCCGAGCCACCGAGGCCCGGAGGCAAGCCGTCCAGATCGACCACGGCTCCCGTCCGTAGCGGCGGCCCGACGCCGCGCCATAGAGCGCGCAGAAGTCCGAGCTCGCTGTTACTCTCGCCACTCAGCTCGCGTTTTATTCTCTCCGGAGTTGCCAGTAGGCGCACGTGAACCCGTGCGTGCTCCCCGTTGCTCAGGGTCACCGCGCCCGCCCGCGTCAGAATTCTGAGTACCCCTTCGATCTCGCGGCTATTGGGCCTCGGGTTGATCATGCGGGCGAGATCTTCCGGATCCGCGCTGACGAAGCCCTGGTCGTCCGACAGTTTCCTCAGCGCTTCGTAGGTCTTTTCTACAACGACGCGCTCGGGATACGAGCCCTTGATGAAGAACTCGTGTGTGAAGCGATCGGGAAAGGAGTGGAGGAGAAACACGTCCGAATGGAGGCCGTCACGCCCCGCTCTGCCTGCTTCCTGATAATAGGCTTCGAGTGAACCCGGCATTGCGTAGTGAAGAACAAGTCGAACATTCGGTTTGTCGATTCCCATTCCAAATGCATTAGTGGCGACGATGGCGCGAATCTTTTCAGTCATGAACGCTTCCTGCACGGCGTGCCTTCTGGCGTCGTCCAAACCAGCGTGGTATCCGGCGGCCCGAATCTTTGCGCCCTCGAGAACTCCGGTTAAATGGTCAACGGCACGTCGCGTGGATGCATAGATCACCGCCAACCCTTCCGTGCTGCGAAGGATTTGAACCAGAGAAGCTTCCTTCTCGGAGTCCCGGCGGACTTCCGGCGTTGCAGTCGCGGTGAGCGCGATCGTCGTCGGAGACCCCAGCGCCTGGTGCACCTTCTTTACTCTCAGGTAGCTCGGTCGGAAGTCATGTCCCCACTGGCTGATGCAGTGCGCTTCGTCGATTGCCAGGAGTGAGACACCGGCTTGCCGCAGGCGTTCGGCGGTGCGACCGAAGTCGAAGCGCTCCGGCGCCACGTAGAGCAGTTTGATCTCGCCGCGATCGACGCGCGCGAGGCGGTCGGATACCTGTCCTGAGGTCAGCGTGCTATTGATGAAGGCGGCCGGCAACCCCCTCGCGGTAAGCGCATCGACCTGATCTTTCATCAACGAGATCAGCGGCGAGACGACAACGGTCAGGCCCGGCATGAGCAGCGCGGGAACCTGGAAACACAGTGATTTGCCTCCACCCGTCGGCAGAACGACGATAGTATCGCGGCCGGCAAGAATCGCGGAGACCGCGGCTTCCTGACCCGGCCGGAAATTGTCGTAGGCGAACGCGCTCTTGAGTATCCGCCTCGCGTTGTCAATTGTCGGCTTTGACATCTCGTGAAAGCTAGCGACCGAGGCCGGAGTGAGGTGCCGTGTCATCGCATCCATAACTATTGCTCGGCATCGCTTGAGCTACATGCGGGGCTCTCAGATTCCCTCGACAAGCTCGGCGTACAGCGCGGGGTCGGCGTTTCCACCGCTGATTACACAACAAACGCGTTTACCCTTGAACCGAGCGGGCTCGGCGAGTACCGCGCCGAGGGATAAGGCGCCGGTCGGTTCGGCTTTCAGATTGGCGAGGGCAAAGAGTAGACGCACAGCCTCCTTGATCTGATCCTCCGTCACCTCGATGACACCGGCAAGGCCCTGGCTCAGGATCTCCCAGTTCCGATCGCCGAGGCGAAGCATGCGGGCACCATCAGCAATAGTCGTGGATTCGTCGGGCTGGGACACGATGTGACCAGCGCGAAATGACTCAGCCGCGTCGTTTGCAAGCAGTGGCTCCGCCGCCAACACCTGCGTTCGATTTCCGCTGCGCTCAACCGCCTTTACCAATCCTGACGTCAAACCGCCACCGCCGATCGGCGCAATGATGAAGTCGAGATCCAGTCCAAGCTTGAAGAGCTCATTGGCAAGACCGGCGTTTCCTTCGATCACCAGCGGGTCGTCGTATGGACTGGCGACGTATGCTTTCGGGAACTGTTGTGCAAGCTCGCCCAACCTTTCCAGTCTCCCTTTTTTCTTCACGTCGACGAGGTCCACCTCCGCGCCGTATTCACGAACTGCATCAACTTTGATCTTCGGTGCTGTCGCTGGCATCACCACTGTACATCGCTTTTTGAAGAGCGAGCAGGCGAAAGCGATCGCCTGTCCGAAATTGCCCGACGAGGCAGTGATGATATGAGACTGCTTGACGTTGGCGGCGACGTTATGCGCAGCGCGAAACTTGAAGCTGCCCGTGTACTGGAAAGTCTCGCTCGCGATTACGAGGCCCACGCCGAGCTTGCTGGAGAGCCGCGGCGCATCGATGATGGTCGTCGGGCGCGGCCCCGATATCTTCGAGCTCGACGCCGGCGCCGCCGGGGTCACGGCAGGCCGCGCGGTTTGCGTGGCTTGAAGAATCTGAGAATCAGAGCGATGAAGAGGAACCCAATTCCTGCCCAGCGCAGAGCGGTGTCGTCGGCTCTGATTCCCCAGGCGAGCAGGATCGCGGCGATAAGCATTAGCGCCAGCTTGGCAATTGTGAATGGACTCACGGCTTGTCCTTCTTTCGGGTGTTGAATCGTTTGACGCCATCACGAAACGCTGGTGTCGCTCGCGCATCGGCGTTGGCGACGATTCCAGCAGAAATCCCATCGAGAAATCCGAGCGTGTCGAGCTTGAAAAAAAGGGTCTTGGTTGCGGCCATCGCGCTCGGCGCCACGTCGGCGAGCTGATTGAGGACAGACTGCGATAACTGCTCAAATTCTCGCGCAGCGAATACCCGTGAGACCAGCCCGATTGCCTTTGCCTCTTTCGCACTCAGAATCCGACCGGTACTGACCAGATCGAATGCGATTTTCTCCCCGACAGAGCGCCGCAGCATCGTCATGACCATGGCCGGCACGAAACCGATCGTAACTTCGGGATACGCAAAACGCGCCTCTTCGTGCGCCAGCACGATGTCACAGGCCGAGGCCAGTCCCGCGCCGCCGGCGTACGCCCGACCCTTTACGAGTGCGACAACCGGCTTCTCCATGCGGCGGATGGTATGGAAAACGTGTCCGAGTGCTTTTGCGTCGTCGATGTGTTGCTGTCGCGGCGAGTCGAGCATTTCTTCGAGTGCAGAGAGATCGGCACCGGTGCAAAAATCCGCACCTTCTCCCTCGATCGCGACGAGTCGAACCGGTGCCTCGCTCAAGGCGAAAAGCGCTTCAGCCAGCTCGTCGGCGGTGACGCGGTCGAGCGCATTTTTCTTTTCGGGCCGCGCGAGCGTAATTCGACCAATCGGACCCTCAACCGTCATTCGAAGGTTTTTCATGGCGAATACTTCACTGCCGGGCGAAGCTTCATGGCGAACGCTCCTTTCCCAAGCGCAGCTTCATGGGAAAAGCTTCGAACGCCGGCGCAACTTCATTCGGCGGCTGGGAGCTCGAGACGGCGTGCTTCCGCGTCGGGAACATCGATCACCATGCGAAGCAATGCGGTCGAGTAAACCTTGCCCTGAGCATCGGTCTTGAGCGACAGCGTACCACCACCGTCGAGCGCGCCGTGAAGCAGGAAATTGAGCGCGTTGAGATTCGGAAGCTCGTAACGCTCGACGCCGCCCTCGATCATGCCGCGAAAGTGATCAGCGACCCGGTTCCGCGTGACGAACTCCTCCAGCACTGAATACCAGCGTGGCTTCAGTGCGATCACACCGACGTTTGCCGTGTCGCCTTTGTCGCCCGATCGGGCGTGCGCGATGTCAACGAGCCGCACTTTCACTGGATCAAATCCACTTTGGTTCTCACCACTGACTTGTCGATTAGGGCCGGCCAGTAGGCGACAATCTCCTCGACCTTCGGTCGGCCGCCAGCGAATCCGGTGACGCTGGGCGGTCCGTTCAGCACCAGCGGTGCGATCTCCCGCGTGAATCGTTCCACTGCGGCTCGATCAGAACTGCGAACTCCGAAGCGGAGCTGCACCTCCGGCGCATTGCGCTGATCCCCCGCCAGACGCCCATGAGTAGCGGTCGCACCAACGTACTCCGACAGGGTGCGATCGAAGCTGAGTCCAAGCCGGTCCAGCCTCTCGCGCAACACGCGGTCTGCCAGCTGTGTCTTCTCGAGCGCATCGGGCCAGGCGTAGATAAGTGTGCCGACTGCCTTGAATCCGGCGCGATATGCTACGGAGACCTTCAGCTTATCCGTCGGACGTCTGCCTTTGATTCCGGAAACGCGAACGCGATCGTCACCGGCCGGCTTCAGCGTGATCGTCGTGAAATCCGCTACGACGTCCGGAGTGATATACGAGTGCGGGTCACCCATCTCGTAAACCAGCTGTTCGGTTACCGTTTGAACCGAAACCTTGCCGCCGGTTTTCGGATGCTTGGTCACGACAAAGCTGCCATCCGGGCTCGCTTCAACGAGCGGATAACCGACGTTCGCGAGATCCGGAATCGAGCGCCAGTCGTAAAGGCAGTTGCCTCCTGAGCATTGGGCTCCGCACTCGATTATGTGTCCCGCAACGATCCCCGCGGCCAGCTGATCCCATTGTGATCCGCCCCATCCGAACTCGTACCGAAGTGGGGCCATTGTCAGCGCGGTGTCCGTCGACCGCCCCGTGATGACGACGCTCGCGCCTTTCTGGAGCGCTTCGACGATCGGCTCGGAGCCGATGTAGGCATTGGCGGAGAGAACCTCGCCTCTCACCGTCGAAAGCGGCGCCCCGGTGTCCATGTTCGCCAGCGGGTGGCCAGCTGCAATGAGCTCGTCGACGCGGCCGAGAAGATCATCGCCAGTGACGACTCCAATCTTCAGCCGATGTCCTCTTTCCCCCGCCATTACCTTCACCGCGGCGGCACAAGCCCGTGGGTTCACACCGCCGGCGTTGGCGACAACTTTTACACCACGCTCGGCAACCGCTGGCAGAATGCTTTCCATTGCCCCGACGAAATCGCGCGCGTAGCCAAGCGACGGGTCACGTTCCTTCTGCTTCTGCAGAATCGACATCGTGACTTCCGCCAGGTAGTCCAGCATCAGGTAATCGATTGGTCCGCCTTCCACCTGGCGGCGTGGTGCATCGAGGTCGTCACCCCAGAACCCCTGACCGGCAGCAACGCGAACTACTTCCTTCAAGTGCTTTCCTCAGAGAGATGAGGTGGTAGCACGAAGGGACCGAGATGTGGTCCAGGGTTATGGAGAGTCGCTCTGAGCGCCAGGCTCAAGACCTCGCGCGTGTTTTCCGGATAAACGATCGCGTCGACATAGCCCCGCGCTGCAGCATAACGCGCATCGAGTTGGTGCTCGTAGTCGGCGCGCATCTCTTCGACGGCTTTGGCGACGTCGGGATCCACCGCCCCACCATTCTTTTTCGCCGCCTCGAGCGCCGGTCCATGCACTGCCTGTATCGCCGACTCTCCCTCCA
>WNGD01010814.1_pt1 | contig 10676 bp, 8 predicted proteins | sample 5400671 | NCBI WGS metagenome assembly WNGD01 (sample SAMN13153369, study PRJNA577476) | soil metagenome | isolation source: 40 cm soil or saprolite under grassland replicate 2 | place: USA:California | collected 2016-06-15
TGCGCGACATTTTTATTAACCTGATCAAATCGATCATCGCGCCGCTCGTTTTCTCAACAATTGTCGTGGGAATCGCCGGCGCAGGTGCGCTTCGCAAGGTCGGGCGCATGGGAATCAAAGCGCTGATTTATTTCGAGATTGTCACCACCGCAGCGCTGTGCATCGGATTAGCCGTTGTCAATTCCACTAAGCCCGGCGCGGGCGTAACTCTCGCTGTTGCCAACACCGACGTGATCAAGACAATCGGCCAAAGTCACCCGCAGACTTTTGTCGAAACTATCGTTCACATCTTTCCCTCCAGTGTGATCGAATCAATGGTGCGCGGCGATGTTTTGCAGATTGTCGCATTCAGTGTGCTTTTCGCACTCGCGGTCTCAGCGGTTGGAGAAAAAGGAAAACCAATTATCCGCGCGATGGAGAGCCTCTCGCAAATCATGTTCAAGTTTACAAATTACGTGATGATGTTTGCGCCAATTGGAGTCGGCGCAGCGATGGCGCACACGATCGGCACCCAGGGTCCAGGCGTGCTAGTGAATCTCGGCAAATTGATTGGCTCGCTTTACCTCGCTCTCGCGATTTTCATCTTGTTGATCTTCGGACTGGTGATTTGGATTGCGCGGATTCCATTGCGGCAATTCGTCAGGGCAGTGCGCGAGCCCGCGGCGCTCGCATTCGCGACCACGAGTAGCGAATCGGCACTGCCGAAGGCGATGGAATCGATGGAACGTTTCGGCGTGCCACCGCACATTGTCGGGTTCGTGATGCCGACCGGCTATTCCTTCAACCTCACAGGATCGACGTTATATCTGGCAATGGCCTCGGTGTTTGTAGCGCAAGCGGCCGAGACGACAACAGGATGGCATATGTCGTTAGGCCAACAGATCAACATGATGTTGACGTTGATGCTAAGTTCTAAGGGCGTTGCCGGCGTGCCGCGGTCATCACTTGTGATCTTGCTGGCAGTCTTAAGTTCGTTTGTGCCGTCGGGACTTGGACCGATCGGCGTGGCGATTATTTTCGGCGTGGATGAATTGATGGACATGGGCCGCACGTGCGTAAACGTCATCGGAAATTGCCTAGCGACGGTGGTCGTTGCGCGTTGGGAAAAAGAATTCGATGAAAGCCGTGCCCACCTGTTTGGAACGCCAGCCGAAGCTGAACTGGATTTGAAAACCGGCGAGGTCGCCTTCGCCGATGCCGTCGCGCAAGGCGATTGACAATTCTATACGAGTTGGCGGTGTGGCCGCTTTCAAAACGTGCCGACAATTTTCGGCTGATTTTTTTGCGACTGGCACGCGCGGCGCGCGCGAATAAGAAATTGAATTGACAAGCAATTCACATTACAGAAGTGTCACAAACTCTAATCATCCAAACCTATGAAGAAAATACTCGCAACAACCCTGATATTCTCTGCTATCGGCTTAGGCGTTATTGCATTTGGCGTAGGCGGCTCGCCTCGACCGAATCCAAACGCTGACGCCTTCACCCGCGGCCCCGACGTGGATAACATGAGCGCCATCGTGCAACTCATAGGTGATCCAATAAGTACGAATCCCAGCACGAAACCGCCACATGGCAGAAAGATTGATTTCAACGGCCAGGCGGTAAGATCATATCGCGCACAACTGAATCAGAGGCGCAACGAATTAAAACGGTGGCTGCGAGCAAATGCCCCCAGAGCAAAGGTTACGGGCGAGTACGATGTCTCACTTAACGCAGTGGCGGTGCAACTCAACGGCACGCCGCTGGCGACAATCGCAGCCGCTCCGATGGTGCAGAGCGCCGAGTACAACGCGCTGTACCACCCTAATCTGAGCGAGAGCTACAAGATCATTAATGCGTCTGACGCCTGGATTGCCGCTGGCGGCAGGGCGACTGCCGGTGCCGGCATTAAAATCGGTGATATCGACACAGGAATCGACGAGACGCATCCATTCTTCGATCCTACGGGATTCAGCTACCCGCCGGGTTTTCCAAAGTGCGATGCAGCTGATAGCGCTTCGCATCACGAGGATCAGGACTGCAACTACGTCTCGGAAAAAGTTATCGTTGCCAAAGTTTTCTACAATAAGGCCCAACAGCAGGGACTCGACGCGCAGGCCATCCAGGATCACGGTACACACACGGCTGGCATTGCGGCTGGAGTAACCGGCAAAACTGCAGTCGTGAACGGCGTCTCGATCGATGACATGTCAGGCATCGCTCCGGGCGCATGGCTGGGAAATTACAATGTTTTTCCGGGTGGGGTGTTGAACGCTCGCAGCGAGGACATCCTGAACGCCGTTGATGAGGCAATCGAGGACGGCATGGATGTTCTCAACCTGTCGCTGGGCGGCAGCTATCATGGCAACAACGATCTGCTGGCGATGGGACTCGACAACGCGGTCGACGCAGGACTGGTCGTCGCCGTCGCGGCCGGCAACAGCGGTCCTGGGCGGCAGCTATCATGGCAACAACGATCTGCTGGCGATGGGACTCGACAACGCGGTCGACGCAGGACTGGTCGTCGCCGTCGCGGCCGGCAACAGCGGTCCTGGGCAAGGCACGCTTGAGTCGCCGGGGCGTGCGCGCAAAATCATTACAGTCGGCGCGAGCACAAATAAGCACTTCGTCGGCCAGCCGTTTACCTACCCGGCGGGCGGCGGAACGACGATCGGTGCGGCCGTTGGAGACTTCCCTGCGCTTCCCACCGCGTCGTATACCCTTTTCGATACACACAGCACTAGCTGCACCAGCGTCGATCCGGGCGCTTCCGGCAACCTGGCAATCATCGATCGCGGAGGTTGCACGTTCAGCACGAAGGTACGCAATGCGATCGCGGCAGGTGCCATCGGTGTGCTCGTGATTAACAATGTCGCCGGTGACCCAACCGCCATGGCTAAGGACGGCGGCGGCGGCGATGACTTGCCGGCAGTGATGATCGGCAAGAATGAAGGGGCAGCGCTGCGCGTTACCAATCCACCCGACGCGTCAGCGGTTGCGACGTTCCAAGAGTTCATCACTGCTAACCAGGATATTCTCGCTGGCTTCAGCAGCCAGGGCCCAACGGCGGTTGACTTTGCCGTCAAGCCTGACGTGACCTCAGTCGGTGTGAATGTCCTCAGCTCGATCACGTGCGTCGGCAAGCCGGAAACCTGTCCGGGCGACGGCACTGGGTGGGCTTTCTTCAGCGGCACCTCGATGTCAACGCCACACATTGCCGGGTCGGCGGCAGTGCTCCTGAACCTCGACTCCTCCTGGTCGCCTGCGCAGGTTAAGTCGGCGCTTGTCAACCGCGCTGATATGGTTGTGCAGGACGCCTTCACAGGCACGCACGACGTTGGCCCCACAGCACAGGGCGCAGGTCGCGAGAATCTCTCCGTTTCCGCAGACGCAACCACCTGGATGGATCCCGTTTCAGCGAGCTTCGGCCGTGTCACCGTTGGTCATCCGACTTCGGTTACGATCACATTGTACAATCCAACCGGCAGTGACCAGACGTTCGCCGTCTCGAAGCTGAAATTCACTCCGAGTACCTTCGGCAATACTGTGCCTCTGATCTGGAATGCCGGAACTATCACTTCCGGCGATGATCGGATCACTGTCGATGCTAGCGTGATGGTGCCGGCCAACGGTTCGACCACGCTCACTGTGACGGTCAATGCGGGATTAGGAGAGACGGTCCAGGGCTGGATCAACCTCGATGGCCCGGTCGACAACGATCTGCATTTCGCGTACTACGCCATAGTCGGCCCGTAACAATCGAATCGCGAAGTGATCCTATAAAGCAGGGACGCGGATAAAACCGCGTCCCTGTTTTTTTGTTGAGCATGGCACACGGGCTCGCAGTCGCGACAACCCCCGCCGCATCACAGTTTGATGACTGCTATGCAAGCATCGACAAAGCTGCACGATTCCAGCTAGGATGCGTTAGTCATGTCTGCTTTGCACAGATCGGCCGAAGCAACTTACCTGATGCAGATTTTCACCGCTGCCTTTCTCACGTTTCTTTTTCTTCAATCGGGCATTGATAAAGTTGTTGATCGCCGCGGAAACCTGGACTGGCTGAAAGCACATTTCGCGAAAAGCCCATTAGCCGGGGTCGTACCCGCTCTCTTAACCGTAATCACCATTCTCGAACTTACAGCGGGACTTTTGAGCGCCATCGGCTGTTTCGCAGTGATGTTTTTGCGCGATTCAAGCATCGCGTTCTATGGTGCAGTGATCTCTGCGGTTGCCATTACCGCGCTGTTTTTTGGCCAGCGGATGGCCAAAGATTATGCCGGAGCAGCGGTGCTTGTTCCGTACTTCCTGCTTGCGCTGGTCGCAATTTATCTGCTCGCGCAACAGTAAATTTCTAATACGTGCGAACCAACAGGTTTCGAAGTCGCGCGGCCACTTCCAAACCTTAAAAGTACGTTTCTTTTGCCGGATTTTCCGCTGGAGAAAAAGACGTCCTATGCTTAGCTGAACCGCAGCACAATTTGCCGATTCCGGCCTTGGAATTATTTTAGCTGATGTCTGGAGCACTCCTTAACGAAGTAACCGTTTCCGGCCCACCGAACAATCGCCCGCCGTTGAGCGCATCGCCTTACGTCTCGACCGCGACTGAAGCGATGAAGAATTATGCGGCAAACGGCGCAAGAACCTGGTATAAAGACGGCGTTGACTCAAATGATCCGACTGGCAAATACGCCTTTCAACGATTGAGTCAGACCTGGTTCACTCCTCAAGTCGATCCCAAATTCAAACTTCGCCGAGAGGATAAATTTTATGCCATCGGCTCGTGTTTCGCGCGCGGTCTCGAGCACTCACTTGCAAATTACAAGATCGCTGTTGAAAGCGCAGCGCCAGAATTTGCCAAGTTTCAGCCGGCCAAAAGGGGAGTATCAGCACTCGGATTTACAAACAAGTACAACACATATTCAATACTAAACGAACTTCGCTGGGCGCTTGATCCAGACGCAGAATTTCCTCGAGACTCTGTTGTTCAATTGACAAACACAACCTGGTACGACCCACACACAACCCCTACTTTAGACTTCGTGGGCCTGGAAGAGACTTTGGAGCGCCGCGCGCTGATTCAAGCGGTCACGAAACGTATACAGAGCTGCCGCGCAGTCATCGTGACCCTTGGTCTTGCAGAGGTGTGGCGCGATGTTCACGCAGACGTGTTTGTCAATTGCACGCCCATCCCATCTTTGTTCAAGACTCAACCGGACCGATATGAATTTCATCTAACTAATTTCGCTGAAAACTGGGCTAATCTGGAAGCCATATATAGATTATTGTCTCACTGCGGGCATGCTGACTTTCACATTGTGGTCACAGTTTCTCCCGTGCCTTTGATGAACACGTTTTCAACTATGGATATTGTGGTGGCGAACGCTTGGGCCAAGTCGCTTTTGAGAGCAGTCGCCCAGGAGTGGGCCAGTGCGCATCCCAACGTGGATTACTTTCCAAGTTACGAAATTGTGCAAAACTCCGATCGTGCCGCTGTGTGGGAGCGCGATCTGAGACATGTCAGAGGCGCCGGAGTGCAGCACATCATGGACTTGTTTCTGAAGAACTATCTCGAGTAGGTCGTCAGATTCGACTAGTGGAGAACGGAGTCACGCACTGGATGCCGGTGCACGGGACATGAACAAGTAAGGCCATATAATGCCTGAAGCGGAGGTTTAATTTATTCGTGAGCGCCGACAAAGCTGCCGAGATCGTTAGACGGGCGATGGCGGACCGGAGCGTATACGACGCCATGGCGGCACGCGAAAATGAAGTGTGGGGGAAAATCCTGCCGGATCGGGAGCGGTCCGAAGCTGCAATCGAGGACACAAAAGCGAGTATCGAACTCCGTGTTGCTCGTCATTTTTCCTCTCTGTCAACGCTTGCGCAGGAAAGAACACTAAAGTTTGAACACGGCCTGACTCTCGGATGCGGCGCGGGAAGGTGCGAACGCGAACTCCTCCGGAATGGAGTCTGCCGGACTTTTCATGGAATCGATATTTCAGAGGATGCAATAGCCGCGGCGCGCGAAATTGCGAAAGAGCAGAACTTGCCGCTGACTTATGAAGTGGCCGATCTGAATTTCTTAGAGTTACCGGAGAAGACATTCGATTTGGTTGTAGCTCAGACCTGCCTCCATCATATCCTTTTTCTCGAGCGGGTTGCGGAACAAGTATGGCGCTCACTGAAAGCCGATGGTTATCTCTGGATTCATGACTTCGTTGGGGAAACGCAGGGCCAATATGACCTCAAGCGCATCTCCATCATGAACCAGATTCTGGCCATTCTCCCTGAGAAATTTCGCAAGAATAAAATTACCGGCCGACTGGTGACAGAAATTAAACGTCCCGAGCCAGGGCACCTCGGCTCACCATTTGAGTCGATTCGATCCAGCGAGATCGTCCCAGTGTTTCAACGCTGGTTTACCGTCGAATGGAAACTGGAGTTTGATGCTTTCCTGCGCCTTGTTGTGCCACAGGGCACTCGCGCGGCCTATCTGGAAAATGAGGATACGAAGGCCCTGTTCGAAATTTTAATGTTGCTCGATGATTTGTGCATCAAAGAAGAGATTGTGCGACCAAGTGGCGGCCAATACCTCCTGTGTCCGAAGCCTCCTAATGAGATTCAGGAGAAGACCACTGGAGGTGGGTAATCAGGACGGCCACGGCGAACCTTATAAGTATATCGACCGAATCGATGTCGCCATCCTAAGCCTAACGCCATCGGACCGATCGTGCCTTTTCCTAATCAGGGCGGGCCTTCGATGCGCTGCCATTATCGAGCAAATTTCCAGTAGCAAATACTGTAACGCGCTATGGTCCTGAGCACGCAAATGCCGAATGAGCCAGGTTTGACCGTCGTTAGAATTCTATGAGAGAAGTTATCAAGGCGAACTTCGCTACCGTGCCGTTCGTAGGTGGTGCCTTGTTGTTTCTCTGCGCGTTGACGTTCTATTACTTCGCGGTTCTTAGAATCGATTATAGCAAGACAATGCTGCTCGATCTTGGCCCGCACCCGGACGCGACAGAATATTTTGCACAGGCTAAAGCGCTCGGGAGGAATGCATGGCCTTACATTCAGATCGGATACGATAAACTGCCATCGCGGTATCCTTTCGGCTATCCGATGCTTATGCTTCCGTGGCTGAAGATTCTACCAGGAGCAGACGCCGTGCTGGCACCGTTTCGGACGAATCAAACGATGGGGCTGGTGCTGCTTTTGGCGGTCTTTGCTTTTTATGCGTACCTCGCAATGCCGTTGATGGGTGGGTTTGCAGCGCTCTTGCTAGCGACATTACCCGGCTTCTTCACTTTCTGTCGTTCATCAATAAGCGAACTCACCGCATCCGTGCCGGTTATGTTGGCTTTCATGTTCGCCTACCTGGGACTCAAGGAAGAACGCCGATGGAAAATCTATTTATCTGCGATCTTCCTTGGTCTTTCATTAAACATTCGAATTCAATCCCTTTTCTTCGCGCCATTATTGCTGGCCATGGCTCTGCTTCCGGTAAGAGGCACGCGCCTGCGCTGGTTGCTTCATTGCGCTACAATTCCCGTCGTTTTTCTATTGGCGGCTAGCCCGGTACTCATCTCAAACGCCGTCCAGTTTCATTCGCCGTTCAAGACGGGGTACGACTTCTGGGCTCCCTATTTCAGCGAGAGACATCTTCTGTTTGCCCTCCGCTATATTCCAGGAAACGCGCTTACCCTATGGAAGGAATCCACCTTGCAGCCGTATGGATATCACGTCGCTCATATGTTTGGCACTGGTACCTGTTTTGTCCCTGCCTTTCTCCTTTTAACTTGCGTGGGATTGCTCTTTGTGCAGCCAAACTGGTTTGTTGGTTGCGCTTCCTTAGCAGGGTTGAGCTATTTTGCAGCGACGGTAAGCTATCTCTTTGGTAGAGATGCGCGGTTCTACCTGCCGCTGTTGATCTTGCTAGTCGCAGTCGCTGTCCTGCCCGTCAACTGGGCCGCAAGAAATCTTTTCGCCGCAAAACGGTTTATTGCAGCAGTGGCTGTCTTACTCCTATTTGTTGCGGCCTGTCTCGGTTACCCCTCGCGCTCTGGCTATAACAGACGTGGCATAAACCGATCACAAGCGTGGGATGCGCTTCATTTTGGGGATGCCCGCCGTCCCTCTCCCCAGTTTGCCGCCCAAAGAAATTTCGCCAGACTGTTCAAACGGGAACCCGGAATCGTGCTCTCCGATATTGACCCTGTTTACTTAAACGCTTTTTTTCCGCGCTCGTTGGTCGCAGCTCCGATCGATGGAAAGCATCATTATAAATGGAGTTACAAATGGCGGTATGATCGGCCGCAGGCTCTCGCCCTGGTCGAACACGGCCTGGAACAGTCCATTCCAATTTACGCTCTCTTCATTTCCCGGAGCGAGATGATCACCGAAAAACCGCGCCTCCCGGCCGTTCCTGGATACGAGTGGCATGTTCTAGACAACTCGCCCGGAAAGGCGACAATTCTACAGCTTGGTCCAATCGGATCAGGTGAGGCGGCACTACCACCGGACTGATGCGTTTCACCGCTCTTTTCCAAAGTGTCGTCCTCAGGACTTAACTTGTGCAACAAGCTCTTCGACCTGCTTTATTCTCAGGGCTGCTTTTGTTAGCAGCTTACCTTCGAGTAAGCGGATTGGCCTGGGGCCTGAATACCGGATACGGCCATGATCGGAATTTTCAGCCAGACGAATTTGTCAGCCTTCGGGGAGTCCTTCAACTGGACTTAACAGCCGGCCGCATCAAGGCTCCTGGCGCATACTTTGAGGGTACGTTCAATTATTATCTGTGGGCCGTGCCACAAGCAGTGCTCAAGATTGCCGGTGCCAAAGATGCACATCTCAGCGACTCGATTACTACGAAAAATCTTTCCGGTCTCTTGTATATCTGCAGATGGATGTCGGTCGTGCTCGATCTCAGTGCAATTGTCATTGTATTTCTCGCGATTAGGGACGCGACTCGACACTTTTACCCATCCCTCCTCGGCGCCCTTTGTTATGCCGTTCTCCCTATGCAAGTCATCTACGCACATTTCATGAGGACTCACATCTTAAGTAATCTGCTGTGCGCTTTGGTGATTTGGCTGTCGTTAAAGCTTAGGAAATCGCCACGATGGCACCTGCTCCTTCTGGTTGGCTTAATTTCTGGTTTGGGAGCAGCGACCCGGTATCCTGTGGGAATCATAGTGGTGATTCCGTGCCTTTACTTGCTATTTGATGGTGGGACCCACTCGACAAACTCGAGCATCCGACTTTCGGGACGGGTGAAAAACTTCGTTTCAACCCAAGTCTGGTTGATTGGCTTGGGATTTGGAATTGGGCTATTTCTCGGTCATCCGATGCTTTTTCTAGACACATCGAGCGTCACGAAAGCGATTACCGGGGAAACGCTAAAATACGCGTCGCTACACGAGTTTACCACGAGTGAGTTCGCTAATCTATCAGTTGTCTGGAGGTATATTACATACCTCATCCCGTTCGCGATGTATCCTCTTCTATGGCTACTTCCCTACTGCGCGATTGTATATATCCTTTTCAGGCCGAATCTCTACAGTTTATCCATCCCAATACTGATCTTCTCACTTTTGTATCTGTATATGATGGGAAAAGGCTATCTTGGTCCTTATTTTGGCAGGATAACCATGCTTTTGTTTCCTGGGTTTTGTGTACTCGTTGGCATAGCATTAGCCAACCTACCCCAAAGACTGAGAGATAAACGCATACTGGCCGTTGCTTCAACATGCGCTCTCCTGTTTGTCATTGGGCCGTCGGTAGTTTTTGATGTCGCATACAGTCGCGCCATGCAGCAGAAGGACGCTCGACAGCTTGTTCAGGAAGATCTCCGGAACTTGATCGGTGATGCGCCAGCGAAGATTGGTATCTTCCGCTTTGGACCTTATTTTTACAGTGTAATGCCCGCCGCCAAACCTCTGAATAGCGAAGAAGTGGAGGTCAGGTTACAGGACCCGGGACAAGACGCTGACTTCTTTCTAGTGGGATTCCCCACTCAAGTTAGCCCCGCGCAACTCAACGCAACTGTTCGGCAGGTTGAGAAGCAAGGCAAATTCAAACATGCAAAAAGCTATCGCGTGCCAGTTACGATTTTTGGGTATGAGTTCAGCCTCATGCACTTTCCTCAAGACATGACGTATCCGTTTCCAACGATTTTGCTCTTCCAAGCAAATCGTCCAACATGACTTGAGGACCGGTCACCAGCACATCATCCAGCTGTAGAACTCCATGCAAAAGCGTGAGAAGGCCATCCTGGCTTCCGAGAGACCTGCTGAATTGCACGCCGGAGACATTCTGCTGCTTCCGGTGGCGATACTCGCATTTTGGACGCTCGCGTATCATTTTGTGCTTATCGTCAGATGGCCAGCGAAAACAATCACGTTGTGCTTCTTAGCCATAGCCATTCTCAGTTTATTTCTGCTAAGGGGGTTATGGAAGAAAACAAACACGACTCCTGGCAAATATTATCGGTTTCATTTCTCTCACATCCTTCTGGTAATTCTGGGTATCGTCTATGCAACTACGGTCCTGTTCGTGCGGCGGCCGAATCAAGATGACGTGGTCTATTTCCATAGAGCTCTGACTCAACTCTTGGACTTGAATCAACCCATCTACCTGCGTCAGACCAGTGTCGATATGGACGCGGCTGCATTTTCGCCAGTTCACCTGGC
>WNGD01016404.1_pt1 | contig 10674 bp, 10 predicted proteins | sample 5400671 | NCBI WGS metagenome assembly WNGD01 (sample SAMN13153369, study PRJNA577476) | soil metagenome | isolation source: 40 cm soil or saprolite under grassland replicate 2 | place: USA:California | collected 2016-06-15
TACCAGCGCGGGGAGATCCGCCACGGCCGGGCTGCACCGACAACCCGTTCCGGCCACGCTAACGACCACCCCGTGCCACAGCGCACACCAGGGCAGTTCAGGAAACTGGACGCCGTAGCGGTGCCGCCGGGTCCGTTGTTACCGGCACCCCGATAAGCCGTCCGCTAGATCGACGTCACCCGGCGCGTCCCTCCCCGGCCAGCCAGTACCAGAACGCGCACACCGTAACCGCTGCCAGCTCACCCCGCCCCGACAGTTCACCAAACCGCAACCAAACCAGCGCAAGCCGTCACAACATCAACCTGCCACCGGCTCGCTGATCAGCCCATTGCCCCTTTCGGGCTTACTTGGTCCGCCCCCGCAGAAGTGTCTCCAGGCCGGGCTGCCCCGGATCGGCCTTCAGTTCCTGCAGGAAGCTCCCGCCGCCGGCCGCGTCACTATCCGGATCGCCAGGGGCAATCAGCTCCTCGAGCCGGGCCACGGCACCGGGCGTGAGCCGTGCGGCTGTCCGGGTGGTGAACCGCCGCTCGGACAGCGCCTCCGCCGTGCCGAGGATCCGCTCGATCCGGCTCGGCCCAGGCGGCTCAATCTGCACCTGGCGGCACCGGGCCAGCAGCGCGAGTCGCAGCCGGTCCGGCTCGGCTCGGCCGGGCACACCTCCGAGGCCAGCCATTCCACCAGCTTGTCCTCGTCGCCCACTGCCGGCTCACGGAAGCCCAGCGCGGCCCGGATCTGCGCCCGGTGATACTCCGCCGTCCGCCCCGACCAGCCATACGCGGCAAACAGCACCGGATCGACCTTGAGCTGGCCCGCTACGAACTTCACCGCCGCCGGCGGCAACTCGCCCGCGTGCCGGGGAAACCTCGCTTCCAGCTCGAAAAACTTCAGTGCCAGCGCGAATGCCAGGCGTCTGACCTGCGACGTCTTGGGCGTGCTGTCGATCTTTATGCCGTCTGCCCGCACTGGCCGGCACCCCGCACCGGCACGACCTGCCGGCCGGAGGAGGCAGCGAGCTGGTCACGCAGGTACAAGCTGAACGCGGAAAGACTGGCCGGCGGCGATCCCGGCCGGGTTTGCGGCTGGTGACAGCTTCCTTACCGGCAGGCCTACTTCGTAGCCCGTAGCGTCCCGCAGCCGGTCATGGACGCCGACGTCGGGCGGCTGGGTCGGCGGCGGCGACGTGGCGTGCGACGGCCTCGGGTCCGGGGCGGGCGTAGCGCTCGAGGGACCGGACGGAGGCGTGCCTGGACCGGGCGAGCAGCATCGGGGTGCTGGTGCCGTCCTCGGCCTCGTGGGTGAGAAGGCTGTGCCGGAGCTGGTGGAGGGTCCAGCCGTGCACCTTCTCTAGCTCTTCGTGACTTGCGCCGGGGTTGGCCAGCGGGCGAGTCGCGAGCTCGAACGACTCAGCGGCCCGCCGGTAGGACAGCCTCGCCCGCCCGGTGACCGGGCACAGGTCGCCGGAGGCGGCCGCGCGGCCCGGCTTGCGGGCGGTCAGGAACACCGGGCCCTCGCGCCGTCTGGCCAGGAGCCGGGGCAGCAGCAGGGCGGTGCCGGTCTGCCAGTGCACCCAGTCGGTCGTGCCACCCTTGGAGATCACGCGGCCGCGCTTGCTGGGCAGGTCGAGGTCGGGGACGTCCAGGCCGAGGATTTCCTCGGCGCGGGCCGCGGTCTCGTACAGCATCCGCCACAGCGCCTTGTCCCGCAGCGGGACGTCCAGATTCCAGATGGAGGCGACTTGCGCGCGGGTCAGCGCCCGCGTGGTGTCCACCGGGACCTTCGGCCGCGCCCACCCGGCGGTCGGGTCACTGCCCAGCCATCCGGCCTCCGCCCACCAGGCCAGCGCAGAGCGGAGCGCGGACAGGTGCCGGGCGCGGGTCGCCGGGGCGAGCCCGCCGAAAGCGCTGGTGAACGCGGCCTCCAGGGCGCTGGCACCAGGCGGGGTGCCGAGCACGGCGATGTCACCGGCGGCGGACGGGCCGGTCTCGGCGAGCTGCCCGCCGATGGCGGCGAGAGTCTGCCGGTACTTCACTGCGGTCCCCGCCGACCATGCGCCCGGCGCGGCGTGCGCGATGACGAAGGCCTCGGCCGCGTGGCTGAAAGTCGGCGCCGGGAACGCCAGGCTCACGGTGACCTCCTTATTGCCGCAGGAAATGCGTACAGGTCAAGGATGGCGCACGGCACCGACAGTCCAGGCCAACCGCGTGGTCTCAGCGGGGCGCCCGGTAGTTGCCGCAGGGAATCCGGCATTTCCTGCGGCAACACGGGTCAGGCGTTGTAGGAGTGCCTGCCGGCCATGCCGAGCGTGGCGTTGACCCTGCGAACGGCCCTGTCCAGCTCGCCGCGGACCGCGGCGGTCAGCGCGGTCAGGTCGCGGTGGTGACCGGCGGCGGGGTGGATCCACTCCGGCCCGTCCAGGTCGGCGTCGGACACCAGCGGGTTCCGCTTGGTCTGCGCGGCGACAGGTTGGTGAGCATGGCGCCTGTCAAGGGCCTGCCTGGTGACAGCGGCAAGCTCGGACAATGGCCATTACGGAGGGTGAGTGTCCGGCGAATGCGCAGCCAGGCGCTCGCGCGTAACGCCGAATACGTGCGAGCGTCGGCCGACTGCGAGCAGCTGGACAGTGCCGGTATGTACACCCTCGTCGAGGGCCAGGGCGGTGCGCTTTTGTGTGGCAAGTTCGAGAGGCTTGCCGGGCCGGCGGTCGTCATGTAGGACGGGCTACATGCATGCGATCCGCGCTCGCCACGCCTACGACGGCGAATCATTTCTGAGTGCCGGTGCCACCGTCTTGGTTGAGGACGGCTTGATCATCGGTGTTGAGTCCTACGGGTTTCAAGTTCCCGGGGACTGCTTGGTCACCGGCCATGAAGGGACGCTGCTGCCGGGCTTGATCGACTCGCACGCTCACCTTGTCGCCGACAGCGGAGACTCGGCCTTGGACCGGGTGGCAGGCTACTCGGCCGAGGAAATCGAGGAGGTCATCTCCCGGGCGTTGCGCGATCAGCTCTTGGCGGGTGTGACTACAGTCCGCGACCTGGGGGACCGGCGATTTTGCGTCCTTGACCGCCGGGACCGGCAGCAGTCCACCCCCGCGATCGAGCCGACGATCGTCGCCTCGGGGCCACCCTTGACGAGTAAGGGCGGCCACTGTCACTACATGGGCGGTGAGGTTTCGGGGACCGGCGAGATTATCGGTGCTGTCGCGGAACGAGTGGAGCGGGGCGCGGACATCATCAAGGTGATGGCCTCTGGCGGTGTCAACACTCCCGGCACCGATGTGATGCTTACCCAGTTCACCACCGGTGAGCTTCAGCTAATCGTTGACCAGGCTCACGCGGCCGGTGTGGCGGTGACTGCACATGCGCATGGAACACCTGCCGTAGAGCAGGCGGTCGCGGTCGGAGTCGATGGCATCGAGCATTGCTCCTGCGTGACCGACCGCGGACTCGGGCAAGTCAGTGAGGAAACGGTCTCGGCCCTGGCGCGAAGCCGCATCGCGGTCTGTCCCACCATCGGCGTCGACGCGCAGCTGATGAAGGCCCCGCCGCCAGCGGTAAAAGCGATGATGGCCCGGCTGGGGATGACGGCTGAACAAAGGCTGCAGGCCCGGTCGGACTTCGTGGGCCGGCTGCACCGAGCTGGGGTGCGTCTGGTGTCCGGGGTTGACTCCGGCATCGGGCCACCCAAGCGGCACGGCGTGCTCCCGCATGCCGTGTGTGAGCTAGTAACCTCGGGACTAAGCGTCACCGAGGCCCTAGCCACGGCGACCTCAGGTGCGGCGCAGGCATGCGGGGTCAGCGCACGCAAGGGCCGGCTCGCCCCTGGCTACGACGCCGATCTTCTCGTCGTGGATGGTGATCTTGAAATCGATGTGACCGCCTTGCTCCGGCCCCGATCGGTGCTGCTACGTAGCCTGCCCGTAAGCGTCTGACCGAGGACAGCGCCTCAATCTCGACGGTCCGCTCCGCCAAGGTCTCTCATCGCATATCCAGTAGACCTTGTCCTCGCGCGAGATCAGCACGGATCGCTTCATCTGCGTAGTCGACCGTCGGCCGCTGACGTTGGTCGAGCCGCCCATAAGGCGGATATCGCATGCCGCGCGACTGCCGAGTCGTCACCGTATGTAGCCACACGCCAGATCTGGTCGCCGGGCCCGGCCGACCGGAGCCCGCGCTCATCGGGCCTGCTCCGTCGCGGCGATGACGCGTAGCGGCCGGTAGCCGTCGGCGTCGAGCTTGGCCAGCTCGCCGTCGACGTCGACGGAGTGGGTGCCGTAGAAGTGGACGTTTTCGTGGTGGGTGGGCCAGATGTGGGCCAGCACCGCGTCGTCGATGTGCCGCCCGGCCCGGCGCAGCGCGGCGACGGCCAGGCCGTGGTATTCGGTGGTCCAGGTGACGACGGCGTTGGTGGCCAGGGTCAGGCACCACATCTGCTCGGTCTGCTGCTCGTGGTGCCGGCGGCGCAGCGCGCCCTCGCCGGCGTAGGCCAGGCTGCGGCGCAGCGCGTGCAGGTTCTCGCCCTTGTTGAGCTGCCGGGTGATCCGCCGCCGGTAGGTCTCGTCGGCCAGGTACCGGGCGGCGTAGACGGTGCGGCGCAGCGCGCCGTACTCCTTGATCGCGACGGTCAGGGCGTTCTGCTGCCGCCTGGCCGAGCACAGCTTGCCGACCACCAGCGCCGCGGTGGCGTGGCCGCCCTTGACGGAGGCGGCGACGCGCAGCAAGTCGTCCCACATGCCGGTGATCAGGTCCTCGTTGAGCCGGCGGGTGAGCAGGTGCCCGGCGAAGGGGTAGCGGGCCGCGAAGCCGGCCCTCGGCCCCGTCCGGTATAGGGTGATCTTGCCCAGGTCGCGGATGCGGGGGGACAGCTGCAGGCCCACGAGGTCGAACAGCGCGAAGTTCGCCAGCGTCGCCCCGTGGGTGTCGGTGGCGTGCTCGGCGATGAGCAGGGGGTCGAGGAGCAAATCCGCCCGATCCGGCGCTAAGGAGTTACCGCACATAGTGACATACTATGTGCGGTAGGGCTTGGGACGAGCTGGCGCGATGGGCCTCTCGCAACGGGTCGACTCGGGAAACTATGTGCGGTAGCGCGGGTGGAGGTCCGGAATGGGTCAGGTTCGAAGGCTGCCGAGGCCGGGCAGCGGTGTACGGCTGGCGGATGCGGTGAAGATCTACCTGGCCACGATCACCGTGCCCAACACCCGCGAGACCTACGCGACGGCATTGGATCGGTTGATCGCGGACTTCGGCGCTGACACCGATGTGGCGTTGCTGGGCGAGGAACCGGATCGGGTGGGCGGCTGGTTCACGTTCGCGTGGGGCGCCAAGGCGGCCAAGACGTTCAACATCAGGTTGACCGCACTCGGGTCGGCGTGCGCGTATTGGCGCGAGCAGCAGTGGTTGAGCGGTGATCCGCTGGTGCGTTTGCGGGCACGACCGGCACCGCCGGACACCAGCAAGGCTCTGAGCAAGCAGCGGATCGCCGAGATCCTCGGATCAGATTCCCCACTGCGGGAACGAGTTTTGTGGCATGTGCTGTATGAATCCTCGGCGCGCGCCGAGGAAGTACTGATGCTCGACGTGCTCGATCTGGACACGACGAATCGGTGTGCGGTGGTGACCCGCAAAGGCGGAGCCCGTGATCTGATCGCATGGCAGACCGGCACCGCACGGCTGCTGCCGCGACTGTTGGCGGGGCGCAAGTCGGGGCCGGTATTCCTGACCGACCGCAAGGCCCGCCCATCGGTAGCGCGTGCGGATGTCGATCCGTCGACGGGGCGCGGCCGACTTTCTTATCGCCGTGCAGCGGAGCTGTTCGAGATCCACACCAGCGGGTTCGACGGCGGCCCGTACACACTGCATCAGTTGCGGCATTCTCGGCTCACGCATGCGGCCGAGGAGGGCGCGTCGACGCCGGTGTTGATGAAGTTGTCCGGGCACGCGTCGGTTCGAAGCCTGACCAAGTACGCGAGGGTTTCCGATGAAGGGCTCGTTCGATACCAGGCGGACAGCGATCCCGCGGCCCGGCGTCGACCGGGGCGATGACAGGCTCGGTCGCTGGGGACGAGGTCGGGCACCTGTCTACGAATCGTGGTCAGCGAGTTGGTAGTTCGCGCGGACTGCCCACTGTGCAGGGCCCGCCTGGCATCGCGTACAGGTTGAACGATATGCGTCGGACGTATAGCTGCCCCGGATCGCGCCCATTAGGCTCGGTCCGCTTCACCGAGAATCGCGATAACAGTCCAGTTCAACGCGTGAGAAGTCCTCCGAAGGGAGTCGTTTTGAGTGGCGAGAACGTGCTGTACCGGCTCGACGGCGCGATTGTCGCGCGGATATCGCGCCCCGGACAGCTCGCAGCCGGACGACGCGAAGTCGACGTGGCCAACTGGCTCCAAGAATCGGGTTTGGCCGCCGTGCGAGTAGTCCCACGAATTGACCAGCCTGTCGTCATAGAGCAACGGGCGGTGACCTCCATTGGAGCCGTTCGTTCGCCTCGAGGCGAGGATAGAAGCGGCCAGCACCGTGTCGCCGAGTGACCGCGACTGGCTGCGCGAGCACCTCGCCGAACTACGAGAACGATGGGCACATTTGCCTGCCGGCCTTCCCTGGTGCGTCGTGCACGGCGACGCCTGGGTTGGGAACGTCGTCGCCACCGACGATGGCGAGGTCGTCCTCCTCGACCTGGAACGGACCTCACTGGGGCCGCCGGAGTGGGACACCGTCCATACCGCGATCAAATACTCGTCCTTCGCCCAGATCACCGCCGCGCAATACCGCGCGTTCTGCGACGTCTACGGACACGACGTCACCACATGGGACGGCTTCGAACTCCTGCGCGATATCCGCGAGTTCCGGATGACCTGCATGGCCGCCCAAACCGCCGTCACGACTCCGGCCGACCGCTCACAAGCCGACCATCGAATCGCGTGCCTGCGAGGAAAACTCGGACCCCGGCCATGGTCCGGGTGGCGCGCGGTTACATGAATGCCGGCGAACCAACAGGGCAGCGGATGCGTCGGCCGTTGAGTTCCAGGAGATCCCCTGCCGGGTGCCGCATCCTTCGGTGAGTGGGGTCAGTCCGGGCTATCGGGATCGCGCAACTTGCGGTGGGTGCCGCCCAGGTCGGGCAGGTGGAACGCGTAGTGACCGTCGATGCCGATATGGGCGCGGATGAACGCCGACAGCCGTTGCGCGTCGCCGTCGAGCACCGGATAGCCTTGGGCACGTAGCTGTTCCAGGGCGCGGTTGGTGTAGAACGTATTCCACAGAACCGTGCAGTTGAGCACCAACCCGAGCGCGGAGAGCTGATCTTCCATGCCCTCGTAATAGGTGCGGGTCATCTCCCCCTTCTTCCCGTGGTAGATCCGACGTCCCAGGTCGTGGCGGCCCTCGACCAGATTGGCTTGGGCCTTGCCCTCCCGGCGATATGGTTCGTCGTCGGCCAAGCGCAGGATGTGCAGGGTCTTGAAGATTCGCCCGTAGTGCGCGATCCCCTGGCCCAACGGGGTGGGGTTCCCGTCTCGGGAGATCATGCGGGTGACGTCGTGAGCAGAGACTTCGCACGCATTGATCGACACCGCGATCCGGCACATATCCTTCCAGTGCGCGCCGATCTTGTCGGTGTCGATCTGCCCCCGCGCGGCCTGGTTGAGCGGGCCGTAGTCCGCGGCCGGGTCGAACCGCCACAACCGCTGATCGGGCAGATTCGCCAACTGCGGCCGATACTTCTTGCCGATCAAATGCACCAGACCGAACACGATGTCGGAATACGAGCCAGTGTCGGTGATGATGGCTTCGGGCCGCGTCCCGCCCTGCTGGAGCTGCACGACGTCGATGAAGTTCAGCGAGTCGCGTGGCGTCCCGGATACCACCTTGGCCGACAGGCCGGCGGACTGGTCGTTGAGCATGTTCAGCCAGGTGATGCCCCGTTTACGGCCGAAGTATTTCGGATTCGGTCTCGCGTGGATGGTGCGGACCGGGACAACGAACCGCATGCCGTCGACCGAGGCGAGCAGCCCGCCACCCCACAGTTGGGCCAACTCGATCTCGGCTTGGGCCTTGACCAGCTCCACGTTGGCAGCGGTCAACGTCTCCAGCCGAACGTAGTTCTGGTCGACGTGGTGCAGGCGATCACGAGTCAGCGCGTCTATACCGGGGCTGGTGACCGGCTTGAAACCGACATTCATCGCGTGCGCGCACAGCACCGCGGCGACCGACAGGCCGAGATCGGCGACGCGGGCGCCGTTGCCGGAGGCGTGGGTGAACGATTCGGTGAACCCGGGCACCCAGGACATGACTTCCAGGACCAGCTCGGGAAGGTCGACCTCGGGCACCATAGCCTCGACCCGGCGGCGCAGATCCACCAGCGACGGCGAGTCCGGTTCCGCCTTCAACGCGGCGAGGTGGAGTCGGCCGTCCCCGTCGACGGTCGCCGGACCGTCACTGTCCAGCCTCGCGGTGACCTCGCGGTAGGCGGTGTCCACCGCGGCGGCATGCTCGGCGAGCAACGCGCCCGGATCGTCGGGCAGGTTCAACGCGTTCATCCCGGCCTCGCGGGCACGTTCCCACGCGGGACCGGCCAGCAACTGGGCTCGCGGGTCGCGCCAGCGCGTCGAGTGCGGGGCGAAGATGTTGCGGTGCTTGAGATGCCGATGGAATTGCTCGAGCAGACACAGCGTGTAGGCGGCACGGTCGACCGTTTCATCCGGTCGGCCTTCCCGGTAGACCAACCGCTTCCACCCGCCGCCGATGAGATCGTGATCGACCTGGCGGGCATCGAGCCAGCTCGCGGGCAGTTTCGACTTCGTCGACATCAGCTCACCGAGGGAGTTCATCGCCGCCAGTACCGCCGCACCGTCCGCGGTGGCCCCGAACACCACTGTCCGCATCATCGGTGGCAGGAACACCCGGACCGTGGCCAGGCGTCCGGCCAACTCTTCGAGGCGCTGCTCGTTGAGTTCGGCGTCATCGACCGGAACCAGCTCGTCGATCACCGCGACAGCGGCACGTAGCTCGCTCTTGGTCGCGGTGTTCTCGATCAGATCCCACATCATGTCCAAACTCAGGTCCGGTTCGACCTCGGTCATCTCCAGCAGCACCTTCACCGCCGCCGCGAGCTTGCCCGCATAACGTGACACCCGCGGATATCGGCGCAGCTTCTCATCGCGGGACTCGCGTTCGGCCTTGGACATCAGATCGGTGACCATCAACAGGTCGAACAGCTCGAGCACGTCGTCGGTCGCCCTGCCCGTCAACACTTTCACCGTGGCGACCATGACCGCCAACCGATGCCGGCGGGGCTCGAGGCGCCGCAGCGCAGGAGCCTTGCTCGACAACCCGTAGGTGGCCAGTCCGATCACCCGGCGCTGCGGAACCATCGACACATCCAGGGACTGCCCGCCCACCGCGATGAGGTCGGACAGCCGGTCCAATGCCGTCAGCATCCCTTTGGAGCTGGTCCGGAACACGCCCTTGCGAAGTCGTTCCAGCTCGCTGACCCGGCGTTTACCCTCGGGAGCCTCCAACAACGCCAGCAGCACTGAAGCGGAACCGGCACTCAGTTGATCGGTCAGCTGACTCCACAACCGCTGATCAGCGGCCTGGCGGCCATCGGTGACCAAACGTTCCAGAGTGCGCAGACCCGGCAGCAGCGCCTGGCGTTTACGGAGCCAGTCGACCGCGCCGGCGAACATCGCTTTCGGTCCGTCACCGGTCACCCACGCCTGGTCTGCGACCCACGCCGCCAACTCCGACTCGACCTCGCCGAACGAGGTCAGGTCGTACTCGCGCTGGATCTCCCACGCGTGTTCGAGTTTGGTCTTGTCCCGCTCGGTGTACTGCTTCACACACGAGGAGTCCTCGATGCCCAGCTGCTCGGCGAGATAGATTCCGAGCTGGCGGACCGTCACGACCTGAAGCGCGAACCCCAGCCGGTTGTAGTCCCGACGTCGACCCGCTATCAGCTTCCGGTCTTCGTCATCGAGGTAGAAGAAGCGTTCCAGCTCAACACGGGACAACGCCCCAAACCGGCCGTAGCCGCCCTCATCGGTCACGCCGACATGAAATCACCTACAGCGCAACGCCGCTCGATGTTTGCGTGCTTAAGGGCCACGCCTCGTCTGAGCTCGTTTCAAGTTGCGCGATGGTTTACCGCAGACGAGCGCACCCAACACCGTGACCAACATTCTTCGCGGCTGGAGTGCCGGCACGGCGGGTCAGGTGGGTCGGATGGCGCCCAGCGCCTGGTCGAGGAGGACGCCGAACGGCTTCGCCTGGTTGGTGGTGAGCCAGATGCTCCAGGCGGCGATGAGGCAGGAGAAGGCCGCACCGACGATGGCCGCGGTGCGCGGGTCGGCCGGATCGGACCGACCGGTGCGGGCGCGCACCTCGTCGAGCACGAGCTCCTGCATCCGCGACACCCGTTCGAGGTAGCTGGCGTTGAGCGTCGGATGGTCTCGGACGATCTTCTCCATGGCGACCGACTCAGCCCTGCGGGCATCGTTCTCGACATGATCGGCGACCCGCCCGAAGATCTGCCGCAGCGACACCCAGAGGGGTTCGCCGGCCGGGCGGGCGGCCAGGTCCTCGGCGAGTTGCTGCCCGAAGAACTCGTACTTGCCCATCACCAGCTCTTCCTTCGACGCGAAGTAGCGGAAGAACGTGCGTTTGGACATGCCGG
>WNGD01007752.1_pt1 | contig 10673 bp, 8 predicted proteins | sample 5400671 | NCBI WGS metagenome assembly WNGD01 (sample SAMN13153369, study PRJNA577476) | soil metagenome | isolation source: 40 cm soil or saprolite under grassland replicate 2 | place: USA:California | collected 2016-06-15
TCCTGCTTCGTACCGTGGGTCACCGGGCTGGAACCCTATGCGCCCGAGCCAGAAAAGGCCAGAGGAGGGCCAAACCAAGGCCCAGCGCGGCACTTGCGGTGAAGGCGGACGCGCCTCCGGCGCGCTGAAACACCGCGCCGATCCGGGCGGTGCCGTGGCGCTGAAACCAGAACAGACCAACCAGGATGATCAGGGTGAGCGGGACCACCCAGTGCGCCAACGCCGGCGTCGCGATCTCGAGCCCCTCGACGGCGCTCATCACGGAGATGGCCGGGGTCAGGGCGCCGTCGGCATAGATCAGCGCGGCCCCGAAGATCCCCAGGACCACCATGACCTTGAGGGGCCGCAGCCCGCGCCCGAGACGGCTGCCGTTCACGAGCGCCATCAGGGCGACGACGCCGCCCTCGCCCTTGTTGTCGGCGCGAATGATCACGATGTGGTACTTGATCGTCACGACGAGGACCAACGACCAGAACACCAGCGACAGGACGCCCATCACGTTGTCGGACGTGACGGGAATGCCGTGCGGGCCGTGGAACGCCTCGCGAAGCGCGTACAGGGGACTGGTGCCGATGTCGCCATAGACGACGCCGAGCGCAGCCACTGCCAGCCCGGCCAGATACCGGCCGCGCGGTTCTTCCTGCTTCGTACCGTGGGTCACCGGGCTGGAACCCTATGCGCCCGAGCCAGAAAAGGCCAGAGGAGGGCCAAACCAAGGCCCAGCGCGGCACTTGCGGTGAAGGCGGACGCGCCTCCGGCGCGCTGAAACACCGCGCCACGCCGAAGCCGCTCCCCTGGCGGTCTCCGGCGAACGCGGCGACGAGCGCGCGCTCCGGGCTCTCGGTGAGCCCCGCGACCAGCCCCAGCGCGAGGAACAGCGCCCACGTTTGTCCGGGCCCCGTCGCGAACGCCATGCCCGCGGCGAGGCCGGCGTAACACAGCCAACCCAGCCACATCGTGCGCGACGGGCCGAGCCGGTCCGAGAGGGCGCCGCCCACGAAGCTCGACGACGACCGCACCACGTGCACCGCCGCCCACAGGAGCGGCACGACCGCCACAGGAATGCCGAGCCGCTGCGCGTGCAGAATGATGAGCGTGTCCGGCATGCGGAGGAGGTAGAAGAAGCAGATGGCGAAGAGGCCGGGCGGTACAGGGCGGTAAGAGGCGGTAGAAGGCGGTAGTGAGACCGGTCCCGCTGCCGAACCTACCCCCCCATACCGCCTGGTACCGCCCCTGACCGCCCACATCGCCAGGACAACCACGAGAACGCCCGGCACGATGCTCGCTGCGATCACCGTTCGCACGTCGCCCGAGCCGGAGGTCAGAACCGCCCACGCCACCAAAGGCCCCAACACCGCGCCGGCATGATCGAGGCCGCGCTGCAGGCCGAACGCCCGCCCCCGCAATGGCTGCGGCGTGACGTCCGCGATCAGCGCGTCGCGCGGGGGCGTGCGCAAACCTTTCCCGAGCCGGTCCACGATGCGGAGCCCGATCACCTGCCAGGCGGCGGCGGTCACGGCGATGACGGGCCGCACCACGACCGCGACGAAGTAGCCGATCACGATCAGCGGCCCGCGGCGCGCGGGGCGGTCGGCCAGCCGGCCCGCGACCACTTTCACGAGCGCCGCGGCCGCATCGGCGGCCCCGTCGAGCGCACCGAGCGCCACCGCGCCGCCGCCCAGCACCCCGGTGACGAATGCCGGGAGCAGCGGGTAGATCATCTCGCTTGCGAAGTCGTTCAGGAGGGATACAGCACCAAACAGTTTGACCTGCCGCGGCAAGCGTTCAGTCACCGAGGCCGAGTCCCCAGCGAATGAGCGTGACGGGCAGGCCGCCGTACGGCAGGACGGCTTCGTGGAAGGAGCGGAGGGTGAACGACCCGCCGCGCGCGGCGCGGAAATCGTCGCGCAGGCGGAGCAGCTCGCGCCGGCCCACGGCGTAGCACAGCTGGTAGGCCGGCCAGGCGCAGTAGCGGCGCACCTCTGTTTCGGCGTTGCCGCGCTCGATATGCAGGTCGCGCACCATCTGGTCCACGGCCTGCTCGGGTGTCATGCCCCGCGTGTGCAGCCCCACGTCGAGCAGCACGCGCTCGGCACGCCACAGCAGGTGCACCCGCTGGAAGAACATCTCTTCCTCGGAGGCATAGAACCCCTGCTCCGCCATCATGTCCTCGCAGTACAACGCCCACCCCTCGACCGTGAGCGGCGTCCACAGATTCTTGCGGACGTGGGAGGGCAGCCCCTTCGCGGTGACGAGGTGCAGGTGGTGCCCGGGGTATCCCTCGTGGAGCGCGGTCGCCGCGAGCTCGTAGCGGCTGTGGTCGCGCAGGATGCGCTCCTGCTGCTCCGCCGGGAGGCGGGAGTCGGGGACCGTCACATAGAACCATCCGGTCCGGTCGCGCGAGTACGCGCCGGGGCTGTCGTAGGCGGCGAACGGGATCACGGGGCGCATGAACGCGGGGGTCGGAACCACACCGAGCGGCGCGTCGGGGATCGGCGCCAAGCCTTTCGCGGCAACGAATTCGCGGGCGCGGGCCATTTCCCTGGCGTACGAGTCGACCAGCTCGTTGGCGCGTGGATGATCCGCCCGCAGCCGGTCGGCGACGTCCGGCCAGCGGCCGCCGCCGTCTAGGCGGGCGGCACGCTTCTGCAAGTCGGCCTCGATCTCCTCCTTGAGGCGCAAGCCGTAGCGCCACAGCTCCGGCGCAGTGTCCCGCAGAGCGTGCTGATAGTGTAGCAGGAAATTGAATGCGTCCTCGCCGATCGCGAAGTGGTCGCCGCCGGTGTCGAGCCAGCGGGTCAAGTCCTGCTCGAACTCGGCGAGCGCGGCGGTCGCCCGATCGGTCGCGGAATGGAGCCGCTCCGCCTGCGCCGGCGCGCCGGCCGAGAGTGTGGCGGCCACCTCGCGGAGCAGCAGCCGGCCCCCCTCGCCCATGCGCAGCGCCGTCTCGACGAACACGCTCACGGGCTCGGTGAGCGTCGCCCGGGCGTCTTGGATGAACGCGGGGATGTCCTCGAGCCGCCCCATCGCCGCCCGCGCCTTCTCCTCCGCCGTGCGATCGCCTGAGAGCAGCAGGTGATGCAGGCCGCCGAGTAGATGCGACAACCAGAACTCGGGGTTCGTCGCTTGCGGCCGCATTTGCTCGTAGCGGCGCACCATGACCCGGATTTCGTTGAGCAGGGCGGTCCGATCGATTTCGTCGTCCAATCCGTCCACGGTGGCTTCTTCGAGCGCGGCGGCGAGCGCCTTGAGCGCGGCGAGGTGGGGCGCCAAGGCCGCGTGGCTGAAGCGGCCGTAGCGATCGTCGTAGCCGGCCACGCCGGCCTGCGTCGCCGCCACGGGGTCCAGATGCCAGCGGAGATCGAAGAACGAGCGTTCGATGTCCCGGAAGCTCATACGCCCTGCTTCAGGAGCCGGTGGCACTCCTCGTCGGACAGGACGCGGTCGGTGCGCTTGGCGGCGTCGAACAGCGCCTTGCAGGCTGCTGCATTCTCCGCGTCGTAGCCGTGCGTCTCCAGCCAGTACTTCACGTTCGACAATCCCGAGACGGGTGAGATCTCGATGCGCTGCGCGAAGCCGAACTCCTCGGCGGGCACGGAGCTGTACACGCGGTCGGCGAGCCAGGCGTGCCCCTTCTTTTTCGCCTTGATGATCGCCGCGGCGTGTACGCCCGTCCCCGTCCGAAATGCGTCGGTGCCGACGACCGGATAATTCACCGGGATCGGCACGCCCACCGCCTCCGCCACGAGCCGGCAGTACTCGGGCAAGCGGCGGATGTCGTGCCGGTGCGCGCCGAGCAGTTTCAAGTTGACGAGCAGCAGGTCCATCTCCGCGTTGCCGACGCGCTCCCCCACGCCGAGCGCGGTCGCATGCACGCGGTCGACGCCCGCCTCGATCGCCGCGAGGCAGTTGCTGAGCCCCATCCCCCGATCGCGGTGGCCGTGCCAGTCGATCTTGACACGGTGTTTTTTTACGATCTCCTGCTTGACGAACTTCACCAACGCCTTTACGCCGTCAGGCGTCGCGTGCCCGACCGTGTCGGCGAGGCAGAGCCGCGTGGCGCCGCAATCGATGGCCGCGCCGTACAGCGCCTTCAGCGTCTCGGGCCGCGCGCGCGTCGTGTCTTCGGTCACGTACATCACCGGCAGGCCGTGCTGCACGGCGTACGTCACCGCCGCGACGCTGGCTTTGACGATGCGGTCCAAGGTCCAGTCCTCGGCGTACTGGCGGATCGGGGAAGAGCCGATGAACGTCGCCGCCTCGATCTTGATCCCCAGCTCGTCGGAGATGCGCACGATGGGCTCGACGTCCGACACCACCGTGCGGGCGGCACAGTTGGGCGCGATCGGCAGCTTGGCGTCGCGGATTTCCTGGGCGAGGGCGCGCACCTGCTCCACGACGCGCGGCCCGGCCCCCGGCAACCCGATGTCGGCCGCTACAATGCCGAGGTCGGCCATGAGGTGCAGCAGCCGCTTCTTATCGTCGAGGGGAGGGTCCGTGACGGACGGGGACTGCAGCCCGTCGCGCAGCGTCTCGTCGTTCAGGTCGACCTGGGCCCGCGTCCAGTCGAACGCGGCGCCCCCGTTGGCCCCGTTCCAGTCGTAGATCAGGTCGCGCTCCTCCATGGGATTAGTGTTGCGCGCGTGCACGTCCAGGTCAAGCGCCGGGTTGCCGGAGGCTCAAGATGTACCGTAGCTTGCGGGCGATGCCCCTCCCCGAGTCGATCGACGCCGTCGTGGCGCACGACCGCGTGCGCGCCGCGCGCCACCACATCGAGCGCTCCGACGAGAGTACGCTGGCCCGCCAAGCGGCGTTGTCGGCGATTCCCGCGCCCACCGGTGCGGAAGGCGCGCGCGGCGCCCACGTCGCGGCGCTGTTCCGGGGCGCCGGCCTGAGCGACGTCGCAGTCGATGAAGTGGGCAATGTCACCGGTTGGATAGGCGCGCGCCGTGAAGACGCCGTGGTGCTGAGCGCCCACCTCGACACCGTGTTCGCCGCGGGACTCGACGTCTCGGTCGCGCGCAGCGGCGCGCGCCTCGAGGGACCCGGGATCTCCGACAACGCCCGCGGCCTGGCCGCGCTGGTCACGGTCGCCGAGGCCCTCGTGCAGTCGCGGGTTCCGACGGTGCGGCCGGTACGTTTCACCGCGACGGTGGGAGAGGAAGGCCACGGCGATCTACGGGGTGTGCGTCACCTGCTCGATCGGTCCCGCCCCCACGCCTTTATTGCGCTGGACGGCGCTGGGATAGAGCGGATCGTGCACCGGGCGCTCGGCGCCCGCCGCTACCGCGCCACCTACCGCGGCCCCGGCGGCCACTCCTGGGCCGCCTTCGGCGTCGCGAACCCCGCCAACGCCGTGGGCCGAGCGACCGCGCTACTCGCCGACTTGCCCACGCACCACGCACCACGCACGACTTGTGCCGTTGTCCGCCTTGGGGGAGGTACCGGCCTCAATTCGATTCCGCAGGAGGCGTGGTTCGATGTCGATCTCAGGAGCGAGGACCCGAGGGCGCTAGCCCGGCTCGACGCGGCGCTCCAGGGGATCCTCGCCCGCGCCCTCGCCGAGGAGAACGGCCACCGCACCGCCGGGACGCCCCCGCTCCAGCTCGATCTCCGCCGCGTTGGGGACCGCCCGTCGGGTCTCACGCCGCGCGCCCACCCGCTCGTGCAGACGGCCATCGCCGCGACGCGCGCGCTGGGCCGCCCTCACGAGCTCGCCTGCGCCTCGACCGATGCCAACGTGCCGATCGCCCTGGGCGTGCCCGCGATCGCACTGGGCGCGGGGGGTCACGCGGGGGACGCGCATCTGCCGACGGAATGGTATGAGAACGTGGATGGACCGTTGGGGGTGGTCCGCGCCCTGCTCGTTACGGCGGCGATGGCGGAGGTGCGTTAAGGGCCTGCAACGCCTCGCGGCTGTGCCGCGTGACGCGCAGCTGCGAGGAGTAGACGTGCCGCACCACCCCGCCCCGCCCGATTACGTAGGTCACGCGTCCCGGCAGAACGCCGAGCGTCCGCTCCACGCCGTACATCTCCCGCACCATCCCGTCGCGGTCGGAGAGCAATAAGAAGGGGAGCCGCTCGTTCGTGGCGAAGCGCTGGTGCGACTTCACGGAGTCGGAGCTTACGCCGATGACCTCGGTGTCCGCCGCGGCGAAGACGTCATACGCGTCGCGAAAGGAACGCGCCTCGAGCGTGCAACCCGGGGTGGCATCCTTCGGATAGAAGTACAGTGCGACGTTCTTCCTCTCGGTCAGCTCGTGCAGGCGCACGGGCTTCCCCCGCTGATCGAGCAGCGTGAAGTCCGGCGCCGCGTCTCCGACGCGCACGCCGCTCAATGCGCTGCCCCGCCCCCGCCGGGCAGTCCTTTGCTCTTGTGCATCAGCAACAGCAGCGGCAGCGACAGCACGAACGCCGAGCCGAACAGCAGGAACAGCTGCTCGAACGACAGCATCAGCGCCTGGGTGGTGACGATGCCGTTCAGGACCCCGATCGCCTTGGTCTGCGCCAGGGCCGGCAGCTCGCCGCGGCCGATGAGCGCATTGGTGATCGCCGCGAGCCGCTCCTGCGTCGCCGCGGCGTACGCCGTCACGTTCGCCGCCAGGTCGGCCTTGTGAATCGCGGTGAAGCGCTGCAGCAGTGTGGCGGAGAGGGCGATCCCCACGCTGCCGCCGAGCTGCCGCATCAGGTTGAAGAGCCCCGTGCCGTTCGGGATCCGGGACATGGGCAAGTCGGCGAGGGCGAGGTTCGTGAGCGGCACGAAGATCAACCCCAGTCCCACGCCACGGAACACGAGCGGCCAGAAGAAGTCGGTCATGCCGCTCTGGGTCGTGAAGTGGGCGTGCTTCCACATCGACAGCGCGAACAGCGCCACGCCGACCATGATGGAGTAGCGGCCGTCGAACTTTCCTTGCAGCCGGCCCATGAACGCCATCGTGAACGCGCTCGCCAGCGCGCCGGGCAGAATCACGAGCCCCGTCTGATTGGCGGTGAAGTGCTGGACGTTCTGGAGGTACACGGGGAGCACGAAGATCGTCGCGTACAGGCACACGCCGAGCACCATGCCGAACACGACGCCCACCGCGAGCTGGCGGCTCTTGAGGATGCGCAGGTCGACCACGGGGTGCGCCGTCCGCAGCTCGTGCCAGATGAAGGTGATCAGCGACACCGCGCTGATCGCGGCGAGCGCACGCACCTCGCTCGAGGCGAGCCAATCGAGCCGCTCGCCACGCTCGAGCATCATTTGCAGCGCGCCCACGCCGGCCGCGAGCAGCAGCAGCCCCGGGTAGTCGACGCGGTCCACCTTCTGCTGGTGCCGCGAGTCCTGGATGAACGACAGGGTGAGCGCCAGGGCCAGCATCCCGAAGGGGATGTTGATGTAGAAGATCCAGGGCCAGCCGTAGGAATCGGTGATCCAGCCGCCGACCGTGGGGCCGAGCGTGGGCCCGACCATCACGCCCACGCCGAAGATCGCCATCGCGGTGCCGTACTCCTCGCGCGGGAACTCTTCGTAGAGGATCGCCTGCGACGTGGAGAGCAGCGCGCCCCCGCCGAGGCCCTGCACGATGCGCCAGAACACGAGCGCTTCGAGAGAGCCCGCGTTGCCGCACAGGAACGACGCGATGGTGAACAGCGCGATCGAGCCGGCAAAGTAGCGGCGCCGTCCGAAGAACGCCGACAGCCAGCCGGTGATCGGGAGCACGATCACGTTGGCGACGATGTAACCGGTCGAGACCCAGGCGATCTGGTCGAGCGTGGCGCCGAGATTCCCCATCATGTGGGGAATCGCGACGTTCACGATACTGGTATCGAGCAGCTCCAGCACCGACGCGAGCGATACCGTGATCGCGATCAGGTACCGGTACTTGTATCGATCACCGACGCCCGGCAAGGCGCCGGCGGGAAGGACCGCGGTCGCCATCGTTGCTTACCTGGTCGCGATCGTGACGTTCACGCTCATGCCGGGCCGCAGCACGCGCGCGCCGCAATCGGCCGGACCCTCCGGGCGAACGCGAACGGGAACCCGCTGCACCACCTTCGTGAAGTTTCCGGTGGCGTTGTCGGGGGGCAGCAGCGAGAACTTCGCACCGGTCGCAGGGGAGATGCTCTCAACCCGCCCGCCGAAGGTGCAACCGGGGTACGCGTCGACCGTGAACCGCGCGGCCTCGCCTGGACGGACGCCGGCGGTCTCCGTCTCCTTGAGGTTCGCCACCACCCACACGTCCTGGAGCGGCACGACCGCCATCAGCGGCTGACCCGGCTGCACCAGCTGGCCGACTTCGGCGGTCTTCTTCGAGACCACGCCGTTCGCGGGCGCCGTGACGCGGGTGTAGGAGAGCTGCAGCGCCGCTTGATCGCGCGCCGCGCGTGAGGCGGCGACGCGGGCGTCGGCGCCCGCCAGGGCCGCCTGCGCGGCCGCGAGCTGCGCGTCCGCCGCTGTGGCGGCGGCGCGCGCCGCGTCGAGCTGCTGCGCGCTCACGATGTCCTGCTGCGCCAAGGGCTCCATGCGCGCCAGATCGGCACGCGCCTTGAGCGCGTTGGCCTGCGCCTGTGCGACCGCGGCCTCGGCCTGCCCCACGCGCGTGCGCGAGCTGACCGTCGCGAGCAGCGCCTGTAGGTCGGCCTCGGTCTGGGCCAGCCGCACCACGAAGTCGCGGTCGTCGAGCACGACCAGCGTGTCGCCCGCCTTGACCTCCTGGTTCTCCCGCACCCGCACCTCGGCCACGAACCCGCCGACCTTGGGGAGGATCGGAATGATGTGGCCGTCGACTTGCGCGTTGTCGGTCGAAACGTGCGAGCGCGCGAACCACCAGCGCTTGGCGCCGAATCCCAGCAGGGCAAGCAGCGCCACGCCCATGAACAGGAAGACGATCCGGCTCCGGCCAGCCGGCGCCGCCGCCTGTTTGCCGGTCGACCGCGCCGGTTTCGCTTCGATCTCTGGTTCCATTACCGTTGCCATGATCCCTCTTGATTGACCCCGGGCGCGAGCCCGGGGGATCCTAGGTTAATGGAGCGTCCGTGCCAGACCCGCGGCGCGAGCCAAGGCGACCCGGGCCGTCGCCGCCGCGAAGCGCGCGTCGATGTCCGTGTCCCGCGCGCGCAACAACGAGGCCTGCGCGTTGATCACTTCGATGTTTCCCGCCACGCCCGCCGCGAAGCGCTCGCGCGCCTGTGCCATTTCGTCGGCCGCGAGCCGCAGCCGCTCGGCCGCGATGACCTCCTGCGCCTGAGCGGAGGCGAGGTCCAGCAGGGCCGTCTCCACGTCCGCGGCGATCTGCTGCCGCAGGTCGCGGGCCCGCACTTCACTCTCGCGCGCGACGGCCGACTGCTCGGCCGCCCGACCCTCGCGGCGGAAGCCGTCGAGGATCGGGATCGACACCTGCACGCCGATCTGCCGCGTGCCGACCGACGTACTCGGCGTGAGCCCGCTCAGACCGTAGTCCGCCGCGACGTCCAGCCGCGGCAGCCGCTCGGCGTTGATCGCGGACTTCGCGGTCCGCGCCGCGTCGCCGCGCGCGACTTCGGCCGCCAGGTCGGGACGGTGCGTCAACGCGACCGCCACGATCGAGTCGGCGGTAGCGGGTACGGCGGCCACGGGCAGCGCGGCGGTCAGCGTGTCGGTGATCGCGATCGGCGTCCATGGGTCGAGGCCCAGGGTGCGCGCGAGGTCGATGCGCGCGCGGTCCTGCTGATTGAGCGCCACGAGCAACGCCCCGGCCGCCGACACGAGCTGCGTCCGGGCCCGCGTCACGTCGATCGCCGCACTCACGCCGGCGTTCTTCTGGGCCTGCGCCAGTCCCACCAGGTCGGCCGCGACGGCCGAGTCCGCCCGGCGCGCAACCACCTGCGCCGCCGCCCGAGACACCCGCAGGTAGGCCAGGGCGGCACCCGCCGCCGCAGCTTCGGACACGGCGCCACTCTCGGCGGTCGAGCCCCGCACCTGCGCCCGCGCCGCGCGCACCCGCGCCGCACTCGACAGGTCGAACAGGGTCTGGGTGAGGCGCAGGCGTGCGTCCACGTTGTCGAAGGGCCCGATGATGGTGGGCAGCCCCGCGCCGGGCGGCGTCGGGAATTTGATGCCCAGCGTCTTACTGTTGAACGTCCGACTGACCCAGAACCCGTTCACGGAGAACCCGGGGAGCAGGGCGCTGCGGGCCTGGCGCACCCGCGCCTCGGCCTCGTCGGTGCGCAGGCCGGCCAGCGCGACGGCCGGCGCCTCGCCGGAGGCGCGGCGGACCGCGTCGGCGAACGAGAGGCGCAGGGGAGCCGGAGCCTGCGCGGCGAGCGGCGCAGCGATCAGGAAGCCAAGGGCCAACGGCCAACGGCGCTTAGGATTTCGCGATGCCATGGAGATAGAGTTCGATGTGAGTGTCGAGATAGCTACGGACGTCGAAGCCTTCGGGCATGCACGACGCGAAGGCCCGGCGCGCGATCACGGCGTGCATCAGGGGCGCCATGGCGAGCTTCGAGGCCACTGGCAAGTCGACCGGCCGGAATTCCCCGGCCTTGATGCCGCGCTCGAGCACGCTCGCCATGAGGCGCTGTCCGCGGACGGCGACTTCCTGGTAGTAGAAGCGGGCCAGCTCGGGGAAGTTGCCGGCCTCGGCAATAATCAGTTTCGGCACGCCGGCGAGGTTGGTCTCGCCCACGAGGCGCCAGTAATCGCGGACCAG
>WNGD01014341.1_pt1 | contig 10673 bp, 5 predicted proteins | sample 5400671 | NCBI WGS metagenome assembly WNGD01 (sample SAMN13153369, study PRJNA577476) | soil metagenome | isolation source: 40 cm soil or saprolite under grassland replicate 2 | place: USA:California | collected 2016-06-15
ATACAGCGGTGCGCGCTCATCTTGCTGTCCTTGAGCGGGATGGCTTGGTCCACCAGCATAGTGAACGGCGTGGCGGCCGGAAACCTTCCGCAGTGTATGACCTGGCACCGGCAGCCGAATATCTGTTCCCGAAGTCCTATGGCCAGCTTCTGGACCAGCTTCTGGACGTCCTCCAGGGGCGGATGAAGCCTGAGGAAGTAGAAACGCTCCTGCGTGAGGTCGGGCGGCGCATGGCTGCTGAGTGGAAGCTCCCATCTGCAGAGCTACGGGTGCGGCTGGAGGCAGCGGTCAACGTCTTTCATGAACTGGGCGGCCTGGCAGGACTGGAAGCGTGTGATGGGCATGCCTGTCTTCGCGGGTATCGGTGCCCGTTCGCTGCGCTGGTGCCAGAGCATCCAGAAATCTGCCGCCTCGCCGAGACACTGCTCTCGGAACTGGTAGGTGTGCCCTTGCAGGAACACTGCGACCGAACTGGTCCTGTGCCATGCCGCTTCGTCGTGCTCGTGTGAGTGGAGTCGCTCTGGGAGAGCTGAATCCCTCTTTACGTAGGCAAAGCCCTTTGCGGCTCGCCAACAGGCTGCGATTCTCGCTTTTCGAATGGTGAAGTCGGTAGCGTCGTCTTCGTTCTCAATCTACCTGTCATGTAAATGAAGAAGACCAGTATGAGAACTGCTTCAGCAATATTGATCATTTCGTAAGATGCCAGCGAGACGGCGCCAATTGTCACATTCAATTTATCGAAGAATGGGCCAATCGGCGCCGGAAGAAGTGTCAGGCCCCATGAACCGTTCCAGAGAGCATGCTGCGCTACAGCATAGAGCCAGCAGGCTGAAGTCTTCAGTAAACGGTGCTTCCCTGGGCGTGTGAGATAGTACCAGCCGAGTGCGACCATCGCCGCACCGAAGCCATGTAGCAGTCCTGATCCTGTACGGATGAGCGCGATACTCAACCAGTCCTGGTAACCATAACTGATGTAGCCCGTTGTTTCGATCAGATCGAAGCCAATACCGCATGCCAGCCCGAGCACAAACGCCTCTGCTGCGCTGCGTATCCGCCCGATCAATACTACGACAGCTATTGGCTTGACAGCCTCCTCGATCACGGGAGCAATAACTGCCACCACCAGGAGAATAAGGTTGTACACTGCAGGATTCTGGCAATTCGGGGCGGTGGGCCGGTCAATGCACAGTAAAGGGTTCACAGCTTGACCTTGCACTAGTAAGACCTGGAAAACGAATTCCAGCAAAAGCGCAAGCCCAACACTCAGAGTAGCACCGCTTACTAATGCCAGGGTGAAACGTCGCCAACTTGTGGGCCAGGGAGACGACCTGGGAAAGTGCAGGCGTCGATCGGCAAGAGCCAGCACCGCTAGCGCAGGAAAGATGCCTGCAAGCAGTATTAGCACTGCTGTCACAACTGGATAAGCTACTGCCAGCCCTTGTTTCTGGAGCAGGTAAGCAATTCCTATAACAGCCACGTACAGCAGGACAAAAATCCAGAACTGTGGCAATGCAAAATCGGCTGAGGGTTTTCGTAAGAACGCTGAACGGCTGCTGTGATACAACCCGAATCCTCCCCCAACGATTCCTGCACAGGTAAAGCCGATGAACAGCATGACCCCGGCGAAATATTCGCTCTTGCTCAAGTTTGTGGGAGGAGCAATAGCAAGCAGCGCTAGCAGCCCCAGTAAGCCAAGACCCGCCAGTAATAGAAGGCTCGAACAAATCAGGGAGCTTATAGCTACCCCAAACAGATAGCCATCACGTTTTGGCTGCGGTGGTTGCCAGGGATAGCCATACCCATAAGCAGGATAGCCATCATACCTGGCATATGGAGGGGGAGCCAGTGGAGCATAGACACCTGGAGGAGGGGATACATAGCCCTGATATGAAGGATAGCCAGGAGAAGGTGAGTAGCCCAGACTCTGTGGAGGATAGCCCGCAAATGGGGGATAGGGTGGATGGCCCTGTCCCTGCTGAACTGGGTTGCCTGGCCTCTGATCGTAAGCTTGATACCCAGGATATGGAGGATATGCAGGGCGAAAGAGAGGCGCTTCTGATGGGTCTGAAAGCAATGAGCCTGAGACATGCTCACGATGGGTAAATTGTGGATCGGGTTCAGCTTGAGTCTCAGAGGCCATTGGCCTTTTAAATTGCGTTCCTGGCGCGATCGGCGGCTGTTGCTGAACCTGGTGACCTGCTTCCCACGGCCCCCATAATTCCGATGTTGGCTGGCGCTTTGGCCCGTCGGGGTCGGCTGCCTGCCCTTGATTCTCTAAACTCACGCTGGTGATGCCTTCTCTAAAAGCTACCTTTAATTAGGAGACGAAGCCCTATCCCCAATATAACATAGTCAGCCAGCTATCTATATCATATATGATAAACAGCCTGTTCAGGAGGCTCTTCTTCTTGCCCGAAGATGTTCTAGGATCAGCATGCGTGCAAGAGTCGAGGGGCCTATGCCTTTCTCTCTAGCCTCTCTGCTGAGTTCCTCAAAAGTTTCTTCGTCAAACCGTACAGTAAGAGCTTTCTTTGAACGAGCTGGGACGAACTTTACATCCTCAACAGGAGTAAGCTCGTCTGCAAATTCCTCGCTTGAGTGGGTGTCCCAGAAAGCCGCCTCTTCCTCAATGGTCTTAAAGGTCGGGATGCGGCTCTTAGCAACCCTTGGCCGCTCTTGTTCTTTGCTTGTCATAAGTGTCTCTTTTTGCTATGTCGCAGATACGCTCTACGCTCTGCATCATCGGCATCTCTGGCGGTGACCAAACTGTACACACCTCGTCCCCTCGGAGCAACAAACACTGCCAGGTATCGGCCTGCCTCGGTTTGTCCAATGATGTGATAGCGTCCCTGCCTTGCCTTCCGAATAAAAGGAGCAGCAAAAATAACCTCTTCAACCTCTGCAACACTCACCTGGTGGCGCGCGATATGCTCTTCTCGTCCAGGCTCGATAACAAGTTCGTAGATTTTCACAAAATATGCATCTTTTTGCAGCTATTGTAATATAAAGGATGCTTTTTGTCAAGTAAATTACTAACGTTCTACCAGCTTTGCCTCGACCGTCCCCTGGCCTTGCAAGGCCTCCTCCAGTTTTTGATGGAGCTTCTCGGAATAGTGCATCGTGTTATCGCCTGGCGTCAATAACACCTGCCATTCACCATTCACAACCAGAATATCATAATGATCGCGACCGGGCTGGTCTCGAATGCAATTGAATATATCCAGTACACGCATCTTATCGTCAGATATAGATTTTTCGTCAGAGCCGCTGATTTGCAGTGTAATCCAGACCTGGTATTGTTTGCGGTTCATCTCCTCCTCAATCGTATTCAGTAGCTCTACGCTGTTACACAGAATACCTGGCTCATCTCGTCGCACCTGCACCTCACCAAGCACAATAACCACCGAATCCTCGAACCACAATTCCGCTGTCTCCTCGTAGATTCTTGGAAAGACTGTCACACTGATAGAACCATACAAATCCTCGATCTGGACAACGCACATGGTATCGCCTTTCTTGGTAGTGATGCGGCGCGCCTCAGTAATCGTCCCACCCAGCACGACCTTCTGCCTGTCTAGCTCCTCAGTAATCTCAGCAGTGTTGTGTGTCACTCGCTCCTTGAGGAGGTCACTCATATATGCTAGCGGGTGCTTTGATATGTAAACGCCAATGAGTTCCTTCTCCCATGCCAGCAACTGCTTGCGCGAGATCTCCTCAGCGTTCGGGTTGAGCGCGAATTCAAACGCGTTGTCTATCTCTTCCATATCTCCAAACAGGCTGATCATGCCGCGTTCTTTAGCAGCACGCTCGATCTTACCAAATTGCATCGCGCGCTCTACGGCATCGAGCAATTGGGATCGTTTGCCATTTGCTAGCGAGTCCATTGCTCCCGCTTTAATCAGTGTCTCAAGGGCTCCCTTGCCAACAAATTTGGGATCCACGCGTGTACAGAAGTCGGACAGCGACTTGAATAGTCCGCCTTCGTTCCGGGCCCGCACGATTTCTCCAATCGGCCCCTCGCCAATGCCCTTAATCGCCAGCAGCCCAAAACGAACCGCTCCATTTTCTACGGTGAAGCCCCTGTTACTCTTATTTACATCAGGTCCAAGTACCTCAACCCCCATGCGTTTGCACTCCGCAATTGCGTTGGCAATTTTCCTGGCATCAGAAGCTTCGGTAGTCATCGTGGCGGCCATGAACTCGGCAGTGTAGTTTGCCTTGAGATAGGCGGTATGGTAAGCCACCACCGCGTAACTCGCAGCATGGGCTTTGTTGAAGCCGTACCCGCCAAAGGGCAAGATAAGCTCATAAAGCTGTTCGGCAACTTCAGGCTTCACGCCATTTTTAATGCAGCCATTGATGAACTTGTCTTTATATTTGATAATCTCTGCCATGATCTTTTTGCCCATTGCCTTGCGGAACTTGTCCACTTCTCCCCAGGAGAAGCCTGCAAGGTTGACTGCAATCAGCAATACCTGGTCCTGGTAAACGATGACCCCATAAGATTCGGCGAGCCATTGCTGCAGGCGCTGGTCAAGGTAGGAGACTTTTTTACGTCCATGCTTGGCATCAATAAAATCTGGAATACTGTCCATTGGACCAGGCCGGTAGAGCGCGACCATAGCTGTGACATCCTCGATGCAGGTTGGGCGCAATTGTTTGATGTACTCTCGCATCTTGGCCCCTTCAAGCTGGAATACACCTGTTGTCTCTCCCGCTGCCAGCAGATCAAACGCTTTCTGCCTCTTCTTATCTTGCTCAGGTTCACCAGTTTCATCCAATGGCAGCTTATCCAGGTCTATCACTTCCCCGCGTGCCTCTTTGATAAAATTGATCGTATTTTGCACCGTCGTCAGGTTTGAAAGGCCCAGGAAATCCATTTTGAGCAGGCCTAGTTCCTCCAGATATTTCTGCTCATATTGGGTGGCACGGCCCTTGCTGGGATCTTTAGTATCGCGCAATTGCAGTGGCACAAGTTCATCCAGTGGGTCATGGGCTATCACAACGCCGGCAGCGTGGATACCTGTGGTGCGCACTGATCCCTCCAATTCGAGGGCCTGGTCGATGAGCTTTTTGGCCTGCTCGTCCCTTTGATAAAGGTCAGCCAGTTCTCTAACCCCTTGCAGCGCCCCTTTGAGTTTGACATGAGGGCCGCTGGGTATAAGGCGGGTAATATAGTCACCTAAACTCTGCTGCCCATAGGCACGCGCTACATCCTTGACTGATGCCCTGGCTGCCAGGGTGTTGAATGTGACCATCTGCGCTACTTTATCTTGCCCGTATTTTTGCGTGACATAGGCGATCACGTCTTCGCGACGATCATCAGGGAAGTCCATGTCGATATCGGGCATGCTCATGCGTTCAGGATTGAGAAAGCGCTCGAAGAGCAATTGATAGCGCAGCGGATTCACATTGGTGATGCCCAGTACATAAGCGATAAGGCTTCCAGCTGCCGAACCGCGTGCAGAGCAGCGAATATCAGTAGAGCGTGCAAAGTTGACGAAATCCCACACAATCAAGATATACTGCACAAACCCTTTCTGGGCGATAATGTTGAATTCGTAGTCAAGTTGCTTTTGTATTGGTTCGCTCATGTCACCGAACCGCTCTTGCACACCCTTTAAGCAGAGATGGTAAAGGTACTCACCCTGCGACTTGAACTCCGCTGGGATGGGATAGTTGGGAAGCTTGGCCCGTCCAAACTCTAGCTTTACCTCGCATTGCTCAGCAATACGCACGCTATTCTTGATTGCTTCGGGTAAGTCCGGGAAGAGTCGTGCCATTTCTTCCGGGCTTTTTAAATAATATTCATGGCTATCAAACTTCATGCGCTTTGGATCATCGAACTGTTTGCCTGTCTGGATGCAAAGCATAATATCCTGGGAAATAGCATCGCTTGCGCTCACGTAGTGCAGGTCGTTGGTAAGCACCAGGGGGATTTGCATGTCTCGATGCATATCAAAGAGCAGTTCGTTGAGCTTCCCCTGTGATGAATCCTGTCCCTGGTGCTCCTGAATTTCAAGGTAAAAATTCTCAGGCCCAAAGGTATCAAGATACCATTTCGCCGTTTTGCGTGCTCCTTCCGTATCGCCTTTAAGTAACATCTCTGGAATTTCACCAGAGATGCAGGTCGACGTAGCAATCAGCCCCTCCGCATGGTCAGCCAGCACGAACTTATCGATACGTGGTTTGTAATGCCAGCCCTCTGTATGCGCAATGGTAGTGAGCCTCATCAAATTGCGGTAGCCGCGCTCATTTTTCGCCAGTAACAGCAGGTGATTGTAGTCATAACGCCCACTGCGATCATCGATATCGTTACACAGGTAGGCCTCGACGCCGATCACAGGGTTGATACCCTGGGCTTTGCACTCCTGGTAAAACTCGATCACGCCGTACATAGCACCGTGATCGGTAATCGCGAGGTGCTGCATACCATGCTCTTTAGCTTGCCTGACCAGTTTCTGTGTGCGGCTAAAGCCATCCAGTATGGAGTATTCACTGTGGACATGCAGATGCGCAAAATCGGCACTCATAACGCTGCCTCCGTTTTAAAATAACCTGTAATAAGGATAGTAGATCAAATATTCTAAAGTCAAGGGAGAATCTAATAAATCAGTGCATAAGCTATCCGTAGGGGTGAGGTGGGTGGGCCTTTATGGTCGCCCGTCTCGCCTTATGATCCCCTCCCCAACAGACATAGCCCCTATTCAGAATATACTTTCCACTACATACAACGTCTCAGGCAAACGATACTCACATACACAATCTTTTCTCACGTAATTCGCCAATGATTTTAAAAGGGAGCAAACTTTGAGCGAAGAGGAAACCTTCCTGGGATGGGGGCAGAGTGAGTGCTTGCTGAAAAGAGTATCATCCTGCTGTACTATTTGGAATGGTAGAGACCACAGTCGTTCAGATCACTAGATCACAGCTTCATAAGGATTGTTGTGGATGACATAATCCTCATAGTTCAGCCTGGCGAATTATGGTAGCTCACCTACACCTCTTGCTAAGAATACCATCCTGCTGTACTATTTGGAATGATAGAGACCACAGTCGTTCAGATCACCTAGATCACAACTTCATAAGGCTTGTTGTGGATGACATAATCCTCATAGTTCAGCCTGACGAATCATGGTAGCTCACCTACACCTGTTGCTCGTCCCCGAAACGATGGAGCCAGAGATCCCCTATGTTCATCAAGAACAGCCCGAGCACCCCCCGCTTCCTGGCCTGCTCCATAAATGGCTGGAGCTGCTCATCCATGAAGCGTGCCATCGCTTCGTCATCCTGGATCGAGGCCATAACCTCCAACGCACATAATACCAACGAAGCGAACAGCGCATCCCCTTGCTCCTGGAAGAGCCGCAAGCTTTCCTCGTAGTACGCACGCGCCGCAGCAGGATCGCCCGAGCGATAGACGGTGCTGCCCAGTTGGTAGAGTGTGAGCGCTTCGCCCCATGCATCTCCCAGGTCCTTGAACAGGCTGTGGCTCTCTTCGAACAGGAGACGCGCCGCAGCGGTGTTCCGCTGACTCAAGCGGACAAGCCCCAACAGCCATTCCGCGTAAGCGGTCAATCGCTTGTCTTGTGCCTCGCGCACAATGGGCAAGGCCTCCTCTGCACGAAAACAGGCGGCTTCGAAGTCGTCTTCGGCCCAGGCCAGTAGCCCCGCGCCAAGGAGGGCGCGGCCTCGTGCAACGCTCCGATCGCTGCTCCCAGTTCGGGCCAGCATCTGCTCCAGCCATGCTCCTCCCTCGCGTACCTCGTCGTGCAGGAACCAGTATAATGAGAGCGCTCCAGCCAGGCGCAGCCCGATTTCAACCGCGTCCTGGTTGGCCTTGCACCAGACCAGTGCAGCGCGCAGGTTGGCGTCCTCGCGCTCCAAGCGCTCCAGCCAGCTATCCCACTCCGGCCGGAACAGGTGGGGCTCCGCCTCCTCTGCCAGGCGCAGGAAGTAGTGCGCATGCCGCTCTTGCACGGTGGCTTCCTCTCCGCTAGCTGCCAGTTGCTCTGTGGCATACTCGCGGATCGTCTCCAACATGGTGAAGCGCGGATCTCCACCTGTACCCTGCTGCGCTTGTACCAGGCTCTTGTCCAGCAATTGGGCTAGCTGCTCCAGCACCACTCCCTCGTCGGCCTGCTCGGGGGACGAGGTCCCGAAGGCCTCGAAGACGCAGATCGCCTGCGCAGCTTCTAGCGTGAAGCCGCCAGCGAAGACCGACAGACGCCGGAACAACTGCTGTTCGCCTTCCTCCAGCAGGTCGTAGCTCCAGGCAATTGTGTTGCGCAGCGTCTGCTGGCGCTCTGGCAGATCCCGTGCCCCCCGGCTGAGCAGCGGCAGGCGGCGCTCCAGTCGTGCCAGCAAGGCAGCAGGGGAGAGCACCGAAAGAGATGCCGCAGCGAGCTCGAGTCCCAGTGGCAGCCCATCCAGGCGCTGGCAGATCTCAACGACGCTGGCCGCGTTCTCGCTCGTGAGGGCGAAATCGGGCCTGGCCTCACGCGCACGCTCGACGAACAGGGCCACGGCTGGGATCTCTAGGAGGTGCGCAAGGTCGGGCAGGTGTGCGGGATCCGGCAGTGCGAGCGGAGGCATAGGCACGATCTGCTCATCACGCACGCGCAGGGGCTCTCGGCTCGTCACGAGCAGCTTGAGCCGCCTTGCCTGCTCGAGCGCCTGCACTGCCAGCGGAGCCGCCGCAACCAGTTGCTCGAAGTTGTCAAGCACGAGCAATTGGTCTCGGGGCTCCAGGTAGGTCAGCAAATGCTCCTCCAGCGAGCCATCCCCCGTCTGGGACACCCCAAGCGCCCGCGCTACCGTCGCTACCACCATCGTGGGGTCTTTGAGCGCGGCCAGCGAGATGAACGCGACACCATCTGCATACCGGGAGGCGAGATCAGCAGCTACCTGGATCGCCAGCCGCGTCTTGCCAACCCCTCCTGGCCCGGTCAGTGTCACCAGCCCCACATCCTCCCGCTGCAGCAGAGTTTGGGCTTGTGCGCGCTCCTGTTGGCGATCGATGAGTCGCCTGCGTGGAACGGGCAGTGGGGCCAACCGAGTCGCTACCGGGGTCTCAGCAGGAGTGGTGAAACGCTCGGTCAACAGCAGTGCCAGGTCGTTGGCGATCCGCTCGCGCAGCTCTTCAGGTGTGGCGAACTTTTGGTAAGATGCGGTATCCTCGCTCCGGATATGGTCGAGCAAGGCCTGCAAGCGAGGCTCGCGGTCAGGAGCCGGCGTCTTGACGTAGATCAGCTTTGGTTTCGCACCCGAGAGCTGGTACTCGTCTTCCAGGCCGGACACCTGCATCGTGGGAGCGACCCAGCCATAGCGCTGCCAGTAGAGGCCGATAAAGATATCGCTCTCGCTCAGGTAAGCCCGGTAGAGTTCACGTGGCGGGTAGGGGCGCGCCCCGGCTTCGAAATACACAGGGGTCAGGCGCAATTGGGCAATGGCTTCTCGTGCTGCCTGGCGCTCTGGTGCGAGCTCATCAAGTGTCGAACTGATAAACACTCGCAACCGCTGGTCTGGCGTGCGGATCACAGGAGTTGTGCTGGGAGCCTTTGCCGGACGGCTTTCTGCATCCAGCGGATGATCTGTCTCCATCATGTATCAAGCCCTCTACAGGAACCGCACGTTCTCTTCATTCGAGCATCTGGGAGCTGGGAGGCATGGTGCGGCGTTGCCTGTTCAGTTCCCTCCCGTTCCCTTACACCAGTAAGTATAGCGGGATGTGTCAACCTTGTCACTACTCAAAAATACCTATTGTCTGCCATCCTTCGCGCCCCCCTGTCATCCGTCGCGCATCCCTGTCATCCTGAGCGAAGCGAAGGATCCCTACGGCCGTCAAGCCAGGCCATTCGCGGAGTTTATATTGAGTGAAACGAATGTGCTCAGTGTGACAGGCATTCTCTCCAAATGTCTGCGTATCCTGGTCCTACCTCTGACAGGGGCACTAGGCGTTTTGTAACGCGAAGCTGATCGCTTGCTCCTGCGTCATCGCCTGCCCCGCGCTCCATCCAGCCTCGAATGTTGCTCCATCGAGATGCGCACGAGCCGCAGCGATACGCCTGTTCACCTCCTCCCGGTAGTCACTAGCAGCAGGGAGCAGGCCTGCCAGAGATTGAGCCCTTGCTGGTAGAGCATCTTCGCCTGTTGCTCGCCCCCATACTGATGCAGCCACATATCCCCGATGCTGATCAGGGTCAGCCCGAGCCTGCCTCGATCCTTTGATGCGTGCAGGAGCGGTAGACTTTGCTCATCCAGGGAGCGGGCCGTCTCCTCGTCGCCCTCGGGCAAGACGATGACCTCCAAGGCACTCACCAGCAACGTCACCCCAAACACGTCCCCGATTTGGCGGAAGAGCTGCAAGCTTTCCTCATAGTACGTGCGTGCCGTCTGATGGTCGCCTGAGAAATAGGCGGCCATGCCCAGGAGGTACAGCGTGCTCGCTTCGCCCCACACATCCCCGAGCTCCTTAAAAAGGGTGCGGCTCTCTTCGAGCAAGGGACGCGCCGCCGCGCTGTTGCGCTGACCTATCCGGACAATCCCTAACAACAATTCCGCGTTGGCGATTGCTGCCTTGTCTCCCCTCTCGTGCATAATGGACAGGCACTCCTCTGCTCGAGGGGAGGCCGCTTCGAAGTCGCCTTCGACACAGGCCAGCCAGCCCGCAC
>WNGD01007014.1_pt1 | contig 10672 bp, 9 predicted proteins | sample 5400671 | NCBI WGS metagenome assembly WNGD01 (sample SAMN13153369, study PRJNA577476) | soil metagenome | isolation source: 40 cm soil or saprolite under grassland replicate 2 | place: USA:California | collected 2016-06-15
TGCGAGCCCTCGACCTCGTGGTCGATGGACTTGCCGATGTCGTGGAGCAGACCAGAGAGCTTGGCGATGCGAACGTCGGCGCCGATCTCAGACGCCATCATGGCGGCGAGGTAGGCGACCTCTTTGGAGTGGTTCAGCACCTGCTGTCCGTAGCTTGTCCGGAAGCGAAGGATGCCGAGATGACGGACGACCTCGGGATGCAGACCCTGGAGCCCGAGCTCCAGGACCGCCGCCTCCCCCTCCTCCTTGACCCTCTGCAGGACCTCCTGGCGGGACTTGGCGACGATCTCTTCGATCCGGGCCGGATGAATCCGGCCGTCGACGATGAGCTTGTTGAGCGCGACCCTTGCCACCTCGCGGCGGACAGGATCGAACCCACTGATGATCACGGCCTCGGGGGTGTCGTCGACGATCAGGTCGATCCCCGTGGCCTGCTGAAGAGCGCGGATGTTGCGCCCCTCCTTGCCGATGATGCGGCCCTTCAGCTCGTCGGTCGGTAGTGGCAGCACCGAGACCGAGACCTCGGCGGTCTGGTCGGCGGCGATGCGCTGGATCGACTCGGTGACGATCTCGCGAGCGCGTCGCTCGCTTTCATCCCGGGCCGCCAGCTCAGACTCGCGGACCTTGCGTGCTACTTCGTTGCGCAGGTCCTGCTCCACCTGGGCCATCAGGATGCCTTGGGCTTCCTGTCGCGTCATGTTGGCGACGCGCTGGAGCTCCTTCTCCTGGTCGCGGTAGCTCTCTTCGAGCTTGGCCTTGATATCGTCGAGCGCCTTCTGCTGGTTGCCCAGCTCCCGCTCGCGGCGGTTGAGGTCTTCCCCCTTGTGGTCGAGGTTTTCCTCTTTCTGAAGGAGACGCTTTTCGATCTGCTGTGATTGTGCCCGATACTCGCGGGCTTCCTGTTCGGCGGCGGTGCGGATCTTGACGGCTTCCTCTTTGGCTTCGAGCAGCTTTTCCTTGGCCTGCGTCTCGGCCTCGAGAAGCGTCTGCTGGGCCCTGACCTCGAGGACATGACTCCCGTCGGTCTGCCGGCGCCGCAGGAGCACGTACGAGACTCCCACGCCGGCGGCGAGGCCCACCGCTGCCACCACCAATAGCAATACGTAGACGTAGACAGGCATGACAAGCACCTCGTTAATTCGATTGTCAAAGTGCGTGACCATGGCAGGACGAGAAGAGGGTCCCGCCTCGGATTGGCTCTATGACTTGCGGCCCTGACGGGCTCGCGTGACCTGATTTTAGGCTCCAAGGCCGGCCGGATGGGGCGCGCATCGCGGCAGGCGCGAAGCGCCGGTCAGGCGGCCGAGGCCAAGCAGGGGTGGCCAGAGGAGGAGCGCATCTAGATGCGCGACGACGACGGCCGCGCTCCCTAACGCCGGCATTCGGTTGCCTGAGCCGAGGAGACACGCCTCAGATGGACGGAGGAGGAGCCTAAGCGGTGGGCTCCTCAGACGTGCCCGGCCAGAGCCCCTCGCATGCCTTCCGTACGACCTCCATGGAGAAGCCGCGGCGGAGCAGCTTGGCCCCCACCGAATGCAGCAACTCCCGGTAGCTTGCGAATTTAGTGTTGCCGGCCAGCTTGTCGGCCAACTTGTGGGCGGCCAGGTACTGGGTATGGGGCCCCAATCGCTCGATGGCGGCGTCCGCGACCTCGCGGTCGACCCCTCGGGCAGCTAGCTCGGCGGAGATCGCCATCGGGCCCAACGAGCGGGAGCGCCGGCGCGCATAACGCTCGGCGAACCTGCGATCGCCCAGCCAACCGTTCGCCATGAGCCGCTCTTGGGCGCCGTCGATCTCCACGTCCGGATATCCCCGCCGGCCTAGCTTCCGACGCAGCTCGACCACCGAGTGATCCCGACCGACGATCATCCGGAGCCCTGCGTCGAAGGCTGAGACCGTCGGGGCCGGCTTAGTACTCCTCCGAGGCACCGGCAGGAGTCCCAACCGCACCTGACGTCCTGATGGGCGGCGCCGAGGCAGCGGCCTTCTCGCGCACTCTTGCTTCGATCTCGGCAGACAGGGTCGGGTTCTCCCGCAGGTAGTTGCGGACGTTGTCTCGCCCCTGGCCGAGACGTTGATCGCCGTAGGACATCCAGGTGCCGCTCTTGTCGAAGATCCCGCTCTCGACCGCGGAGTCGATCAACGACCCCTCGCGCGAGATGCCTTCGTTGAAAAGAATGTCGAACTCAGCCGACCGGAACGGCGGCGCCACCTTGTTCTTGACCACCTTGACCTTGACTCTGTTTCCAACCGAATCGAGGCCGTTCTTGATGACCTCGACCTTGCGGATGTCCAGGCGAACTGACGAGTAGAACTTCAGCGCCCGGCCGCCGGGCTGCGTCTCGGGGTTGCCGAACATGATTCCAACCTTTTCTCGCAGCTGGTTGAGGAAGATGACGGCACAGTTGGACTTGGAGATGGCCGCTGTGAGCTTGCGCAGGGCTTGCGACATCAGGCGCGCCTGGAGGCCCATGTGCGAGTCACCCATCTCGCCTTCGATCTCAGCCTTCGGCACGAGCGCGGCCACGGAGTCGATGACGATCACATCGACCGCGTTCGACCGGACAAGGACCTCGACGATTTCCAGCGCCTGCTCGCCGGTGTCGGGCTGGCTGATCAGAAGGTCGTCGATCTTGACCCCGATGCGCGATGCGTAGAGCGGGTCGAGCGCATGCTAGGCGTCGACGACAGCGGCGACGCCCCCCACCTTCTGAGCTTCCGCGATCACGTGAAGGGCCAGGGTGGTCTTGCCGGCGGACTCGGGACCGTAGATCTCCGTCACCCTGCCCCGCGGGATGCCCCCCACTCCGAGAGCCAGGTCAAGGGGCAGCGCACCGGTGGAAATGGCTGTGATCTCGCTGCGCTGAGCGAAGTGCTCCCCGAGCTTCATGATTGCGCCTTTGCCGTAGCTCTTCGTGATCTGGGACATCGCTGAATCGAGAGCTCTGCCCTTCTCTTCCTGGGCTTTCTCTCGCTCCTTGTCCGTGGCCTTGTCCTTTTCTTTGTCTTTGTCCACTTTGTCTGCAAACCCTCCTAGGTCGTTGCGGCGAGTGTTCTACGTCGAGGGGTCAAGAATCAACGTTCTTTACCGGCCGGTTCGGGAAGTCTAGCGAACATGCGTTTGGAGGTCAAGAGGCCGCCTGGCGGATGCTACGAGCCTCGGCGATGAGCATGCGGAGGGCTTCGTCGGCGGCCTGGCGCCGGTTGGAGGCGCGGTCGCCGGTGAACTTGAACTCGCGCGAGGACGTGCGCGTCTCGCCGGCGACCGCGATGTAGGTGAGCCCGACTGGCTTGGCCGATCCGTCGGCGTCAGGCCCCGCGATCCCGGTCACCGCCACCGCCAGGGTCGTGCCGAAGCGCTTGCGCACTCCACCGGCCATGGCCTCCGCCACCTCGCGGCTGACGGCTCCGACTGACTCCAGAAGCCCGCTCGGGACATCCAGCTCCCGCTGCTTCGCCTCGTCTGAATAGGCGATCACGCCACCGGTGAAGTAGGCCGAGCTTCCCGCCTGGTCGGTGATCAGCGAGCCAACCATCCCTCCCGTCGATGACTCGGCCACCGCGACGGTGAGGCTGCTTCCGCGCAGCGCATCCGCGAGCTCGGCGGCCCGCGAGGCCTCCGGCGCGCCTCCGCTTGGTGCGGTGTGCAGGCGGGAATTGTCGAAGGGGGCGATCAGGTGACGGAACCGCCAGAGGTAGTCGAGCCCGCTCCAGAGCGTGAAGATGATCGCGATTCCCACCGCGACGTCGGCGATCGGCACCAATTCGGGATAAGGCCGTTGGAGGATGAGCAGCGCAACCGCGCTCATCTGGGTGATGGTCTTGGTCTTGCCCAGCGGCGCCGCCCCTATGACATGACCTTGCGTCGCAGCGACCGAGCGAAGGATCGTGATGATCAACTCGCGCGAGAAGATCACAACGACGACCCACGCCGCAACGAGGCCCTCCTGGACCAGCACGATCAGGACGGACAGCACGAACAGCTTGTCCGCCAGGGGGTCGAGGAACTTGCCGAAGTCGCTCACGGTCCCGCGACGGCGCGCCAGCTCGCCGTCCAAAGTGTCCGTGAGCGAGAAGAGGACGAACAGGGCCGCGGCGACCTGGTCGTGTCCCGGGAAGCGCAACAGCAACAGGGCCATCAGCACCGGGATCGCCAGCAGGCGGCTCATGGTCAGGCTGTTGGGGATGTTCATCGCTCGCCTAGGCAGAAGTTTGGCCTTATTCGATGCCGAGCCGCTCCAGCAGATCGTCGACGTCGGGAAGCGTCATCAAGACCTCGCGTGACTTGGATCCCTGATAGCCGCCGATCACGCGATGCTCGGCCAGCTGGTCGACGATCCGGCCCGCCCGGGAGTAGCCGACGTTGAACTTGCGCTGCACCAGGGAGACCGACGCCGCACCTTCGGCCGCCACCGCGCGCGCAGCCCGCGCGAAGAGGGGATCCAGCTTGCGTTCCTCCCTCCTCTCGCCTCCCTCCCACTCCGACACGGCGCCCTCTTCGAGGATCTCTTCCATGTAGCGGGGTCCAGCCTGCGACTTCCAGAAGCTGACCACGCTGTCGACCTCGGGATCGCTGACGAACGCACCCTGGATGCGTGTCGGCTTGCCTGCATCGACGGGCTGGTAGAGCATGTCGCCGCGACCGAGAAGCTTTTCCGCACCGCCGGTGTCGAGGATGACGCGGCTGTCGACCTGCGAGCCGACAGCAAACGCGATGCGGGAGGGGATGTTGGCCTTGATCAGACCCGTGATGATGTCGGTCGACGGGCGCTGCGTGGCGATGATCAGGTGAATCCCCACGGCGCGGGCAAGCTGCGCGATGCGGCAGATCAGCTCTTCGATCTCGCCGGCCGCGACCATCATCAGGTCGGCCAGCTCGTCGATCACGATCACGACGTAAGGCAACCTCCGGGCGAGCTTCTGCGTGGCCTTGTCGTTGTAGGCGGCGATGTTCCGCACACCCTCGGCCGAAAACAGCTTGTAACGACGATCCATCTCCGCCACGGCCCAGCGCAGGGCCGCCGCGGCCTGGTGCGATTCGACCAGCACGGGCAGAGCGAGATGCGGCAGGCCGTTGTAGCCGGTCAACTCGACGCGCTTAGGGTCGATCAGGAGAAGACGCATGTGTTCGGGCGTGACCTGGAACAGCAAGCTGGTGATGAGTGCATTGATGCAGACGCTCTTGCCCTGGCCCGTCGCGCCGGCGATGAGCAGGTGAGGCATGCGCGTGAGGTCGGCGACGATCGACTGGCCCGAGACGTCGTTGCCAAGGCCGAGCGCGAGCTTGTTGCTTCCCTCGCGAAACGCGGCGGTTTCGATGACCTCGCGGATCGTGACCAGGCTCGCCGACTTGTTCGGCACCTCGATGCCCACAGCCGACTTGCCGGGGATCGGCGCCTCGATGCGAAGGGGCGCCGCCGCCAGCGCGAGCGAGAGGTCGTTCTGCAACGCGGTGATGCGCTTGACCTGGACACCTGGACCGGGCTGCAGCTCGTACTGGGTCACCGCCGGCCCGGGGTTGACGCCGACGACCTTGCACTCGACACCAAACGTGGAGAGCGTGCTCTCGATCACCTTGACGTTGCGTTTGATCTCATCCGCCATTCGCTCGCGGCGGGCAGTCACCGTGTCGAGAAGCGCGATCGAGGGCAGCTTCCAATCCATCTCGGGGAGGTCGTCCTCCGGTTCGGCGAGGACGCGCAGCGTGAGCGCCGGGTTGTCGTCTCGTTCTTCGGCGACGGCAACCGCCACCGGTTCGTGCCGGGGCGCCTTGACCTCCGGCTCGTCAACTTCGTCGATGTCCCAGAGCTTCTTCTGGTCGGCTGCCGCAGGCGCGGTCGCGAAGCTTGCGGCTGAGCGCGTGAGCGCGTCTGAGCTCGGCACCGGCTTGGCGGGCCTGGTCTTTTCAGGCGCCGGCGTGGCGACGAGGTCGCGAAGCCGGGCACGCTCCGCGTTCGCCGCACGCAAGGCGCCGACCGCGGTGACGAGCAATGCGCCGGGGCTGAAGTGGATCGTGACGATGAGGCCGATCACCAGGCCCGCGACGAGAAGGGCCCATGCGCCGACGCCCGTGAACAGGCTCGTGAGCGCGTCGTCGATTCCATCGCCGATCGATCCGCCGGCGTGCAGGGAGACAAGACTGAACAGGCCCACGAGCGAAAGCACAGCCGCCAGCCCGGCGACGACGTCGACCGTGCGAGGTCGGGGTGCCTTCGTCCACAGAAGCCATGCACTCAAGGCCACTGCGGCGATGACGGGGACGAACCACGCCCTGCCGAAAGCGGACTCGATCCCATCGCGAATGCCGCCGAGTATCAAGCCAGCGTGACTCAGGATGGCGAGCAGTCCCAGCAGGGCCGCAAGCATCAGCAAGACACCGAGAATCTCGCGAACCTGGCGCGCGCTGAGGCGCGGACGCGTCGCGCGCTTGCTCCGTTTGGAACGCGAGGATGAAGCGCGGCGAGCGCTGGATCGTGTCGAGCTTCGGGATGTGGTGCGACGCATGCTGCGGGCCCTTGAGCCGACTGGATTCTACCCTTTCGCGGCAGCCATACTCTCGTCCGTGGCCGTCGATCCGTTCGCCGAAGCGGAGATTCGCTACAAGGTCCTGTTCGACGAGCGGCGGATCGGCAATTTGCAGCCGCGAGCGTTCAGGGTCGCGGTGCGCGACCTCGCGGTGCTCGACAACGAAGGCCGGCGCTGGATGCTTGGACCGGAAGACGGCATCTGGTACCGGCGTGAGAACGAGCGGTGGTTACAGGCCGATCCGCCCCGGCGCCTCGTCTGTCCGTCGTGCGGTCATCACAACCTCGGGCGTCACAGCTTTTGCGTTGAATGCGGGCAGCGACTCAACCGCTAGGATCGCGAGCCACCCGGCGTCCCAGACCAGCTGAGGTCCGGCGAGCAATGGCGTCAGGAGCAGCTGCATCGGAACAACACCGATCAGCAACCACGCCCGATGCCAAATCGGCGGCGACGTTCGAAGAACCAGCCAGGCAGGAAGAAGCAAGATGCAGTAGTCGGAGTTGTGAAAGTAGGTGGCGGTCGCCACGGTTCCGAGAATCCCAACCGCAAACACGATCTCGACCTCGCGCCTTCGCCTCCACGCAATCAGTAGCGCTATTGATCCCTGCAGTCCCCACATCAAATACGTCAACGGCCCGGCGCCAGTCGCTCCGGCTAGCGTGAACATCGTGTCCAGAGGTAGGCCCTGGACCACCTTGACGACATGCCACCACTCCGTGAGCCCGGAAGATCCAAGGCTCGCCACAGTCAGCGCGGCGAGGGCTGCGCCGCCGACCGCCCACCCGGCCACCACGCGATACCGGCCGCCAACCAGGAGCGCTACGGGTACCAATATCACTGCCTGCGGCTTGAGAAATGTCGCCGTCGCCAGGCAGGCGCCCGCGACGAACGGCCGGTCCTTCTTCGCGCAGAGCCACCACGCGGCGGCCACCAACGCGAGGACGAGCAAGGTTGGCTGCCCGAAATACAGTGTCAGCAGAACGGGTCCCAACCCAATCGCCAGCAGCAAGAGGGTGACCTTGGCCAAGCCGGTCTGGGGGACGGTGATGTGCCACGCGAAGACAAGCGCTGCAACCGACAGCGCCGTCCAGAGCACATACGCCACCGGTTCCGAAAATTGGGTGAGCGGCGCGAAAAGCCAGGCCATGAGCGGAGTGCTCGCGAAGGTCTTCTCGTTGATCGCTCGTGTGGCTTCCGGAAACGAGTTCGAAACCGAGCGAAGCACGGTCTGGTCGTAAATCGTCGACCAGCCATACCGAAGGCCTGCCTCGGCGGCCACGTAGTACAGGCGGACGTCGTCGTGCGCCGGAGAGACCGCGAAAAGAAGGATCCAACGCACGATGGAGAACAGAGCTGCCCAGGCCGAGGCGACGGCGGCTGCGGCGAGCCAGAGGGGTGGGCGCCGAGCTGAATGTGCGTTCACGGGACGACCATTCTCGACCACCGCACCGCGCTCCCAACGCGGTTAGTGCCTAGTGGTGCAACTGGGCTTGCGCGATCCCGTACGCGAGGCCGAGCGCAACAGGCAGGAGCGCGGCCAGGAACCACAGCCGCCACCAGAGCGGGCGCCTCTCCCCCTGCACCATCTCGTATCCGCAAAACCCGCAGAACCGATCGAATGGGCCCGCGACGCCGCGGCAACGCGCGCACTGGTGCAGCTGCAACCCGCAATGGGCGCAACGCTCATCCTCCGACGAATGGTTCAGCAGCATCGCCGGCTGGTCGCAGCGCGGGCACAGACTCGGCGCGATCAGCGCCAACGGTGGAAGTTTCAAATCTCCGTCACCACCGGAATCACCATAGGGCGGCGCCGGGTCTGCTTGTAGACGGTCTGCGAGACGGCGTCGTGAATCGCCTCTTGTAACAGGCTGACCTCGGGGCGCGAGTCCGTGAAGCGACTGATGCTGTCGAGGGCTGCCTCGCGGGCGTCCGCCATCAGCCGCACCGAGAGCTCGGGCTCGATCACGCCGCGAGACACGAGCTCGGGCCCCGCCCGTACAGCGCCCGTGTCACGATCGAGTGTGAGCGTGACGACCAGGATGCCGTCTTCGGCGAGATGCCGGCGGTCCCGCAGCACGATCTGCTCCACATCGCCGACCCCGAGCCCGTCGACATAGACAAGTCCGGTGGCTATCTTTGCTCCCCGCTCCATGGTTTCCGCGTCCAGCTCCACGGACTCGCCATCCTCGACGACCGCGATGTGCGACTGATCCAGGCCGGCCTCGCGCGCCAGCTCGGAGTGAAGCAACAGCTGCCGATATTCGCCGTGGACTGGAATGAAGAAACGCGGCCGGACGGCGTCGAGCACCTCACGGAGCTCATCGCGCTGGGCATGGCCGGTGACGTGCACGTTGCCAACCTCCGAGTAAAAGACGCGAGCGCCGTGGCGATAGAGGTTGTTCACGGTCTGGTGGACCATGCGCTCATTGCCGGGGATCGGTCGCGCCGAGATCACCACCCAATCGTCCTTCCGCACGTTCAGAAACGGATGCCGCTGCGACGCAAATCGGGTCAACGCCGACATCGGCTCGCCCTGGCTGCCGGCGGTGAGCAGCAAGAGCTTGGCCGGGACGATCCGGTCGACGTCGGCAAGCGAGATGACGACCCCGTCCGGCACGCTGAGGAAGCCGAGCTCCCGGGCGGTCTTGAAGTTCTGCTGCAGGCTGCGTCCCACGATCGCGATACGCCGTTCGAACTGCGCGGCCATGCGCACCAGGTGCTGCATGCGGTGGATGTTCGACGCGAAGTTCGCGACCACGATGCGGCCCGGTGCGTCGCTGAAGATGCGCTCGAACGCGTCGTGAAGGTCACGCTCGGAGCCTGAATGGCCATTGCGCTCCGAATTGGTCGAGTCACTCAATAGAAGCAACACGCCGGCGTCACCGAGCTTCCGAAACCGCTCCATGTTGGTCGGCAGGCCGTCAGGGGGCGCCGGGTCGAGCTTGAAGTCGCTCGTGTAGACGACCCGGCCGACCGGAGTTTCAATCGAGAGGGCGACCGCGTCAGGGATCGAGTGGCAGACGGCGATGGTCTCAACCCGAAACGGGCCGAGCTGCACCGAGTCCCCAACGCGCACCTCGCGGAGATCGGATTCGCGCAGGATCCGGTGCTCCCTGAGCTTCGGCTTGACGAGTCCGAGCGTGAGACGCGTCCCGTAGACGGGGACGTTGAGCTTCCTCAAAGCAAATGGCAGTCCGCCGATGTGGTCCTCGTGCCCGTGAGTGAGGAAGATGCCGAGGACCTCGCGATCCCGTTGCAAGAGGTACGAGATGTCCGGCAGCACGAGGTCGATGCCGAGCATGTCTTCCTGCGGGAACATGAGCCCGGCGTCGACGACGAGGATCTTGTTCTCCCACTCCAGCGCCCACATGTTGATGCCGACCTCGCCCAGGCCACCAAGAGGGAGATATCGGAGCTTCGAGGTCACAAAAGACGCAGCTGTTCGGACTCCTGCTTGGGAACAGCAACCGGCACAGGAGGTGGAGGTGGGGCGAGCAGCTGGTCGAGATATCGCCTCAGCTGATCGAAATCGTGCTCGAGGTCCGCCACCAGCGACCCGTTATGCAGCGCCGCAGCAGGATGGTAGAGCGGCACGTAGGCGAGCTCACCACGCTTGATCAGGGTGCCGTGGATCCGAGAAATCGATCCCTGCCCGGGCATCAGACGCTCCAGCGCGTGCCGGCCGAGGATGAGCACGACTTTCGGCTTGACCAGGGCCAGCTGCTCCTTCAGGTACGGCGAACACGACTCGACCTCGTTCGGCATCGGGTCGCGGTTCATGGGCGGCCGGCACTTCAGAACATTCGTGATGTAGACGTCGGCTCGGCTGAGCGAAATGCGAGCGAGCAACGTGTCGAGCAGCTTGCCCGCGGCACCCACGAAGGGTTCGCCCTGGCGGTCCTCGTTGAAGCCTGGCGCCTCACCGACGATCATGACGTCGGCCGGACACGGCCCCACCCCGGGCACCGCCTGGGTCCGCGTGGCGTGCAACCCGCAGTTCTTGCACGAACGGATGGTTTCGTGGAGCCGGAGCAGGGACGAGGGGGCGCTAAGCGACTTTCACTCCGGGCTTGGCGAACGTGATGTGCTCGCCAGCGTCGCGGATCGTTTTCATCACGGAACGTTGCTGTTCGTCGGTGAGCGGCAC
>WNGD01007599.1_pt1 | contig 10669 bp, 8 predicted proteins | sample 5400671 | NCBI WGS metagenome assembly WNGD01 (sample SAMN13153369, study PRJNA577476) | soil metagenome | isolation source: 40 cm soil or saprolite under grassland replicate 2 | place: USA:California | collected 2016-06-15
GGCATCGGGGCCGCGACCTGGGCCGTGCGCCCGGGCGCCATGCGGGCGCTGCGGCAGCCGCCCGAAGTATGGGCGCTCGGGGTGGGCGGCCTGTTCGGCTATCACGCCCTGTATTTCACCGCGCTCCGCCTCGCGCCGCCGGCCGAAGCCGGGCTCATCAATTATCTCTGGCCGCTGCTGATCGTGCTGTTGTCCGGCCTGCTGCCGCAGGAACGGTTGAGGCCGCATCACCTCGCCGGCGCGTTTTTGGGCCTGATCGGCACGATCGTGCTGGTCGCGAGCCGGGCCCATCTGGGATTCGCCGAAGCCGATACGCCCGGCTTTGCGGCGGCCTTCGTGGCGGCTTTCGTGTGGGCGATCTATTCGGTGCTGTCCCGTCAATTCGCCACGGTGCCGACCGACGTGGTCGCGGCGTTCTGTTTGCTCACCGCTGCGCTGGCCGCGGTTTGTCATCTCGCCTTCGAGGGAACCGTGTGGCCTGTGGGCGCCCGCGAATGGCTTGCCACGGTCGGGCTCGGCCTCGGTCCGGTGGGTCTCGCCTTCTATGCGTGGGACATCGGCGTCAAACGCGGCGACATTCGCGTGCTCGGCGCCGTCTCCTACGCCGCGCCGGTGCTTTCGACCTTGCTGCTGGTGCTCGCCGGCTTTGCCGAGGCGACCGCATCCTTGGCTGCCGCCGCGGTCCTGATCGCCGGCGGAGGGCTGCTTGCGGCCAAGGACCTGTTGTTTCGTTCCTGATCGGCACCTGACGAGCGTCAAGGCATCCGCAACATCAGAACCGGTCTTTCCTGCCGCGAATTTCCGCGAACACCTGCGCGGGGGGCGCATTGGGCAGCCCCACGGCCGCGGCGACCGCAGGCACGTCGGCGCGCAGGAACGGATTGACGGCTTTCTCCTGGCCGATGGTGGTCGGGATCGTGGGCTGGCCGGCGGCACAGAGCCGGGAGACCTCTTCGGCCCGCGCGCGCAATGCGGAATTCTCCGGCTCGACGGTGAGCGCGAACCGCACGTTGGCGGCGGTATATTCGTGGCCGCAATAGATCTTCGTCTCCTCCGGGAGGTCGCGCAGCTTGGCGAGCGATCGCCACATCATCTCCGGCGTGCCCTCGATCACCCGCCCGCAGCCGACCGAGAACAACGTGTCCCCCACGAAGGCTGCTGCCTCGGATTTGAACCAATAGGCGATGTGGCCGTTGGTGTGCCCCGGGGTCTCCAGGACCGTGGCGGCCAGGCTTCCGACCCGCACCGAATCCCCTTCCCGCATCGGAATGTCGACCAGCGGAATGCGCGAGGCCTCCCTGGCGGGCGCCACCACTCGGCAGCCGTAGCGCGCCTTCAGCGGCTCGATTCCGGCGGTATGATCGCCATGGTGATGCGTCACCAGGATGTCGTTGAGCCGCCAGCCTGCCGCGGCGAGCGCGGCCTCGACGGGGCCCGCTTCGGGCGCGTCGATAGCCGCGGTCGCTCCGCTGACGGAGTCGTGCAGGAGCACCCCGTAATTGTCCCGCAAGCACACGAACAGGCGCAGTTCGACCGACATTTTGGCGGACCTCGCAGCGGCGGGCGCGACGCTAGCATGGCTCGCCGCCGCGACGTAAGCTTAAGCCTATCGGTTGCAAATGATTGTCCGGCCCGGCGTTAGAGCTTAACGATTGCGGGCATGCCTCTCGATGTCGTCGATCTGCGCAATTTCTACGGCCAGGCGCTCGGCAGGGTCGCGCGGCGCTTCGTCGGCCGGGGGATACGCGCACGCTGGCAGGACGTGCACGGATTGCGCGTGCTTGGGATCGGCTATCCGACCCCATACCTCGGGCTGTTTCGCGACGAGGCGGAGCGGTGTCTCGCCTTCATGCCGGCGGCCCAGGGGGTGGTGAAATGGCCTTCGGACCGCCCGGTGCTCGCGGCCCTGGTGGACGAGGATGAACTGCCGCTGCCCGAGGCGGCGGTCGACCGAGTGCTGCTCGTTCACGCGATCGAAACCTCGCAGAACGTCGGCGCTCTGCTGCGCGAAGTCTGGCGCGTGCTGGCGGCGGGTGGACGGCTGCTCGTCGTGGTGCCGAATCGGCGCGGCGTATGGGCGCGGATCGACACCACGCCCTTCGGCTACGGCCACCCCTATTCCCGGCCCCAGATCACGCATTTGCTGCGCGAGACCTGGTTCACGCCCACCGGCTGGGACGAGGCACTCTATGTCCCGCCGATTCCCCGCAAATGGTTCCTGCGCTCGGCGATCGCCTGGGAACGCACCGGGCACGCGCTGTCGGCGCCGTTTGCCGGCGTTCACATCGTCGAGGCGACCAAGCAGGTGTATCGCGCGGTCCCGGCCCGGCGCGAACGGCGCCGCCTCGTACCCGCGCTCGATCCGGTGCTGGCACCCTCGCCGGGCGGCGTACCGGGCTAGGCGCTCTGCGGTGTCATCGCCCGGCTCGTCCGGGCGACCCAGGATCCGCGGAATGTGAGCTTCGGCTGGATCTGGGATTACTGGGTGACCCGCCTGCGCGGGCCATGACAAGGCCCAGTTACCTCACTCGTTGGTCGTCGGATCGCCGCTCGGCCCGGGCGGAGGACCAGGCTCCTCGGCCGCTCCGCTCGAAGCTTGTTGCTGCGGGGATCCCGGAATGTCGCCGCGGGGACCGTGCCGGCGCCGGCGCCGCCGGTGCAGCGGGAAGCGATCCGGTTGCCCGTCAAATCCGTTTTGGCCCTGCCCCGGGTACGAAGGCTGCGGAGGCTGCGGAGGCTGCGGACCGTTGCCGGTAATGAATGACGGCAATCGGTCGCCGGCGCCCTGTTCCGGTCGGCCGGCGCCGGCGGGCGGGCGCCCGCCATAGGGCTGCTGTTCGCGCGGCTGGTAGGGCTGGGGCTCGCGGCCGGGATAATGCTGAGGCTCGCGAGGATGTTGGTAAGGCTGCGCCTCGCGCGGCGGGTAAGGCTGAGACTGCGGTTCGCGGCCGAACGGCGAATCGCCCGGGTGCTCCTCCTCGGCGTCTTCGAGGCTGTCCTCGCGTGGCTCGCCGCCTTCCGGACGGAAGTACGGCTGGCTTTGCCGGAACTGCTCCTGGGCCGTGGCGATCAGCCGGAAATAGTGCTCCGCGTGCTGGTAGTAGTTCTCGGCCGCGACCGGATCGCCGGACGCCTGGGCATCGCGGGCGAGCTGGATGTATTTTTCGGCGACGTGAGAAGCCGTTCCGCGGATTTTCACGTCGGGCCCGTTGGATTCGTAGACCCGAGTCAGCGGGTTCTGGCCCTTGCGGTTGTTGCGCCCGCGCATGCGTTTGTTCTGACCGTTTCTCATGGCTCGTTTGTTCGTCAACTCCCTTTTGCGGCGGTCGCCCGCCTCTTCCCGGTTCTCCGGCACGCGCGCCCGCGCCTCGCGGCCACTCGGCCGCGCCCGGCAGGCGCAAGTCCCGACTTCAGGACTTCGCGTCGAACTGAATCGTTGTCACGATAACCGCAGCAACCTCTTCCCCGCGGCCCACGCCGCGGTGTTGCCAACCCCTTATCCCGCGCGACGCCGTGAACGGCGCGCGCCAAACCGGTGATGCAGCATCCCGTATCCCAACCGTATCCCAAGCCGGCGAACCCTTGCCCTTCGGGGCTTGTCCGCCTTACCGCGCCGCAGCCTCAAGGAGCCTTGCTCCGGGGCTTTGTGGCGGCGCGTCACCGTTGTCTCGGGTCGATTCCGTGGCCGAACCGTAGTCGGTCTTGCGCGATAATCAAGCGGTTTTTTGGCCGGCGCTCCGGGGCTTTCAGGGGGCCTGCCGAAGGATCAGCGCGCGCGGCACACCATTCAGGTCGGGACGCACTGCGCGGATTGCAAGCCCTGCGGCGGCGAAAACCGCCGCCACGGGATCCGCCATTCCGGCGCCGAGCTCGACGATGATGTGCGCTCCCCGCGCAGTGAGCCGCCGCGCGTCGGCAGCGATCCGGCGGTACGCGGCGAGCCCGTCTACCCCCCCATCGAGCGCCAGCTTCGGATCGTAGTTGCGCACCTCGGGATCGAGCCGGAGCAATTCCCGCTGTACGACATAGGGCGGATTGGACACGACGAGATCGAAGCCGCCGCCGAGCGCGGCGCCGAAATCGCAGGCGACGAACGTCGCACGCCGGGCAAGTCCAAGCCGCTCACAATTTTCACGCGCCACGCCGAGTGCCGCCGGGCTCACGTCCGTTCCCACGCCGTCGGCGCCTTCGAGCTCATGCAACAGGGCGAGCAACAGCGCGCCGGATCCGGTGCCGAGGTCGGCGATGCGCAGGCGTTGTCTGCGCTTGGCGTCGACCACACCGAGCGCCGCTTCGACCAAAGTCTCGGTCTCGGGTCGCGGCACCAGGACCGCCGGCGCAATCACGAACGGCAGGCTCCAGAACTCTTTGGTGCCGACGATGCGGGCCACCGGCTCGCGGCCGATACGCCGCGCGGCAAAGGTGCGGATGCGCTCGGCTTCCTCGCCGCGGATCGTTCGATCGGATTGCGCCGTCAGCGCCGCACGATCCAGCCCGAGCGCGTGGCCCACCAGGAGGCGCGCATCGAGCTCGGGCGTGTCGAGGCCGGCCTCGCGGAAGGCCGTGGCGAGAGCCCGGCGCGCGCCCGCAACCGAAACCGCTGGTTCGAGATCGCCGGTCATGGCGCATCCTCGGCGGCAAGCAGGGCGGCCTGCGTCTCGGTGACGAGCGCATCGACGATCTCGCCGAGCGCCTCGCCCTCGATCACCTGCGGGAGCTTGTGCAGCGTCAGATTGATGCGATGGTCGGTGACGCGCCCTTGCGGAAAATTGTAGGTGCGAATGCGCTCGGAACGGTCGCCGGAGCCGACCTGGCCGCGGCGTTCGGCGGCGCGCTCGCTTTCCTGCTTGCGGCGTTCCAGGTCGTAGAGCTTGGCGCGGAGCAGGGCCAGCGCCTTGGCCCGGTTGCGGTGCTGCGAGCGGTCTTCCTGCACGTTGACCACGATGCCGGTCGGCAGGTGCGTCATCCGCACCGCGGATTCGGTCTTGTTGACGTGCTGGCCGCCGGCGCCGCCGGCGCGCATGGTGTCGACCCGCAGATCGCCGTCGGCGATCGCCACCTCGACGTCCTCCGGTTCGGGCAGCACCGCGACGGTCGCGGTCGAGGTATGGATGCGGCCGGAGGCTTCGGTCGCCGGGACCCGCTGGACCCGGTGCACGCCGGATTCGTACTTGAGCTTGGCGAACGCGCCGCGGCCGCGGACTTCGGCGATGATCTCCTTGTATCCGCCGACCGTGCCCTCGCTCGCCGAGATCACTTCGACCTTCCAGCCCTGCCGGGCGGCGTAGCGCTCGTACATGCGGAAGAGATCGCCGGCAAAGCGCGCCGCCTCGTCGCCGCCGGTCCCGGCGCGGATTTCCAGGATCACGTTGCGCTCGTCCGCGGCGTCCTTCGGGGTGAGCGCCGTGCGGATTTGGCGCTCGATCGCCTCCCGGCGAGCGGCGAGCTCGGATTTCTCCTGTTCGGCGAGCGCCCGCATGTCCGGCTCGGTCGCGGCATCCGCGATGAGCGATTCGAGCCCGCTGAGCTCCTCGTCGGCGGCGCGGTAGCGCTTGATGATCTCGACCAGCGGCCTGAGCTCGGCGAATTCCCGCGACAGCCGCACGTAGCTCTCGCGATCCGGGCGGCCGGAGAGCTCGCGCTCGATGGCAGCGTGCCGGGCGATCAGCGCGTCGAGCTTGGTTGCGGGAATCATGAGAAGATCGTCAGAGCTGGAGACCCTCGGCCGCCGCGAAGGCCTCGAGTCGGTCGCGAATGGCAACGCTGCCGACCGGGCTTTCGATCATCGGACCCAGCAGCGATTGCACCTTGCGGGCGTCGAGATCGAGCAGCATGGCCTTGACCGGCCCGATCGAAGAAGGGGTGAGTGAGAGCAGTCGATAGCCCAGCCCGATGAGCGCCAGCGCCCCGATCGGCTTCGACGCCAGCTCGCCGCACAATGTCACCGGCTTGCCGCAGGCACGGCCCTTGTCGACAATGGCCTTGAGCGCCCGCAACACCGGGCCGGACAGCGAATCGAAGCGATCCGCCACGCGCCTGTTGCTGCGGTCGACCGCATACAGGAACTGGAACAGGTCGTTGGAACCGACCGACAGAAAATCCGCCCGCGCGCACAGCTCGTCGAGCTGGTAGAGCAATGCCGGCACTTCGACCATGGCGCCGACCTGCACGCGTTCGGGCAGGCTGTGGCCATGCCGCCGCAAATGCGTCAATTCGTGCTCGACCATCGCCTTGGCGCGGTCGAACTCCTCGATCGAGGCGACCATGGGAAACATCACGCGCAGCTCGCGGCCCTCGGCGGCCTTGAGCAGGGCGCGGATCTGGCTGCGCAACAATCCCGGCCGGTCGAGCCCGAGCCGGATCGCCCGCCAGCCGAGCGCAGGGTTCTCCTCTTCGACCGCGCGCATATAGGGCAGCACCTTGTCGCCGCCGATGTCGAGCGTGCGGAACGTGACCGGCAGCTCTCCGGCGATCTGCAGCACCGAACGGTAGAGCGAGAGTTGCTCGCTGGTACGCGGGAACGCGGCCGCGACCATGAACTGCAGTTCGGTGCGGAACAGACCGATGCCGGCGGCGCCGGATTCGGCAAGATGCGGAAGGTCGACCAGAAGCCCCGCATTGAGCATGAGGCTGACGGGCTCGGCATCCTTGGTGACGCTCGGGGCCTCGCGCAGCGCCCGGTACTGCGCTTGGCGCCTCGCCCGGAACCGCACCTTCTCGGCATAGGCGGCTTCGATGTCGGGCGGGGGTCGCACGTGGACCTCGCCCGAGGAGCCGTCGACGATGATCGCATCGCCGGGATCGACCAAGCCGGTCGCATTGTCGATCTGGCCGGCTGCCGCGATCCCCAGCGCGCGCGCCACGATGGCGACGTGGGAGCTCGGCCCGCCTTCCTCCAGCACCAGACCGCGCAGCCGCGACCGGTCGTAATCGAGCAGAGCCGCCGGACCCATGGACCGGGCGATGATGATGGCGTTGTCCGGCAGCTGCTCCCTGGCGGGAGCGTGGTGCTTCCCGGTGAGCTGCCGCATCAGCCGGTTGGCGAGATCGTCGAGATCGTGCAGCCGTTCCCGCAGATAGGGGTCGGTCTGGCGCAGCATGCGGGCACGCGCGTCGGACTGCACGCGCTCGACCGCGGCCTCCGCCGTCAGTCCGGTCACCACCGCTTCGCGCAGTTTGTGCAGCCAGCCGCGATCGTAGGCGAACATGCGGAAGGCCTCGAGCACCTCCTTGTGCTCGCCGTCATCGGCGACGTCGCCGCGCTCCAGCAGCAGATCGAGATCGGCTCGCAGCGCATCGATCGCCGTTTCGAGCCGCTGCAGCTCCTTTTGCACGTCGTCCGCGATGAAATTGGTGACCACGACGCGCGGCTCGTGCAGCACCACGTGTCCCAGTCCGATGCCGTCGGCGATCGCCTGGCCGCCGAGATGCAGCGCGCGGCGCGCCGCGGGCTCCGCGCCGGGCCTGGCGAGCGCGGAGAGCTCGCCGGAGGCGATCATCTCGGCGAGCACCATCGCGGTGGTCTGCAGCGCCTCCTCTTCCTCCTCGGAATAGGTCCGGTGCGCCCGGTTCTGCACGACCAGCACGCCCAGCGTGTTGCCGGCGCGCAGGATCGGCACGCCGAGGAACGAGTGGTAGATTTCTTCGCCGGTTTCCGGTCGGTACGAGAAGGCGGGGTGCGACTGGGCATCCGATAGGTTGATCGACCGGGCTTCGCGGGCCACCAGCCCGACCAGGCCTTCATCGGAGCGCATCACCGTCAAGTGCACGGCCTGCCGGTTGAGACCTTCGGTGGCATAGAGCTCGAGCGTGCCGTCGACGCGCAACACGTAGGCGGAGCACACTTCCGCCACCATGTTGGCGGCGATCAGCACCACGATCTTGTCGAGGCGTTCCTGCGCGCTTACCGGTTCCGCCATCACCTCGCGGAGGCGACGCAACAGCACGCGCGGACCGCCGAGCACACCACGCATGAGGGTCCTCTCGCCCGGCCGGCCTGTTCCGCGCCAGCATGGCCCGGCCAGGACGATCCGGCAATTCTCTTTCAGAATCTCGCAGGCTTTGCGAGGCAGCTCCGGCCGCCGGCCGATCGCAATCCCGCTCGCCGCCGTCTGACCGGAACGGGTCAGCCTCGGAGGCAGCGGAGCCGGCGATGGCTACCTGTCGAGGCCGTATAGCGAATGCAGCGTGCGCACCGCAAGCTCGGTATAGGCCGCGTCGATCAGCAGCGAAAACTTGATCTCGGAAGTGGTGATGGCCCTTATGTTGATGCCGCGCTCCGCCAAGGCCCGGAACGCCTGGGCGGCGACCCCGGCGTGGCTGCGCATGCCGATGCCGATCACCGACACTTTGGCGACGTCGTTGGCCCCGTCGACCCGTTCGTAGCCGATCGCCGGCCTGGAGCCGGCGAGCACGGCGCTCGCGCGCTCGTAATCGGCGGCCGGCACCGTGAAGGTGATGTCGGTCGTGGCCCCGTCGCCCGAGACGTTCTGCACGATCATGTCGACGTTGACGTTGGCCTCGGCGAGCGGACCGAAGATCGCCGCCGCGACCCCCGGCTTGTCCCGAACCCGGCGGATCGAAATCTGCGCCTCGTCCTTGGAGAACGCGATCCCGGTCACGACGTGCTGTTCCACGATCTCCTCCTCGTCGCAAATCAGGGTTCCGGCCGGCGACCCGCGCGCATCGCCGGTGTCCGGCTGCTCGAAGCTCGAGCGCACGCAGATGCGCACATTATGCACCATCCCGAGCTCGACCGAACGCACCTGCAGCACCTTGGCGCCCAGCGAAGCAAATTCCAGCATTTCCTCGAAGGCGATCTTCTCCAGCCGTCGCGCCTTGGGCACGACCCGGGGGTCGCTGGTGTAGACGCCGTCGACGTCGGTATAGATGTCGCAGCGATCGGCGTGGATCGCCGCCGCGACGGCAACCGCGGAAGTATCGGATCCGCCGCGGCCCAAGGTCGTGATCCTGCGGGTCTCATTGTGCACCCCCTGGAACCCGGAGATCACGGCGACCTCGGCTCGTTCCTGGAAGCGGCGGATGAGCTCCGCACCATTGATTTCCAGGATGCGGGCGAGCCCATGGGAATCCGTGGTCGCGATCGGGATCTGCCAGCCTTGCCAGGACCGGGCGGGCACTCCGATCCCCTGCAGGGCAATGGCCAGCAGCCCGGAAGTGACCTGCTCGCCCGCGGCCACCACCGTGTCGTACTCACGCGCGTCGTGCAGAACGGCGGCTTCCCGGCACCATTCGACCAGCCGGTTGGTGGTTCCGGCCATCGCCGAGACCACGACGGCGACCTCATGGCCGGCGCCGACCTCGCGCTTGACGTGCTGCGCGACGTTGCGGATGCGCTCGATGTCGGCCACCGAGGTCCCGCCGAACTTCATCACCAGGCGACCCATCGCGGCTTCCGAGCGGCTGTCGGCGAACGCACACGGCCTCGGGGCGAGCACCGGCGCAAAAAGGCGGCTATACATACCGACGCGCTCATGCGGTCGCAACCGCGCTCGCTTTCCGGTCCGCCGCCGAGGAGAGAGATGCCCGAACCCCTAGCCGCAAGCTCCAGCGTCGATCCTAGGGAAGTCGCGCGGTTTTCCGCGCTGGCCGCCGAGTTCTGGGACCCGCGGGGCAAGATGCGCATGCTGCACCGGATCAACCCGCTCCGGCTGCGCTTCATCCGCGACCACGCCTGCCGGCAGTTTGGCCGCGACTCCGGCCGGCTCGACTGCCTCGACGGCCTGCGCATCCTCGATATCGGCTGCGGCGGCGGCCTGTTGTCGGAGCCGCTGGCGCGTCTGGGTGCCTGCGTGGTCGGCGCGGATCCGTCGGAGAGCAACATCGAGGTGGCCAAGCGCCATGCGGCGCAAGCCGGGCTCACGCTCGATTATCGCGCCTCGACCGCCGAGGCGCTCGCCGGTGCGGGCGAAACCTTCGATCTCGTGCTGGCCATGGAAGTGGTGGAGCACGTCGCGGACGTGCGCGCCTTCATCGGCAGCTGCGCCGCCATGGTGGGGCCGAGCGGGCTGATGATCGCGGCGACCATCAACCGGACGCTCAAGAGCTTCGCACTCGCCATCGTGGGAGCCGAATACGTGCTGGGATGGCTGCCGCGCGGGACCCACCGGTGGGACAAGCTGGTCACGCCCAACGAGCTCGAAGCCGCGATGGAACGCGCCGGCCTGCGCTTTGTCGAACTACATGGTCGCCGCCGCGCGGCGGGATTGAGCCCTCGCCCCCAGGCACGCACCCACCAAGTGCCGAAGCCTGATCGCTTCATTGCGCGATGCCCCCCGCCTGAGAAGTAGCCTGGAGCTTAAGAAATGTCCGCCGAGCCTCCCCGACATGAAACGTACACGCATGGCCATGCCCCCGCGGTTGTCCGTCACCATGCTAAGCGGACCGCGGAGGAGGCGGCCGCGTTCCTGCTGCCCGAACTACGGCCTGGGATGCGGCTGCTCGACGTCGGCTGCGGCCCCGGAAGCATCACGCGGGGCCTCGCGGAAATTGTCGCGCCCGGGCAAGTGATCGGCCTCGATATGTCATCAGAAACCCTCGACGCGGCCCGCCGTGATGCTGCCGCCCGCGGCCTCGAGAACCTGCGCTATGAGATCGGCAGCGTGTACGAGTTGGCGTTCCCCGATGCTTCGTTCGACGCGGCGTATGC
>WNGD01007021.1_pt1 | contig 10666 bp, 8 predicted proteins | sample 5400671 | NCBI WGS metagenome assembly WNGD01 (sample SAMN13153369, study PRJNA577476) | soil metagenome | isolation source: 40 cm soil or saprolite under grassland replicate 2 | place: USA:California | collected 2016-06-15
TCGCAGCTCGTGCTCGCTCGTGTGGGCGGCCGGGCGGAACTCCTCGACGAGCTCCTCGGCGAGGCCGGCCAGATCGACCCTCTCCTGGGCGACGGTGAGCCGGCCGGAATCGATGCGGGTCAGATCGAGCAGGTCCGACGCGAGCTTCGTCAGCCGCGTCACCTGCTCGCGCATCGAGTCGAGGAACTCGAGCCGCGTCGGCTCGTCCAGCTCCTCGTCGCCCAACAGCTCGAGAAAGCCGGCGAGCGAGAACAGCGGTGTGCGCAGCTCGTGGGACGCGTTCGCGACGAACTCGCGCCGCGCGTCGTCGAGTTGCTTCAGCCGGATCCGCATTCGGTCGAACGCCGCAGCGAGGTCGCCGAGCTCGTCGCCGCCGCTGTCGCGCACCGGCTCGTCGAAGCGGCCGCCCGCAATTCGCTCCGCAGCGCGCTCGAGCCGCCGGATCCGGCGCGCGAAGAGCCACGCACCGCCGTAGCCGAGCAGCAGCGCAACCAGCAGTGCCACTCCTGCGGCGAGGAGCAAGCGCCGCTGGACGTGATGAACGCTCGCCAGCTGGCTCGACAGCGAGTTGCTCAGCATGAGGACGTACGCGTCCCCTGAGAACGGAATGGCCGCTTCGGCGTAGTGCTCGTCGCCGCGGCTGACGATCCCGTGCGCCAGCCGCCCGGTCGCGAGCGCACGGCTTGCAATCGGGTCGTTGGTCACGTCCTCCGCAGACTGCGCCTCGCTGGAATCCGCGATCGGGCTGCTGACCGCGACCCCGCCGGGCACCGGGCTCGACTGGAAGACCATCACCCGGGCGCCCACGTCCTGGGACTCGGTGTTTGCGAACTGCTGCAGGACCGGGCTCTTCGCTGCAACGGGAGCAATGCGGCGCGCGGCGCCTTCGAGCTGCACGAGCCGCGTGCGCTCCAGGCGGCTCTGCAAGGAGGGGACGACCGTCAGGTAGACGATTCCGAGCGCCACCGCGACCACGAGGACGAGCGCCATGCTCAGGCGCGCGCCTACCGAACGGAAGACGCGCGTCACCTGCTCCGGAAGCGGTAGCCAACGCCGCGGACGGTGAGGATGAACTCCGGGTCCCGCGGGTCGCTCTCGAGCTTCTCCCGGAGGTGCCGCACATGGACGTCGATCGTCCGCGGCTCACGGTAGTCCGAGCCGCCCCAGAGCGCCTGGAGGAGCTGCTCGCGTGTGTAGACCCGGCCGGGGTGCGAGGCGAGCGTCCGCAGCAGCTCGAACTCGACGTACGTGAGCTGCACGGGGCGGCCGTGTACCTCGACTTCCCGCTTGGCGAGGTCGATCCGCAGCCCGTTGTTCTGGATCGCCTCGTCCGCGCGCTCGTCCGCGCGGGGGGTCGCGGCCCTGCGCAAGAGGGCACGTACGCGGCTCCGGAACTCCCGGATCGAGAAGGGCTTCGTGATGTAGTCGTCCGCCCCGAGCTCGAGACCGAGCACCTTGTCGAGCTCGTCGTCTCGCGCGGTGAGCATGATGATCGGCACGTTGCTGGTTGCGCGAAGCCGCTTGCAGACCTCGAGCCCGTCGAGCTTCGGCAGCATCACGTCGAGCACGACGAGGTCGACGTGCTCCTCCCGACCAAAGCGCTCCAGCGCCTCCTCGCCGTCCCATGCCTGGACCACGCGGAAGCCGTCACGTTCGAGCGGGTAGGCGAGGAGCTTCTGAACAGCGTCCTCGTCGTCGACAAGCAGGATCGTTGAGGAATCGGGCATCGGCAGTGCCTGCCGGCGCTAGTCGTTCTCACACCTACTATAGCCACGGCATGTCGGCGGTCCCGCCCCGTCCAGCGCGGCGCCGGCCGCGTCCCGGCTCTCTCGAGCGCCCCGTCAGCGGACGGCTCTACCGCGGCACATGGCTGCTGGTCGGGATCCCGCTCCTGATCGCCGCCTTCAGCGTCCGCAAGGCAGAGTCCCTGCCCGCTCCCCAGCCCGCCCTGCCTGCGTCATTCGACCGGGCCGGGGCGCTGCAGCTCGCGGACGACCTCTCGCGGACGTACCCTGACCGCGCGCCCGGGACGGCCGGAGCGGCTGGTGCCGCCGACTGGTTCGCAGGCCAGCTCGCGCCCTATGGCCTGAAGGTCGTTCCGGATCGCTTCCGTGCCAACCTGCCCGGACACGGGCACGAGACGCTCGTGAATCAGATCGTCACGGTCCCGGGCCGCCTTCCGTCGGAAATCGCCGTGCTCGCGCACCGCGACGACGTCGGCACGGGCCCGGGCGCCGACGACAACGCCTCCGGCATCGCGATGCTGCTCGAGCTCGCACGGTCCTACGGGACGCCCGCCGCGGCCCCCGGCACGCGAGCGCTGAGCCCCTTGCACACGCTGGTGTTCGTCGCGACCGACGGCGGGGCATTCGGCGCGCTCGGCGCCCGGCGCTTCGTCGAGACGCACCACGGAAACGTGCTCGCAGCCATCGACCTCGACGCGGTTGCGGGGAGCGGCAGCCCTCGCTTGATCCTGGCCGGCCTCGAGCCTCGGCTGGCCTCGCCCGGAATCGTCGAGACCGCCGCCGCTCGCGTTCTGGAACAGACAGGACGGCGGCCGGCTCGCGCCGGCGCGCTCTCGCAGTTGATTGACCTCGCATTCCCGTTCACGCTTCACGAGCAGGGGCCTGCGCTCGCCCACAGGCTCCCCGCGCTGACGCTGACGAGCGGCGGGGAGCGTCCGCCACCCGCGTTCTTCGACCAGGTCGGCGGGCTCGACGGCCAGCGGTTCGGGCAGCTCGGCCGCGCGGCCCAACAGCTTCTCCGCTGGCTCGACTCGGGAGTGGAGCTCGCTCCGGGCACACGGAGCTACGTCTACTTCGGCCCGCGGATCCTGCCCGGTTGGGCGATCCAGTTCGCCCTCATCGCCGCGCTGCTGCCGTTCCTCCTCGCCGCCGTCGACCTGTTCGCGCGGTGCCGCCGCCGGCACATCCCGCTTGCACCCGCCCTGCGGAGCTATCGCAGCAGGGCGGGCTTCTGGCTCTGGACGGCGGCGATCTTCGAGCTCTTCGCGCTCGCGGGCGTCTGGCCCGATGTTCCGGCCGTCGCGCTTCCGGTCGATGCGCCACCGGGGACCCACTGGCCGGTGATCGGGCTTGCCGGGCTCGCGCTCCTGAGCGGTCTCGGCTGGCTGGTCGCAAGGGAGCGCCTCGTCCCGCGGCGGCCGGTGTCCTCGTCGGAGGAGCTCGCCGGGGCGACCGCAGCGCTCCTCGCGCTGGCCGTCGTCGCCCTGCTCGTCGTCGCCACGAACCCCTTCGCGCTCATCTTCGTGCTGCCGTCGTTGCACGCCTGGCTCTGGCTACCGAACGTGCGGCATCGTCCGGCCTGGACTCGAGCCGGTGTCGTCGCCGCGGGCTTCCTCGGGCCGTTCCTCCTGCTGGGCTCGCTGGCGTGGCGCTACGACTTGGGGTTCGATGCGCCGTGGTACCTCGCGGAGCTCGCCGCCACCGGCTTCGTGAAGCTGCCCGCGATCGTCATCGCAGTGGGATGGCTGGCAGGGGCGGAGCAGGTCGCCGCGCTCGCAGCCCGCCGTTACACGCCGTACCCGAGCGCCGCCGAGCGACCTCCGCGCGGGCCGATCAGGCAGACCGTCCGGCGGGTCGTGCTTACAGTGAGGGCGAGGAAGCGCGCATCCGACACGGAGCTGAGGGCGTTGGAAGGGTGAACGTGAGACGTGTAGCCAGAATCACCGGGACCGCCCTGGTCGTCGGCGGCGTGCTCGCGCTGATCTGGGTCGGCGTCGTCTGGCGCTGGCAGGACCCGTTCACCGCCCTCTACACCCACTGGAAGCAGCATCAGCTGGCGAAGAGCTACGAGAAGCGCTTCGCGGCGTACACGCCTCTTCAGCGCCTCGATCGCGGCGCCAGCGCAACTGCGACGATGCGCTCCATCGCCCGAGAGGCGCGGCGCTACCGCCTGGATTCACACCGAGGCGAGGCGATCGGCCGCATCGTGGTGCGGCGACTGGGCCTGAACATGATTCTCGTGAACGGCACCGACCACGACTCGTTGAAGAAGGGCCCCGGCCGCGACCTCCGGACGTACATGCCCGGCGAGGGCCAGCTCATCTACATCGCCGGCCACCGGACGACGTACCTCGCGCCGTTCGCGCACATCGACAAGCTTCGGTCCGGTGACTGGGTGACGCTCGAGGTCCCGTACGGCAGCTTCAAGTACCGGGTCTTCCGGCATGTGATCGTCTCGTCCGGGGACTTAGCGGTCCTGCGATCTCACGGGCGCGAGGTGGTCGCGCTGCAAGCGTGCCATCCGCGCTTCTTCGCGTCGCACCGCTACATCGCTTACGGTCGGCTGGTGCGCGTTGAACCTCGGGGCGGACGCTGGTTGACCGCTCCGCCGGCGACGCTCGCAGCCGCTCCGCTCGCCGCGGCGCACGGATGAGCGGCCCCTCGGTTCAGCCGAGGCGCAGGTAGGAGACGAAAGCTCCGGCCGGGAGCTCGCCCTCTCCGCGCGGCACGAGCACGAGCGCATCCGCCGCCGCCGCCCGCACGATCATGTGCGACTCTTGGCCGGCGAGCGGCTCCAGCAGGACGCCCTCGCCGTCGAGCCGCGCCCGCGCCCGGACCAGCTGGTCCCGGCCCGCGCTTTGCTTCACGGCAGCCGCGAGCTGCCCCGGCTCGAACCGGGGAAGCGGGTTCGCAACGCCCTGGAGCGCGAGCACCGCCGGCCTGACGAACAGCTCGAAGCCGACGAGCGACGAGACAGGATTCCCCGGGAGCCCGAACACGAGCGTCGATCCGCGCAGCCCGAAGGACACCGGCTTGCCCGGCTTGACGGCGACACGCCAGAAGACCTCCTCGACACCGAGCTCGGCCTCGATCCGACGCACGAGGTCGTGCGGACCAACGGACACTCCGCCCGACGTCACGAGCACATCGGCCTCGAGGCCTCGCTCGAGCGCGGCGCGATGCGCGTCCTCGTCGTCCGCCACGGCCGCCAGGCGCTCGGCGACGGCGCCGGCCGACCTCAGCTGGGCCGCGAGGATCAAGCCGTTGGCTTCGTAGACCTCGCCCGGACCGAGCGTCTCGCCCGGTGCGCGGAGCTCAGTTCCCGTCGTGAGGACGGTGGCCCGCGGCCGCGCGGCGCAGACGACCTCGCCGACTCCGGCCGCCGCGAGCGCGCCCAGGTGGGCAGGGCCCAGGCGAACGCCCGCTTCGAGAACGACGTCGCCGGCCGCTGCATCACTCCCACGGGGGCGCACGTTGGCCCCGCGAGGAACAGCGTCAGAAATCTCAACAGCGTTGTCATGTTCGACAACATACTCGAAGGGGATGACGGCATCCGCCCCTTCTGGAACGACACCGCCGGTCGCGATCCCCATCGCTTCGCCTTCGCCCATGGGCCGGGCCGCCGGGACCCCCGCCGCGATCCGGAAGACAACGGGCATCCGGCCAGGTGTGTCGGCCGCTCGGACCGCGAAGCCATCCATCGCCGAGCTCGGGAATGGCGGCAAGTCGACGGCGGCCCATGCCTCCTCGGCGAGGACACGACCCTCGGCCTGTTCGAGCGCGATCCGTTCCGACGCGAGCACACGGACGCGTTCGAGGATCAGGTGCTGAGCCTCGCCGATTGTGAGCAGGTCGGCCATCAGCGCTGCATACGCTATGCGCGGACGGATAGGCTCAGCCGCCGTGATCTCCGTTGTCGTGCCAGTCCACGACGAGGAGCGGACGGTCGCGCTCCTCTTCGACGAGCTGCAAGCGGCGCTCGATCCACTGGGCCAGCCTTGGGACGCCGTCTTTGTCGACGACGGCTCGACGGACGGCTCGTTCGGTGCGCTCACCCGGCTCCACAACGCCCAGGACAACATCCGGGTCGTCCGGTTGCGGCGAAACTTCGGCAAGGCAGCCGCGCTCGCGGCCGGCTTCGCGAATGCGCAAGGCGACATCGTCGTCACGATCGACGGCGACCTCCAGGACGACCCGACAGAGATTCCACGCCTGCTCGCGAAGCTCGACGAGGGGTTCGATCTCGTATCGGGCTGGAAGGCGCATCGCCGCGACCCGATCACGCGCCGCGCCCTCTCGCGCATCTTCAACTGGGTCACCGGGCGGGTCTCGGGCCTTCGGCTGCACGACCTGAACTGCGGGCTCAAGGCCTACCGCGCGGAAGTCGTGCAAGGTCTACGCCTCTACGGCGAGCTCCATCGCTTCATCCCGGTCCTGGCCCACTACCGCGGCTATCGAATCGCAGAGCTGCCCGTGAATCACCGGCCGCGCGAGCACGGGCGCTCGCGATACGGCGTCGAGCGCTACCTCCGAGGCTTCCTCGACCTGCTGACTGTCTCCTTCATCGGTCGGTACCGCTACCGGCCGCTTCATCTGTTCGGCGGGCTCGGCCTGCTGCTCGGAGTTCTCGGCGTCGCGGTGCTCGGATACCTGACAGCGCTCAAGATCGACGGCCACGCAATCGGACAGCGCCCGCTGCTGATCCTCGGGGTGCTCCTCGTCGTCGTGGGCCTGCAGTTCTTCTCCCTCGGCCTGATCAGCGAGCTGATCACGAGCCAGCACGAGGAGCGCGCCGGGGCAGGTGAGCGGTCTGAGCTCCACGTCGACGAGATCCTCTCCTGAGAGACCTGCGCAAGCGGGCGGCCAGAAGGAACCGGCGCACATTCGTCACGGTCCCGTTTCACACCTGTGCGAATTTCCTCGTTACGCTCGCAGCGGGGAGGAGGCTGGGCGCGCCTGAATTAGAGAACCAAAGGGCGGGAGCCTGATGCGCGCCCTCTACTTCGGCACCTACGAGCGTGACTACCCGCGGAACGCGCAGGTGATCTCGTGCCTGCGGCGGGCCGGGGTCGAGGTGACCGAGCACCACGCGAACGTCTGGGACGGCCGCGACCAGTGGCACGCCGGACTGGGTGCGGCAGCTCGACTCGCCGCCGCCGAGCTGGAGCTGCTGAGACGCCCGCGGCATGACTTCGACGTCCTCATCGTCGGATATCCCGGCCACATGGACCTGCCCGCCGCCCGCCGCGCCGCTCGCGGACGGCCGATTGTCTTCAACCCTCTCGTCTCCTTGGCGGACACGTTTGTCTCCGATCGCCGGCGCTTCCGGCCCGGCTCCGTCCCCGCCCGCATCCTCACGGCGATCGACCGCCGCGCCCTGCGCGCCGCGGACCTCGTCGTCGCCGACACCGGCGCAAACGCCGCCTACCTGGCCGCTCTCGCCGATCTCCCCGCCGACCGTGTCCGCACGTGCTTCGTCGGCGCGGAGGAGCGCGTCTTTCGCCCCGGCTGGAAACCGCAGGACCCGTTCACATGCCTGTTCGTCGGAAAGTTGATCCCGCTGCACGGGCTCGACACGATCCTCACGGCTGCGCGCGCGGCTCCCGAGCTCCCGTTCCGCCTCGTCGGCGACGGCCAGCTCGAGTTGCTGCTCCAAGACCGGCCGCCGAACGTCGAGTGGATCCGCTGGGTCGAGTACGAGCGCCTTCCAGACGAGCTGCACCGGGCCGGCTGCGCCCTCGGGATCTTCGGCACCTCCGACAAGGCCCGGCGCGTGATCCCGAACAAGGCCTTCCAGGCGATCGCCTGCGGCACGCCTCTTGTGACCGCCGACACGCCGGCGGCTCGGGAGCTGCTCGTCGACGGCGAGAGCGCCCTGCTCGTTCCGCCCGGCGACGGTCAGGCGCTCGCCAAAGCACTCCGCCGCCTCGCCGCCGATCCCGACCTGGCGCAGGCGCTCCGCGCAGGTGGCCACGCCGCCTACGAGGAGCACGCGAGCGAAGACGTCCTTGGGCGTCGCTGGCGAGGGCTCCTCGAGGAGGCCATCGCCGTACGATCGACGCGATGACGAGACGCGTCACGCCACGCGCGCTCCTCTGGGGCGCGGTCGCCGCCTACGCCGTCGGCTTCTCGGCGCTCTCGGTTCTCCGCCACCGCGCATTCCAGACAGGCCGCTTCGACCTCGGCAACATGGTCCAGGCCGTCTGGTCGACCGCCCACGGCCATCCGCTCCAGATCACCGGCCTGCGCGGCGATCAGATCTCCCGCCTTGCGGCCCACTTCGACCCGATCCTCGTGGCCTTCACGCCGCTCTGGCTGATCTGGCCCAGCCCCGACGTCCTGCTCGTCACGCAGGCGGTCGCGGTAGCCCTCGGAGCCCTTCCCGCGTTCTGGCTGGCGCGAAAGCACATCGGCTCAGAGCGCGCCGCGCTCGGATTCGCGCTCGCGTACCTCCTCTACCCGCCGACCCAGTGGCTGACGCTAAACGAGTTCCATCCCGTCGCGCTTGCGTGCCCCTCGCTCCTGTTCGCCGTCTGGTACCTCGACCAGGGCCGTCTGCTCCCGTTCGCGATCTTCGCCGCCCTCGCCGTCACGACCAAGGAGGAGATCGGTTTCGTCGTTGCCGGCCTCGGCCTCTGGTACGCGTTCCAGCACCGGCGGAGAGCTCAGGGCGCGGCGATCTTCGCCCTCGGCGCAGCAGCGGCGCTGATCGCGATCGAGGTCGTCGTGCCGCACTTCAACCGAGCGGGCAGCTCGAGCTTCTTCTCCCGCTACAGCGAGGTCGGCGGCTCGCCCGGAGGAATCCTGCGCACGGTCGTCCACGACCCGTGGAAGCTGGTCACGACCGCGGTCACCGGGCGCGGGCTCGGCTACCTCGCCCGGCTCCTGCTTCCGCTCGGGCTGCTCACGCTGTTCGCGCCGCTCTTCCTCCTCGCGGCGCTCCCCGAGCTCGCGATCAACCTGCTCTCCGCCGCGACCACCCAGACGTCGATCCGCTTCCACTACACCGCCGGATTGATCCCGGTCCTGATCGCAGGCTCGATCCTCGGCGCCGCCCGGCTCCTACGAAACCGCCCCGATCTCCGCGTGCCGCTCGCGACAGCGGCGCTGGTGCTGGCGATCGCCGCGAACTACGCGCTCGGCGCGATCCCGCTCTGGCGCTACTTCCCCGGCGGCGAGCAGGCGCAGGCGTACGCTGCCCGGGTCAGCCGGCACGATCGCATTGCTTCCCACGCGCTCCGCCTGATCCCGCCGCACGCGGTCGTCAGCGCGACGAACACCCTCGGTGCGCATCTCTCGGCCCGGCACCGGATCCTCAGCTTCCCGTACATCCAGGACGCGACCTGGATCGCCGCAGACGAGACGAGCCCCGGCTACGCCGACCGGCTCGCGCCTCTCCCGGCTGCCGTCCAGCTCTCCTGGCTCCGCCGCAACCCTGGGTGGCGCCTTGTCTTCGAGCGAGACGGCGTCCTGATCTTCCACCGGACCGCCTGACCCCGCGCGAGCTCGCGGGTGAGCACCGCGAAGACGGCGACTACGAGCAGGTCGCGAACGGCCAAGAACCACGTCGGCCAGGCCAGCCGGAACAACGCGTGGTAGTGGAAGAACCAGACCTGCGCAAGCACGAGCGCGGCCGCGGTGAGCGCGATCGCGACCGGCTCGCCCGCCGCGACCACCAGCGGCACGAGCCAGACGAGGTACTGGGGCGAGAAGACCTTCGTGAACGCAAGGAAACCGGCGACTGCCGCCGCGAACGCGAGCGGGAGACGTGCCCGGAGATCCCGTGACCGCGCGTACAGCACCCACACGGCGGCGACAGCCAGCGCCTCGAGCACAAGCATCGCGGTTGCGACGGCGTCCGGGACCGAGCCGCTCAGGTTCCGCCCGGCCACGCCGGTCGTCTCGACCACATGGGCGTCATAGAGCCCGAGCCGGTCGGCGACGAGCAGCAGCGAGGCGCCGAGGCTCTCGATCTGGAGGCCGCGCTCGGCCTGCGAGCGGAAGCTCTCGAAGACGCCGTGCGCGTCGTACACGGCAAACGGCAACACGACGAGGAGGGCCACCGCAACGAGCACCGCCAGTGCCGCGCCGACGCGCCGGGGCCCTGCGCGGCGCCACACGTAGATCCCGGCGAGGGGCACGAGCACAAGCGGGTAGACCTTCGCGGAGACCGCGAGCCCGAGCACACCCGCTGCGAGGAGGTCGCGCTCCCGCAGCAACAGGTACAGCGCGAGCACCGTCAGCAGCGCCGGCCACGCGTCGTAGGTGTTGAGCGAGATCGGCCCGAGCGAGACCGGCGCAAGCGCGAGCAACCCGACCGACCACCACACGCGCCGCCGCGACGCGCCGAGCTCGCCCAGCACCAGCGCGACGAGGAGGATCGTCGCGGCACCGCAGAGCGCCATCAGCGCCTTGAACGCGGCGTTGTAGTGAGCGGCCCCGAACGCGGTCGGCGGCAGGAAGACGGCGAAGGCCCCGGGCGGGTACTCGACGAAGACGTCCCGGTAGGGCAGCGCGCCGTGGAGGAGCTTCTCCGCGTAGCCCTGGTACACGTGCACGTCCCGGAAGCGGGCAGCGCGGAAGAGCCCGCCGTCGGGCACGGCGCACGCGGCCAGGAACAGCGGAACCGCGACCAGCGCGGCACGCGCCGGCTTCACGCTACGGCGGCGGAGGGGGCGGAGGCTCCGGAGGCGGCGGAGGCTGCGGCGGCCGGGGGATGGTCGTGACAACGGGCGGAGGCGGTGGCGGAGGCGGCGGCGGAGGTGGAGCCGTCGTCGGCCTGCTCGTCGTCGTCTGCGCGGTCGAGGTCGAGCTCGGAGGTGTGTAGTACGACCCGCCGGACGTCACCGGCGAGAGGCTCGAGCCGTACTGCCCCTGCGTCCAAGGCTTCCACAGCACGGGGTTGAGCGGAGAGCGCCAGT
>WNGD01007022.1_pt1 | contig 10666 bp, 12 predicted proteins | sample 5400671 | NCBI WGS metagenome assembly WNGD01 (sample SAMN13153369, study PRJNA577476) | soil metagenome | isolation source: 40 cm soil or saprolite under grassland replicate 2 | place: USA:California | collected 2016-06-15
CAGCGGTTGCTCGGCCATTGGATCGGCACTGTAGCGCACCTTTCAAGCTGCCAAGGGACGGCGACGGATTCCGGCGGCCACCTCGAGAGGCTGGAGGCGTGGCCTACAACGGGCTACCCACCGCCTCCCGTATACATAGCCAGGTGAAGTACTTGGCTTTATGCTCCCCCACCTCAGCCACAGTATCAGCCCAGCGCTCGACGTTCACCCCACGCCAGATTTGCTGGTAGATGAACTTGGTTACTTCCGTGCGGAGCTTCTGTGCCACCCGCACAGCCGTCTCCTGCACCTTCGTCAGCTTGGCGAGGTACTCCAGGGTGCGCTCCCATTCCACTTTGGAGCACACTGTTGCAAACCAGTGAGCCGGGATGTTCTTGGTTCTGGCAATCTCTGCGAGCTTCAGGAGGACCCTTAAGTGTCCCTGGCGTGCCAGCATCTTGTAGCGGTTGCGCTTGGCTGTGCGCCAGTAATCGGAGCCGATGATAAGGCTTTCGATCTCGGCCGGTAGTTCTATAGAGGTAATGTTATTACTAACACTACCCTCTATAGAGGTTTTGTTTTTGCTGGTAAGGGAGGAAAGGCTGGGCCGTTGTCCGTAGCGACCGGCCAGTACGTCACCTGCGCGGTTCATATTAGCTAGCTCCTGTTGTTAAGGCGCATCAAACTAGAGCCTATAAAGAGGCCTGGTTGCGCATATTTACTTGCTGCTTACGGCTTTACCGCGCGGACTAGCCAGTAAGGTGTTGGGGCCAAACGAAATGGACCCCTTCTCGGGGTCCCTGTGCTGAACATGAATGTCTCGTTAAATCCATATTAAACACACCGCTTATGTTAGTCAACCCTTTTACGAGTAAACCTCACAAGACGCAAGGAACCCTTAGATTTGCAACTAGCACTTGGCAACGAAGGTTTACGAGACATCCGATGTCCGGCTAGTTAAGCCCATCATAATGGTAATGGTTACAACAAGCAACGCTTATGCTCCCGATTCTGAATAACAATGGTGCTCAATCGACTCCCCCGTTACTTCCCGGCCTTGCCACCATGGTGGCGCTTGACGTACTCAGCGAGCGCCTGGTCGATGATCTCCCATGGCTTGCGCCTCTCGACGTACGCCAAGTCAAACAGCTGCTCGTGGCGCGACGGGTACATGTGGAAGCCTCGGTTAAAGGGCTTCTCGCTCGTATCGACTGGCGTGAGGGCGGCTGGCCGCCCAACCGTTGCAGGAGCTTCACCGGCTCCAACGCTCTCACGCTCTGGTGCTCCGGTGTTCTCCAGTGTGCCGGTCTCAAGCTGTGGCGGCTCCTCGATCGCCAGCTCGGGTATCTCGGCGTCACTTGGCCGGGTGTCGATGCCTTGCTCCGGCAGAGCTGGTGCCGCTCCCTCCGGCGCTGGCCGGGCCACGACGTCGGCCGGGTCGACCTGGGGGATGGCGCGCCTCGTCTTGCGCGCCTCCAATATCTCCTTGATGTCTTTACTGCTCGGCATCGACGAGTCTCCTTGCAACGTTACGGTAGGCTTCAGCGGCCTTGTGCTTGGGTTCAAGCAGTACGCCCGGGATGCCGGCAGCGTTGCCCTTGTCGAACACCGCGGCCTTCGGGATGGCGTGAGGGAAGACCGCCTCGGCGTAGTCCTCCATGACACTCTTGAGCACCGAGTTCGACATAAGTGTCCCGTGCTCTACGTTGGTGAAGAGGATGCCGGCCAGGGCCAGGTTGGGGTTGTAGCTCTTGCGCGCCGCGGTGATCCCGTCGACGGTCTGCGCCAGGCCTTCCTCGCTGAAGCCGCGCGTGGCTACGGGGATGATGACGGCGTCGGCGGCGGCCAGCGCCGAGTAGGTCATGTACCCCTCGTTAGGTGGGGTGTCGATCAGGATGACGTCATAGTCGGCGTCAATGCGGCCGAGGATCTCCTTGAGGTTGAACATGTCGCCCGGGCTCATGTTCATGGCCGTCTTGGCGAGGCCACGGGAGGCGGCCAGGACGTGCAAGCCGAAGTCGGTCTCGAGGACCGCTTCACGGGGATGCAGCTCCGGGTCGGCGAACAGGTCGTTGACCGTGCGGGGCACCTCATTGAGCTCAAAGCCGACGCCGGTGGTGGCGTTCCCCTGCCGGTCGAGGTCGACCAGCAGCACGCGCTTTCCCAACTCGGCCAGCACGGCGCCGAGGTTGGTGGCGGTCGTGCTCTTGCCCGCCCCGCCTTTGTACATCATCACCGCATACTTTTTAGCCATCGCGGTTAGTTTCCTGTAATTAGGATTATCGGAAAGTCGAGGGCACGCCGGCTCATAAGTCGACCCCCGCAAACGCGCCGAAGAACCGCGGCAGGTCTTCCTGCTGCTTGCGCCGGTCGTCGTAGTGGCGAAGCATCTCCAGGCCGCTATGGCGGGTGTATTGCCGCACCTCGAGGAGATCGCCCTGGTAGACGGTCAGGAGCTTGGTGGTGAAGTAGTGGCGCAAGCCGTGGGTGGTCTTGTCGATCCCGAGCTCGTCGAAGGCCTGCCGTACGATGAGGCGGATCGTGCGGGTCGTGATCCGGTCGTGGCCGGCCTTGCGCTCGCGGCTCGGAAACAGCGGCCCGGAACGAAGCCCGGTGGCCTTCAGGTAGTCCCTGAGCGCCTGTATAGTCTGGGGGTTGAGGTCGACTGGCTCTTTGTCGTCTCTCCCCTTCCCCTGCACCAGCGCCACCCGAGCCACAAGGTCGAGGTCAGCCACGTCGAGCCGACGGACCTCGATCTGGCGCAGGCCCTGGAGTGCGAGCAGGCAGATGATGGCCTTGAGGCGGGCGTTGGCCGGGGTGGGCGCAAGCTGGCGTAGCCAGGCCGCCATTTCAGTCATCTCCTGGTCGTTCACGCCGTCTTGCTTGTGCTTCTTGGATTGCTGGAACTGATGGATGTTCAGGGTGATGTCCATCGGGAGCAGCCCGCGGCGGGTCAGCTCTCGGAGGAAGATGCCGGCCGCGACGAGATACTTGTTCTTGGTGGAGATGCTCAGGTCAGCCCGGCCGCCCAGGTAGCGCTTGTAATCGAGATAGCTTTGCGGTGTGAGCGGCTGGCCGTTCAGGAACGAGAAAAAGGCCTGAATGCGCCACTTATATTCTTTGCGAGTACTCTCAGCGACATCAAGGCCATCAAAAATGCTTGCCGCGCGGTCAAGAACCGCTGTTGGAGCTATCTCAATGCTGGTCATGGGTTCGTAGTCATTACTGAATTTACGATAACAGCGTTAGAGTTCTGACGCAATAGCTGGAAAGAATACGAGAGTGTGAGCTGGTGAGAATGTACGCTCTCTAACTAGAGAGAACGTTAGAGCACTAGAATTCTAACGCTCTAATGTGCTACGCTCGGGATATAAGAGGAATAAGCTAATGCCTTCACAGCCATCTTCACCTTTAGCCCTCGTCTCGCGTGCCTTGGTAGCCGAGCGCCTCGATCTTGTCGAGGGAGCAGGAGAGGGGATTGACGACGCCACCTATATCCGCATTGCGGGCGTACTTGTGCGGCATTCTCGGCCCTCCAAGCGACGGATGCACGGAGGAGTTCAGCGATCCGCCGCCGCCCGTGGCGACGAGAGGATAGGGAGGTAAGATCCCCGCGCAGCACCGTTTCCTCAGAGGAGCCTGCGGACTACGTCATACGCTTCCCGGCACGGTTGTTGAGGCGGGACGTCCGAGGAGAGCCGCGGTGGTCGCCTCACTCCTTGATTTGGAGGATGCCAAGCGCGTTCTTGCCTGGGTCGACGATCCACGCTGCCCAGGCAAACCCGATATCGGCGATGCCGTCCTGAGTCTTCAAGCCCGGCATGTCATACTCCTCAATCTTGACGCCGCGTGACCGCAGCTCGGCAACCTCGGCACGCACGTCCTTGACAAGCCACGATGCCTGCGTCTGCGTGTCCGCGGTTCCGGTCGCGCTCTTGGTCACGGCCAGTTGCGTCCCGTCGCCACACCGCAACACGATGGCGGCGTCGCTCTCGTTCAGGATCTCCAGGCCAAGCTGGGTGTGGTAGAAGTGTCTCGCGGCGCCAAGATCGGTCGCCAGCAATACCGGGTGGATTGGATGCTCTCCAAGCATGGGTGCCCTCTCCGTTTGTTCGGCGCCGTGAGGACTGTGAGCCAACTTCCCGCTGTGATTCCGCCGGAATCGCCGCCGATCAGCCCCAGACCTCCTGGGCAGTCTCCACGATCAGGCGGAGCTTGGCGACCTCCTGGTCATAGGTGAGCAGGTTGCCCTCGACCGTGGAGGAAAAGCCGCACTGCCCCGACAGGCACAACTGCTCCAGCGGCACGAACTTGCTCGCCTCCTCGATGCGCCGCTTGAGGGTGTCCTTGCTCTCCAGCTCGCCGCGCTTGGTGGTCACCAGGCCGAGCACCACCAGCTTGCCCGTGGGCACGAAGCGCAGCGGCTCGAACCCGCCCGAGCGGGCGTCGTCGTACTCCAGGAAGAACCCGTCGACCCCGAGCTCGCCAAACAGCGCCTCGGCCACAAAGTCGTAGCCACCTGCCGCCGCCCACGAGGAGCGATAGTTGCCCCGGCACATGTGGGTGGTCACGGTCATCCCCGCCGGCTTCTGCGCCAGCGCCTGGTTGATCTGGCGGATGTAGCGCAGGTGCAGGTGGTCGGCGTCTTCCCCGCGCTGCGCGATCTGCTCCCGCTGGCTGGGATCGTTTAAATAGGCGAGGCTAGTGTCATCAAATTGGAGATAACGGCACCCCAGCCCCCCCAGGCGCCGGACCTCCTCGGCATAGGCGGCGCTCAGGTCAGCCCAGAACTCCTCGATGTCCGCGTACACGCTCGGGTCGATCGCGGCTGGGCCGCCTCGGTAGTGGACCATGCTCGGCGAGGGGATGGTGAGCTTCGGCGTCGCGCCGGTCTGGTCGGTCAGGGCTTTGAGCGCCTGGAAGTGGTCGCCGAAGATGGTGTGCTCCAGCCGCACCTTGTCGTGGACCTTCAGCGCGGCGGTGGTGAACTCGAGCGTCCCGTCCTCGTTGAAGAACTGGACCTTCAGGTTCTCATCCGTGGCGCTGCTGATGCCACCGAGCTGGTAGATGAAGTCCATGTGCCAGGTGGCGCGGCGGAACTCGCCGTCGGTGGCCGACTGCAGCCCCACGTCGTGCTGCATCTGCACCACATCACGGATGGCCTCGTCCTCAACGGCGCGGAGGTCATCGGCGGAGATCCGGCCGGCGGCATAGTCCGCGCGCGCCTGATGCAGCCGCGCTGGACGCAAGAGGCTGCCAACATGGTCGGCGCGAAACGGCGGCGTCGTGCGAGCGGACATCGGTCCTCCCAGGTCGTCTCGGCAGTCGTCTCGGCAAGCAGTGACCCACCGGGCCGCGCCGATTCTACCGCCTCGACCAGTAATGCGCCCAAGTTTGTGTATTTGTGTAATTGCATCTTCGCTTATGCTCACCAGCCCCCTATAACGAAATGGTCGGCCACTCGCGACTCGAAAAAGGGGGAAGTGCAAGTGGGCGAAAAACTACGGATGGAGGTGTTGGCTTTTGGGGAAGGGTCTTGGGCGACCAATGATCTTGAATTCGACACCCCCGAGCAGGCGACCCTCCACGCCCGCGACTTGTATTCCCGCTGGATGCAAGTCGACAAGTTGCGGATCGTGCCGGCGTCCCACCCCAAGTGGGAGCGGTATGCGCCTGGCGCAGACGACCCGGCGCTGCTCAGAGCACCCGAGCCGCTGTTCGACCTGGGCGCGGTGACGGCCACCCCCGGCGCTGACGAGGTCATCCAGCGGCGGGCGATCAACCTGCGGTTCCTGCTCCTGCGCCACGTCAGCGGCGACTGGGGCGATGTCGACGAGGAGGACCAGGCGCGCAACGACCAGGCGGTGCAGGCCGGCCGGCGCATCTTGTCCGCCTACGGGGCGGAGGACGACCCGGATCGGCTGTATGTCGTCACCGAGGCCGACCGCCGCCGCACCACCATCCTCACACCAGGGGAGTACTGAGATGGCCCTCGACCACGCGCTCCTGCAAGAAGCTCGCGAGCGCCTGATCACCCGCGACCCCGACTACCTCAGCCTCGACGACGCCATCGGGCAGTTCGCCCTCAACCTAGCCGCCGAGAAGCTCCAAGACGCTGGCGTCGGGGAGATCCTCGACCCCGACGACTACCAGGCTCTGGTCGAGACCGCCGCCATCGCGATTGCCACCGGCATGCACGTGGCGCTCGCGGCCGGCAACACCGCGCTGGACCGCATCCAGGCCCTCCTGAGCGGCCAGGAGTGGACCACCGACGTCACCAGCGCCATCGCCGACGCAGTGCGCGCCACCGGCCGCGAGGTCAAGGACTCGGCCGAATACGAAGCCGAGTACGGCTGACCGGCGATTCTGCACGAATCGTGAGCCTAGCGGCTCGCCCAACGAACCACCGACACGCAAGAAGAGAGGGGAGACCCATGCCCGAAGGTGATATCGAGGCGATGTTCTCGGTCCGCCAAAACGCCTGGCACGATCCCGACGGCCGCTTCACCCGCGACCGCTACCCCGCATCCATCGCCGAGGCTCGCATGTGGGCCGGCCAGGACTGGGAGCCCATCGAGGAGCCCGCCTACGAACGCCTCCGCGTTGATGATCCCGCCGGCTACGCCTACGGCGACCAGGACGTCATCGTCGACCTGCAAGACGGCCGCTACGTGTTCCGGCCGATCGTCGGCGAAAAACGCATCCTGCGCTCCGACACCCGCGCCCACCTGCGCACCGTCCTCGACAGCTACGAGCTGGTCGGCAACGGGGTGATGTGGGAGGTGATCGCGGCGGTCTGCGACCAGCCCAACGTGCTGTTCGAGACCGGCGGCGTCATCGACGGCGGCCGCCTGGTGTGGGCCCTGGCCCGCCTCGACGAGCCGTGGCAGGCGCCCGGCGACCCGAGCTTGGTCTATCCCTACGTCGCGTTCTTGAACCGCCACGACGGCCGGGCCGCAGCCAAGACCGTCAACACCACCTACCGGGTCGTGTGCGCCAACACCTTCGGCATGGCAGATGCGGAAGGCAAAGAGACCGGCCGGGAGTACAACTTCCGCCACACCAAGAACGTGATGGACCGCATCGAGGAGGCGAAGGAAGCCCTGCGGGGCCTGCATGACGACACCATCGCCTGGCAGCAGCTCGCCGCTCAACTCGCACTCACCCAGGTGACACCCACGCAGCGGGAGTTGTTCGTCACCGAGTTCATCCCGATGCCACCCGAGGGCCTAATCTCCGACCGAGTCGTTGCCAACGTCGAGGAGGCCCGCGCGCAGGTCCACGCCATCCTCGACGGGGTGACCTGCGAGGGCATCAGCCACACTGCCTACGGCCTGGTGCAGGCGGCCGGGGAATACCTCGACCACGTCCGCCGCCACCGCAGCCACGCCACCCACCTGACCCGCACGCTGCTCAAGCCCGAACCCCTCAAGGCGAAGGCCGTCCAGCTCGTGCAGGTGGTGATCGGCGCCGACACGTGAGTCCGTTCCCAGCATCCGGCCCCGCGGACCTTCTGCGGGGCCTTTGACCTTGATGCGGCCTATAGAGACTCGCGAGGAGAGGGCGCTTACTCCGGCAGTCGTACCGTGTCCTCCCATCCAATAGGACGTGACACCTTATAAAAGTCGACCGGGTTCTCCTTGATCCGCTCCAACCGGCCATCAGCAAACCGGCGCCAGTAGCGACCCGCGGCATCCTGAAATGCGATCTCGATGCCCCACCGAATCATCATCGCCCGCCCGCCGCCTTCCATGCGCTTCGTCCAACGGCCGGGGGGCAGTTGCCAGAGGAAGATGCGGTAATGGCTCTCATAACGCTCGTCTCCCTGGGGAGCCTCACGCGGCCAAGCTCCCTGGACGGCGACCAGGCTCGAGATCACCTGATAGGCGGACTGGTTCGATGCGTTGTGGATGCCCACGCGGGTGAAGGGCTTGTCATCCCCGTTGAACCCCATTTCGTCCACCCAAGCCGTGATCAGCTCAGCCTGGTGACGTTCGTCCCGGCGACGGGCTCGACGAGACTCCTGACCAGCGAGCACGAGCGCAACCACGACCACCCCAACGGTGCCGAAGGCGGTGATCCACGCGGGCCAATCGACAGCGATCACTGCGGGATTCTAGACGACGCCAGCTCCGCTGGCGGCCAGAATGCCGGAACCCTGGCAGGCCGAGAGACAGCTCCACGGCTGTGCAGCCCATTGAGCTGCCCGATCGAGTGGAGCGGGTGGGGTGTGAGTACATTACCAGCGGGTTCGGGATGCAGGTCGGTGCGTCTCTCCCGTATGCTCCCAAGCCCTTCGGGACGATACGCACGAGACGCCACCAAGGAGGCCTCTGGCCATGTCACGCTTCGCAGTCTTCAAACACATGCACGAGCGACTAGAGGTCAAAGCGCACCACTACACGAGGCAGGGGAATTTCTTCCACTTCTGGCCAGGAAGCGATAACGAGTTCGATAAATCTACCCCTGTGCTCAGTGTGGCGATCGACGATGACGAGCGGCACAGCGGCAGTCTGCAAGGTGTCCGGGCGATTGAGTGGCTCGACCCCCCAAGAGAGGGTCAAAGGCGCTTCGAGGTGATCTACCGGTATGGGCGCGCGCGCAAGGCTGACCCTGCCCGTAGCGCAGACCTACAGGCCAGCATCGAAGACCACCAAGAGGTCGTCGATGCGGACGAGTACGGCGTTACAGATGGTTGGGTCTACTTCCGCATTGTGCCTAACGTGAAAGACGATCAGGTGGCTTATTACCCGCCACGCCTGGCACTGCTGGCAGACGGGGTCGAGCAGATCCGACTTCTCATAGATTCACCATCTGAAGCACCCGACGTTACAACTAGCTGACAAATTAGTCCACGCTGACAGGCAGCACGCTGGCGAAGTCAGGGGTGCTCTCGCTCTTGAGCGCGTCCGAAGCTGCGCGTCGGAGTGTCCGCAGCAGGTCGCGGTTGGCTCCCACGCAGGAGAGGAGACGTTCGTCGTCCGCAGCGAGGATCGCGGCAGGGTCGCTAAGTCCTTGGCTGTGGAGCATGAGGTAGTCCTGGCGTCCAAGCTCCGCCCCAGCGTGCAGAGCAAGTGACACCATCTCCGCCGGGATACCGAGTTCAAGTTGCACTGGCAGCAGCCGCGTCAACTCGTCGAGTTCGGCGTTCGGGTGGATAAGGCGAGCGATGTCGACGACCGTCCCTATGACATCGCGGGTGCGGCTCGCGACGGCCCGCGCAGGCCCGGCGGCGTCGGTCACGGGCAGGTGCCGCGTCAGCAGGCCCTCGATGCTGTTGATGGGCACCCCGCCCATCCAAAGTAGGCATGCCACCGCCTTCTTGGCGCGACGCGGGCCGATAGCTCGGTCTTGGGGGCTTTGAAGGGCGTTCAGGACGCGGCCGGCCGCTTGGTGGCGACGTAGCTCGCCAAAGAAAGTCTGCTGCTCCTTCTGCCAGCCGCGTCCATTGACCCGCATCGTGACTAAATCGAGTTCGGTGGTTAGCTGCGCTGCCGCAATGAGCGTGGCTCGGTTAATCTCGCCTGGCTGGAGATACCTTAAGGTCGACGCGACCCTGATCGCAGACCGGACCGAGATTCCACCTTGCGCAACAAGCACTCCCAGGTCGGTCAGCACGACCCCACCCGACGACCGTTCGACTAGGCCACTCTCGAGGAGCTCGCTCAGGACAGCTGCGATGTTCGCCGGCGAGAAGGCCTCGTCTCCGTCTGCAAGTCGGGCCTGGTGGGCGGCAAAGCTGTTGCTGAGGAAGGCAATAATGTCAGCTTCGGCCAGACCGCCCTGCTCGCTGGTGGGGGTGGCGACGGCGATCACGCGGAGCGCGAGCGTGTAGAGGTCGGCGTCGCTGCTGAGCAGCTGCGAGTGGAGGTCCTCTGGTGCGCCGGTAATGTAGCGCTCCCAGATGCGCTGGCTATCGAACTCTCCTCCAACGAGCACGATCGCCCGGCCCCGCTCCGTCATGTTGAGCCGGCCTGCCCGGCCAGCGATGTTCTTGTACTCAGCGATGGCGTAGGGCGTGGTTGTGGTGGGCCCGGTCGGGTGCTCCAGCTCAACGATGACGACCGTCTCGGCGGGCAAGTTGACGCCCTGGGCCAGGGTGGTGGTGGCGACCAGGACGCGAATCTCGCTACCCGGCGACCTGAAATGGTCCTCCAGCAGCCGCTTCTCGTCTCGATCCAAGTCCGAGATATGGAAGGCGACACCACCAGCCAGGCAGCGTCGGAGCTGTTCGCTGGCAACGCTCGGGTCGCCGGTGGGGAGATTCCCGAGCACCGTCGAAGCGGGCGGCAGTCCAAGGGCGTTGGCGAGGTAGCTCGCGCACCCACGCGCGGCGCCGCGGGTGCTTCGGAAGACGATGACCTGCTGTTTCTCGTCCACGAGCCGCCGGACGAGCGGGATGATCAGCTCACGGCCTGGTTGTACCCATGGTTGGCTCGGGATCAGCTGCTCGCGCTCCTCCCGACCGTCAGGCGTGAGATGGCGGTATGCCCCGTCCGGGCCAAGGACTCCCTCGGCGAGGGGAACTGGCCGCTCAGTACGGCGCAACAGGTTCGCCGCAAGCCAACTGTCGAGGCCGCCGAGATCGCCTAAAACTGCTGACAGCGCAATGACCTGCGGCGCAACACCCTCCTCCCGCCGAGCCTTGAGCAGCGTCAGGAGGAATTCCAAGTTCTCGCCGCGGCTG
>WNGD01008113.1_pt1 | contig 10666 bp, 8 predicted proteins | sample 5400671 | NCBI WGS metagenome assembly WNGD01 (sample SAMN13153369, study PRJNA577476) | soil metagenome | isolation source: 40 cm soil or saprolite under grassland replicate 2 | place: USA:California | collected 2016-06-15
GCGACGACTGAGCCCACGGGCACGGGCTTCGAGACCTTCACGATCGACGTGCCCGGCCGGCCCTGGAACAGCCCAGCCGGAGTCGCCTTGCCGCCACGGATCACCCAGGCCTCGTAGGTCTTGCTCGTGGGCGCCGGCGGGACCGCGAGCGCGAGCACGGCCTGCCCGTCCGGCCCGACGGCGACGCCACCGTAGCGGCCCATCGCGACGAGCCTCGCGCCGGGCTTCGAGAGCACCGACTCGAGCGGGTCGTTCGAGTTGTTGAGCGAGGTGGCCCAGATCCCGAGGACTACGGCGGCTGCGGCCGCCACAGCGGAGGTGGCCGCCAGCGGGCCCGCCCAGCGCCGTGGGCGCCGCAGCGGGACGACGTTCGGGCGCTCGCTCCGTGCCTGGTCGAGGATTCGCTGACGGAGCTCCGGCGGCGGCGCGGCTTCCGGTGCTCCTAGCGCCAGGGCGGCGGCCGCCTCCCGCAGGCCCGCCAGTTCCTCGCGGCAGCGCTCGCAGAGGGCGAGGTGCTGTTCGAATTCTTGCTCCTCGCTTGCGTCGAGCGCGTCGAGCGCGTACGGCGCGACGAGCGAGTGTGGGTCCGCCGCCATCAGAAGAAGTATGGCGCGAGGTCGAGCGCGCCCAGCGCGTACCAGGCCCCGAACGCGAGGCTGAGCAGCGCGAACGCCGGTGCGAGCCGCTGGAACGACGCGCGCGCCGGCGCCGACGCGAGCGCGCGCCCGAATCCGGTCGAGAGCATCGCCATCGAAAGGGCCGTGCAGAACGCGAAGATCGCGAGCGCCGCGAGGGCGAGCAGGTGGTCGTGGATCGCGGCCAGCAGCAGGACGCCGACCCCGGCGCTGCCGCCGGTTCCGTGTATGAGCCCGATCCCGAAGGCCTGCAGCGGCCGGCGCACGTGCCCGACGCCGTGCGGGTGGGGGTGCACTTGGAAGAGCCCGCGCCGCCAGCGGACGAGCAGCCAGATCGCGAGCCCTGCGATCAGGATGCCGACCGAGGTCTCGGCTCCCTGCTGGACCCGCTCGGGCAGGTAGGCGTTGAAGAGGACGATCGGCACGCCGAACAGGAACAGGCTCGTCGCGTGCCCGAGGCCCCAGGCGAAGCCAAGCTGCCCCGCCGCCCGCGTCGCGCGCTCCTCCGTCCCGGCAATCAGGGTCGTGACCGCCGCGAGGTGGTCCGGGTCGGTCGCGTGCCGAAGGCCGAGCATCACGGCGACAAGGGCGACCACAAGAAGGGTCGTGCCGTCCGAGAAGCCCGTGAGCCAGTTGTCGAGGCCGAACATTTCAGGCCACCTTCGGGAGCGCGCGGAAGGTCATGGCGAGCCCGGCCGCGAGGATGACCAGCGCGCTCGCGGCAGGGAGAAGGCGAATCAGCGTCCCGTCGAAGCTAACGCGGCGGAAGGCGCTCCGCGCGAGCACGGCGACGACGCCGATCCCGGTGATGCTGAGCGCGAGGCCGGCGCTGAAGGCGAGGATCAGCGCGAGCCCGAACGCGACCCGGTGCAGCGAGATCGCCGCCAGCAAGACGACCAGCGCCGACGGGCAGGGCAGCAGGCCGCCCGAGACGCCGACCGCGAGCAGCGAGCGGAAGCTGCTTCCATCGGCCGCGCTCTGGCCGTGGTGGTGGTGATGGCGCCCGTGGCGCGCGCGCCGGTGCCGCCAGCGGGCCCGCAGCACGGCCGCGCCGATGCCGACCACGAGCAGGCCGGAAACGAGGTTCAGCCACGGGTAGAGCCGGTCGGGGACGACGAACTGCGAGAGGCCCAGCGTTACGAGCCCGAGCGCGAAGACGCCGATCGTGTGCGTTACGGTCACGATCAGCCCGAGCAAGGCGGCGTGGCGGGCCGTTCCGCGGCGCCCGACGAGGTAGGCGGTGACGATCGTCTTCCCGTGGCCAGGCGACAGCGCATGCGCCGCGCCCCAGAAGACCGCGGCGGCGAGCGAGGCGAGGATCACGAGCACGCTGAGGTGCGAGCGGCCGACGAGGGAGGCAAAGCCCGCGTCGGCGATCCGGTCGGGCGCCTGCAGGCTCTTGCCGGAGGAGAGCGCGGGAACGACGTCCGGCCCGCTGCCTGGAGCGAGGCGGGTCGAGACGGAGGTCGTGTCGAGCGGGCTTTGGAGCAGGTTCTTCGGATAGGCCCGGAGCTCGTGGCTCGTGCTGGGCGTCGAGGCGCCGACGACGATCTCCTTCCAGCCGATTCGGTCGCGATAGTTGCCGTCGCGGTAGTCGATCCGGCTCGCGCCGTCGAGCACCGGCCCGGCGAGGATCACTTCGAGCCGCGTCGTGTGGAGCCCGCCGGCGCCGGGCGGGTGGGCAAGCTCCGGCCGCAGCGGGCGGAGCTGCGCCGGCGCGCCGTCGACCGACAGGTGAGCATTCGCGGCGATTCGCCGAGCGTACGCCCGCGGGTCGATCGCCCCCGCCTGGAAGGTCGGAATCTCGGCCATGTCCAGGACGTAGCGCACATAGAGCCGCGGCCCGGAGGCTTCGACCCGGCTGAAGCGGTTGATGGTGAAGTTGCCGAGCGGATGAGCCGAGGCCGCCATGGGCGCCGCCAGAGCGAACAGCGCGACCGCGAGCGGTACCAGCTTCCTCATCGTAGGGCCCTCCTCGCGACCGGAACCCAGAGCAGCGAGAAGTGCGGGTTGATCGCGAGCGCGCGGCGCAGGAAGGCGGCGCCGGCGGCGCGGTTGCCGAGGCAGCGCTCGATCATCCCGCGGTGGAAGGTGAGCAGCGCATCGCGCGTCCCGAGCCTGAGCGCATGGATCGAATGGGCGCGGGCGGCGGCACAGTGCCCTGAGCGGTACAGGCCCCAGGCGAGCGCGTCCTCTGCGTAGACACTCGGCGCCGAGGCGAAGGCGGTTCGGGCCCGGGCAAGCGCGCCGGGCACGTCGTGGTCGTGATCGAGGTCGAAGAGCGCGGTCTGCAGCTCCGTGCGCACGCCGTTCGCCTCGAACAACCGCTCGATCGCGCCGACGAGCCGGTACTCGCGCTGCGCGGCCCACGGCCGGCCGGAGGCGCGCAGGGTGTCGCCGAGGAGGATCGCGTACGCCGGGATCGGCAGCTGCGCGACCACGCGGTTCAGCCGCGCGATCGCCTGGCCGTAGCGCCCTTCGGACGCCTCGACCCGTGCGAGCCCGGCCTCCGCGTGGACATAGCCGGGCAGGCGGCGCAGTGCGCGGCGGTAGGCCTCGGCGGCGGCGCCGAGTCGGCCCCTGTTGAAGTCGACGTTCCCGAGCTGCACCATCGCCCAGGCGAGGTTCTCGGGCACGCTCGAGCCAGACTCGATCGCGAGCGTGTCCGCGCTCGCCGCTGCGGCCGGGTGGCCGATCAGCTCGCGCGCGCTCGCGACCCGGGTGAAGGAGGCGACGCCGGGCGCGAGCAGTGCCATGTGGTCGTAGACGCGGAAGGCGGCCCGGTAGCGCCCGAGGTTGAAAAGCGCATCGCCGAGCGCGGCGTAGGCTGAGCCGTTGTAGTGGTCGAGCCCGACCGCACGCCGGGCAAGCCGGAGGCCGAGCGCGAAGCGGTGGCGCGTGTTGGCGAGCGAGGCCTCGCCCTGCACGATCAGCGCGAGCGGACCGTGCGCCGTGGTCGCGCGCTGTAGGGCCAGCTCGGAGAGGCGGTAGTACGCCGGGTCACCCGTCTCCCGCGCGCGCTGCTGATAGGCGAGCGCGAGCACGCCGAGGGTGTTGCCGTCCTGCGGGTCGCGGGCTGCGCGCCGCTCGAGCATGCGCAGGTACGCCTCGGTGTGCCCGGTGGACAGCCCGCCCAGCAGCTCCCCCAGCGCCCGCTGCTCGGGCGAGCCGCCGGCGTTGGCAGCCAGGACCGCGAGCGGATCGGCCTTCGGCGCGCCGGAGAAGGCGCCGCCGAGCAGCGTCGCCACGGCAACGGCCCCGACGACGGCGAGCGCGACCAGTGCTCGGTGCTTCCTCATCGACGCTTGTTCGCCCGCCGCGCCGAAACGGTTCGAACCGGTCCGGCATCCCGTGCGAACAAGCGGCGTCATCGAAGAAGGGAGAGAGGAATGACCTTCGCAAGGAAACGGACGCTCGGGCTCGCGGTGCTGATCGCCGCGGCGGCCTCCGCCGTCCTCGCTGTGCTGCTGCTCCAGCGGAGCGGACCGGCTTCGGCACGCGCAGCCGACCACCTCGACGCCCCCGGCCTCACACCGCCGGGCGGCAGCGTGCAGACCGACATCACCGACCTCTACGCGTTCCGGTCGCCCCAGAACGCCGCCAACAGCGTGCTCGTCCTGAACGTGAACGGCGTCGTGCCCGGGAACCTGACCTTTGCGCAGGGAATCCCAGGCGTCGGGCACACCATGCCGGTCTCGTACAACTTCAACATCGACAACAACGCCGACGCGAAGACCGACGTGCGGCTCCGAGTTCGCTTCGGAGCCCCGGACGCGGACGGCGTCCAGCGCTTCGAGGTCAAGAGCAACGACAAGGTGCTGATCCCGTACGGCCTAGGCCGGTCGACCGCGTTCGGCGCGCCGGCTCACGCCATCACGCACGACGGTGTGACCGCGTTTGCCGGGCGGCGGGACGACCCGTTCTTCTTCGACCTCGCCGCCTTCCGCAACAACCTGCAGTTCTGCCCGGGCGGCGTCGGGACAGACTTCTTCCTCGGGAAGAACGTCTCGTCGATCGTCCTCGAGCTGCCGAGGAAGCTGCTCACCCGCGGCCCGAACCACCCGGACATCGGCGTCTGGGCTTCGACGCGGGCCGGCCACACGCAGATCGATCGCATGGCCAGGCCGGCGATCAACACCGTGTTCCTGCACGGTGACAGGAAGAACGAGTTCAACGCGGGCACTCCGGAGAACGACCAGCATGACTTCCGCGGCGACGTGGTCGACACGCTGCTCGCCCTCGGGAACAGCACGGGGCGCGCCGACGCGCTCGCCGACGTGCTGCTTCCGGACCTCCTGACGTTCGACACGTCGAGCTCAGCCGGCTTCCTCAACGGCCGCCGGCTCTCGGACGACGTGATCGACGCCGAGCTCAACCTGATCACGAACGGCGCGGTCACCGGCGACTGCGTCGCCAACGACAACACGTTCCTGACCGGATTCCCGTATCTCGGGAGACCGAACTAACTGATCAACGTTCCCGCGCGGCCCTCGATCGCCTCGCCCAGGGCGGCGGGTGAGGTGATCAGGGCCTCGCGGCCCGTCGCGCGGACGAACTCGATCGACGACTCGACCTTCGGGCGCATCGAGCCCGACGCCAGCTCCGGAGCGAGCGCCTCGGCCTCGTCGACGGAGAGCTCGCGAAGCTCTTCCCGGCTGTCGCTGCCGAAGCCGCGGAAGACCGCGTCGACCTCGGTCAGGATCACCAGCCGGTCGGCGCCGAGCTCGCGGGCGAGAAGGGAGGACGTGCGGTCCTTGTCGATCACGGCGTCCACCCCGGAGAGCCGTCCTTCGCGCCGCGCGACGGGGATCCCGCCGCCGCCGCAGGCAACCGCGATCGTCTCGGAGGCGAGCAGCGCCCGGATCGCGTCGAGCTCGACGACCTCGAGCGGCCTGGGGGAGGGAACGACCCGCCGCCAGCCGCGGCCCGCGTCGTGGACGACCTGCCAGCCGCGCTCTCGCTCGAGCTCGCGCGCGCGGGACTCGTCGTAGAACGGTCCGACCGGCTTCGTCGGCTCCTCGAACGCCGGATCGTCCTCGGCGACGACGACGTGCGTGAGCAGGCACGCAACGGGCCGGCCGGCCACAGGCGCGAGCTCCGACTCGGCGAGCGCGCCGATCTCCGCCTGCGTCTGCGCGACCGCAAGCCACAGCGGCAGCGGCGGCACCTCGTCGGCGGCGCGCTCCTGGCGCAGCAGCTCGTTCCCGACTTGCGGCCCGTTCCCATGGGTGATCACGAGCTCCTGGTCGAGCAACGGGTGCAAGGCCTCGCACGTCGCGCGCAGGTTCGCGCGCTGCTCGGCAGCGGTTCCGCGCTCACCCGGCCGCATCAGCGCGTTGCCGCCGAGCGCGACGACGGATCTCACACGAGCGCTGTCCGCTTGATGAGACCTGCTTCGGTGAGGACCGACTCGAGCGTCGGCTCGCCGATCTCCTGTAGCCGGTACGTCACCCGCAGGGCGGGCACGTCGAAGTCGATCAGGCGGCGCAGGTCGATCGGCGTGCCGATCAGGACGAGCTCGGCGCCGGAGGCCTCGATCGTCGCGCGCAGGTCGTCCATCTGCTTCCGCCCATAGCCCATCGCCGGAAGAAGCGCGCCCACGTGCGGGTAGTCCTGGAACGTCTTCGCGATCGAGCCGACGGCCGCGCCGCGCGGGTCGATCAGCTCCGCGGCGCCGTTCGCCTTCGCCGCGAGCACGGCCGCGCCGTAGGTCATCTCCCCGTGGGTCAGCGTCGGCCCGTCCTCGATTGCGAGCAGGCGCTTGCCGGCGATCTCGGCGATGTCTCCCTCGACCACGAACGGCGAGGCGGCAAGAACGATCTTCGCGCCCGGGTTGTGCTCGCGGATCGAGTCGAGTACCGCGTCGACCCCTTCCTGCGGCGCGCTGTCGACCTTGTTCACGACGCAGACGTCGGCCATGCGCAGGTTGGTCTCGCCGGGGTGGTACCGCAGCTCGTGCCCGGGGCGGTGCGGGTCGACGACGACGACGTGCACGTTCGGCTTGATGAAAGGCGTGTCGTTGTTGCCGCCGTCCCAGAGGATCACGTCGGCGTCCTGCTCGGCGAGGTCGAGGATCGCCGCGTAGTCGATCCCGGCGAAGACGAGGTTTCCCTCCGCGAGGTGCGGCTCGTACTCCTCGCGCTCCTCGATCGTCGCGTCGGCGGCATCGAGATCCTCGTAGCGCTCGAACCGCTGCACGGCCTGCTTCGTCAGGTCGCCGTACGGCATCGGGTGGCGCAGAACGGCCACGCGCTTCCCGGACTCGCGCAGCAGCGCGGCGATGTGCCGCGTCGTCTGGCTCTTCCCCGAGCCCGTGCGCACCGCGCACACCGCGACGACCGGCTTCGACGACGTGAGCATCGTCTCGCGCGGCGAGATCAGCCGGAACGACGCGCCCGCCGCGTTCGCGCGTGAGCCGATGTGCATCACGTGCTCGTGCGTGACATCTGAGTACGCGAACACGACCTCGTCGACATCGAGGCGGCGGACGAGCTCCTCGAGCTCGGTCTCGGGGCTGATCGGGATCCCATCCGGGTAGAGCTCCCCCGCGAGCTCAGCCGGGTAGACGCGCCCCTCGATGTTCGGGATCTGCGTGGCCGTGAAACCGACGACCTCGAACTCCGCGCGCCCGCGGTAGACGAGGTTGAAGTTGTGGAAGTCGCGCCCGGCGGCGCCCGCGATCAACACGCGTGTCCGCTGCATGCATAAAGCTTATGCAGTTACACAGGACGGAGCGAGTCCAGGTTTCGTCCAGTTAACGCAGCGCTTCGCGGACGCGGTCGGCGACCGCTTCCATCTCCACGTTCGCGCCGGAGACCTCGTGCAGCAACTCGTCCGCGGTCGGCTTCTGGCCTTCCGCCCAGAGCTCGCGCAGCAGCGAGCCCGCGTCGCGCGACGCGAACCACTCGTTCCCGAAGCGCTCGCGCAGGTGGTCGCGCAGCTGCGCCTCGAACGCCCACGAGCGCAGGTACGAGTGGACGTAGAAGCCGTCGTCGATGTCGGCGAGGTAGTTCGCCGGGCTCGGCTCGATCCTGAGCGCGTTCCCGAGCAGCTCGACGTAGCGCTTCGGCATGTCGTCCAGCGAGCCGTTGCCGTGGAACTCCAGCTCGTAGAGCAGCTTCGCCGAGTAGCGGCGCACGAAGAACAGGAGCCACAGCTTTCCCTCGGCCGCGTAGTCCTCGGGCCGCGGGAAGTCGAGCCGTCGCGTTAGCCACGCCGGCTCGTCGATCAGGTGCTGCATCAGCATCGCCCAGCCCTCGGTCACGGCCGAGTCGCCGAGGCGCTTCTCCTCCATCGAGAGCTCGCGCGAGGTGTTCGCGTAGTGCTCGGTGTGCCCGGCCTCGTGGAAGAACGCGCGCCAGTCGTCGGCGCCGCCGATCGGCTGGATCACGAGCATCACCTTGTCCGGAACCTCGATCGGCGCGCAGAACGCCCGCGGCGTCTTCTGCGGCCGCTGCTCGATGTCGAGGTGGACGTTCTCCTGGCTGTCGAGGTCGATCCCGAGGTCGCTCAGCGTGGACTTGAGCGCCGGGAGCATCAGCTCGCCGGGGAACCGCTCGTCCCATTGCGGCGAGCGGAGCATGCGGTTCACGTCCCAGCGCTGCGCCTCGTCGAGGCTGATGCCGAGGACCTCGCGGAGAGCCTTGTCGAACGAACGCTCGTAGAGCTCCTCGGTCGAGTCGAGGAACGCGCGGCACTGCGCGGCAAGGCCCTGGAGGTCGAACTCGAACCTCTCGTCGTAGAGCTCCAGGTAGGTCGACGCGCCGACCTTCGGCAGCGCCCCGCGGGTGATCTCGAACGCCTTGACGTAGAGCGGGTTCAGGTGCACCTCGGTCGCCTGCCACATGGCCCGGTCGAGGCGCTCGCGGCGGTTGCGGTCGGCCTCGTTGGCGATCTCCGGCCGGATCATCCGGAACGGAATCGTCTCGCCGTCGACGGTCACCTCGATCTCGGCCTCGAGCGCCGCGGCCTTCTCTGCGAGCTCGCGGGTCAGCGACCCGAAGTAGCCCTCGCACGCGAAGCGCCAGAGCTCCCGGGTGCTGTGATCGCCGTCGACCGCAGCGCCGATCGCCTGCACGCGCTCGAGCTCGGTCAGCGACGCATGCCGCGCGTAGATGTCCTCGAGCTCGAGCCGGTCCTTGAGGCCGGCGTAATGGAGGTAGTACTCCTCGTCGAGCTCCGCGATGAACCTGTCTGCCTCGGCCCGGTAGGAGTCGAGCTCCTGCGTGGTCGGCGACTCCACAGGCCGTAGGATAACGGGGTGCGCGAGATCAACCTCCGGACCGAGCGCAAAACACAGCTGCTCGAGATCACGCCACAGGTGAGGGAAGCGCTGGACGGTGCGAATGGCGCCGCCGCCGCTCTCGTCTACGTCCCGCACACGACTGCGGGCGTCACGATCAACGAGGACATCGACCCGGACCTCGCGCACGATATCGAGGCGGCGATGGAGAAGATCGTCGAGGACGGCTGGGGCTGGCGCCACGACGACGCGGACGGCCCGAACGCGCCCTCGCACATGCGCGCATCGCTGATGAGCCCCGAGGTGCTCGTCCCGCTGTCGGAGGGCAACCTCGCGCTCGGCCGCTACCAGGGAATTTTCTTCTGCGAGTTCGACGGCCCCCGCGAGCGCAAGGTCTACGTCACCGCGTTGCGCTGAGGCGCCGCTTGCGGCGCCGTCGTCAGGACGGGCGAGCTTTGCTCGCGCGTCCGTCTGAAGTGACCGGTCGACACGTTCCGATCATTTGACGATACGAGCCTGGGCTGAACCAAGAATTCACCTGAACTAAACACACGCGTCGTACGTTCTGAGCAATGCGGCGGCGGGTCCTGTTGACAGCTCTGCTCGCAGGGGTCGTGTCGCTGATCGGCCTGGTCCCGTACGTCCACGACGGGCCCGCCCACGGCCGAGCGGCGTCGGTTGCCGGGATCCACAAGATCCGTCACGTCGTGATCCTGATGCAGGAGAACCGCTCGTTCGACTCCTACTTCGGCACCTATCCCGGCGCGGACGGGATCCCGCGGCGCGACGGGCGCTTCACCGTCTGCTCGCCCGACCCCAAGACGGGCCGGTGCTTCCACCCCTACCACGACACGCTCGACCGCAACACAGGCGGGCCGCACGAGCACCTGGACGCCGTTCGGGACGCACGAGATCCCGAACTACTGGGCGTACGCGAAGAACTTCGTGCTCGAGGACCACATGTTCGAGCCCAACACGTCGTGGAGCCTCCCGGCCCACCTGTTCATGCTCTCCGAGTGGTCGGCGCGCTGCCGGCCGCACCGCGGCCCGATGAGCTGCGTGAACGCGCTCGAGAACCCGATCGCGCCGCCGCACGAGCCCCAGAACCCTCGGAACCTCGTGCCGGACTACGCATGGACCGACCTCACGTACCTGCTCCACAAGCGCCACGTGCCGTGGCGCTATTACGTGTTCGCCGGGACCGAGCCCGACTGCGAGACGGGGGCGATGTTCTGCCACGCGAAGAGCCAGCGGGCTGCGACGCCGGGGATCTGGAACCCGCTGCCGTGGTTCGACACCGTCCGCAACGACCACCAGGTCCGGAACGTCACCTCCATCTCGAAGTTCTTCTCCGCGGCACGCCTGGGGACGCTCCCGGCGGTCTCGTGGGTGACGCCGAACAACCATGTGAGCGAGCACCCGCCCAGCCTTATCTCGAACGGCCAGGCGTTCGTGACCCACGTGATCAACGCGGTCATGCGCAGCCCGGACTGGAAGTCGACCGCAATCTTCCTCGCCTGGGACGACTGGGGCGGGTTCTACGACCACGTCGTGCCGCCGCACGTCGACCGGAACGGGTTCGGGCTGCGCGTGCCCGCGATCGTGATCTCGCCGTACGCGCGGCGCGGGCTCATCGACCACCAGACCGCGAGCTTCGACGCGTACGCGAAGTTCATCGAGGACGACTTCCTCGGAGGCTCACGGCTCGACCCGAAGACGGACGGGCGGCCCGACCCGAGGCCGACAGTGCGGGAGCGCCTGCCGCAGACCGGCGACCTCGTCCGCGACT
>WNGD01008771.1_pt1 | contig 10666 bp, 7 predicted proteins | sample 5400671 | NCBI WGS metagenome assembly WNGD01 (sample SAMN13153369, study PRJNA577476) | soil metagenome | isolation source: 40 cm soil or saprolite under grassland replicate 2 | place: USA:California | collected 2016-06-15
GACGGCGTGGAATGCGTCGCGCACGGCTTGCGCACTCTGTCTCGCGGGCAGCTTCGCCTTCGTCCAGCCCTCACAGGCCGCGGAATACGGTTGGGGCACGTACCTCCTCGGCCTCTCCATTCCGATGATGGGGTTCACCCCGCCGCCCGGATTCTACCTATCGGACAGCATCTACGCCTATCAGGGGAGTGCGAGCGGCAACGTGAAATTTCCGTTCGGCCATGTGAACCTAGCTGCGCAAATCAAGGAGGACTTCCTGGTCAATGTTTCAACATTGAGTTGGGTTACAGACACCAAGATTCTCGGAGGAAATCTCGGGTTTGCGGCAACCATTCCGTTTCCGATCGGCACGGAGCGTACTTCCGCCGGTGCCGCATTAACCGGCCCCTTGGGAAACACGTTCTCCGGCAGTCTTACCCAATCGGCCTCGGGCATCGGGGACATGGCGGTGGCTGGCCTCCTTGGCTGGCACGAGGGCAATAGTCACTGGAACGTGGTCGTAACTGGCACTATCCCGACTGGAGTCTATGACCCGGATAGGTTTGCGTTTCTCGGTTTGCACCGGCCTTCCGTCGACCTCAGGGGAGCCTACACGTATCTCGACCCACAGACCGGGCTCGAGATCTCGGGTGCGGTCGGGATGACCTTCAATTACATCAATACGGCAACGAGCTATCGGAGCGGCAGCGAACTTCACTTCGAGTGGGACGTCAACGAACATTTCGCGTCAGGCTTCTCCCTTGGCGTCGGCGGGTATGTTTACGACCAGGTGACCGGGGATAGTGGGTCGGGCAACCGGATCGGTCCATTCGAAGGGCGGGTAGTGGCCGTCGGGCCCTTAGTTGGCTACACGTTCAAGATCATGGAGATAATACCAGTCAACCTGAACGCTCGGTGGTTCCACGAGTTCGACGTCCAAAAGCGCGTTACGGGTAACTCAATCTTCGGCACCATTAGCCTACCGCTTGTGAGTCTCCCGCCTGCGGTTACAGCGAAATATTGATCAACGCTCGTAACGGTCGCACGTGCCAGGGGCAGCGACTTCGTCTGCTAACTTTAACAGAGGTCAGAACTCGTTCGCGGATGGCAAGTGGTGGGCAGATACGTTCGTCTGGCGAGAGTCATTGAGCCGGTGCGGCTTGACGCCGGAGTTCCTCGAGGAGGTTCGCGAGATCCCGGTCGCCGGGCGCGTACCGGGCCAGCCGTTCCGCGTATTGAAGTGCGGTCGCTGGATCTCCGGCCTCGCGGCTGAAGCCGACGATTGCCAACGTGGTGTCGCGATCGGCAGGATGCCGAACCAGAGTTTCTTTCAGAACTGCCATTGCCTCCTCGCGGCGCCCCGCTGAATGCAGTCCCACGGCATAGACATAGGCGTATCTCGCCTGGTCAGGCGCAAGCTCGGCGGCTCGCTGCAGTTCGCCCAGCGCCTCGTCCGCCCGCTTGAGCCGCACCAGGGCCAAGCCTAGCGCGTGATGCGCCCCAGCGTCCTGTGGTGACGTGACGATTGCCGCGCGCAGCACGCTCTCGCCGTCGCTGTTCCGCCCGAGGCGCCGGTAAAGGTCGGCGAGGGTCCGCCGCGCGTTCGAAGCGGTCGCGGTCGGCGGCGGGCTGGCTCGCCGTTGGAACGGCAGCGAGCAGCGAAACAGCGCGGATGCGTACGCCTCGGCTCGGATCGGAAAGCAGCAGCGAAATGAGCGGCCAAAGCTGGGCGGCGGGTACACCTTCGAGCATATCGAGCGCGCCGATGCGCACCGCCGGATCGGGATCCCTTATCCCGTTCCGCGCCAGGTCGATGTTCGAAGGTGAGACGCGCGAGCCGAGTGCGGTCAGCGCGCTCGCGCGCGCAAACGCGGGCGCGTTGCGATCCGCGGCTACCGCGGCAAGCAGGGCACCCGCATCCGCCTGGTCAGTCCAGGCCGCATGGAACGCCTCGCCGTAGTTCTGGAAGGGCTTGCGGTCGGGCCCGCCCCATAGGGCGGTTGCCGCAGCCGCCCATTCCGATGATTTGTCGGCATGGCAGTCGTTGCACGCATTGGATGTGCCGAGCTTTGCCGAGAGATCCGGCCTCGGAATGCGGAAGCTGTGATCGTGCCGCGTGTCGACCACCATGTAGGTACGGACTGGCATGTGGCACGACGCGCAGGAGAGCGGCGGCCTCCCCGTTTCGTGATGGTGATGCGTCGCGACCGCGTACTTCTCGGACAAATGGCATTGCAGGCAGGCGCCGTCGTCCGAGACACGCAGCTTGGCGCTGTGGGGTTCGTGACAATCGCTGCAGGTTACGCCGGCCGCGAACATCCTGCTCTGCTTGAATGACCCGTAATTGTAGACCTCGTCCAACATCTGGCCATCGGCTTGATAGAGACCGCGGCTGAGCGGGGCAACGGCGTGCGTGTCTGACAGCCATTGGCCCGGAACCCAGTCCTCGGAAAACTTGCCGCTGCGCGAGTGGCACAGGCCGCAGGTCTCGACCTCCTTGCGCAGCGGGGCCGGCGCGATGCGGCGCGTGGCATTGCCGGTCCGCAGATCGATCGGCCAGGTGATGTCACGCCGCTCGTTCAAACGCACGTGCAGCCCCTGAGTTGGATCGTCTCGCTTGCCGAACGGCCACCAGCTTTGCTGCTCACGCACCCAGGCGACATGACTCGAGCCCTGGCCGTGACAGGTCTCGCAGCCAACGCTGATCTCCGCCCACGTGGTGGCGAAGCGGTCGTTCGCCGCATCGTAGTTCTTGCGCACTCCGGTCGAATGACACTCGGCGCACATGAAGTTCCAGTTCTGATTCAGCTTGGTCCAGTGCAGGATGTCATCGTGGCGGATCTCCTCGTTGGGATAAAGGTGGAACCAGCGCTGGCCTCCCTTCTCCTTCGGTCGACTGTCCCAGGCCAGCGACAGCGCTTGCAATCGACCATCGCTAAATTCGACCAGGTATTGCTGAAGCGGATCGACGCCGAACGTGTACTTGACCTTGAACACGCTGAGCTTTCCATCGGGACCGTCGGTCTCGATCAAGAATTTCCCGTCCTCGCGGAAGAAGCGCGAGTGCACGCCGGAATACTCGAAAGTCGCATCGTTGAAGTCGCCCAACACCGACTTGTCGGTCGCATGATCCATGGCGAGCTTGTGCTGCGAACCGCGCCACAGTTCCGCTTCGACCCGGTGGCAGCCGGCGCAGGTCTCGCTGCCGACGAATGTCGCCGCTGCGGCGGAACCGGCGGCGGCGTTGGCAGGGGCGTTTCTCGCGCCGTTAGTGAGGAACCAAAATGCAAGACCACCTGAGACGACGATTGCTGCCGCGACCGATGCCGCGATCCAGGTTCCAGGCTTCGACAAGAGGCTAGAAGCCGCACGGCGCGGCGGGACGTCTTGCGCCTTTGCGGTGTGCGCCGCGTCGACGGATCGCGCTTGGGATCCGCTTTTCGTGGAAGCCTTGCGCCGGTACCGCGTCAACCCCGTCATTCCTCTAGCAATGAGATGGCGAACCTTACGATCAAACTGCCCATCACGGAATTAAACTTTCTCTGACAGAGGTTCGAAGAGGTTCGCCAGCAACTCGATCACGCATCTGCCGCGGTTGCCAGCTCGGGGTTGGGCGAAAGGTCGTGGAGCATCGATTTCGCAACGAGGTCGTTTGGAAACAGCTCCAATATCCCGCGATATCGAAGAGTTGCCTCGGCAAAGTCGCCTCGCTCGAAGCAGCTCGAGGCGCCCCATGTCATCTCGCTCAATCTTCCGTCATCTGCCCGAAGTTCGAGCTCCGGGTCGTTGCTGCTTGCGATCCCGAGCAACTCGTAGATCATGAACTGGTGCTTGCGGCCCTTGACCTGAACTTTGCGGCAAAGGCCGTGCCACGATTTCGGACCCGACGGCTTCGAACACGCTGTCGCTGATGCAGATGGTCGTGCCGAATATCTTGTTAAATTAATGCCCTCGAGACGCGCCGCGACGTTGACGCCATCGCCCATCACCGTATAGCTGAGCCGCTCAGACGAGCCGACGTTGCCGACCAGCACGTTCGCGCAGTTCAAGCCGATCCGGATCCGAATGCTCGGCCTGCCCTCTGCGCGCCGTGCCTCGTTGACCCGTTCCATTCGCCGGGCGGCCCGCAGCACGCCAGCGCACGCGCGCAGCACGTGGTCGGACCGACGCGCTGGCGCGCCCCAGAACGCCATGACGCCGTCACCGATGAACTTGTCGACGGTCCCATGCTCCTCCGAAATCGCTCGGGAAACCTCCTCGAAATAGGTGGACATCTGGCCGAGGAGCTCGTCCGGAGCCCATTGCTCGGCATGCGCCGCAAAATTCTCCAGTTCGGAAAAAAGCACGGTCAGAAAGCGCGACTCGACCCCCAAAGCCAACGGAATTCCCGACTGGATAAGTTGCCTAACGACATCCAACGGCACGAACGAGGAGAACGATTGCAGCGAATTGCGCAACAGCGCAGCTGCGGACTGAAGCTGCGCGATTTCTCCGATACTGGACCTTCGAACGGGGGGGCTGACAAAAGACATGCCCGGTAGAATCCCTTCTCAAGGGCCGCGTAATAGCCGGCGAACTGAAATTGGTGTTTCATTTGAGCTGGAGGGAGACCTGGTCCAGCGCCCAGGATGGGGTTGCGAGCAGCATGGCGATCAACGTCCAGATCATGCGATGCCGTCGGGCGGCTAGTCGCGATGGCACGCCTGCTGCCCTTCCCGCGACTGATTGAGGCGATGCGCTCCACTAGGGACCGAGTGCGCCTTGCGCGTCGGCAAGGGCCTGCTCGCAGCCACTCTGGTCGCCCGCGAGGTCCGCTGCGCGCGCGCGAGCCATGGCGGCAGCGACGGTCTGCACGGTCTGCGGGGAAACTTCGCCGAGCCTCCTTTCAGCGGCTGCGATCGAGCCCGGCGTCGGCTGACGATGCACAAGGGCTCCGGGGCTCTCGCGCGCGAACGGCCCGGCACCGGCTTTCGCTTCGAGCTTGGCGTTGACCTCGGCCTGCATGCGGTCGATCTCGTGCGAACACGGACCGGCGTAACTCGCCGGCATCGATGCAGCGAGCGCTGCTGCGCTCGCCATCAGTAATCGCTGAATGCTCATGACTTGGCCTCCACAAAGGGGCGAGCAAACACGATACCATGCTTGGCGCGTCTCCGCACAAGTCACCCCTCGAACGCGAAAATGTGCTTCCAGTCGTTCTTCATGCTGATCACCGTCCAGCCCTTGCTCTTTGCTTCGGTCATCAGCGAATCAGAGAAAGTGCCGACCTTTGTGTCCGGCAGTCCGCCCGCGGGCCCGTACGCATATTCCCGATCCTTGTCGTCGTGATAGACGAGCATCTTCAGCCGCGCGCCGGCACCCGCGCCCGTCCACTCCAGCATCTGGCGGTCGCCGGTTGAGTTGCCGAACGCCGCGTAAGGCCGGCGGCCGATCATTAGGTGAATCTCTTCGGGCTTGCCGGCGTTGTTGTCGTTCAAAAGGAGCTTCGGCTCTTTGGTCAGGAACGGGTTGCCGTCCTTGGCGTAGCCGTATTTCGTTCCGCCCGCGGTGCCGACGACCTGCTCGGGCGGGATGCCGTAGACCTGCTGGGCGTACACGCGCACGAAGTCCTGGCCGCCGCCGGTCACAATGTAGGTTTTGTACGCGTTGTCGCGCAGGTATCGCAGCACTTCGAGCATCGGCTGATAGGCAAGCTCGGTGTAGGGTCGATTCCAGCGCGGATGCTGGGCCGTTTCCATCCATTTCTTCGCTTCGGCGTTAAACTCCTCGACCGTCATGCCGGTCAGCGTCGCCGCGAGAATCTTCTCGAGATCCCGCATGGTTAGCCTCGCCATCGCCTCCCGGTTCCCAGAGAGGACGGTCTTGAAGGGCTGGGCGTTCCTCAATTCCAGCCTCTTCTCCACCACCGCCGGGACGCGCTCCAGGCAGTAGACCACCTGCGTGTACATGGGATGCTCCACCCAGAGCGTGCCGTCCTGGTCGAACACCGCGATGCGGTCCTCCGGGAAGACGTAGCTCGGACTCGCCCGGTCGATGGTGGCGCGCACGAAGTCGACAATCGCCTGCTTCGCCGGCCCGTCGTTCCACGACGCCAACAGGCCGCCTGGCGCAGCCGTTTGCGCCGGCGAAGGGGTGGGAAGGAGCGTTCCGGACAAAACTGGAAGCAGCGCCAAAGCAGAGAGCAGGGCACGGCGGCTGATGCCGGAGCATGGAACGATTGGTTTCATGCTTGGCTCCTCTCCAAACACAAGATGACGCAGGTAGACTAGTTGCTGGACGGCGGGTTCCTGAGCTTCTCCATGGCTTGTTCGACCGAAAAGGAGCCGGGCTTCTGGCGCGGAGGGAACTGCTGAAAGCTCGCCAGATGCTGCGCCACGATCGCTTGCGCCGGGACGAGCACAAAGGCGTGCTCGACGAACCATCGCACGTAGTCGCCCGCTTCGTGCTGGGCCCGCTCGAATGGGTCCGAGCGCAGATTGAAAAGCGACGGCAAACGCAGCTGCACCATCGGCTGCGCCCAGACATCAAAGCCATGCGCCTGCTGCTCCATGAACACCGCCTTCCACTGCTCGTAGCGAAGGCCGGCGAGGTTGCCGTCGTCGGTCCAGTAGAAGAATTCGCGGCGCTTGTTCGGGCCTTTGCGGGCGAGAAGATCGCGCTGGTCGTAGCCGTCGAGGTGAACTCTGAAGTTCTTGCTAGCGGCAGTGTAGCCCTGCAGAAGCTTGTTCTTGATGTCCGGCTCGCCTGCCGCAGCGACCAGCGTCGTCGTCCAGTCCTCCGCCGAGAAAATGTCGTTGATCTCGGTGCTGGGCGGCACCAGGCCTGGCCAGCGCACCATCGCCGGCACGCGATAGCCGCCTTCCCAGTTGGTGTTCTTCTCGCCGCGGAACGGCGTGGCGCCGCCGTCGGGCCACGAGAAGGTCTCGGCGCCGTTGTCGGTGGTGTAGACCACGATGGTGTTGTTGGCGATGCCGAGGTCGTCGAGCTTCTTCAGGAGTTGGCCGACTTGTCCGTCATGCTCCACCATGCCGTCCGGATAGATACCAAGCCCGGTCTTTCCCTGGGACTCGGACTTGAGACGGGTCCAGATGTGCATGCGGCTCGGATTGAACCATACGAAGAACGGCTTCTTGTCCCGGTTCGCGCGGTCGATGAAGTCGAGCGAGGCCTTCAGGAACTCCTCGTCGATGGTCTCCATTCGCTTCTTGGTGAGCGGCCCGGTGTCCTCGCATCTCTGTTTCCCCCACGGGCCAAAACGGGGATCATCGCCCGGAGTGTCGGTGGTGGTCGCGACACATCTCATGACGCCGCGCGGACCGAATTGAGTCCTGAACGCGGGGTTCTTTGGATAGTCGGGGTGTTCCGGCTCATCCTCGGCATTCAAGTGGTAAAGGTTGCCGAAGAACTCGTCGAAGCCGTGCACGGTCGGCAGGAATTCGTTGCGGTCGCCGAGGTGGTTCTTGCCGAATTGTCCGGTCGCGTAGCCCTGCGGTTTGAGCAGATCGGCAATTGTCGGGTCCTTCTCTGACAGCCCTTCCTTTGCAGCCGGTAAACCCACCTTCAACAGGCCGGTGCGCATCGGGCTCTGGCCGGTGATGAAGGCGGCGCGGCCGGCAGTGCACGACTGCTGGCCGTAATAGTCGGTAAGGATCGCGCCTTCGTTGGCAATGCGGTCGATGTTGGGCGTGTGATAGCCCATCATGCCGCGGTTGTAGGCGCTGATGTTCCAGTAGCCGATGTCATCGCCCATGATCACGAGGATGTTGGGCTTTTGCTGCTGCTGCGCACATGTGGGGGAGGTCGCTGCCATCACGAAAGCGAGCGATATCAGCGAACAAAGCCAAATGTTTCTGCTCATGCTCATCACCGATCTCCTCGGTCTTGACTTTCAGCTGTAGAGTTCATGTCGCACTTGACGGTCATTTTCGCATTCGCCGCTCAAAATCGTGTCATGTTCGCCGCCGGCGGGTTCGGATTCTTCACGAGACTCGCCTTGTATTCCTCAACGGCCTTCAACACGGGTCCTATGACCCAGTTGTACATCTCTCCGATATTCTGCTCCTCGCGCGGATCGGACTCAACGTTGAACACCTTGGGGTAGCCGTTCATCGACGCCGCGCTGGCGCCGACGCCGCCCATGAGGGTGGCTCCGCCCTCGCCGCTGCGGCCCGGCGCCACGTCGGCGAAATAGGCGCGGAATTGCTTCCAGCGCGCCGCAACCAGAGCGGGGCCGACGAAGGTCAAGAGGTGCTCGCGCCGACCGGTGTCGTTCCTGCCGAACAGCAGGTCGGTCTGATCGACGCCGTCCATCGGACGATCATCCGGCACCTTGCCGCCCGCGAGGCGCGCGAAGGTCGGGAAGAAATCCATGATTGAGAACATGGCGTAGGACGATCGCGGCCGGATGCGGTCCGGCCAGCGGATGATGGCGGCGGTGCGCATCGAGCCTTCGCTCACGTCGCCGAGCGCGCCGCGGTAGGGTCCGGGCGCTCCCATGTCCGGCATGTCGCCGCCGAATGCGCGCGCGCCGGGTCCGTCGGGACCATTGTCGGAAGCGAAGACCACGATGGTGTCGCGCGTGAGGCCGAGCTCGTCGAGCGCGTCGAGCATCCGGCCCACGATGGCATCGCCCTCCATCAGGGAGTCGCCGAACTGGCCGATCCGGGATACTCCCTCGAAGCGCTTCGACGGCAGGTTCGGAAAGTGCGTCCGAGAAATCGGCAGATAGAGGAAGAACGGCTTTCCGGCGGCCTTCTGGCGCTTCATGAAATCGACGCCGCGCTCCACCAACTCCCAGTCGATCTCGCGCCGCACCTCCGCCGTGTAGGGTTTCACCGCCTTGAGAGGCTCGCCCCGCTTCGCCTCTATGTGCGGCCCCTTGTCGAGCGGGATGTCGAGCGACTTGGTCTGGCGGCCCTGGGGAATCATGCCGAACACGTCCCAGGTGTCTCCGGGCGGGATGCCATAGAACTCGTCGAAGCCCTTGCTCTGCGGCTGGCTATAGGGCTCGGAGCCGAGATGCCACTTGCCGAAGATCGCCGTGGCGTAGCCGGCGTCGCGCAGCATCTCGGCCATGGTGATTTCCTTCGCCGGCAGCGAGTAGGGCGTCCCTTCGAGGGCGACCAGCGACAGTCCGGATCGGATGGAATAGCGCCCGGTCACCAATGCGGCGCGCGACGGCGTGCAGGACGGCTCGACCAGGAACTGCGTGAGCCGCAGCCCTTCGGCGGCGAGCCGATCGATGCGCGGCGTCGGCGCCCCGCGCAATTCCCCGCCGCCATAGACCCCGAGATCGCCGTAGCCGATGTTGTCGGCGAGAATGAACAGGATGTTGGATTTCTGTTGCTGCGCTGGCGCTGTGGCGACAATTAACGGCTGGGCAACGAGGCCCAACCCGATGACCAGCGCACCGAGCACCTGCCGCGACGGTTTGAACCAGTTCATTTGGGTCTCCACTGACTATCGAGACCAATGCTTCGAGGAGCGCGTATGAGGCGTCGCGCCCCCAAATCGGCCGCTGCTTCGGTGCACTACGGTTGTCGGGCCGGGCCGATCTGCGGCGCGCGGACCGACTTGGCCATTCCGTAAAAGACTACGACGCCCTGGCCGCCACAGCGCGTCGAGAGCGCCTCGTTGGGCGTACCGATACAGCTGTCGATGTCCTGCCAGTTGTTCATCGCCCAGACATTGCCTGCCGGATCGACGGCGATATCGGTCTGCAACTGCAGGCCGCCGCCCACGTATCCACCGGGCGGCGAGATCTGATCGCCGGTCTTCATGCCGGGCGGGCAGTTCTCGATGCGGACGCCGCACAGCTGCGCGATCGGACTGCTCGGCATGGCGAAGTTGGAGATCCAGACGTTGTCGTTGCCGTCGACAACGGCAGCCCACGGCCCCGGGAGACCGCCACCGATAAACGGCGAGCCGGGATACTGGGTGCCGTCCGGCCGCAGCAGCGTGACGCTGCCACCGTCGCGGCCTCCTCGCTGCCTGGACATGGTCTTCGTCAGGTAGTCCGACGCATTCGCAACACCCTCGAGCCTCAGGCGTGCATCGAGGTCTATCAGATGGGCCATGCCCAGCAGCCCACTGCCGAATCGAGCGGTTACCCAGACGTTGCCCTGGCTGTCGATGGCAAGACCGCTATTGTTGAATCCGGTCTTGAATTTCTCGGCTTTGCTCGGAGCGGCGGCGGAAGAGCGCGTGACGTGGTCGATGGCGCTATTGGCCACCCAGAGCCGGTCCTGCTGGTCGATGCCGAGGTGAAATGGCGCCAGGAACGACTTGCACGGCTCCTCCTTGTCGCCCTCGCAAACGATGCGCCCTTGCTCAGATCGCCCTTGGGGAAGTGGACGAGCTGGCTCTTCTCGATGCCCAAGACCCAGACGTCTCCGCCGGGCGTGACGATGACTCCCTGCATCAGCCCGAGCTTGCCATCGAAGGTGCAAGTGATCGTCAAACGTGCCCCTCATATTTAGCCCGTAGATGAACCACCTGTCCGCTTATCGGCGGGCGCCCGATTTTGGGGCGCCCGCTTCGTCGCGTCGCGCTCGTCTCAACCGGTTAGTCGCTCGCGTGGCTGGAATGGGATTTCTTGACCTGCTCCAGGATCCCACTGAGGTTGTAGGTCTCGGGAGCCTGCAGCGGCGGGAACTTCTCATACGACAGCAGATGCCCCTCCCACAGC
>WNGD01017321.1_pt1 | contig 10666 bp, 10 predicted proteins | sample 5400671 | NCBI WGS metagenome assembly WNGD01 (sample SAMN13153369, study PRJNA577476) | soil metagenome | isolation source: 40 cm soil or saprolite under grassland replicate 2 | place: USA:California | collected 2016-06-15
GTCTATTTATTCTATCTTTCAACTGTTATCTCAGACATAGTTCGCCAATTCTTCAATCAAAAGCATTTTTTCTATATACTTTTAATATTCATTCTTGATCCAAACTTTAATTCAACGCCACTTTTTTGATCATAATCAAAAGTAAACGAGTCGTTAGATAATATTGGGAAGCTTGAAAGTTCAGTATCCAAACAAATGGGACATCGACCTTCCACGGGCAACATAAACTTACCGAAGTACGCCGCACACCAGAAACATGTGTCACATAAAATGAATATGTTCTCTTTTTCCTTCGGGTTTCCTTTTTCTGGGTAAATGTTTTTTACAGATATCGGTCCTCGTGAATTACCTGCCATCCCTTACTTCAGATGCTATAGACAGCATAATTATATAAATTGTGTCATAACTGACACGTTGGAAATGGCTGTATTTGAAAAGTTTTTCTTGCAATGAAATCTTCATTACAAAATGGAGATCTTTGGTTCAGATGACGGCCAGTCAAAACTTCAATGTATTGATGACGACTGGGTCAAGCAAAAATGTGCACATAACCAATACTGATAACAATCTTCTTGAAAGGTTTGCCGGTAATGGCTTAAGTGTATCACAATAAGATTCTTCGATTTAATTTCGGATTATCCGACTGATTCTCGAAGACATGTGGCTTTCCCTTCATCACTGCCTTCGTAGGTTCCAAGCAGCGATGTGGTTTGCCCTTACCATTCTAGGCACGGACTAGACACCACTTCTTTCGAATTAGTGCTTCACCTATTATTCCTAGTATGACAACCATGCATTTCCATGGACGTACTAGGCCTTTACCTAATACGGAAGTCTGCATGATGGATCATCCTTCTGTTTCGGTCAGTCGGATATGATATATAACGCAGAAGATCCTAATATACTTTTAACATGACATAGTCTCCTCGTTTAGTATCGGTGTCCAAGAGAATTTTCTTTGATCGTGGAAATTATTCCTCCAATTCATGACTCATAACGTCTCACTAGGACTAACTCAGTTGCTGCTACGATTATACGTTAAAAAAGTATTCTAAATCGTGTCCCCGTTAAGTCTTCAGAAGCAGAAAAACAATTACAATTACAACCATACTTCGCCTTTGCTGTTACATTTAGCATTCATACAAAACAATAATTCCTCAAAAATAGGATCGTTAACAAAAATCGGTCGTTTTGTGATACTCTATGAAGAGATTTCGAAAGGCAATATAGAAGTTTAACTATTCTACTTTTGCCGTTTCTTTTTGTTCCGCTCTTACTCCTCTTAGCCAAGGACCCCAAAATACTTTGAACCAATACTCACCCACTTTTATTGCATTGTCATAATATCCGCGATTCACTTCGATCCATTTTGACAAATAATTTTGCCAGGAAATCAATGGATTAATAAACGGATTGGATCCGTAACTTGTTTGTTCTCTGTCTGATGCCATAACGTAATTTAGGTGACAATAGTAGTTAAAGCTAATGTCCTCCAGAAGCGGCGTTTAAACCATGTCTTGTCTCAGGCAATTCCTTCAATCTAATAATCTCTGTTCTCATGATCCAAATCATTCGTATTTTGTATGGGCATGGATTAAACAATATACTATTCTGAAAAATTTTACAGGGTAGGCGGAAGGAGGGACCAACCTATGGGATTCATGCTAACGACCTACAAATAAACAGGGATACAAAGACATATTTAGCCAACTGTACCCCAAACAGCTGCTGACTTTTAATGGAATGTGACGAATGGAGGATTCAGGCTTTACTGGTATTTGTTGTTGTACTATTCACAGTCACTTTGACCGCATTTTTTCTACCGGCTATATCATACAGTCAATTGTCATCGACGCAACCTAGCAACAATATTGCTAATACCAAGGTAGTAATTCTATCTTTTGATGACAACAGGAAAGGCGATTTCACGTATGCCAAACCAATTTTAGACAAATACGGCTTTAAGGCTACTTTCTTCATAATTTGCGGCAAGACAACAGATAAAGGAGCTATGAATTGGCAAGACATAGCTGCTATGCAGAGGGATGGTATGGATATAGAATCACACACTATGACCCACAAACATCTAAACCATTTGTCAGCATCTGCATTGAATTTTGAAATAGCCGGTTCAAAACAATGCCTCGCGAGTCATGGCTATAATGTTACATCATTCGCATATCCTTATGATGAAGGAGCAGACAATGTTACTGTGGTCAATACAGTAGCCAAGAATTATGAGCTAGCAAGAAGTGGTAGTGAGCCACTCATGTTCCTAAAATGCAATGGATTTAAGAACCATCCTCAGACAGACTGTAGAACATATTTGCCTGGTGGCAAGCTAACCTACGCAAATAAATATGCAATTAGAAGTTTGTCTTTCGATAGATATGAGATAAAGGATTTATTTAACAATTCAACTATCTTTTCTGATTTCGTTAAGATAGTAAATAGCCAGATCAAGTACAACAACGGCGGAACAATAAATGTAGTTCCGTTAGTTACTTTTCATAACGTACGTCCCGTTAACAACGTACCCTACACTACTAATGTAGGTGTGTTTGATGAATTAATGAAATACCTACATGATAATGGGTTTAAAGTATTGAGTATGAATAATTTAGGCTATGATGCAAAAAATAATGCCTTCTACATAAAGAGTGTTTCAGATTAAATAACTCTCTTCAAGTCTTTGAATGTCACTACTGCAATGCATTTTATCAATACGCATCTTTTACTGGTACTGTGCAGGATGCGGGATATTTTGTCCACGGAAATAATAACAAATAAAAATGATAACTATAATGTGATATTTATGGGCAATGGACTCTATTATGGAGCAGCTGCGACAACAGGGATTGCTGGAATACTACATCTGATGATGGCATACAATTTAAGTCATTTTGGTATAAGTAATTTTAGTATCTTCTTTCTCGCTGCCGGTATACCGCCCTATTTTGGGTATTACCCATGGTAAGACGATGGGGGAGACCATGGTATTATGTTGGAATGGGAGGCACGGTAGTTCTAATAATCATCTGGACAATCACAAGATTTCCAAATCCAATAACAGAAGGAAGAGGATTATCAATAAATTCTATGAGTATAATAACAGAGCTATTTGAGTTTGCTTTCGTCATAATAACAGCGATAATAATAATCTCAAAAGAAAGAACTAAAAAAGCACCCGAAATGTATTGGGGCTCTTCCTAGTAAGGGGCGATAGGCTATGAAAAATAAATCGATATTATTCACATTAGTATTGATTGTGATCATATCGTATGTTTATCCAGCTGTAGCATCTAAGCAAACAGTATTTGCACAACAAACAACGAAACCAACAACGAATTTCTTGCCGTATGTAAATTCGACTTATGGACTTCAATATCCCTCCAGCTGGGATAAGGAAGAAAACGGTACAAGACAGGATACAGAGACCGACGTTGTCACATTCTCTCCTCCAGCTATTAACTCCAATGCTAGTCTTGATATATCAATAGATGACATTTCGGATGAAAAAGGCATAGCTTTAGCTCAATATGCAAGTAGTGGCGTTAGTGATTTAAAACAATCTCTTCAGAATTTCAACTTAGTTGGATTAACTACAAATAGTGTTCTTGCTGAATTACCTGCATACAAATCGATATATACCAATGTAGATCAAAACACTATTTTCAAAGACATGGAAATTGGAGCAATAAAGGGCGATAAGGCTTATATCCTAACCTACGAAGCGGGAACGAACGAATATGATAAGTATTTACCAATAATAGAGGAGATGATTAATTCTTTTCAAATAACAAAATAAACTAATCCGGTAGAGGAGGGTTATCTGCTACCTTGTCAGTCAATATTCGATAATAATTAAATATATTACATCGAATACACATCTCGAGAAAAGGTGCAAGCAGTTAGATGGATGAGAAAAATCTAAAACATCTCTTTATTCATTCTATTAATGCTGGTCATATAGATGGAAACAACTTTCTGTATATTAACCAGGATGATCCTAATATCGAACTAACAATAAAGAATGAAGGATATTACCGCAATTTTGATCTCATTATTGCAGTAATTAAGAAAAGACACAGTTCTCAAGTTGAAAGTAATTGGATAAGTTCAGGTGATACATATCTAAACATGATAACGAGAAGCAGTCAGCTAATCCAATTTGCCCAAAAAGAAAGAACAAGAATAGATTGGATCACATTTTATCCCGTAGAATTAAAATCCGACAACGACGTCATTGACGGGCGTCTGTCCAACCAAATCCTTAATGCGATTCTAACCTTTGGAAGATCTATTCTTGTATTGGACAAGGAACACTCTAAAAGATTGAAGTTAAAAGCAGTTTTAGGTTTATTCCCAGCTTCTGTTATAGGATACACTGGGAATAGCGATCAGTTTGAAGTACTCTCAACATTCGATCGATTCACAAACGATGGCATATTTTCGATTGATAAGAGAAAGCTCACAAAAATGTTATTAGACAACAAAATAAAACCCACCAGTTCTACATTTAATTGCATTCTAAATTTTCAAAGGATATGCCAGAAGATTATTTTCAGTCAGCTCTATGATCAACAGATATAAAACCACTCGCCACGAGAAAGCTTGTTAGAAGTCTTATAAAAGAAACAGCGAATATTAAGATAACAGATTATTTCTGATACCATGGTAAATAATAAGCCAACCACGGAATTTCTGCGAATTGATTTGTCATATACATGTGTGTAATATATTGCGAATAATACATTTTTAGAACATTCCCATGGAGTCGTAAAAAATGGCATAACGAATCACCTGAATATTTAGCTTAATGAGTGTGGATCAGTTGGTTTTGGAAGATATTATTTTTACGGGCGGTGGAGGATTTCTATTCGGGGCAGTGGCAGGGTATGCATTAAAGAAACTGATGAAACTAGCAGCAATAGTTCTTGGGGTGTTTGTAGTTGCACTAATGTATTTATCATACAAAGGCTGGTTAGATGTAAAATGGATTCCAATAGAAAATGCCGCAAAGAGTACATTGACAGATATCACAAATCAAGGAATCCACGCACTTAACAATATGGCATCGCATTTCCAAAACGACCCTTCAACAACAGGATCAGTCGGGTTATCTATAGCAGCTGCTTTCGGATTTATGTCCGGACTAGTTTTTGGATTAAGAAGAGGATAAGCTATGAATAATAATAAATTCTGCCGATCACATCTCCTGGTTTTTAATGTACTATTATACACTATCTCAAAATCAAATGAACATTTGCAGCCAGATCTCTACGGATTGTTTGTGATGTGCACCTCTAGAAAGGTCATCCACAGATGCTAAATATTTCATGCAGAGAGATGCCTATAGGTCGTTGACATGAGGAAACGAGTAAAGAAATGGCACGACACAACTCCGCCGGGAAAGTGCAATGTTGAAGGGAGCATTGGTTCAAAACATTATGGGAGCCTTGGTTTAGGGCTACAGGCGTAGAATAAAAAAATAATCCAGTGAGAATAAAATAAATAGCCTATATGATGCCTAATAGAACTCGAAGTCATTTCATCTCTGCTTCTAATGTATCGCTAGCAATAGCGTTCGGCATAGTTATTCTGTGGAATGTCTCTCCTGCTCAAGTTGTGTATTGATATTACTTATAAATCTCGGTAGGAATTCCTGACGACCTATTTCAAAACAAAACACATATCTAGGAATTCCTACTTCCAATGCCACTTGAATTCTCTTTTAGATGATGTATTAGAGCCAAGGTTAACACAGTTTGATATTTTGGTTAGCAATAATATCAAACTAAATAACCAAATCTATTTCTAGGGCTCGATTCAAAGACCCTATCTGTAGAGATTATACATTATGCATATTTTAAGCAATTGTTCGGATCTGCTAAACGAATTTGAAAAGCGGTATATGCTGAAATAATAGAGCAGCTTGACGGAGCATTCTTGAACTTGCTGAGATAGTTTCTGATTTTGCACCAGTCTAACGACCAACAACCTGTGTGTAGAATAAATTGAACATATCTCTATATCTGATTGTGTTGATTTAAATGACCATGACAACGCCACAGACATTACAAGAATGGCGATCGTTGAACTGGATATTCGAATACGACCCGCCTGTTAACACAGATGTTCGAATAGAATGCTCAATATGCAAAAACACTATTTCAGAATATCATCGGATTTTAGACCTTTCTCTGTGCAACGATTGTTATTGTTCTAGATAATAGTATGAGGGCTATTACGAGTTTTATGAGTCAATGATTTATTCGTACTCTTTAATTATCTTGTTGTCCATAGATTCCTGAAAAAGAATAAAAGCAAAAATCCTTTCATATTTAAGGTTACTAGCCAAGGATATAATTCTAACGCATACGAAGGAAGAGATTTCATGCAAAAAATATTGGGTTTGCTACAGGTGCGATCTAACATTTGAAAAACACTCAATTGCATGCATGCATACTAATTTATCTGGTCATCGGACGTCTATTCTCACTAAATATGTTTATCCTTAAGACAGGTCATTCTCAGTAATAGCATTTTCTGCTTTTGTTATCATATGGAATGAGTTTCTTTATTTCTTATTTCTTATTTCTTTTGTTGCATCTTTAGCTATTGGGGCGCGCTCATCGCCTCAGTATCTAGAAGCTTGCGAGCAGTGATGCCTTCTATACCTGGCTTTCATTAGCAATCTTGCATCGCGTATATTCAATAATCCCCCTTATCTGATATTATACTCATTTTGTAGTATTCGTCATATTTGTCTCAGCAGTGGTAAGGTTGTTGATTACTAGAGGATGACCTAAGTGTGCATCTACTTCGTAAACTGCAATAAATGAGACCCCACCTAACGTCCTGAGTACAACCGAGCTAGCGACGAACGGAATAGAGGCAGAATAATATGGTGCTGAAAAGTCTGCATAGTCTGGTCTTATGACAGTTGGTGCTGATAATACATAACCAGCATTTGGGTGTATTGGATTAACGAGAAAGAGATTTCCAAATTTTTTAGTATCTATACTTAGTAATGTCTTGTTGTCAACACCAAGCCTGTGACCTAACAACACTTCTACGGGTCTGCTTGCTGTGTATGTCAAAATGCCAGTATAGTCGTTTCCGTCTTGTCTATGTGGTAGAATTATTGTTCTCTGAACATTGAGCTGTTCAGGTTGTCCTGGTTCGGACGAAATTATTCCTCGAAGCAGTATGTTCCCATTAGTATTACTGTTATTGAGGCTGCTACTGCCAATATCAGATTGTTGCAGCAATGGCTTGGAACTGTCTACAGAACTCGCTATTCTAGTCTGTGCCTTCGTAGTGCTCACCGATAGCACTGATGTTGTTGCCAATATTGCCACAATGAAACTGAGGAGCAAATAAAATGACTTTCTGTTCATGAGCATATTCTCCTGGACAATTGATATATTTAAGGTTCCTTACCGGATAAAAAATTATCAGTATTACCAATATCTTAGTGAAGCGAGACAGTATAACTAGGGATTGTTGATTGTGTCGTTTTTTATTTTGATCGTAGCAGACGTTAGTTTCGAACTACACAAAAAATTTGTGGGAGACATATAGACAATCCTATTGACGTGAGATAAAGAGGTCATGAGAGAATTTGTAAATAAGATGTTCACCACAATATTTTCCAGGTTTTTTCGTTGGAATAATATTAGCATTCAATTCCTTTTTGATAGCAAGTACAATCAAACCGTGATGAATGTTCAACCCTCCTATAGCCAGTCCTTTCATCACGCTATTAATTCCGTGAACCTCGCAGGCATATTCTTCATACAGCCTCATCAATCACGCCTTCATTTTCTTTATTTTAATACTTATTCAGAACTTTTACACATTTCATTTAGCAGAGGATTATTGCTTATCATATTGAAGTCATTATGAGTTAAGCGTTGGTAGCGTAAAGTAAAAAGTAGCTCCTTTACCATTAGCATTATTCTCGGCCCAGATTTTACCACCATGAGCTTCTATGATGCTTTTAGAAATAAACAATCCTAAACCAGTTCCTTTAAATGACTTTGATGCAAATTTTGAAAATAGCCTAGGTAGTATTTCTGGATCTAGACCCGATCCTGTATCTTTCATGCTGACAATCACTTCTTTGTTATCTTTCTTTTTTTCGACCGTTATTAACACCGTTCCATGTTGAGTAAATTTAATAGCGTTACTCAAAAGATTGGAAATAACTTGAGCTATCCTACTCTTGTCAGCATTTATGACAATCTCTTTGTTAGCGTCATCAGACAATATTTTTATATCTAGAGAAGGGTTTTCAATCTGCTGATTTTTATAGTCTTGTACAACATTTAGTATTACCTCATATAGATTGAATTGTTCTTTCTCTAGCTGCAATGACTTGCCTTCAATTTTAGTGATATCCAAAATATTTTCAGTAAGTCGTAGTAACCTCTTTGCATTTCTGATAGCAGCATCTAGCATTGCGAGTTGTTCGGAATCTTTTATTTTAGACCTCAAGACTTCTGTTAAGCTAAGTATTGGTTGTATCGGAGTACGTAATTCATGAGCAGCGATATTGATAAACTCTTTTTGTAGCTTATCATGAATCTTTAATTCTTCGTTAACTATCGCAAGCTGCTTGTTTGAATCAGTGAGCGAGTCATTTGATCTCCTCAATTCTTCTGTTCTTGAGTTTATAATTTTCTTCAATCTTTTATTCCATGAGAGAACGTAAAATGCAACTGCAAATGCGACGACTGCAATTATGGTCATTATAAATATACTAAAGTTTTTCTGTTGGTTAACTAAACTACCAACATTACTTGCTAGGTTATGTGGTGCTAAAATATATGATGTCAAAAAATAATTACCATCAATCTTGATAGGTTGATAAGCTATTGTATATATTCCACCTTGTCCAAGGATATCTCCTGAACCACTGCTGCCCAGTAATGACCTTTTGAAAAGATCAGTTAATAAAATCTTTGAATCTGGTGAAATTATACCCGAAAGTATGTGTTGAAATTCATCTCCAAGAATATATTTGCCCATATATGAAGAATTATCACTATAAAGAATAATCCCCTGCTTGTCGAGCAGTCCCATACCACTTTTAGATTGTGGAAGTAATTGATTCTTCAAAAAATTGCCTACAGAATCAATTCCAATTGCGGCAACCATGACACCATTAAATGTTTTCGCTGCTGTTGTGCCGCTAGTATTAGTGCTAGTCTTGCTATCATTGATTAATGGATATGATATATATAATCTAGGTATCTTGTCATTTGATTCTATTGTACTGCTATAATACACACTATGGGTATCTCTAGCGACAATAAAATAGGGTCTATAGCTTAAGTCGAATCCGTTGTATTTTTGGTAAGTAGTTTGGTTTATATTGCTAATCCAAACTATTTTCCCGTTTTGATCAAGCCACATATAGAAATCTGTTAAGTGATTTGTGGAATCTTCTGCAACATTAATAATATTTCGAGCTCTTTCATACTCATGAGATAGTACCGCTGGAGTATGGGCAAGAATATACAAATTACTGGTAACAGATTTCATTTCATTTTCTAATGAATGAGAGATATCATTTGCTTCAATTCTGGCATTTGATTTTATATTTTCTGAAGCGATCTGAACAATTTGATTAGAGCTAACTGCAAAATACTGATAGGACAAAATTGAGAGCGATGTCGCAATAACTATGATAACAATTAATAATATAGCATTATTTCGAGATAATGCAACTTTAAGCACTAACTTCTTATTAATACAATAATATTTAAGTTCTCATTTTTGGTATTGTATAAATATTTAAATCTGTAGATAAAATATGAAATATTTATCATTCGGACTATCAATAGACACTATGATATTTCATGCACAAAAAAAACTTGAACATGTTAGTAGAATAGCTACATCATGTTGGTAAAGGGGAGGAACATGAAAGAGAGATTCTATTATCGCATGGCTTCTTATGATATGATTGAAGCAACAATCTCCATTAGTCCTGACATCTTCTGCCCTGTACTCTTCTGCATCCCAGATCCAGAAGGGCGTGGCATGTAGTTTTTCAAATAGCCTGTTCTGATACTGCGTGTTCCGGGTTACACTTACCCTTTTCTTAGGTCTTTGAATGTCACTGTCTCTATACTACAATGTAATTAATTCGTCCTTTTCAGTGTTCCGTTTTACCTATCTATCTGCCAGTTTCTCGATAGTCAAAAAGTTCTACGTTGACCAAAAATCTGTTTATTCCTAAAACAGGTTTCTTTATTGCTTTAGTAAAGAGCAGCTGAAATTGAGATATCTTGCTACCAACGAGTTTGATCTTTGCCAACGTTTCGTTCGCATTTACGTTAGCGCTAATAATCTCGCCCTTAACTACTGTTGGCTTTGGTATATTACCGCCGTAAATCTGTACTCCTATGGCGGTAAATCAAATTGGAACTGTTGTTGGCAAGAAGGAAGTTACCTACTACAGAAAGCCCGATAATTGAGATGGTTGTGAAAAAAAACAACTTTACTACATTCTCATGAATCTGAAGGACAATAGCCTCTCCAAGAATAGAGTTGGATGAGATTGAATTTATCTTAAAAACGGGGATATGGAAAATGATAAACGGTGCGCTAACGGCGAAAATAGAGTCGCTTGCTTGCAAGAAAAGTTCAATGA
>WNGD01007023.1_pt1 | contig 10665 bp, 14 predicted proteins | sample 5400671 | NCBI WGS metagenome assembly WNGD01 (sample SAMN13153369, study PRJNA577476) | soil metagenome | isolation source: 40 cm soil or saprolite under grassland replicate 2 | place: USA:California | collected 2016-06-15
GAGCCCCGGGATCAGTACAGGAGACTGACACACGCGCACGCAACAGCAACGGGGATTACCCGGCACGGGGCTCCGGCAGCAATCTGATTCACGGCCTCGAACGGTCCATAGGCGGTCGGTGACGGCGGACGGCGCGCCAGCACCACCGTGCACCTTCCGCCCAGCCCGCCGCCACCGAAGACCCCGGCCAGCTACGATCCGCACACGCCAGCGGCGCGGGACCCGGTTTTCGGATCCCACGGCAGCGCCGCGCCAGCGGCGCATGATTTCTGATTCCTCGGCAGTCTCCTGCCGTCGATCGTCCAGGCATGTCGGCATCCGGTGACCCTGAACTGGGTGCAGCCGAGGAACCAACCGTGGATCGGGCTGCAGGCCCGGCAGATGACGCCCTTCCCGCAGAGGCAGTCATCACCTGGAGCCTTCCTGGTCCCCGGACCTCGGGCCGTCATGGCGGCCTGCGGTGAGTTCCACGATCCGACGATGATCTTGCGGTACAGGCCGCTGAACCAGCCCATGTCACGCCTCCAGACCCCCGGCGGAGACACGGTCCGCCGCGGCAGTGACATTTCCCGTCTGCCAGTGGCTGGCCAGGACAGGACAGAGCCCGCAGAACGTCTATGCGAACAGAGTGTTACTTTTCCCAGTCTTCTTCATCAGGCGCAGGCTGCCATGTCGCCGATCATGTCCAGGCGAAGAGCAGAATCATCACTGGAGATATCGAGACAGTTAGGGCCTCGTGCACGGCTCCTGAAGCCGGCACCGCGCCGAGCGCCTGACGGCCGGCTGGAGGGTGAGCAGTGTCCGTATTGCCACTACCCTGATTCGAATACCTGTACTATTCTGTCCGCATGCACAGTGCCGCCTGCCAGAACCAGACCGGGATCAGACCCGCAGGCAGGTGCATCAAGCGGTCACAGCGCCACGTCGCCGCCAACGATGCGAGGCCGGCGCCCCGCGGTGGCCGGCATGCCCTCGCCAGCTCGGACCAGGTACGCACCGACACTGTCACGCTCACGCAGGCCAGCCGCACCCATGCCGTCCAGGCCGCGCCCAGGCTGCCATCGACCGCCAGCGGTCCTGCGGCAACGCGGCGGAACTGGCACCGGACAGATGCGGCCAGCCCCACGATCGCCAACCCCCGATCCGCCCCGGGCGACGTTCGTCACCGGGGCCCATGAAGGGCAGTGCAATGAAGACCCTTCCTCCCAGGATCACGATGCACCTGCAGCCGGTGGTCAGGCGCCTGACCATCTTGTGGATAGCCACGATCGTCCTTACCGCGACGATGACCGTCAGCGCGGCCTACCATGCACGCCTGGTGACCGGTGCCTGCTGGCTGGCGCTGGCCGCCCTGTTCGCCTATGCGCTTCACGTCCTCAAGCACCTGCGGCCGTAGCGTCATGCACCAGCCCTGGCCAGCCGAGGCCCGTCCAACACGGGCCGGCCACAGCTGGCAGCGCTTCCCGGCCGACATGGTTGCCTGGTTGAAGGGCTCGCCCTGCAACGCTGATACGTTCCTAACGTCGCGTGGGGTCCGTTCGGCGGATGCCGTGCTAGAGGGTAAGCGGGGAGATGCTCGCAACCGTTCGCGGGTCGGTGTGCCAGACGTCGGAGGTATCGACGTACACCTCGATCGCGTTGTCGTCCGGGTCGTGGAGGTAGATGCTCTGCGCCACCGCGTGATCCTCGATCGCGTCGACCGGGACGCCGAGCGCGTCGAAGTGCGCTTTGGCCTGGCGAAGATCATCGATCGAGTCGCCGGCCTTGAAAGCGACATGGTACAAACCGGGGCTGTTCGCCGGCGAGTCCGGAGTGTCCGCTCCGAGCGCCACGATGGCGAAGTCATGGTGGTTCCCGAGAGTGAAGAACGTCATCGGTGGCGTGTCCCTCCGGGCCGCGATCCGTAGCCCGAGAACCTCGGTGTAGAAGCGCTCTGACCGTTCCCGCTCGCGGACCTTGAGCGCCACGTGCCCGAGCTGCTGGACCTTCACAAGGGCCTCCTCTGGTCAGTCCCGCACCCCGTAGCCCGGCCGGAGTCACGGCAGGCGATCGTGACACGCTCGCTCACGCTCTCAGGATGCGCCCCTAGCCCGCCACCAGTCCAACGCCGTACACCCGGCCAGGTCCGGCTCACCTGAGCGGTACGAATGGCGACGACCGGAGGACGTGATAACGGACCGTTATCCCGTCCTCCGGAGTCCTAGGCTCGTATTCTGCCCGGGATGGGAACCTGGCCGACGCCAACCTGACCAGCGTCAATCTCAGCAGCGTCAACCTCACGGGAAGGTTATTACTGCCCTGCACTCAGGTCAGCCCAGCTTCACCGCAGGCGGCCGGCGATGCAGAGGGCTGACCTGCGACCGATGTCAACCGCCAGCTGAAGTCCTATCGTAGCGACAGGATTCCGAACGGCATCGCAGTCAGCCAGCCAGGCGCCCGGAGGGTGCCCGATCGGCGGTCCGGCTTCATGATCTCGTTTGCATCGTGGTGGTGGCCCAAACGGACGACCCGAGTCCCGAGGGCCTGGACCGCCGTGCTCCTGGCGGGCCTGGGAGCAGCGCTGTTCGGCGTTTCGGCGCTGTTGCTCAAAGCAGGAGCGCCCGGCTGGGATGTGAGCCTGTTCCGGATTCTCAACCAGGTCCCGGCGGCCGCCGCATCGGTCCTGACGCCGTTGTCGCATCTGTTCCTGCCAGTCGGCATCATCATCATCATCACCGTCGTCGTGCTGACCGTCGTCTATGTCGTGGCCAGGAACCGGAGCGTCTTGCCGGTGGCGACCGTAGCCGCAGCCGCCGGCCTGGCATGGGTACTGGCGCATGTGGCCAAGGCCGTTGCCGGCCGCCCCCGGCCGTATGAGGTGATGGCCGACGCGGTGCTGCGCCAGCAGCCTGCGCACGGCACGAGCTTTCCCTCCAGCCACACCGCCGTCACCCTGGCGGTCGCGATCGCGCTCGTGCCGTTCCTGGCCCGCCCGCTCGCCGCGGCAGGGATCGCCTATGCCGTCCTGGTCGGCTGGTCCCGGGTGTATCTGGGGGTGCACTATCCGCTGGACGTCCTGGCTGGTGCAGGCATCGGCATGGCCGCGGGAGGTGTGATCTTGCTGGCGCTCGGTACGCTGCTCCGCTGCGCAGGCCGGGCAGCGGACGGCCACGACGCGGCCACGGAGGCCCGGGCACCCAGGGGCGGCCCCGAGCCCCACTGCGGTTTAGAAGAGCGGCCGGAGCCGCGCTAGCCGAGGGCGCTGGCGGCGTATGTGACCAGTGACCCGGGCGGGCTCACGCTACCTGCACGTGCCCGGCCTGATCTCCGCGATGCACCGGCAGCTGGTCCGCCAGAGCGATGGCCGTCGGGGTACTACGGGGACGGCAGCCCAGTGATCGCCAGCGGCGGCGACGACGGCACGGTACGGGTGTGGCGGCTGGCCGACAGCACCCCCCTCGCCCATCCGCTGGACCTGTCTGAACCGGCATGGGTCGTCGCCCTTCATGGCAAGATCATCGTCACCGCGGGCGACTGGGACATCGCCATCCACCAGCCAGCCGCTCCATGACCCAACGAAATTGCTTCCTGTTCAGCGGCCCCGGCCGACCGACACGACCATCGGATAATGGCCGGTTATCCGGTACATAGGCGGGCGGACGCCTCGACGGCGATGCTCATGGCGTGCGATGGCCACACGTCGACTCGCTCGCCCGCACGCCCGGTGCGACAGCGATGGCTATGTCGCCCATCAGTACAAGCAGCCGACAACTCTCGGCACGGACATTGGCCGTTACAGAGAGCGAACATCCGGCGAACGCGACAACCAGACATTCGGTGCATAACGCCGAATCTGCGCGATGATTAGCTCGCGCATCCGCGAGGAGCGAAACGTACCGAATATCCCGATCTGCGCCCGGATGGAGGAACGCGCCTGCGCGCTCAGGCGCCGTCGTCCGGCGCACTTACCGGTTCAGTGCGCGGAGCTGCGGATGAGATCGTGAAGCTCGGCCGGGTCAGCTAGGCGCACGAGCAAGTGCCACTTGCTTGCGCTGATGCGTAAGCAATGGCGGACTGCTTAACACCATTGCAAGCCAGTTGCCGCCCGGCCACGGTCACGGCGCCATGAGTCCAGGTGCGGCCGCCTCACGCTACTCGACGATGACGACGACCTTGCCTTTAGCGTGCCCTCCGCCGAGATACCGCAGCGCCTCGGGCACCTCACTCAACCGATACCGACGGTCGATGACCGTAGCGATCTTTGCCGCCTGGCAGAGCCTAACGATCGGCGCCAGGTGCTGCGCACCAAGTCGGACGGCTAGGAGGCGTATCTTCTTGCCTGCGGCTCGTCCGGTCAAAGGTCCGATCAGCAGAACCTGGTGGAGGGTAGCCATCGATCCGCCAACATACAGATAGCGTCCTCCGGGTGTGAGCGAGCGCTTGTAGGCGAATGCCGAACGATGTGCGGCTAGATCGAGAATCAGGTCGTAGGTGCGCCCATTCCTGGTGAAGTGTGCCCGCGTGTAGTCGATGACGTGGTCGGCGCCGAGTGAGCGCATGAACTCCAGCTTCTCCGTGTTGTCCACCCCGGTGACCTCGGCCCCGCGCAGCTTGGCGAGCTGCACGGCGTACATGCCCGAGCCGCCACCGGCGCCATTGATCAACACCTTCCGTCCGGGCTGGACCTGTCCCTTGTCGTGAATGCCCTGCAGGGCGATGGCCCCCGCTTGCGGGAGGGCCGCAGCTTCCTCGTAGGTCATGCCGGCCGGCATCAGCGCCAGGGCGCTCTCCGGCACGCACACGTACTCCGCGAACCCGCCCATATGACTGAGGATGTCTGCGAACACGTCCTCGCCTGGCTGGAAGAGCGTCGCGTGGCGGCCCGCCGCCTCAACCTGTCCGGCAATGTCGGACCCGAGTATGTGGTGTCGCGGCCGGAACGGGCCCATGATGCGGGAATACAGCGGTTTCCCCCGCAGCGCCCAGCCAGTCCAGCAACGTCGGCGGGTCCGCAAAGGCCCCGACCACTCCAACGACCTCGCTGCCCCGCCCCACCGACAGCTGCCCGTACCCGCCTGAGCGCCACTCGGCGCGGAGTAACTCCCTGGCCTTCGACTTTGCGGCGGCATCGATCAGGCGGGTCACTCAAGTAGCTGACGGCTACGTACTTACCACTCGCGGTCCGCGACGGGCACTGCCGAGGATGTGGTCCAGGACGCTTCCCTGGGGTTCCACCGCACAATGCCGGGGCTGCGCGATAAGGTCCCGCAGCTGGGCACTGCTCAGTCGCGTCGGGCATGGCCCGCCCGTCTGGACGACCGAGTCAGCGGTAGCGGGGCTTGCGCAGCAGGCCTGCTTCCTCGTCGGTCAGCTCACCGGGTAAGGTCGCCGCCGGCTGAGGACTGCAGGATGAGCGTGCCGTCGGGCTGGCGGCTGATCCGCACCCTGAAGCGGCGGCTGATCCGCTGAAGCACCAGCCGCAGCCGCTCGCCGTCGGCGGTGTTCGCGCGTTGCAGCCGTATCTTTCTGGCTTGCATGGGCACCATCCGAAGTGCATCGAGTGTCCCGGTGTCCGCCGCTACCGACGGGAAGTACAGCAGGCGCAGATCGTCGCGGAACTCCTCGTGGCCGCTGATGCCTTCGTAGTCGTCGATGCAGTCGCCGCAGCCGTAGAGGATGAGCTTGCCCCGGTAAACCTCCACCGGACGAGGGTGGTGGGAGGAGTGGCCATGGATCACGTCAACACCGCCGTCGATCAGCCGGCGGGCGAAGCGGACCTGGTCATCATCCACGCCATATCCCCAGTTGGATCCCCAGTGGATCGACACGGTGACGACATCAGCGCGTTGCCTCGCGGCCTGCACTCGTGCGATGACATCATCGGCGGCGGCGTCGGAAAGGCCGGGCAGCAAGTTTACGCCGGGCTGCGTGGCGGTGGCGGCCCAGCCAGGCGGGATCCCGCTGGAGGCGGTCCCGCACGCGAAGATCATCACGCGGCCGCCTGCCAGTACGGGGACGGCCACGGGCTGTCGTGCCTCGGCCGCGTCGCGCCCGGCTCCCACCGCCCGCAATCCGGCGCTGGCCAGGGCGCCGAGGGTTTCCCGCATGCCGACGCGGCCGAAATCGAGTGCATGGTTGTTGGCCAGCGCGCACGTGTCTGGCCGCGCTACGCCCAGAGCGGGCAGGTTTTCCGGGCTCATCCGGTAGTGCACCGGCTTGTTCGGCGCGAAGTCAGCGCTCCGGGTGACGCTGGTCTCCAGGTTGATCACCCTGGCATCGGGCGCCATGCCGTCGAGTACGTCCAGTGCATCCCCCCAGGGCCAGGAGAAGCCGGCCGGCCGCGGGATCGGCCCATTGGCTCGTTCGGCCAGACGGACGTAGGCTCGCGCGTCACCGGCGTAGCGTTCGCGGAGTTCCGGGTCGCCGGGGTGCGGCAGTACCTGGTCCACGCCGCGGCCGAGCATCACGTCGCCGCAGAGAAATAGGGTCATCAGCCCGTCGGCCACATCATCTACTGTGCCAGGACGCCACACGACGGCCACCTCCAGACCAGTTATGCTGCACCCCCTCGGGGGTAAGCATGGGGCTACGCCGATCGGCGGCATCACTCTGAGTGATGGAAGGAACGTCGGTGTCCGGGGCGGTGCTTGGGGCACGTCGGCGTGCGTGCGCAGCCCGGAGGGCGGCGGCTGTGTAGCGGCGGCCCGGCGATTAGATCCGGACGGTCCCGTCCTCACCCAGTGTCCAGCCGGGATTGTGGGTGACCTCCCACACGTAGCCGTCGGGATCGGCGAATGCCCCGGACGTACCGGCCCCACCCAGCATGAACTGCAGGCCGCACGACAACCTGCGGCATCTCAGACGCCGGAATTGTCAGTACGCCGAGCCAGGATCATCGAGTCGTCTCGGACATCGCGTTCTAATTCATGTCCGTGCTCAGGGCGGCACTAGGTGATTGCCCGCCCGGCCAGGCAGCGGATCGGGCAGTTACCGTTTGGTCGGCTCAGCGTGGGTAGCTTGATCGGCTGCGTGCGCTCAGGCAAGCAGGCTGGATTCGCTCGCTTGCGTGTACGTGAAGCAGCGCTGCGCCACGGTCACCGGCATTGTCGATTGCCTGCGGCGCGAGCCCGATGGCGACGTTCACATCGAGCTGCGCCTCGACCGCGCGTGGGACCCTTGTTAGCAGGTGATTGGGCTCGCTTGGCGCTGGCCGAGACCCGATCAGGCGCGCTGGTAGGTCGCGACTAGTTCGCCCCTGCCCAGCACGTGACCGCTGATGCGTGCTTCCAGATCGGACTTTGTCGCTGCGGCGGGAAGACCCAGCCGGGTGACAGGCGCAAGGACCACGAAGTGATAGTGATGCGCCGCGCTCCGCGGCGGCCAAGGACCCCCGTAGCCGCGCCGGCCGAAGTCGTTGACGCCTTCTGCGGCTCCGGCCGGCACAGCCGCCAGGCTGGAGATGTTGGGGGGGCATTCCGTAGACCAGCCAGTGGGTGAAGGTGCCGCTGGGCGCGTCGGGGTCGAGCATCTCAATGGCCAGCTCCTGGGTGCCCGATGGCGGTGTGCTCCACTCCAGGCGAGGGAGCCGGTTTGGCGCCGTCGCAGGTGAACTCGCGCGGGAAGGTGCCCCCCGAAAGGTCAGGGCTGGAGACTGTGAACGGGAGGGAATTTCCTTGATTGCGGCCGTTCACTGTCGAACCTCCACATCCGATCGTATGAATAAGACTGGGGCCAACACATCCGGCACCGCTAATCGCAGAGACATCTCCCACTCGTGCAGATCGGCAGCTTCGGTCGCGTGCTGTAGCGGGTCCATCGTGCCGGTTGTCTTGTCGGCGCCGAAGACCGGACTGCGCCAGCCGCATGAGCAGACCGCCTGGACACCGCCCTCGCCCAGCTGCTGGATTGTGATGGAGTGGTACACCGGCGATCGGTGTCCTACCGGTGAACGACCGCGCTCATCGCCGGCGTCAGCGCCGCGGTCACGACGGCCGCCAGGCCGGCTTCGGCCTGGATCAGAATGTGCGCGGTGATCATGTGACACCACCCGACTTTCTCCGACTATTCAACCGCCATTCCCCAGGCCGGTCACCCCCTCCGCCACGGCTGCCCGCATGATCTGTGCGCGATCTGCCAGGCGTAACGTCATAAGCGGAAGAACCCACAGGCGGTCACCCAGAAGAGGAGGAGTCATGTCGATCCTCGACAAAGCCAAGACGGCCGCCGGGCGTGCCCGGGGCCAGGCCAGGCACGGCGCGGCACAGGGCCGGGCGCGTCTTATGGAGGTCCAGGCACGGCGGCAGCACGGCAAGCTGCTGCGGCAGCTCGGCGAGGCGTGCTACGCCGAGCACGCCGGGGAGGGAGCACACGAGCCGGTAGCCCGCGCGTGCGCCGCCCTGGACGCCCACGCGCAGGCGCATCCCCGGACGCTGGCACCGGGCCGCCCGGAGGAGACTCAGCGGGCGCGAGACATCATGCACCCGGGAGCGGAATGCATTGGCGAAGGCGACAGCGCCGCGGCCGCCGCGCAGAAGATGCGCGATCTCGGTGTCGGCTCGCTGCCGATCTGCGGGGCCGACGACCGGCTGCACGGCATCCTCACCGACCGCGACATCGTGATGAAATGCATCGCCGAAGGCCGCGACCCGGCCCAGGTCCGGGCCGGTGATCTGGCCCAGGAAACATTGTTCTGGGTCGAGGCCAGCGCCGGCGTGGGCGAGGTGCTGCACCAGATGGAAGACCACCGGGTCAAGCACCTGCCGGTGATCGAAAACCATCGCCTGGTCGGCATCATCACCGAGGCCGACCTGGCCCGCAACCTCGACGAGCACCGGCTCGCCGAGTTCGTCGAGAAGGTCTACACCACGGCCTGACCCCCAGCCGGCCTCGCCCGCAGCCACCGCGATCGTGCTGCGGGCTGGGGCCGGTGGCTGGCTGTCTGGCCGTCATCATCATCACCAAGGAGGCAGCCATGCCGACCTACATCTCCCTTATCAAGTACACCCACCAGGGCATCAGCACCATCAAGGAGGGCCCGGGCCGTCTCGACGCGAACAAGGAAATCCTGAACCGCTATGGCTCGGAGCTGAAGGCGTTCTACCTCACCATGGGCCGGTACGACATCGTCACGATCAGCGAGGCACCCGACGACGCCGCTGCCGCGAAGGTTGCCCTCACGGTCGGCAGCGCCGGCAACGTCACAACCGAGACCCTGCGGGCCTTCACCGAAGACGAATACCGCGAGATCGTTGCGGCTCTGCCCTGACGTGGCAACGATCGCCGTCGGCAGTTGCTGCGGCAGGAAGGCAGGCAGGCAGCAGATGCCTGGCGGGAGCGTACACGGGCGGGAGCCGGAGCCGCTCGATGAGATCCTGGACTGTCTTGCTTACGCCCAAGCCGTCCACGCGGGGGACGACGAGAGCGCGCTGGCCGCGTACGACATCCTTCATTTCCGCCTCGCGGGGCGTGCCGACGCGATGGTGGCGCCGCTGAAGCTGGCCTGCCTGATTCTGGACGAGACCGAAAGGCAGGGCTGCGATGTCGATACGGTGCTGGCAGGTGTGCGTGCCAGGGTCCTTGCGGAGCGACCACCGCAGCCAGTGATGGCCAGGAGCCGTGCACTGCGGACCGCCGCCATGGCGACATGCGATCCCCAGCTCCCCCGCCGCCCTCGTACACAAATCTTCGGTCAGCTTCGCCGGGTGTGGGGCCGGTGAGTGGTGGTACCCGGGCAAGGCCGGTGTGGGACGCTGGACGTTGTGACGGTGGATGCGCGGGTCGAGCACGTCGGGAGCCTGCTCCGCCCGGGTTTCCTGCGCGATGCCCGCGATGCCTACGTTCGGGGTGAGCTGACCCCGGACGGGTTGAAGGCAGCCGAGGACCGGGCGGTGCGCGAGATCGTGGCCATGCAGGAGGAAATCGATCTCCCGGTGGTGGGCGACGGCGAGATGCGGCGCGAGTCTTTCCAGAGCGAGCTCACCGCTGCGTGCGACGGCTTCACCGGCGTGGACGTTGATGCCTGGCTGTGGGGTGCCTGGCACTCGGCCGAGGTAGGTGATGTCACGATCGCGCGGCCCGCGGGACTGGCGGTTATCGCTCCGCTGCGCAAGCGCCGCAACCTGGCGGCCGAGGAGTTCACATTCCTGCGCGGCTGCACCAGCCGGCAGACCAAGGTCACGCTGCCCAGCCCGTCACTGTTCGCCAGCTTGTGGTCGCCCCAGCGCTCCGTCGATACCTACCCGACGCTGGATGCATTCCTGGCCGACGTCGTGCAGGTGCTGTGTGAGGAAGTCCGGGAGTTGGTGCGGCTGGGCTGTACTTATATTCAGCTGGATGCGCCGCACTACCCGCTGCTGATCGACCCGGGCTGGCGCGCGTTCTACGAGGAGCGCGGCTGGCCGCTGGAGCGCTGGCTGGGGTACGGGATCGAGCTTGATAACGCGGTGATCGACGCCGGGCGCCCGGCCACGTTCGGCTTCCATCTGTGCCGCGGCAACCAGCTCAGCCGCTGGCTGGTGGCCGGCGGGTACGACACCATCGCCGCTCCCGTGTTCGGCGGTGTGCACGCCGACCGGCTGCTGCTGGAGTACGACGACGAGCGGTCGGGCACCTTTGGCCCGCTGCGGCTGGTACCCGGCGACAAGGTCGTGGTGCTCGGCCTGGTCACGACAAAGACATCGCATATCG
>WNGD01007024.1_pt1 | contig 10665 bp, 13 predicted proteins | sample 5400671 | NCBI WGS metagenome assembly WNGD01 (sample SAMN13153369, study PRJNA577476) | soil metagenome | isolation source: 40 cm soil or saprolite under grassland replicate 2 | place: USA:California | collected 2016-06-15
GACCAGGTACGGCCGCGCGGCGCGGGCAAGCCGGCCCACGCCGACGAGGGTGCCGGCGGACATTTACCGGCTTTTCTATTTCGACCAGTGCGCGTCAAGGCCTGACGCCGAAGCGGCCGCCTTCCCCGTTCGTCATCGTGGCATGAGCGCAGGCATCACGTCGCGCGTGAGCTTCGTCGCCTGCGGCTCTTCACCCGCAGCTTTCCCACTTCGCCGCGGGCAGCCGCCGCAAGCGCCGCGCGCGCCCAGATCGCGAGCTCGTCCGGGTCGTCGTAGAGGCGGTCCGGCATGCGCCGGTAGGACATCACCCCGCGCCGCGCCCCGTCCTGGTCGCGTAGGTGAAGGGCGCGAGCTGCTCGCGCTCGAAGGCGGGAGCGTTGTGCGCATCGGCTTTAAGGTAGATGACGCCGTCGGACACTAGCGCGAACATCCTGCCCTCGGCGTAGATGCCGGCGCCACCGAACATGCGGCGCACCTCGACCGGTCCGAACACGCAGAACAATTCGCGGATGTCGTCGGGAGCCACCGACCGGCTCGCCGCTGCGGCCTAGTGCGCTTGCGCCGCGGGTTTGAGCTTGACCGATTCGCCGCAGCCGCAGGCCGAGGTCTGGTTCGGATTGTTGAACACGAATTGCGCGGAGAGCTTGTCGGTCTTGTAGTCCATCTCGGTGCCGATGAGGAACAGCACGGCCTTGGGATCGATCAGCACGCGCACGCCCTTGTCCTCGACCACCTCGTCAGCAGCCTCGATCCGCTCGGCATATTCCATGGTGTAGGCCATGCCGGCGCAGCCGCCGTTCTTGACGCCGACGCGCACGCCGACGATCGGCTGCAGCGCGTTCGCCATCACGTATTTGATGCGCTCGGCGGCGGCGTCGGTGAGACGGATCGCCTGGGGCCTCGCTCGGGGTGTGGCCATTTCGCCTCTCTCCTCGCGCCGGGTGCAAGGCCCGGCGGCGGACTCATGCCCCTAAAATAACAACGAATTTGCCCTTGTGAAGGCCAAGCCGCCGCGGCTGGCGGCTCATTGGATCAATTCCAGGAGCGCACGATCGCACCGCGGATGCCCAAGCGCCACTGCGCGTTGATGCGCCCATCGGAGGTCCGCTGTCGGGGCAAAGCATTTGCTCGGCGCGAGGTCTGTCCTTTTTGACCTAACCGGACGTGGGATGAGCTGCTCCACGGGTGGCTGGTTGTAACGCCACCGGCACAGCCGCTGACTGACACCTGCCAATGCGATATCTTATGAAGCAGGTCTGCTGACGGCACGCCGCGTCGAGGCGCTGCCGTGCCGAGGTTCAAAAGCGATTTGGAGGTGAAGCGGGCGTCTCGCGAATGAGGCGCAAAGGAGGCAATCATGCGCGCGATCGGTCTTGTTTCAGTGGGTCTGATGATGATCACGCTGCCGGTAACGGATGCCGCCGCTGCCAGCAATGCCTGGTGTGCAGTCTATAACAGGCGCGGCGGCACCAGCGAGAACTGCGGTTATGCGACGCTCAATCAGTGCCGGGCCCAGGTGCTGGGGCTCGGGGGCTGGTGCCGACCGAATCCGTTTCCCGGGACGGCGTTTGGGACGAGCCGCACCTGGTCGGCCGGTCCGCCGCCCCAAAGGCGCGGCGGGTACTAGACGTCAAGCCGCAGGACGGCAATCGAAGCCTGCAGATCGCCGGACTTTGGAGACTACTTCCCCTTCACTTTGAAGCGTGATCGGCACGTTATCGATTCGCTTGCGCGACTGGACCACGCCTTTTCCGACTTGCTGCCCACACCGCCACGGGTTGGGGGACGCGCGCCCTAATAAATGGCCCACAGGCCCGGCGTCGCCAGCTCGAGCAGATGCCCGTCGGGATCGCGGAAATAGATGCTGTGCCCGCCGCGCGACCAATCGGTGCGGCCTTCGATGGCGATGCCTTGCTCGCGCAATCTCCGCTCCCATTGCGGCAATGCATCGGCGGCAACGGCAAAGGCCATGTGCAGCGGTCCGTGGCCGTCGTGCGGGGGTATGGTGCCCCCCGGCATGCGCACCGTTTCGAGCGTAGCGCCCCGGCGAAACAGCAACAACACGCTCTGCCCGCCGACGTCATAGGCGCGAAAGCGCGCGTCGCTGGTCAACGCGGTGAGGCCGAGCACCTGTTCGTAGAAGTCCGCGGCGCGGTCGAGATCGTCGACGTAGAGACAGGTCTCGATCACGCGGTCGAGTTTCATACGCAATCCCGCTGATTGACTCGGCATCGCATTGCCCGCCGTCGTCCCCGTGGAGGCGGGGATCCCCGCTTTCGCGGGGACGACACTATTGAGCTGATGACTCGGATTAAGCTTCGCGCCTCACCACATATTGAGCATGGTGCGCGCTTCGTCCGACATCCGGCTTGGGTCCCACGGCGGATCCCACACGATGTCGACCTTGACCGCGCCCACGCCCGGGACGCTGGCGACCGCGTTCTCCACCATGGTCGGCAGTTCCTGCGCCGAGGGACAATTCGGCGTGGTGAGCGTCATCTCGATCGCCACCGAGCGATCGTCGGCGACGTCGATTTTGTAGATCAGCCCGAGCTCGTAGATATCGGAGGGAATTTCCGGATCGTAGACGGTCTTGAGCGCCGCGATGATGTCGTCGGTGAGCCGCGCCATCTCGCCTTCCGGCAGCGCCGACGGCGTGGTGGTCTCGGCGCCGGGCGCAGGCGAAGCGTCGGCCGGTGGGTCCGCTGCCACTGCAGGAAACTTGTTGGGCTCGTCGGTCATGCGAAGAAACCCTGCGCCTTGATCAAGGCTTGCGCAAGCCTGTCCACCTCGGCGCGCGTATTGTAAAGGCCGAACGAGGCCCGGCAGGTGGCGCTCACCCCGAAACGAGCGAGCAGCGGCATCACGCAATGGGTCCCGGCGCGCACCGCGACGCCCGCGCGATCGATGATGGTCGCGACATCGTGGGGATGGGCGCCCTTGAGCTCGAAGGAAACGATGGGGCCCTTGTCCTTGGTGGTGCCGAAGATGCGCAGCGAGTTGATTTCGCGCAGGCGTTCGTGGGCGTAGTTGACGAGGGTGGCCTCGTGCGTGCGGATGCGCGCCCGGCCGACCGAATTGACATAGTCGATGGCGGCGCCAAGCCCGATCGCCTGCACAATCGGGGGCGTGCCGGCCTCGAATTTGTGCGGCGGCTCGCCGTAGGTGATGCGGTCTTCGAACACCTCGCGGATCATCTCGCCGCCGCCGTTGAACGGCGGCATGGCCTCGAGATGCTCGTACTTGCCGTAGAGCACGCCGATGCCCGTCGGCCCGTAGAGCTTGTGGCCGGTCACCGCGTAGAAGTCGCAGCCGATGTCCTGAACGTCGACATCGAGGTGGACGGCGGCCTGCGCGCCATCGAGCAGAACCGGGATGCCGCGGGCGTGCGCGCGCCGCACGACCTCCTTCACCGGCACCAGGGTGCCGAGCATGTTCGACATATGGGTGATCGCGACCATCTTGGTGCGCGGCGAGAGGAGCTTTTCGAATTCGTCGATGAGGAAATTGCCCTCGTCATCGACCGGAGCCCATTTGATCACCGCGCCCTGGCGCTCGCGCAAGAAGTGCCACGGCACCACGTTGGAATGGTGCTCCATGATCGAGAGCACGATCTCGTCGCCGGCCTTGATGCGTTCGCGGCCGAACGTGTAGGCGGCGAGATTGATGGCCTCGGTGGCGTTGCGGGTGAAGATGATCTCTTCCTTGCGGGCCGCGTTGAGGAAGGCGCGCACCTTCTCGCGCGCGTCCTCGTAGGCCTCGGTCGCGGCGTTGGCGAGGTAATGCAATCCCCGATGCACGTTCGCGTATTCGGCGGTGTAGGCGTGGTTGAGCCGATCGAGCACCGCCTTCGGCTTCTGCGCCGAGGCGGCGTTGTCGAGATAGACGAGCGGCTTGCCATAGACCTGCATGGCGAGGATGGGAAAATCCTCGCGGATGCGGGCGACGTCATAGGCGCCGTTGGTGACCGCGGGATGCATCGTCATCATCCTCGCGCCTCGAGCCAGGCCACGACGTGATCCATCAGCGCGTCGCGCAGCCCGGCGTGCTCGATCCCTTCCACCGCCTCGCCGACAAAGGCCTGGATCAGAAGCGCCTCCGCCTCCTTCGCCGGAATGCCGCGCGCCTTGAGGTAGAACAACAGATCCTCGTCGAGCGCGCCCGAGGTCGCGCCGTGGCCGCACTGCACGTCGTCGGCGAAAATTTCGAGCTCGGGTTTGTTATCGGCCTCGGCCGTTTCCGACAGCAGCAGCGCGTGGGTCGCCATCTTGGCATCGGTCTTTTGCGCGTGCCGCCGCACGATGATCTTGCCCTGGAAGACGCTGCGGCCCTCTTCGTCGAGCACCGATTTGAACACTTCGCGGCTGGTGCAGTCCGCAACCGCGTGGTCGCCGACCAGCGTGGTGTCCGCGTGCTGGCGGCCCTTGAGCAGGCTCGCGCCGCGGATGCCGGCAATCGTGCCTTCGCCGTCGAACCGCACGAAGGCCTGGTTGCGCACGATGGCGCCGCCGGTCGTGAACAGGAACTCGTTGAAGCGGGCATGCGCGCCGATCGCCGCCATCAGCGTGGAGACATGCAGCGCGCCCGCGCCGTCGCCGGTGATCTTGATGTGATCGACGTGCGCCTCGTCGCCGACCTTGAGCTCCAGCACCGTGTTCACCTGGTCCTCGCTCGCGGTCGAGCCGACGTGGCTTTCGACGAGCATCGCACGCGCCCCCTTCTCGATGACGACGAGCGAACGGGCGAACACCGCAGCGGGCTCACCGCCGGCATTCACGAAGACGAGATGGATCGGCTGCGCCAGCGCCGCGCCCTGCGCGACACGGATCACCGCGCCGTCGCCCATGAACGCCGTGTTGAGCGCGACCGCGACGTCGTCCGTGGGCACGATCCGACCCAGATGGGCGATGAGATCGCCATCGCCCGCCGCCAGCGCCTGCGCCGTGGAGCGGATGGTGAGGCCCGCTTCGAGGCCCGCAAGATCGGAGAGTTCCGGCACCAAAGCGCCGTCGACGAACACGACGCGGCGCGCCTCGATCGCGGGGAGCGTGGCGAGGACGTCCTTGGCGCGCGCCTTCGCGGCCGCGTCGGGCACATTAGCGAGCGGCTTGGCGTCGCGCATGAGCGCGCGTAAGTCGGTATATTTCCACTCTTCGACGCGCCGGTGCGGCAAACCTTCGGCCTCGAAGCGGCGGAAGGCGTCCTCGCGCAGCACACCGACGGCGCCCGCGCCCGGAAGCGCCCGCTTGACCTCGGCGAAACTCTGCGCCAGCGCGGTCTCAGCCGCAGTCTTGATCGGACGGACCTCGGCGTTCATCGCGGTCTCACGCCATCTCTTCTCGGTACTGGGCATAGCCGGTGGCTTCGAGATCGAGCGCCAGCTCCTTGTCCCCGGTCTTCACGATGCGGCCGCGCGAGAGCACGTGCACCACGTCCGGCACGATGTAGTTGAGCAGGCGCTGGTAGTGCGTGATCACCACGAACGCGCGCTCGGGGGAGCGCAGCCCATTGACGCCGTCCGCGACGACCTTGAGCGCGTCGATGTCGAGGCCGGAATCGGTCTCGTCGAGCACGCACAGCCTCGGCTGCAACAGCGCCATCTGCAGGATTTCGTTGCGCTTCTTCTCGCCGCCGGAGAAGCCGACATTGACCCCGCGGCGCAGCATCTCCTGCTCGATGCCGAGCTTGCCCGCCACCTCGCGCACGCGCTTGAGGAATTCGGGCGTCGAGAGCTCGTCCTCACCCCGCTTCTTGCGTTGCGCGTTGAGCGCGGTGCGAAGAAAGGTCATTGTCGCGACGCCGGGAATTTCAAACGGATATTGAAAGGCGAGGAAAAGACCCTTGGCGGCGCGCTCCTCGGGCGCAAGCGCGAGAATGTCCTCGCCGTCGAGCAACACTTCTCCTTGCGTCACGACGTAGCCGTCCTTGCCGGCGAGCACGTGCGCGAGCGTCGACTTGCCCGAGCCGTTCGGCCCCATCAGCGCATGCACGCTGCCGCGGCTGACCGAAAGCTCGAGCCCGTTGAGGATTTTCTTGCCGTCGACTTCGACGTGCAGATTCTTCACTTCCAACAGATGCATTCGATCCTACCTTGATCATCGTCCTGGGGAGCCGCCGAAGGCGGCGTCTCGAAGGACGAGGGCACCGGGTGTTCATTTTCCGCCTCCATCCTTCGAGACGGCCGCTTCGCGGCCTCCTCAGGATGAGGGCTTGCGTCACTTCATCCGTCTTCGCCGTCGTAATAGTCGGCGGGCGCCATGCGGCCGAGGCCGGCATAGGTTGCGGTCTTGAAGTCGGCATTCTTCACGCCCGCTGCGACGGCGATCTTCTTGGAATCGGGATAGTCGACGACGTCGACCCCGCCCATGGTCGAAATGCCGAGATAGCGCAGGTCGTCGGAACCGGTATTGATGAGCTGATGCGCTTGGGTGCCGGCCGGCGCGGCGACAATGTCGCCGCTGCGAACCGGGACGGTCGTGTCGCCAAAGCGATATTCACCCTTGCCGGACACGACGAAGAACAACTCGTCCGCCACGTGATGGCGGTGGAAGGGGAACGCCTTCTTGCCGGGCGGCACAACGTGCACCGCGCAGCCCAAGCCATTGAGCCCGATCAGCGGGCCGGCGCGGCCCCATTTGACCGCGAACTGCTTGCCGTTGCCGCGGTCGATCAGCGGCACGTCGTCGATATTGATCACGGCTTTTTCGGTCATCCCACGCTGCCTTCGAGACTGATCGAGATCAGCTTCTGCGCCTCGACCGCGAATTCCATGGGCAGCTGCTGGAGCACGTCCTTGACGAAGCCGTTGACCACCAGCGCCACCGCGTCCTCCGCCGACAAGCCGCGCTGGCGGCAATAGAACAGCGTGTCCTCGGAGATCTTCGAGGTGGTGGCCTCGTGCTCGAACACGGCGGAGGAGTTCTTCGCCTCGATATAGGGCACGGTATGGGCGCCGCATTTGTCGCCGATGAGGAGCGAATCGCAGTTGGTAAAATTGCGCGCGCCTTTCGCCCTGCGGTGGGCCATCACCAGGCCGCGATAGGTGTTGTTGGAGCGCCCGGCGGCGATGCCCTTGGAGATGATCCGGCTGGTGGTGTTCTTGCCGAGATGCAGCATCTTGGTCCCGGAATCGACCTGCTGGTGGCCGTTGGAGATCGCGATCGAATAGAATTCACCACGAGCGTTGTCACCGCGCAGAATGCAGCTCGGATACTTCCAGGTGATGGCCGAGCCGGTCTCGAGCTGGGTCCAGGAGATCTTCGAGTTCTTGCCGCGACAGTCGCCGCGCTTGGTGACGAAATTGTAGACGCCGCCGCGACCGCTGGCGTCGCCCGGGTACCAGTTCTGGATGGTCGAATACTTGATCTCCGCGTCGTCGAGCGCGACGAGCTCGACTACCGCCGCGTGCAGTTGATTCTCGTCACGCATCGGCGCGGTGCAGCCTTCGAGATAGCTCACATAGGAGCCCTTGTCGGCGATGATGAGCGTGCGCTCGAACTGGCCGGTGTTGCGCTCGTTGATGCGGAAATAGGTGGACAGCTCCATCGGGCAGCGCACGCCCGCCGGCACGTAGACGAAGGAGCCGTCGGAAAACACCGCCGAGTTGAGCGTGGCGAAGAAATTGTCGGAAATCGGCACCACGGTGCCGAGATATTTCTTCACCAGATCGGGGTGCTTCTGCAGCGCCTCCGAGATCGGCATGAACAGGACGCCGGCCTTGGCGAGCTCCTGCTGGAAGGTCGTCGCCACCGAGACCGAGTCGAACACGGCATCGACCGCCACACGGCCGTAGCCGTTTCCACCTTCTTCGCCCTCGGGCTGCTCGACGCGCTCCAATACCGCCACCTCGCGCAGCGGAATGCCGAGCTTCTCGTAGGTCTTGAGGATCTCAGGATCGATCTCGTCGAGCGACTTCGGCCCGTCCTTCTTCTTGGGCGCGGCGTAGTAGTAGAGGTTCTGGTAGTCGATGGGGGGATGGCTCACGCGCGCCCAGCTGGGCTCACGCATGGTGAGCCAACGGCGATAGGCGTCGAGCCGCCAGGCGAGCATCCATTCGGGCTCGTTCTTCTTGGCCGAAATGAAGCGGACGATGTCTTCGGATAGGCCCTTGGGAGCCTTGTCGGATTCGATGTCCGTGACGAATCCGTACTTATACTGGTCGACGTCGATACGGCGGACCTGATCGACGGTCTGTGGTACGGCCGGCATTCTTCCCTCCGCTGCGGTTTCAAGGACCGCGGGTTGGATCGGTCGGTTATGGTCGTCGTCTACTCGGCTTGCCTTAACCCTTGTGATTGCTTCAGGCGGCGATGCCCTCTGACCCCTTAAGTAATGATCCGGACACCTTAATCCAAGCTTCAATAAAGCGCTCGATCTCCGATTCCGTGGTGCTCGGGCCGAGGCTCACGCGCACTGCGGCGCGTGCCAGCTGCGGGGGGACTCCCATGGCGGAGAGCACATGGGAGGGCTGTACCTTGCCGGAGGAACAGGCCGCGCCGGAAGAGACGGCCACCCCCTCGAGGTCGAACGCGATGACGGCGGTTTCGGCCTTCATCCCTGGCACCGCGAACAGCGTGGTGTTGGGCAGCCGATCGGCTGCGGCGCCGAAAATCACCACCTCGGGCGAGGCGGCGGCCTTGAGGCCGGCTTCGAGCCGGTCGCGCAGCGCCGCCATGCACGCGCGCTCCGCGGCAAGCCCGTCGCGGACCGCCGCGGCTGCCGCGCCCAAGCCCGCGATGGCGGCCACGTTCTCGGTGCCGGCGCGCATGTTGCGCTCCTGCCCGCCACCCTTGATGAGCGGATCCAAGCGGCTCAGCGCCACGGTTCTCGCAATGAGCGCGCCCACGCCCTTGGGGGCGCCGATCTTGTGCCCCGACAGGGTGAGAAGGTCAGCGCCGAGGACGTTGATATCACAGGGAATTCGACCCACGGCCTGAACCGCGTCGACGTGCAGCAGCCCGCCCGCCGCGTGCACCACGCGCGCGGCTTGAGAAATCGGTTGAACAACACCGGTCTCGTTGTTGGCGAGCATGAGCGAAACGAGCGCCCGGCCCTCGAGCGCGGCCATGCGCCGTTCGAGCGCCGCAACGTCGATCTCCCCGCCAGCGGTCACGGGCAACCGCTCGACCGCCGCCGCCGGGAACCGCCCGCCGGCGAGCACCGAGGGATGCTCGATCGCCGAAACCAAGAGTTTGTCGCGCGCCGTTCCATGAATTGCCGGCACGAGCGCCAACATGTTGGCCTCGGTGCCGCCCGAGGTGAACACGACGTTGCGCGGGTCGGCTCCCACGAGCGCGGCCACCTGGTCCCGCGCCTGCTCGATCAGGCGGCGCGCGGCGCGGCCCTCCACATGGACCGAGGACGGATTGCCGGTCGCCTCTAGCGCCGCCAGCGCCGCCGCGCGCGCCTCGTGGCGCAGCGGCGCGCTTGCGTTCCAGTCGAGATAAATGCGCTCCATCATGGCCTTTGATCGCGGCGTGCGGCCCTTATGCTCAAAGCGCGCCGGCACGCGCAACACCCTTCGAAACCCTTGCTTTTTGCCCCCGCACCCGTGCTAGAAAGCGCCCGCCGCGACCGGCCGCTGCCTGGAATCGGCGCCAGCGCTCGCCAAAATCTGGAATGGTTCTAGATACTTACGTGTGCTCGCCGACGCCGTCAAGCGTGCCCTGATGAGTGCGCGGCCGCGAGTCGCAATCAACCATCCCAATCGAGGTCGCAACATAGATGCCCGAAGTCATTTTCACTGGCGCCGCCGGACGCATCGAGGGCCGCTATCACCCGGCGCGGCAGAAGAACGCCCCGATCGGCATCGTGCTTCATCCCCATCCGCAATTCGGAGGCACGATGAACCACCAGATCATCTATCAACTCTACTATGCCTTCGCGCACCGGAACTTTTCCGTGCTGCGCTTCAACTTCCGCGGGGTCGGGCGTAGCCAGGGGTCGTTCGATCACGGCCAGGGCGAGTTGTCGGACGCCGCCTCCGCGCTCGATTGGGCGCAGTCGATCAATCCGGAGGCCAGGAGCTGCTGGATCGCGGGTTTCTCCTTCGGTGCCTGGATCGGCATGCAGCTCCTCATGCGGCGGCCCGAAATCGAGGGGTTCATCTCGATCGCCCCGCCCGCCAACCTCTACGACTTTTCGTTTCTCGCGCCCTGCCCCTCCTCCGGCATGATCGTTCACGGCGACAAGGATGCCGTCGTGCCGCACAAGGACGTCAGCGGCCTTGTCGACAAGCTCAAGACCCAAAAGGGCATCGTGATCGAGCAGAAGGTGATCGCGGGCGCCAACCACTTCTTCGACGGCAAGGTCGACGCGCTGATGGAGGCGATCAGCGCCTATCTCGACAAGCGTCTCAAGACCGAGCGCAAGCCGAGCGCGGCTTGAGCTAGCGCCTTCCACCCAACGTAACGGCTGCGCGAGTGTGGCGGCCCAGAAGTCCGAACTTCGGAATCGGGACACGACCCGCGGCTAAGCGCGATGGCGCGACGGATGTCGTTATTTGCAGTTCTCGTCGTGCTCGCGCTGGCGGCCGCCGGCTACGGGGCGTTGCACTATATGACGGCCGTGCCCGGCAAGCCCCACCGCGGGCCGCTGCCGCCGCTCACGCCGGAGGAAGCCGCGCTCGCCGCGTCGCTCAAGCGCCACATCGCGACGATTGCCGCG
>WNGD01007928.1_pt1 | contig 10665 bp, 4 predicted proteins | sample 5400671 | NCBI WGS metagenome assembly WNGD01 (sample SAMN13153369, study PRJNA577476) | soil metagenome | isolation source: 40 cm soil or saprolite under grassland replicate 2 | place: USA:California | collected 2016-06-15
TAGCAGCGTTAAAGGAATATTTCGCGGCCAGGGCGCCGATCGCTAGCGGCCCCAGACCACCCACTGCCCGGCCGATATTGAACAACACGTTCTGCGCTGTCGCTCGGACGACCGTGGGATATGCTTCCGAAATGAGGGCGCCTATACCACCGAGCATGCCGTTCACAAATATTCCCATGATTGCTCCGATCCAAAGAAGCGGATTAGGGTTCGTGACGCGTGAATACACCAAGACCATGACCATCGCCGTAATCTGAAACACAATGAAGACGGGCTTGCGGCCGACGCGATCCGCGAACTCGCCGAAGATCCAGATGCCGGCCGCCATACCCAGGACCGTTGCCCCAGTCCACAGGCCGGATCTGGTGAGGCTGAAGCCGAAGCTGGCCGAGAGGTAACTCGGCATCCAGGTCATAATGCCGTAGTAGCCGAAGTTCAAAACCGAACAGAGGATGGCTATTCCAACAGCCGTCCTAATCGACTGTCGGTCTTTGACCAGCAAGCGAAGCGAGTTCTCTTTTCTGACGGCATGCTTTCGCACAAAGATCTCCGGCTCATCGAGCGTGCGGCGGAGGATGAAGGCTACGATCGCGGGGATAAGGCCCACAATAAACATGCCCCGCCATCCGATTCTGGGCAGGAGCATGGGAGTAACGAGTGCGGCGAGCAGAACTCCGAATTGCCAGCCGAGTGCGACATATGAAGACACTCGCGCGCGCTTACTGGCCGGCCAGGCCTCGGCCGCGAGGGCCATGCCGATGCCAAACTCCCCGCCCAAGCCGAGTCCTGCAACAACCCGGTAAGCCACCAAGTCCCAGTACCCTCGCGCTAAGGCGCAGAGGCCAGTGAATGCGGCGAAGATCAGAATGGTCCACGTCAGCATCCTGATCCGACCAAAATGGTCGCTCAAAATTCCAAAAATGATTCCGCCTGCCATGGCTCCACCCAACGTCCACGTAACCAGTGCGCCTGCCTGCGTGGTCGTCAAAGCCAGATCCGATGAGATGGCGGCGAGCATGAAACCGACAATCAACAGGTCAAACCCATCCATCGAATAGCCAATCACCGATCCGGCTAAGGCTGACCAGCCATACAGGGTCACCCTGTCTTCGGCATATAAGGTTCTCGTCGTCCCTTCAGATCTGCTATTCATTGGGGTGCCATCAACAGAGTCCGCTTTCCCTAGAGTCTTCTTTCCGGCTGCAAACGGTGTCCCGCTGTCGCATCCGTTCGTCCAGCGATTGATTGGAACAATTCGCCCCGCCGCCCGCAGTGGGAAATACAGCCTGCCGCGCGGAAATCGCCCGTGATCTATGCTCGGTGGTTAACATAATACGCCACACCCGGACCATTCCCGGCCGGCGGCCGTACTTCACCACCCTCGCTTGAATTTCTTTTCCTTCGCACTCGCGGGCACAGTAGTGTGCTCATTGTAGACAAGAACGCGCGGTTGCGCGGACCCGCGTTGATACGAATGGTGAGCTACAAATCGAAATCACGGAGACGAAGGGTGAATCCGCATCTGTACGCCCGCCGGTTTCTTGCAGAGCTTGCAGGTCCAGATCCCGGTTGCCTTCACGAGGGCCGATGTCCAGTTGCAAGTGCCCCGCTCAAAAACCCTCGAAGTGCAGGGCTTATAAGTCGCTGATATGTAGTGCTGGAGCGGCTTCATATCCCAAGCGCTCAAAGACAAGTGTTTTTGAGCTGGCAAATGTGCGGTTTCTTCCTGCGCAAAGGCTGTCAACCGGCGTTGGGAAATCGAACCGCCTTTATCGCAGGATGTGCATTATTAGGTCCCACCTAACCTGCTGTTGCTCCTGACGCTCTTGTCATAATTCGGTCATCCGTAGATCCGGCTAGCCGTTTGTAAAAAAGTTGGCGCTTTGTTCCTGTCGTTTGCGCTTGTCTCATTGGGAGACGGACAAGGGAAAGTAGCCGTACAGTCACAAACGGCTTGAAACGAGAGCGATGTGCAAGTGGCGGTTCCTGCTGCTGAAATGTTTCTAAGCAAATGAGCGTTACAGGATGAGGTCGGGTTGGGCCCGAAATGGAATCACCGCACGTCAGCCGAGAAAGAGACGAAGGATGAAGCGCGGCTGCTTGGAAGAAAATCTCCCTCAGTCATGCCGACAATACGGCCATGTGGCTTTGTCGTGGCGCGGCGAGTCAGTTTCCCACATAGCGACTTTAACGCTAGCGACGATCGCAAGTCCGAGGCGAGCCATGGTAGTGGTGGAGCGGAATGTTGAATGCCAAGTCGCGATATTGGAAATTGAAACCCAAGTCATTTGGCCGTAATACGGCGAAACCGTAAGTTGTGCTTTGATGACATCACAGCTCCGTTTCCGCACTCAAGCAGCCTCTAAGTCGTGAGCGACAACTGATAGTTGGCAGGCAGTCTCTCCTCTCCCATTCCGCAATGGTGCTTTCATTCAGCTCCGCCTTTCTGGCGGGCGCTTCTTGAGAGAGACTGGGCGACAGCGCTGGGCAGTACGGCATCCGTGTGAACGCTATCAATCCTGGGATGACGGTAACCGAGCGGCTGCATGAAGCCCTTCGTCTGGATGCAGAAAATCTGGGAATCACCGAAACAGAAGCTCTGAAGCGTTATGAACAACGCATCCCGCTCGGACGCGTGGCCAAGGCCGAAGAAGTTGCCGCCGTCACGTTATTTCTGGCTTCTGAGCAAGCGAGCTACGTCACGGGTGCGGTTATCCCGATGGATGGCGGCCGTCTGGGCGCCATTTAGAAAACGGACATAAAGAGGCACAAAAGAGATCGGCGGGTGACTACCGAATTGTTGATATAACGGGCAACGTCGTGAACTGCCCCTGCCGGGCCCCGAGCTGGATGGCGATCCCTGCAAGAAGTCCTTCGTCGGTCATAACGCTGAGTGTGCCTTGGAACTCGCGTGTGTCTGCATTGGCAAAGAGCTCTTGAATGAATTTCGAGATATGGCCGTTGGCAGGGATCGTTACCGAAACCGTGCCGTTGGGCACCGGCATGCCTTCTTGGTTTCGCAGTGTCATTGATAAGGTCGCGGTGCTTTCGGTCGCAACGATGGCGACGCCCGTGGTGAAATTTGCGGATTCGCTTCGCAAAACTGGAGCCACAAAGCCTGTTGATGGTGTTGCCGCTTGAACTCCCGCGATACCGATGCCAGGCAATCGGAATCGCAACACACCACCGAGCGCCGTATCCGATGAGGCCGACGCCCAGCCGGAGAGGGGCATATCGGAATCGCTGGTCGAATAAACAGCCGCTCCTCCGGGCGCGATGGTAAACGGAACCTGCGAAGACCTTCCTCCGTCGTCGTAGAAGTTCAACGTCCCTGTGGCTGTCCTGTCCGACGGATTGATCAAAAAGATCGACGTGGATGCTCCGGCACCTGAGGCGAATTCCGGAAATATGAGTTCTGTCGCGCCGGTAGGTTCAATCGAAACGACGGGCAGCGTCGTGAATTCCCCGGCAGTGCTGCCGAGTTGCAAGGCAATAGCCGCAACTTGTCTTCGGGGCGTGTTTGTGCGGATCGTCAGCGTGCCTTGAAAGTCCGAAGTTTGCGCCGTAGGGAACAACTCGTCGATGAACTTGGCGAGATGGCCGTTTGGAGGTAGCTGCCGTGTTGCAGATCCTCCGGCCACTTCGGTGCCGTCAAGCGCTCGTAACGTCAGCAGGACATCGATTGCGTCGGTCTGAGGGTTGCTCAATGCAATGCCGGTGTTGAGCTGTCTCGCCGCATCGCGAACGACCGGAGCCATCACCGCTGGCGCCGGCGTGCTTCCCTCAACCCCAGCCGCGCCGAGAGTCTCGGATCCAAACCGGACGACTCCATTGACGCGAATGTTCGAGCTGATCCGAGCCGAACCTGTGACCAGGATGAAATCCCTCTTCGGTGTAAACGTGAAAGACCCGAGCGGTGGAATGGTAAACGGCAGCGCAGCAGCAAAACGAGGGTAATAAGCGGGCGGATATAGCGGCAACCCTGTCTCCCCGTACAAGTTGATGCTGCCGCGCGCCACCTCGGTGGTGGAAGGATTGGTCACGATGATCGAGGAACTGTAATCGAGGCCATTTGCGTATTGCGCGAACTCGACAGTGTACGGCTCCGCGAAGAACATGCTCGGAAGACGGACGAAGAAAACTTGCCGGTCTTCGGTTCGAAAGGCGATTCGGTCAGCGCCAATCCGAATCAGGGCAGAGGGTCTGTTTGTTACTCCCTGAATGTCCAACGAACCGATCAAGGCGAAGTTGGTCTCGTCGAACACGAGCACACTGGCCACTTTTGCCGAACCGTTATAAGCGACATAAAACGTCTTGTGAGCGGCTGCGTCGGGACGGACGGAAAGGTTATTGCCGGGAAGCGGGTGCCGGCCGACTTCGGCCGGACCTTCCGGATTCACAACGCCGCCCAGCGGCGTGTAAAACAAGCCACTGCCGACTTCGAAAGCTCCTTCGCACAAGCCGCGCGTCGTGGAGCTGATCGACACGCCTGCAGCATCGATGGCGAGCAAATGAAGGTCCTGTAGTCCCCCGCCGGCACTGCAGCCGTAGAGCTGCCGGGAGGCGGAAAAACCCAACTGCAGAGGAAACGCGAGCGCAATCTTCGGCCGCTTCACGCCGTTGTCGTATATCGCGACCTGGCCGGTCATAGCGGAGCCCTGCTGGAGCGACAACGCAAGCGCGCCAGGCTGTCCTGGCACAACTTTGAGATCTTGAATCATCCACGGGGACTCGACCGCGAATGGAGGCCCGGCGGTGAAGGAGTTCAAGTCGAGACGCCGAACTTGCCGGCCCTGATCGAACACTACATAGATCGCCGTGTAGTCATCCGTCATGACGAGTTTTCCAGGCTCGTTTCCAATTTCCACCGAACGTTCGACCGTTCCGGAATCAGGATTAATTTGACTGATCGTATTCCTGTCGGTCCGCGAAATCGCAGGTCTGGATGCGTAGACCTTGCCGCGAGATGGATCGTAAAGGAGATCGCTCGTTGCGAGGTCGAAGGTCTTGGATTCGTACACGGCAAACGTGACTCCCGGGGATGGGCCGCCGCCGGGTGGCGGATTCGACACCGTCACGTAAGCAAGGCCCGGGTTGGCCAATTCTTCAGCCGAGAGCGTCGCTTTTAACTGAATCGTGTCACCTGAGCCAGTGGGCACCGCCGTCGTGGGCTTCTCGATTCCGTTCCATCGCACCGAGGCACCATTCCGAAAGTCTTGCCCGGAAATTGTCAGCACCACCGATGAAGTCCCCGCTGCCGCGCTGTTTTGGGACAGCGACTCGATCGTCGGAAGCGGATTCGGCAGACGAGCCGTCACCTGAAACGGCAGCGGATTGGATGTCGCGCCGCCTGGACCGTTGACGACGCGAATAGGGTACAGGCCTTCCGATGCAATCATAGTCGGGAAGATGAAGGCTTGTGCGGCAGTCGAGCTGAGAACTCTCGTCAAGAGCCCGACACCTTCCCATTGGATGACACTTTCCGGAACGAAGCCCGTGCCATTCACCGTCAAAATGAAAGAAGCCGAGCCCGCCGGAATGCTCGCCGGTATGAGTTCGGTTACTGTGGGAACCTCCGGTGAAGGAGGTGCGCTACGGTCTCTGACAGTCAAGACGGCTCGATTTGATTCTCCTCCTCCAGGCGGTGGATTCACTACCGTCACCGTCACTGTGCCGGGTGCGGCGACCAGCGCCGCCGGCAGGAAAACGGATAATTGGGTGCCGTTAGTGTAGCTCGTCGACGACCTCGCGCCATTCAAATAGACGACAGAAGTCGGAAGAAATCCCGATCCGGTAATTCTCAACGGAAAAGACAAAGACGAAGAACCGGCATCAACGACGGACGGGCTGAGCGCGGAAACCCAGGGGACCGGGTTTGGTCCAAGCGAGAAAGGGAGCGGATTGGAGTCACCGACGTCCGGAGTTCGCACTGATACGGCAACACTGTCGACATTTGCGACATCTGCCGGCGTAATCGTCGCTCGCAATTCGGTTATCGTCCGAAACGTCGTGTCGAGCGCGGAGCCGTTCCACAAGATGACCGAGTTCGGTTCGAAGTGCAATCCTACGACTGCCAATGTGAGACCCGTTCGAATGGAGCCTGGGGTTACGGACGCCGGAGTGAGTGACCTGACGACGGGAACAGATCGCTCGGGAGAGATCTTCACAATGAATCCGTCCCGCCGCGCCGGCGCAAGCTTGAGCGAGGTCTGGTAGCTTCCCGGAGTCGTCGGAAAGCTGGTCGATGCCGTATATCCCGTCAGGTAGACGTTTCCGGCAGCATCAACGGCCATCGCCTTCGCCGTTGTATCGACATCGCCCGTGAAGCCGGCAAGTTTCGTTACATACGGCAGCGTCGACGCCGTCGGATCAAACGAGTAGATCTCGGAACCCAGAAAGTAGAATCTGCCGGCGGCGTCCATTCCGGCAGCCCAAAATGACGGCAAGAAACTCGAGTACAGCAGGTTGCCGGCCTGACTGAATTTCGCGAAGAACCCAGGTGCGCTGTTCCCTCTCGACGTCTGGTATGCCCCCGGAGTGATCGGAAAATCCGGGGCACCGGTGAAGCCCATCACAATCGCGTTGCCCGCCGCATCGACCTGCAGCGCCTGCGGCGCTGTTGTGTTGTTTCCTCCAAGATACGTGGAATACACGTAGTCGGTTGCCGTGGGGTTGAGCTTCGTGAGGAAGGTATCGTTGCCAAAGGTATTGCCTTTTACAATCTGAAACGCACCAGGAGTCACCGGGAAGTCGGACGAGTCGGTTACACCCGCCACCAACACATTGCGGGCGCTGTCCACGGCCACGTATCTAGCTCTGTCGTCCCCCGTGCCGCCAAGCAACGTGGAGAACACTAGCGCAGAGCCATCGGGATTGAGTTTGGCCACGAAGCCATCCCCAAAGTAACTGTTTCGCGTGGGCTGAACGACACCGGCAGTCGTCGGGAAACTTCTGGACGACGTTTCACCGGCAATGTAAGCGCTTCCGGCGTCATCGACGACAACCTGATTTACAACATCCCTTGTAACATCGTCGTTGCCGCTCACGTAGGTCGAATAGCTGAGCGCGGAACCGGTCGCGTTCAATTTCACCACGAAACTGTGACCGTCGTTTCCCGATGCCGTCCGCTGGAATGCGCGTTCGGTCGTTGGAATCCCATTCGAACTGGCGGCCCCGGCGATGTACGCGTTTCCGTTCCGATCGACCGCGATCGTCGTCGGAGAAACGAACGCATCCTCTTGAGTGTCCGATGCCGCGATGTAGGTTGAGTAGATCAGCTCCGAGCCGTTTGCATTGAGCTTGGAGACGAACATGAATGGACGAGAGTTTGCGGCTCGCGATGACCGGAGGCTTCCCAGAGTGGTTGGGAAGTCGGGGGATGCCGTTGTGCCGGCCACATACGTATTGCCGACCGCGTCGACAGCGATGCCATACGGGATGTCTTCTCCATTGCCGCCAAGAAGCGTCGAGTAGCTCAGTGTGGGATCGATGATTAGCGCCTGCGTGGCATCGAAGGAACCGATCTCAAAACGGACCGTATTGCATGGCTCAATTCGGTAACTGCCTGCGATCTGCCGTCGCAAACTTCCATACTTTTGGTAAATCACCGGCCGCTTCAATTCAAATTCGCCGGATGCGGCGCGGATAACGAGAGCGCCGTTTCGTGTCGTCAGTTCCTCAGCACCGTCGATGGCGAGACGTATCGATCGAGGCTGCGCTCCTGGCCGGACGATGAGATCGTATCGGAGATCGCCGCCGTCGGAGTAATAGACGACATCCGTCAGCGGGTAGATGTCTTTATACAGGACTCGTGAAAAACGAGAGATACCGGTATGCCAGTTGTTCGGATCATTCCCAACGAGGTAATTGGCCTTACCGGGCACTGCATCGATGCCTTCTATTTGCGCGCCGGCGGTGTCTAGGAAACGGAGCCGCATCGCCGAGGGTTGCGAACCGTGGGCCACGACGAGGGCATCGGTTGTCGTGAGAAAAACTGTATAGGCATCATTGCGCGCCAGAAACCGCACTGCGGAATGGAGTTGACCGCGATTTTCTTCAAAATGAAGCGCGCGTTTCGGCGGCTTACCTGTGTCGTGCGGCTCGTTACCAGAGAATGACAGCAGACCTACTAGGACGAAAATAGGAATGAGGACGGTGAACCTTCTATCTTTCAATCGAAATACTGCCATTGTGATTGGAACTAGTTTCGGTCCTATCACTCTCCGCTCCAGGGCAGCGATTGAAAACGTAACCCCACTAAAAATCTTGATTTCCGCAATCGATTCAATCATTCCAGGCACTTATTAAGAGACCTTAGTTGCAACTTATATCCAATGCATGTCCTTTACTCAAACAAAAGACTGCGCGCGCTGCCGGCAGACCGTGATGGGTTTCGCGCTTCGCACCAATCGATAATGACCGATCTTTCGGCATCGCCGGGATTCGCCCTAACGCATTTCACCGCGCCGGGAGCCGTACTGCAGAATTGTTAAAATCGCCAAAGCATAGGAGAATCAAAAGCGGTTTTTTCCCGGGCGGCGGTCTTTCTCAGGGGGGGTTGGGCGGAGATGCGACCACGTAGCCGCACGAAATTCGGGTTGTGGGCATCCGGAGAGGGATCTTTCCGGGACGCACATGGATTTGAACGCGGCGGCCGTCAATCCGGACCGAAACGATCCAACCTGGACGCACACTTCGGCGAACGCGGCAGGTTAGGCGTCAGAATTCGGTGAGTTTGGGTTGAGGGTTGTATCGAGCCGGAGCCACAGGAGGAGGACGCGATGGCAGGCCGAGAGAGTCGAGAATCTTGCGGGCCACGACCGGATCCTCGATGGCTGCCAGAATTCGCATCCGAGAGCAGCAGCGCGGACACTCCAAAACATCCAGCGCGAACACCCGCGCCATCAGTTGAGCCCACGTATAATTGCGCGGGCGCGGATTTTGTTCTTCTGTGGTGTTTCGATGTCCGCAAGATTCTGCAGCGGAGTCCGGAGGCGGGGACGGGACGACGGACGCCCGCTGTTTAGCCGCGGAAGCCAGGATCCGAATACCTCACCAGATGGAACCGTGTCACAGGCCACCAGGGCCGCGAGAGCCAACGAGCGACTTGAACGTGTTCTTAGAAAAGCAACGCTTTCATCCAATTAAGGGAAATGTCCGATCAAACCCGGAACCGTTTGTCCAGAAGGGCTCTCGCAGTCCAGCCTATTTTCTTTTTCGGGCGGTCGCTACAGTTTTCTTTGCTTTACTGCGCGGGACTCCCGACGAGTCAGCCAGTCGTCCGGAATTGCGCGCGTGAAGCCTTTAGGGTTCTGCTGTTTTCAGTGACTGTGCGCAGGACATTTTCCGGACGCCGGCCGGAATTCTCGCTTCGATTTCCAGTGTGACTTTCACGTCTGAACTCAATCAAAGCGTGTCAGATGGAAAGAAAATGGAAAACGACTCATTTTGGCGACGAATACTGACCTCAAATGAAAGAGTTGAACGATTCTTTTTAGATAACCTCGGACTCGTATGTCTAAATTCAGACCTCCTGACCTGGTGGAAATTGGGATGAGCCGATTTTGAAGATCAGCGTCAGATCAGTGCCGGGAAAAACGGTTTGTGTTTCGTTAAGCGCAGCGCAGAGTTTTTCGAGAACCTGATCGTGAGCGGCCTGGGTGAGGTGGTGAATCTGCACCGTCAAAGTCTTGTTCGTCATGTCGGGTATTAAATCGGCTTCGGTTTGGAAGATCTGGCGGACCAGAGTGCGTGCGTCATCGGAACGCGCCAGGTGTTCGCGCAGAATGGAAACCAAACTCGTTTCGGCACGATAAGCGATCATCTTGATGGTATCGAGGAAGTGCTTGCGCTCGGTACGTAATCGAGTAAAGCGTTCTTCTTCGGGCAGAGACTGCACCGGGATGTGATGTTGGGTTTGTTTTAATCGAGTAAAGCGTTCTTCTTCGGGCAGAGACTGCACCGGGATGTGATGTTGGGTTTGTTTGCGCTGCTGTTTGAGTTGGTCGATCTCTACATCCAGATGCTGGATCTGTTCCTGAAGTTCACCCTTCCGCCGCTCATAGGTCTGCACTTCGTCTTCGGAAAGTCCTTCCGATAGAGCCATGGCGCCGAATTTGGCGTGAAGGCGCTGCCGCTGTCCGGTCTTGGATCGAATCTGGCTATCGAGCCGCCGCCACTGCGGATTGACTACCTCGGTGATGTCAGGAACCAGTTCTGTTCCGTACTCGACAAGCCGATCCAATCCGTACTGTTCTCTCATATACCGAAAGAAGTTTTCCTGACACCATCTGGCAAACATCGACGCGGCCAACACGGGCATCGGTGCGGAGAAGTTGGTCGTCAACATCGCCGTCTGATGGCCGCTGTCGGTGAGTTTGCGAACCTCGCGCAGCCACAGATCGTTGGAGAGACGGGTGCCGCGCTCGGACAACTTCATCATCACCTTCTGTCCGGCGGCCAATTCGACACGATACGCACGGAACTGCTCGACAGGCCAATCCTCTTTGGGAAACTTGTGATAGGTCAGGATCGCGATTCGCTTCTGAAACAATTCGGCGAAAAGTTCCGGACTGTAGCCTTCCCGATCGAATACCAGTGTGAACCAGTGGGCGCGGGGATCTTCGGCCAGCCGTTGTTCTTGCTCGGCCGTTTTTGCTGCCAACT